>CWHE01000018.1_pt1 | contig 38126 bp, 35 predicted proteins | sample 685091 | NCBI WGS metagenome assembly CWHE01 (sample SAMEA3735855, study PRJEB9488) | human gut metagenome | biome: ENVO:mammalia-associated habitat; material: ENVO:feces | place: Malawi | collected 2009-02-27
TTCACCAACACTCATTGACGAAGAGCCTAAAACAGGAGCAAATCTGAAAAATTAGATTTGCTCCTGTTTCTAATAGTATATTTATCTCCAGCCTAAATCAGGGGCGACATCTTTTACAATCGTTTCAAGTAAGTGCATATTGTAATCTACTCCCAAGGTGTTCGGGATCGTAACTAACACCGTATCCGCTTCTTTGATCGCTTCGTCCTCAGCTAATTCCTTAACGATCTTATCTGGTTCACCCGCAAAGGTTTTCCCAAAGATTGTAGGATTTTGATGATAAGCCAAGAAACCAACTTGATCATATTTCGCATCGTCGCCTTGATGACCGAATAGCTGACGATCCATATCTGTAGTAATCGGTTGGATTGAACGGGTGACTAATGTTCGTGGTTCAAAATTGTGTCCGGCTGCTTTCCAAGCTTCCTTGTATGCCCGCAGCTGTTTAGCCTGTTGGATATGGAAAGGTTCGTTGGTTTCGTAGTTTACCAACGTTGACGATTGCAGGTTCATTCCATGCTGCGCTGCCCAAACGGCAGTCTGAGTCGAACCAGCACCCCACCAAATTCGATGGCGTAAGCCTTCTGAATAAGGCTCCAAGCGTAATTTTCCAGGTGCTTGCGGGAACATTGGCTGCGGATTTTGTTCAGCGAAACGTTCGCCTTCGATTAATTTTAAAAATTCCAATGTCCGTTCACGAGTAATATCCTTGATTTCTTCTTCGCTGTAGTCGTAGCCGAAATATTTCCAACCATCAAGAACCTGCTCAGGTGAGCCACGGCCCACGCCTAATTGCACTCTTCCTTGAGTAATAATATCTGTAAGCCCAGCATTTTCTGCCATCATATAAGGATTTTCATAACGCATATCAATCAAACCAGTACCAATCTCAATCTTGCTGGTTTTCGCACCGATCGCTGATAATAATGGGAAAGGCGAGCCAATTTGATCCGCAAAATGATGTACGCGGTAATACGCACCATCGATCCCGATCTTTTCCGCTTCGACTGCTAAATCAATTGATTGCAGATAAGAATCCTGCGCTGTTTTAACAAGTGAACCTTGGTCCATCCAATGACCAAAACTCAAAAAGCCGATTTTTTTCATGAGGATGACCTCCTTCATACTCTTTAAAATTACTTACTTTTAATAAGTTAAATAGATTCTACTACGATTGAATATAAAAAGCGAGGATTTGTTCTTAAAGGAAAAGCCAGTAATTAGAGATTTAGTATTTAAATAAGAAATAAGCCGTTCGATGCCATGAATCATGGTCTCTGAACGGCTTGTTACGCTTTAATTCTCATTCACAATCTTCTGAATTACCTCCGCCAAATGCCGAATCACATTCGGTGCGCTAGTGCGGAAGTCATCGATAAACGATCCCGATAAACTATCAACGGTACCGACTTGTTTGTTCATGATATCAAAGATGGCAAGGGTTTTATCTTCGGGCTGCCATTTCACTTTCCAGTAGGGACCTTCTAGATCGCCATCTAGGATTTGCTGGCTATTATCGAGTACGGCTTGTCGGATGACTTCTTCTTCGGTGATTTTATCGCCTTTTTCTTTGAAGTAATTTAGTTTTTGTTCGACTTCATACATATTTTCGGGAACTAATGAGTACATGATCGGGACTCCTTTTATCGCTTATTTGCGAGGCTTTACTTTCTTTTGTTATATACAACTTCGGCTAAATCTGCAAAGAAAAACCCTTATACCGCACTTTTGGTATAAGGGTTTGGATCGTCTATTCGCGCCAATATTCTGGTCGCATAAATTCATCGCAACAGCGCACGGTTCCAGCGTAGTCTTCAATCGGAAAATCAGCCTTCAACGCTTGAACCATCCATGCATCTTCTTTGCCTTTTTCTACTGGATAAGGCGCTTGGAAATCGAGTGGCAACGCGGGCTTGAAGCCATGCTTTGGATAGTACTCGATATGACCTAAGACAAAGACTAACTCAACTTGCTTTTGTTGCAGCAGGCGCAGTCCTTCTTTGATCAATTGTCCGCCGATTCCTTGCTTTTGATAATCGGGCATAACGGCTAAAGGACCCAAGATCATGACCAAAAGCTGTTCGTGATTCGTGAGTGCTGCTTTCGTAAACAGGATATGTCCGACAGGTTTATCCTCATCAAATGCTAAAAGAGATAAAAGCGGCTGAGCGGTTGGGTCGGTCAATAGCTTCTCAGTCAAATCGGCCTCATTTGTCAAAACGGCTGTTGGCTTTTGACAGTCCGCATCCATTGGATTAATTAGCTGTTTTTCTTTTTTGCATGGGAGTGACCCAGTGGTTCCTCTGATAGCGGAATTTGTATGGTCGGTTGTTTCAAGTTGCGTCAAACTTTCATAGTGATGCCCAACTGATTGAATGAAAGCAGGCACCAGAAAAGGATTATCATCGTTCTGCGTTTTAGTTGGGTTATTTTCTAGTTCATCAAGAACTTCAAAACAATGCACCTCTTCACAAGTGGATTCATCCGGTCGTGCGACTTCTGGTTGTGTCTCTTCTGGCTCATATTCCAAGTCAAAAATGATTGTTTCAATCGTGGTGAAGAACTTCGCTGATAGCGCGGAATCAAATAGCTTCACACCATCTTGTTCAAAAAGATCGAGTGTCGTTAATAATTCACATGCTTCTCTGATTTCATCAGCGGATAAGCTGGTGTCTACGTCTTTGTAGCGCCAGCTGTGTCTGTCGCCGTTATTCTTCGCAAATAATGCGACTAAGTCGGTCGTTTCAGTTCTCATACGCTTTTTCCTTTTATATTTTTTGTGAGAGAGGCGTCCTTTCATGATTTTGTGGTTTCTTCAGGACGACCGCTTGGAATTAAGGAACGGACAACGGAAAGAATCTTTTTTCCAAAGTTTCGTAGCGGGAAGATCCTCAGTGTTAGTCGTTTCCATTCAGCTTCCATAAAGTAGTCCTTGAAATAATAGAAGAAGCGTTTCATTGTTCGAGTGGCTTTCGTGTTCATGAATAGGTAGCGGACAAGATCTTCCAGAATGTGGGAAAATTCTTGCGCGCCTAGTTTAAAGCGGACGCGTAATGCTAAGATATATTTGATGGTTAAGCTGCTGTTTTGAGTTTCTTGGTAATACTCCATAACGCGTTTTTCAAGTGTTTCTGGTTTTAAAGAAAAAGTTTGGCGATAGGTTAAAATCTGTTCATTGTGGGTTTGATATCTGATTGTTTACTATTTTCTATTTGAAAAAGGAAGCAGCGTCCTGCTCACCCTTATTATTTTTGTTGACTACAAGATACGGGATTTAGCAAAAAAATGCGAGTCGCAAAATAACCGTTACCCCCCTCAATTTGACACGTTTTGGAGTAATAAGGGCTCATTTTAGCTTAAAAATGGTCAAATTGGGGGGAGTAGGTGTCAAATTGCGATTTGAAATAATTTTAGTTTGGAGTATAATTAAGTGTTTTGTTCCATTTGGTAGCTAAGAGGATCACTCCTTAAGTTATAGGAATCCATTTGCGTTCTCTAAATGGCTCCATCCGTGTAATTTATTGTTTTTCCCGATTGGGGACAAGGCTATCGTTTGGATGATTTAGTTTATGAACAGGTGTATGTAGATACAGATGAAATAAGAATTATGTAATCTGTGAACTATAGAGAGAAATAGGACTCATGTTTTCAAGTTTTTGTGCTACTCATGTCCTTCTGTAAAAAGATTTATTTCAACGTTGAAATTGCCTATTTAATCAACCTTATGGGGGAGTAAACTGCTTAGCATTAAAACTATTTTTCGAACGTTACAATAAAAAAGCTTTTGACATCTGATAAATTAGTTGCTAGTATAAGAATATAGTTAAATAGAATATTAGCTTGTAACTAATTTTAGACTGATTAGGCAATGCTTAGAAAAAAACACATCTAGTGTGTTCTTTTCTAAGCATTTTTTGTTTTCTTTGAAGGAGGAAAATGGATGATAAACTTTTTTAAATCTAAAAATCAAGCCGAAATTATTGCGTCTCCTGCTTATGGAAGTGTTTATAAACTACAAGAAGGGAAAGATCCTGTTTTTTCTGAAGGATTGATGGGGCAAGGCTGCTTCATCGTTCCAGATACTGGTGCGTTGTATGCGCCCTGCAATGGAAAAATCCTTTCTGTCTTTCCAACGAAGCATGCTTACGTTTTAGTATCAAACAGTGGGGTAGAAATAATCATTCATATTGGTGTTGATACAGTAAATCTGAATGGAGAATTGTTCGATTGTCATGTCAAAAAAGATCAGAAAATCAAGAAAGGAGATTTGCTCGTAACGTTTGATTTATCTGAAATGCTCCATCGTAAAATCGTTCCAGATATTTTTATTGTATTTCCAAAGTATACGGAAAAGGAGATTGGTGTAATTTTTGGAAAAATAAGGGCTGGTGATAAGTTAATCGAGATAGTTAAACAGTAGGAGGTGATTGATTATGAACTACAAGGTTATTCGGGTATTAAATAATAGTGTTGTGTTAGCAGAACGAATAAGCGATGGAACTGAAGTTATTTTACTTGGAAAAGGAGTAGGGGTCTATGTAAGTAAAAATAAAATTCAAATGTTGCCTCATGAAAAAGTTCAACGGCTATATGAATTGAAAAACGAATCGGAAAATGATTATTTAAAGGATCTCGTCAGCAGTGTTTCACCAGAAATTATCACTATTACATCAGACATTATCAAGAAAGCTGAAGGAATGCTTCAAACAAAGCTTAGACAAAATATATTTTTCTCCGTTTTAGACCATTTATCTTTTGCTGTTGAGAGGAATAAGGAGCAAATTGAAAATCCATACCCTTATTTGGAAGAAATGAAGATTCTTTTAAATGAGGAATATCAGGTATGTGAGCAATTAGTAGACTACATTAACCACTCTCTTGACATTAATCTCAAATCAGATGAAGCGATCCTATTAGCCATACATTTTGCAAACGCTCGATTGGATGTAGACAATTCGGATGAAGAAATCATTGCTGAAATTCTTAACATTATTTCCATGAAATTGAATATCAATTTGAATAAAGAACAAGTTAGATTACACAGATTAAAGGCTCACTTAAGATTTTTTATTAAAAACAAATCAGTTCGAAATGGGGACTCAGCAAAGAATGGAAGTTTTAAGGAAATCGAACGCTTATTATCAAAGGAATACGCGTCAGAATATCAATGCGCACGACTCATTGTAGAATACCTTCGAAAAAAGCATAAACTACATATCTCAAATAATGAGGTTATTTATCTAACAATGCACATCATTCCAATTGTCACAAAATAATTTTTTAGGGAGGTAAAAATTATGGAAATTGAAACTATGGCAAAAAAGATTATTGAAGGTGTTGGTGGGAAGGATAATGTCAGTTCTGTTTCTTACTGTATGACAAGGGTTCGCGTCTCTGTTAAAAATCCTGACCATGTAGACAGAGAGCAATTAAACAAAATTAATGGTGTAATGAAAGTTTTAGTTATTGGTAAACAGTTTCAGATTGTTGTTGGCGGTATTGTTAATGAAGTTTATGATGCTGTCATTGAAATTATTGGAGATGATGCCATTCAAAGTGGAAATGTGGATGAATTAATTGAAGAAGACAAAGAACTAATTGAAGGCAGGTCGAATGGAAATGAAAAATTAACTATTAAAGTAGGCCTAGGAATGGTTGTTGAGACCCTTTCCTCTATTGTTTCTCCAATTATACCTGCCATGCTAGCAGCGGGCTTCATTAAAACAATCGCAATGATTATGGTCAACGCTTTGGGTTTTAGCGCTACAAATACGACTTATCAATTATTAAATGTTCTAGGAGATACAATTTATGCATTCTTTCCAGTGATCATTGGTTGGTCGGCTGCAAAAAGGTTTAATGCAAATATTGGTGTCACTCTGGTGCTTACAGGATTTCTGATTAACCCCGCATTTTCGGATATTTTTGAAGCTTCAAAAAATGTAACTTTATTTGGTCTCCCAGTTACCAATGTGTATTACGGTAGTTCGGTACTTCCGGCGATATTTAGTGTTTATTTATTGAGTATTTTAGAAAAAAAATTAAGAAAAATTCTTCCGCCTAGCTTGAGAAGTATATTTGTTCCCTTCTTTAGCATAGTGATTGTATTCCCAATTCTAATTTTATTCATTGGTCCAATCGGTGTTTGGGGTGGAGAAGTTTTTGCCTCATTATTTACCTCTGTATATGAAATTAGTCCAATTGTCGCAGGAGCGATTATTGGGGGGATTTGGCAAGTGCTTATCATTGTAGGAATGCATATTGCAATTCTAGGATTAGTTTCCGGACCGAACATTGCTAAATTTGGTAGAGATAATGTGATTATGACCCATGCCCCAAGTTTGATCTGTCAAATGGCAGCAGGATTGGCAGTGAGCATCAAAGCGAAAAATAAAAAATTGAAACGCGAGGCCTTTACACTTAGTATTTCCTCTCTTATTTCAGGTAGTGTGATTGAACCAGTTATGTATGGCGTGAATTTAAAACTGAAGAAACCATTTATCGCAGTACTGATTGGAGGAGCAGTGGGAGGCGCAATTACTGGAGCTTCTGGTGCTGGAACAACTGCAGCTGTTGCGTTTGGTATTTATACTTTTCCTGCTTATGTTGGGCCAGGCTTCGGTGGTTTGCTAATTGGCTGTTTAGTTGGTGCGAGTGTGACGTTTTTATTAACATTCCTATTTGGTTTCGATGAGAGCTTGTATGACCAGTAGGTAATGAATGAGAACGATAAACTAAAAAAGAAATTAGGAGGAAATTTTTATGTTAAAGGTTTTAGACTTAGAGTTTAAAAATGCTAATCATGTACTTGAAGAGATTGAAAACATGAATGTAAAAGGAGGTTCTCCTTTTGGGCGAGCAGCTGCATGGGCTTTCAAATTAGCTTGTGAGCAGGAAACACTCAATGATTATTATACTTTAGAAAGTCGTATTGTAGAGCTTGCGAATGAAATGAATGCGCTTAAGCCAACTATGGCGACTATTAATAATACCTGCGTTTTTGTTCAGAAAGTACTTAAAAATCATAGCTCAGAAGAACAGCTAGAGAACATGAAGCAAAAAATTATCAAGATTTGCGATCAAATTATTAAAAACTCTTTTGATGCTGTAGATAAGGTCGCTCAGTTTGGATCTGTTAGGATTTCCGATGGGGACACGATTATGATGCACAGCTATAGCAGTACGCTGATGGGAATTTTTATTGCTGCAAAAAATGCTGGGAAGAATTTTAAGGTCATTTGTACAGAATCCAGACCACTTCGAGAATCAAGAAAAGCAATTGGATATTTCCAAGAAATGGAGATACCAGTAACGTTAATTACAGATGCATCAATATATGAATTTTTACCTCAATGCGACTATGTAATAATGGGAGCGGATTCATTGGATGTAGATGGCTCAGTAGGAAACAAAATGGGTACTGCTCAAATAGCTAAATTGGCAAAAGCGTGTAAGAAGGATGTGTATATTGCCTCTGAACTTTACAAGTTAGATATGAGAACGCAGTTTGGCTACAAAATTGTTTTGGAGCGCAGAACTAAAGATGAAATTGTCTTTGAAGGAGATTATGAAACCACAGAAGGACTTGAGGTTATCAATCAATTCTTTGATATTACACCAGCTTCTGATATTAAGGCAATTATCTGTGAATATGGCCTAATTAATCCTTCTCAGATGCTATCATTCTGGGCTGATTTAGAAAAAGAAATCAATAAGTAATGGGGGAAGTTAAATGAACGAATATTTAGAATTCTCAAAAGAAGTGCAGGAAGCCATAAAAAATGAATTACCTATTGTGGCTTTGGAATCAACAATCATTTCTCATGGGATGCCTTATCCACAAAACATTGAGATGGCTGAAAGATGTGAAGACATCGTGAGAGAAAATGGGGCGGTTCCTGCTACAATTGCCATTATGGATGGAAAGATAAAAATTGGTTTAAGTAAAGAAGATCTGAAGACATTAGCAACTGCCAAAAATGTGGCTAAAGTGTCGCGACGCGATTTTGCAGCAGTTATCGCTGAAGGAGAAATAGGAGCAACAACTGTCGCGTCTACAATGATTTGTGCGGAAATGGCGGGAATCAAATTCTTTGTAACCGGTGGAATTGGCGGTGTCCATAGAGGATTTGAAGAAACTATGGATGTTTCTGCTGATTTGGAAGAGTTATGCAAAACGAATGTAAATGTTATATGCGCAGGAGCAAAATCTATTTTGGATATTCCAAGAACTTTAGAATATTTGGAAACAAAAGGTGTACCGGTAATTGGATATAAAACAGATCAATTACCTGCTTTTTTTACAAGGGAGAGTGGATTGAAATTAGCTATTAGAAAAGATAGTTTGAATGAGATTGCTCAATTAATAAATGCTAAGGATGCCTTGGAGTTGTCTGGAGGCACTGTCATAGCAAATCCGATTTCAGAAGATGACCAGCTGGATAAAGACTATATTGATTCCATTATTAACGAAGCCATTGAATCAGCTAATGAAGAGGGAATTTCTGGAAAAGAAATGACCCCATTCCTATTATCAAAGATTGTAGATAAAACGAATGGAAAAAGTTTAGAAGCAAATATTAGTTTAGTTTTTAATAATGCTGATATAGGTTCAAAGCTTGCGGTTGAGTTAAGCAAATTGTTTTAGTTATCAATTTAGAGAATGATAAAAGAGCGTTCAGGCATTCGCTTTGAATGCTCTTACATTTTTAATTAGTTTTTATAAAGGTGTGGATGGATGAAAAGTAAACTTACTTTATATTCGTTGTTGGGTGTTTTTTCAGTATGTATAGGAATTGCTTTTCTAAATAATACATTACTGGGAAATGATCCGATTGGTGTTTTCTATGATGGAATTAGGGAGTTTAGCGGTTTTTCTCAACCTGAATTAGGAAAGGTCTCAAATTATATTAACATTATTCTTCTGGTATTTTTATTTGTCTGTGGAAGAAACTATTTTAGTGTGGGGACGTTTTTATATTTAATTCCATATGGGAGTTTTATATCGATTGGCAGTAGGGTTTATACTTGGCTTTTTGTCAATATAGATAGTTCCTTTAGGATTATTATTAGTATATTGGGGTGTTTACTCTATTATTTTGGTATCAGTTTATTTATTGCATGTAATATAGGGACAGATCCTTTTAACGGCTTTGTATTTGCCATACAAGATAAAATAGGTTGGAGTCTAAGGAAAGTAAAAATAAGTTTAGACATATTATTAGTGATAATTGGCGTTATATTGGGAGGGAAAGCGGGAGTCTTTACAATTGTCACCGCACTAACTACAGGGCCAGTTGTACAATGTTTAAGCGGATATTTTTCAAAGCAACTTCATTCATCAGAAAGTTAGGAGCTCGAGTGACGAACATCAGTCGATTACTACTAGATAAAAAAATGTCGAGATTTTTAAGGCAATCGTAAGAAGTTTTTTCCAGCAACATGAATTATGTTAAAAAGAACTGAGGAGCTTTTTTTATAGGAAATCTAACTTTAGACTACTCTCTCGATTAAAAAACCATGAGTCTTTCCTTTGACAGTAATCGCTATCTATGGTAATTTTTTAACTATTCTAAATGGTCTAAAATTTTTTGGAGGGATAGTCATGACATTCAGCAAACAGTTCGCAACTGAATCTTGCTGTTGTTGTATGGTGCTAAAAAGCAGCATACCGTTTTGTCATGTCTATTAACTGCCCAATTTTCGATTATTTTAGATACCTGTATGCCCGTTGAACGGGGATTGATAGGATCAATATGGTGGAATCTCAAGGTGCTGATTAATAGTCGGCGCCTTTTTTTGTTACCTAAAATTGAACGACAAACATGCGAAAAAAATAAATACGAGGAGAGCAATGATGATTATTAATTCTATCCAAGCGGCAATCGGACATACTCCGCTGCTGCGATTCACTCACCATCAATTTGAAGAAATTCCCGAAGGTTCAGCGATTTATGCGAAGCTGGAATATTTGAATCCAGGGGGAAGCATCAAAGATCGGTTAGGTGTTTATCTAATTGAAGAAGGCTTCAAACAGGGTAGGATCAAAGAAGGGACGACTATTATTGAACCGACCGCTGGGAATACGGGGATTGGCGTGGCCCTTGCAGCATTGGAGGCGAGCTTACCGACGATTTTTGTAGTTCCAGAAAAGTTCAGTTTGGAGAAGCAAGCGTTGATGCGAGCTTTAGGAGCGGAAATTGTCCATACGCCAACTGCTGAAGGGATCAGCGGCGCGATCGAAGAAGCGAAAAGACTGCATGAGGAACTTGCTGACAGTTATCTACCCTTACAGTTTGAAAATCCCGCCAATCCAGAAGCGTATTATCGCTCGTTGGCACCGGAATTGGTTGAGGATCTTGGAGAAGGTATCACCAGCTTTGTAGCAGGAATCGGTAGTGGCGGGACCTTTAGCGGGGTGGCGCGGTATCTATTAGAACGAAATTCCGCGATTCGCTTGATTGGTGTGGAACCTGAAGGCTCGATCCTGAACGGTGGGGAAAGTCATGACCATGAGATTGAAGGGATCGGTGTTGAATTTATTCCGGCATTTTTAGACGAGTTACCGATCAGCGGCTTTGCTACGATTAGTGATGACGAAGGCTTTGCGATGACCCGAAAGCTAGCGAAGGAGCATGGAATTTTGATTGGCAGTTCATCGGGAGCCGCGATGGTAGGGGCCTTGGCGGAGGTTGCTAGCTTGCCTGCGGGAAGTCAGGTGGTGACGATTTTTCCTGATGCGGGGGATCGCTATCTGTCGAAGGAGATTTATTTGAGAGAAGCTTATTAAGGATTATCCAGTAGTCTAATTTGCCAAGTCATGGCTATTATGTGTTGGCAAAAAAATGCGTGAAAACAACAGCAAGGAAACTTGCTGCTGGCGCAGGAGTATTACATGACAGAAAGGAAAAGCAAAAGGGCTTTGGAGGTGTGACTGATAGAGCCTAAAAAGTGAGTGATAGAAATAAAAATAGAGAGAGGTTAACAATATGGGATTGGAATTTATGCCGATCTTTGAGGAGTGGGCAGTGGTCTACGACGATGAGGTGAATGGCGGAAATCCTGAATATCAGGAAGTCTTCGCTAATTATTGGCAGATACTGGATGAAATCACTGCTGCTTCGGGGGAGGTAGTATTAGAGTTCGGTAGTGGAACAGGCAATTTAACGGAAAAACTAGTCGTTGCTGGCAAGACCGTTTATCCAGTCGAGCCATCACCGGAAATGCGAAATATCGCAGCGGAAAAACCAGCGTTACACGAGACCACCTTTTTCGCTGGGGATATGGAAAAATTCCCTGTACCCAATGAACCAATAGATACGATTGCTTCAAATCTGGTCTTTCACCATTTGACCACAGAGGAAAAGGCGCGAGCGATCCAACGCTACAGTCAGCTATTAACTACTGGCGGAAAGATCGTTTTTGGGGATACGATGTTCCTATCGCAGAAGGCGTATACGGAAATCTTGGCAGTAGAAAAAGCAGCAGGACGAGCCAACTTAGCAGCTGATCTCGAACGGGAATACTATTCCTTAATGAGTGAGCTGGAAGAACTATTCCGCATGAATGGCTTCCAAACAAGGTATAAACAAATGAATCGCTTTGTTTGGTTAGTTATCGCAGAAAAAATAATGGAGGCAGAATAAATGAAAATGAATGTTGAGAGCTTCAATTTGGATCACACAAAGGTAAAGGCGCCCTATATTCGGGTGGCAGATAAGAAGACTGGAGAGAATGGTGATTTGATCGTCAAATACGATGTCCGCCTAAAACAGCCAAATCAGGCATATATGGATATGGCGGCACTGCATTCGTTAGAGCACTTAACGGCAGAACTGATTCGTAACCACGCGGATTATATTGTAGACTGGTCGCCGATGGGGTGCCAAACAGGTTTTTATTTAACCGTTTTGAATCACGACAATATCGATGAAATCATGGACGTAGTAGCGTTGACAATGCAAGACGTGTTAACGGCTACCGAAGTTCCCGCAAGCAATTCAGTGCAATGCGGCTGGGCAGCGAACCATACGTTGGAAGGTGCACAGGACTTAGCGAAAGAATTTTTAAGTAAGCGTGATGAATGGTCTGTCATTTTTATAAATGAATAAGTGTTTTTAATTGGAGACTGACTCATGGATGAGTTGGTCCTTTTTTTCTGATGTATCATAACTATTTGTGTTGTCCGTTAGCTGTTCTTTGGATAATAATCGTTATTTTTAAAAGGTTGAGAGGCTAGCGATTCTTTTTTTAAACAAAATTTTTCATTTTTATTAAAAATTTGGGATTTTGTGTATTTGCTGACTTAAAGTCTTATAATTAGCCGTTTTCTATAAAAAAGCTCGTGATATAGCGCGTTGCTGGCGTTAATGTTTACGGCTAGAATAATAACGGATGTGATTAAATCGATTTTTTGAAACGAATATTTATCAAATAATAAGATCAAATTATGAGCAGAAGATTATCAAGCTACAGGAATGAATAACTATTGAAGTAAATCCTATCTAGAGGAAGCCTGACAGGATGGTATAGCATAACAGCCTTTCCATTTTAGGTAAAAATAGGAAAAAGAGCGTGAAATCAACGAAAATTCGTGATTCACGCTTCTTCTGATCATCTTTCTGGATAAATGTTGGCTTCAATTTCATCACGCTGTTTCGCCAAAAATGGTGGTAAAGCTAGACTTTCTCCTAATTTTTCCAGTGGCTCATCGAGTGTAAAACCAGGGGTCAAAGTCGCAAACTCTATACGATTTCCGCCAGGCTCACGAATGTAAAGGCTTTTAAAGTAACCACGGGAAACTAGCTTTTCGATCTGCCAGCCTTGTTTTCCTGCTCGTTGATACAACTCATTTAAGGCTGTATCATCAACAACCGCAAAAGCGATATGATCTGCACTGCCTCGTCCCATGTGACTAGGCTTGTTAGCTTCAGTAGGAAAGATTTCGAGAAAATCCGTCGCGTTCAATTGAATTCGCTGATTAACTGTTGCCCACCCAAGAAACGTCTCGAAAAAAGCACTCGTCGCTTGAGGATCGCTAACGTGGAGCTGACTAGAATGCAATCCTATGATTTGTTTATCTGCTGGAACGTCATTGTTGACTTGATGGTCCATCACCAATGGCGGTAAATCCGTCTCAGTTAAGATGATTTCTACCTGATCGAGGTCAAAAAAGTGAATTTGGCGATCATTTACAGAATAGTCGATAGAATATTTGTTCAACCGTTCTTGCCAGTAAGCCATGCTAGTTTGCGGAAGCTTCAGACCTATTGTGGAAATGAAGTTTTGATTTTCGTAGCGATGTCCTAGGCTAGGGACAATAAAAAAGGTTACGACACTGCCAGGCGCTCCTTGATAATCGCCGTAGTAGTAATGAAGCATCCGATGATTATCTTGATTGACTGTATTTTTAACAAAGCGCATCCCTAGAATTTCTGTATAAAAATGGACATTTTCATGAACGTCTTTGGTTAATAATGAAATATGATGAAATGCTGGCATAGAATCCCCTTCTTTTTTTACTTACTTTTGATAAGTTTAAAAGAAAGGTGAAAAATGAGCAAGTCAAGCGGCTCGCTAGAGTAATTAGTGATGGATAAAAATAATGGCAGCCTTCATTTTCAGTAAACGTTTTCTTTTTTTCGTAGGAAGTATTTGTTGTTCTCGTGTTTCTATTAGTTATTCTTAGAGTTCCTTTTTGATTCTTATATCCCTTAAAAGGGTGTTTTCTTATTTTGTTAATAACAAGAAGTAAGTTCAAATTTACACCTAAAGTTGCTCCGTAATTTAATCTATAGTTAATACTTGATATATAGAAAATTCCTTTTCTTTTTTCTTAAGGATGTGGAATAGCTAAGTAATAAAATCATAACGAAAATAAATAAAATAATATACAAAAAATAATTGTTTATATTTGCTGTAAATTAGAGGTGTTCTATAGTAAAGTTGAAACATAATTGTTTTTCCAACTTGAAGCAAACTTTTTGGAAATAGTCCTAATCCTTTTATTAATAATATATTTGACGAATTATACATATAGATAATTCATGTATAGAGAAACAAATTTCTAATTAGCATATTTTTGAATTTGTTCTTTTGATAAATGATTAAATGATTAGAAAATAGGGCATAATTCTGCTTAATTACCATGATATTAACATGTTTTACAAAGCGGAAAATGTTATTATTAATTTTTAAAAGCAATATTGTGATATCTTCTGTAAGCGGTTATATGTATGTCTATAAACATATTTCTTAAATTTTATTTCGAAATAAGTTGATTTAAAAAGACCTTCCTTTGTTTTTTTTTAATTTACAAAAAAAAAAGAAAAATGAAGAAATCAATTTCTGTTATTGTCATTACAGAAAGGAGGTCTAAGGATATAAAAGAGAACAGTTATTTTATAAAGGGAGGAGGATGCAAATGCAGAGACTGAGAAAGCTTACAATATTTTTCATCCTAACTTTCATTGCCCTATCCCAAGTTTCGTTTGTCAGTGCGGAAACTTCTGAGCGAATCATTGAAAGTTCTAGTAATGAAAGTAGTTCAGAATCGTCAGAAGATCCAGAAGAACCGAAGGAATCCGTTCAAGAAAGCGATGAAAGTGACGAAGACACTGAAATTGTTCGTACATCGGAATCGGAAGAGTTACCTACTTCTGCGAAAGAGGAGACTGTGACTAGTAATTATGGTCCGGCAAAGAATAAAAGGACGCTAGTTAGGCCCTTTTTGGTAGGCACAGCGGATAATCCTTCAAAGGTTCACCCTAGTTGGGGAGAGCTTGGAGATTATCACAATCCGAATGGATACAGCAGTGGAGTAAACATTTCGAATGTTTTTCGACCGGGTATCTCAAGTTCGGGACTGCCGCCGCAGGTATATGAGAATGGTAAGGTGCTGACGATTACGAAGGATCAGAAAAGTCAGCTGGGTGCTGTCTGGTCCAAGAATAAAATCGATCTAACGTATGATTTTGCCTTTCGATTTGATATTTACTTAGGCTTAAAGAAAAGAAAAATTACAAGCCCTTCTAGTGAAATGGGAACAGGTGATGGGATGACCTTCACTTTTACAAATGATCCGCGAATTGGAACTGCTGATGAAACAAGCGTGATCGGTTCTGGCGGGAAGGCATTAGGTGCTTATGGCGTCGGTAGTGCGGGAAGAAATTATGTTCGCAATGCCATCTCAGTTGAGTACGATACGTTTTATAACGATGACCAGGATTCCGGTCTTTCAGCTACTGATCGTCGATATGGACATATCGGAGTTGTCAAACCTGCTGAAACAACACCCAAGGGGCATCTCGCAGTAACGAATTCTAATTTTTGGCTGTCATTTGGTGGGACGTATTACGATAATAGGCTCCTTCCAGGCTGGCGTTCAATGGTGGTTGCTTGGCATGCGGCTAGTCGTACGTTAATGATCCGTGAAGAAAATGATGTAGATGACGGCATTCCGCCAATCAGCTACACCTTCAAGGATGAACAAGAAATGCTATCGACTTTTGGTGGTTCGAAGGAAGTTTACTTCGGCTTTACTGGTTCAACAGGGTCGTTGGCACAAACCAATGCCTTGATGATCCGCGAAATACCAACAGCAATCAAAAGTCAAGAAGCAACAATTCAAAATGTCACGCAAAATTCATCTGTTGGTACGGATGTGACTGCGCAGCGTGGGGATAAGTTAGAAATCAAAGATTCCATTAAAGTTAAGAAAAATTCTTTCGGTGCTAAGACTATCGATATCGAAACGATTTTGCCAGGTGGGATTGAATTTGATGACAAGGTAAATCTAAAACTAGATGGTGTTGATATTCCTGAATCAAAGTATGAAATTACAGGGAAAACACTGAAAATCAAGAGCTTGGATTTGATGAATACGAGTAATGAGTTGCTGAAGGAGTATGTGATCGCCTTCAACGCGAAGGTAAGCGATAGCGCAACAATCGGAAAATCATTGAACACGAATTTTCATCTGACCAATCCCGATGCCTTAGAGGTAGATTACACGTCAAATAATGTCTCGGTAACAGTAGAGAATCCGCCTGCTGCAAATCTAGTCCTTCATCATAAGAAAGCTGACTCTAAAAGTGTTGAAACGGAAACAATCTCAATGCCAATTGGGAAAAAATTTCGTTTGATCGATTACAAAAAAGCGACATCTGATTATCAAGACTATGTTTATACGGGACTTGAAGGCGGCGATTCAGATGAAACCGAACATGAAATGACCTCAGCTGGCGCAGAATTTACGCTCTTGTATAAGCCAAAGGGTGAATTTAAAATGACGGTTCCAAAGATTTTTAACTTTGGCTCATACCCCATTCAGCAAAAAGAAATCAATGCGACAAAACCTAAAGGATACGAAGCAGATGGCAGTACACAAACTGATTTGAGTATTAAGGATACGCGTTATCAAAAATCAAAATGGACGCTTTCTTTAGCTCAAAGCAAACCGATTCAATTAGAAGGGGACGGTGATCGTAAATCACTAGCAGATACGTTGTACTATTCTGATGCTCAAATTAATCAAAACGCTTCAGTTGTTGAATCGGATACGTTTACGACTGATACTATTTTGAATATCAGCAGCAGTTGGACAGACACTAAGGGCTTGATGATGAAAATACCGTTTAGTAAGCAATACAAAGGCGTCTATACAGGTGAGCTAACCTGGACGTATGCTTTAGCACCATAGACTGGAGGTTTGAGAGATGCAAGTTAAGAAAACACCTAAATGGCTATTGCTATTGATCAGTTGCTTAATGATTTCTTTTTTCTTTCATTCAACAAGCCTAGGTGCTTATGCAGAAGAAAAACAAGAATATAGCAGTAATGGCAGTGTAACGTTATATGGAGAATATAAGTTTGAGGAAGAATCAGCTAATCCGAAAGACAAAAAAGAATTACCAGAGACATCTGGTAATGGGAACGACTATGTTGATCGTGGAGCAAGCACGTCTTCTTTACCCGATACTATTCCACAATTAGGGGATTCTAGCTATATAAGAGCTAAAATTTTCGGCACACTGATTTTAGGAATGATCGGATGCATGATAGTAAAAGAACGAAAAAAAGGAGTGCAAGCATGAAGAAAACAAAATTATTGGTATTGGCACTAATCTTAGGGTCTATCTCTACAGGTGCTATTTCAGCAAATGCTGAAGAAGCAACTGGAAAAATCGAATTTACTCAAGGAGCCGGATCTAATGGGGATGATCTTTACATTGATCATGTATCCAAGTTAGATTTTGGGCAAAAATCAATTAGTTTGACTGATCAAGATTATAAGAGCACTGGACATACATTTTCAGTCGTAGACCTAACGGGTATTTATTCAGGCTGGAGTTTGTCAGTTAAGCAAAATGCCCAATTTAAAGGAAATGGGGGAAATGGGAAAGATTTGTCAGGGGCAACTTTATCATTGACTGACGTAGGAACCCCAGTTGGAGCAACAGGTGTGACAGCACCTTCTACAATCAATCCAACAATCAAATTTGCGAATTTCAATCAAGATCAAATAATCGTGCAAGCTGCTAAAAATGAAGGAAGAGGTCAATGGACCTTTAATCATAATGCAAATTTACATGTGCCAAAAACAGCCTTAGCTGAAAAAACAACGTACCAAACAACCATGACTTGGACATTGGAAAAAGCTCCTACTAGTAATCCTTAATCCAGAATGAAAGCTAAGTAGGACACGCAAATATCATACAAAAAACAGTTGAAACCTCAGGAGGAAAACATGAAAAAAATTACTATTTTATTAACAGGACTTTTATTAAGCTCGGCTGTATTGGGCGGATTATCAGCAAATGCAGCTACTCAACCATCAAACGGCGTTGTAAATTTTGAAACAGATAATACTCCAACTCCCCCAGTTGATCCCGTTGATCCAGATCCAAACAAGCCGGTTGATCCCGTTGATCCAACTGATCCAAATGGCCCAGAGCCTGGTACACCTGGACCATTGTCAATTGACTATGCATCAAGCTTTGATTTTGGTACGCAAAAGATCTCAACTCAAACACATACTTATAATGCTGCATTGCAAAAGTACAAAAATGGAACCCCTGCTGATGGCCCTAACTATGTGCAAGTAACGGATAAAACTGGTCTTTATACAGGTTGGGACTTAACCGTCAAACAAGAATCACAATTTAAAAAAGGAACGACTGATTTAAAAGGTGCAGCTATGACGTTGAATAAGATCAAAGCCAAAAGTATCAGCGGATCTGCTACTCCTACAACTTCCACTAAAGCAGATCTAATTCCTGGTGACGAGCATAGTATTGCCTCTGCCGCTGCAGGACAAGGTAAAGGAACTTGGGCTTTCCATTTTGGCGAAAATGCAACGGATGCAGCCGATGCGGTTAGCTTAACAGTACCAGGGACTGCCAATGCAGAAGTTGGGAAATACACGACTAGCCTAACTTGGAAATTAGTGGCAAAACCTTAATTTAATAGGAGGCAAAATATGAGAGCAGTAACAAAGTTTATCATTACCGCAGCAAGTTTATCGATTTTTGCCTCAACTCAAACAGCTGCACATGCGCAAGAACAATTTTATCCAAGTGAGGGTGATGTAGGCTTTACATCAGGGAATGAAATTACACCACCCGTTGATCCAAATGATCCCGACCCGAATAAGCCGATACGTCCAATTGATCCAACTAATCCCAATGGTCCAAAGCCAGGAACGCCCGGGCCGCTATCAGTTGATTTCGTTTCCAGCTTAGACTTTGGTGAGCAAGAAATCACGAATAAAGATCGAACATATTACGCTAGAGCGCAACGTTACGTTGACACGGAGTATTTAAGCCCAAATTATGTGCAGGTGACAGATACGAGAGGTGAGTATACTGGCTGGCAATTATTAGTTAGACAAACCAATCAGTTTCATGCGGAGAAGGCAGCGAAGTATCACACGTTAACGGGTGCAAGAATCACTTTGAAAAATCCGGAAAGCGCTAGTGTATCTGATAGTCCGGCTCCAGTGCTGAATCCTCGAATTTATTTAGAAGGCGATAATCGTTCAAATGTAGTCATGCAGGCGAGCGAAAACGCTGGGATTGGTACATGGGTAAATCGCTGGGGAACTGTCGAATGGGTAGAAGAGAAAGATCAAGAAGATAAAGTGAAAGAAATACCTGTAATCAAGTCGGTGGAACTTTCTCTGCCTGGAAAAACACCAAAAGAAGCTGTTAACTATTCGACAAATTTGGTTTGGACATTAACAAGCAGCCCGATTGATTAATACCTGTCATTAAAACGAATAAGGATGTCAGTTGCGAGTTCCACTACGTATTTTTAATACGTTAGTGGAATCGTATGTCGACGATAATAAGAGAATTTGATTCAAATTTACACATCTTTATTAGAGTCAGTTCAACTTTTAGCAGGAGATATAGCTAGAGAAGTATTAGGCAAAAATGTTTCATAAATGGACTGAATACTTTAGTTGAATGATATACGGCATTCGAATAGAACTAATTTTTCCATGAAAAATTAATTCATTAAAACGAATAAGGAGGAGAATCTGTGAAAAAAATCTTGTGGATTGTTTGTTTGTGTCTAGTATTTGCTTATTCCCTGGAAGTCAATGGGCAAACCACTAGTAAAGGCGATATTCGTTTTTTCTACACAAAAAATCAGCCGAGAAAGCTACAAATTGATTATGTTTCCGAGTTTTATTTTGGACAGCAATCAATTCAAACAATCGACAAAGAATATTTCGCATTTTTACAGCCTTTTCGTGTGAAAGCAACAGGTAAATTGGAAAAAGGGCCCAATTTTATCCAAATTACTGATAACCGACAAACTTATACTGGTTGGAATTTAGAGCTGAAGCAAGAAAATCAATTTTCAGATTCTGAAGGCCGTATCTTAGATGGTGCAAGTATTTCATTTGAACATGGAAGAGCTGTCACAAATTCAACTTCAGAATTGCCTGATGGGAAAGAGCGTTTTGTGCTCTTTCCCAATGAGTCTGTAAACGTGATGCAGGCCAAAGAAGGTACTGGTGAAGGTTCATTTCAATTTGTTTGGGGTAAAGATGCTGAAGAAGGAGAAAAAAGTATTCATTTATCTGTTCCAGGTCGAACAATCAAATATGACACCAACTATACAACCAATTTTCAGTGGATACTTGTTAGCGCGCCCTGGCAGTAAAGCCTAAAAATATTATTTTTGAATTTGAAAGGAAGTCTCATGAAAAAATATAGTGTACTATCACTTATTTTAGTTACGTTAAGTATTTTCTTCCCGTTTAGAGCTGCTCAAGCTTCTGAGTTTGCGTTTAATGTCGATCCGATTTTGCCGGAGAGCCAACGAAAAGGGCAATTGGGTTACTACGATATTCTTCTTGAACCGGGAGGAACACAAAAACTAGAAGTTGATCTATCAAATGCTACCGATAAAGAAGTAAAAATAAACGTTGGAATGACTAGCGCCAAGACGAATGATAATGGGGTAGTAGAATATTCGCCTAATGATTTACCACTACATGCCTCACAAAAGCATGATCTCGAAAAATTGGTCGACTATAAGAAAGTAGTCACCTTAGCACCTAAATCAAAAGAACGCTATTCCTTTACTGTAAAAATGCCTCAAGAAGAATTTCCTGGGATTATTGCCGGAGGAATTTCATTCCAAGAAGTTGATAGCGATGAAAAAGAGAAAAAGGATTCCGAAGGCATGGCCATCAAAAATAAATTTAATTTTGCAGTGGCTGTATTGATGCGACAATCAGAGGGAATCTCTGGAACAGGAGAATTGACCCTACAAAAGGCCGAAGCCAATCAACGGAATGTCAGGAATGTTATTCGTGGATACTTCAGCAATGATAAGCCGTTTTACATAAACAACTTAGCCATTGATGCGGCAATCTATAAGGAAAAAGACGAAAAAAAAGTTTATTCAGAGAAAACAGAAAATATGCAGATGGCACCAAATTCTGGATTCTGGTACAACATTCCTTTACAGGGAGAAGAACTAGAAGCTGGTGAATACCTTTATAAAGGAACTGCTTACGGAATAAAAGATAAAAATGGGGAATTTACTTTCGGGAAGGACAACGAAGGGAAACCACAGAATTATCAACAGAAATGGGAATTTGAAAAGAAATTTACCATTACTCAAAAAGCTGCACAAACCTACAATAAAAAAGATGTTGATGTCTTAGACGCTGCTCCGAACTATACATGGCTTTATTATCTATTAGGAGCGATTATTTTACTGCTTATCCTCACGATATTGCTATTGATTCGCAGAAAGGATAAGAAAAAAACGGATGAATAGACTAGTTCTCAGAACTATGTTGATAGGAGCATTGCTGGTTGCTATTGCTTTGATGGGAGTAGACAAGATCAAAGAGTGGTTGCTTCTTTATCATCAGAACACAGAGATAACGATCACTTCAAATTTAGCCAATACCCCACAACCAGTAGTCGAAGAGATCCAGCCTTTGCAGCTGTCCAGTTTTTTAGCAGCGAAGGTCCCAAAAACTACTGGCATAGGAACTATTGAGGTACCCGCTGCTGATATTTTTTTACCAGTTTTTTCAGGTCTAAAAAACGAAGAGCTCTTAATCGGTGCGGGTACCATATTTCCTGAACGAGAGCCATCCAAAAATAATTTAGTCATTTTAGGGCACTATGTTGGCAGTCAAAATTTTTTGTTTGGTTCGTTGAATCAGGTGAAAGTAGAGGACTCCGTATTCTTGCATTATCTGGGGAAAAACTATGAGTACAAAATAGTAGAGAAAAAAGTAATTGATGAACGAGATATACAGGTTATGCAGGAAACGAAGAAACCTGAGCTAACACTACTTACTTGCGACAGTACAAATGCAACGAGCAATCGAATTTGTGTGAAGGCTTGTTTAGTCAATGCAAAGAATTCTATTAATCAAAGCGATAAAACGATGAACAAGCGATATCTAGGCAAGCCAAAAGTGCCCTCAAATCAATTAATTCTTTCTAGTATTGGGTTGATATTTTTATTGATTCTTTTCTCTTGGTTTATTTGGATGATGACAGGCAGAAAGAAGGATTGAGATGAAAAAATATTACATACCAGTACTATTCAGTTCATTAGTAGCAATGTCTTTTTCAATAGGCAGTATTTCTGAAGCAGTCAGCAATCCAATTTTTAACTCGCAAAAACCGGCTGAAGAGATTGTTCCTGAAAAAGTTAAGAGGGAAGAAAGAAAAGCTAGAAAAAATAAACCTGTAGGCACGATGCTTGAAAAAGCAAAAGAGAGTGATTCAGCCGTGGTTATCCCAAAAAGAAAAGGAATATTAGCTACGAATGACCATTTTTTTGATTATCCAATCAATAAATTTCCTGTTCCTAGTGGTGATGGAAAAGAAAATATAGGGACGCTGAGCCAAATGGCTTATATGTTATCGGGAACTGTACTATTTGGACAAAAAGGACCCTTTTAAGTGGGGATGCAACTGGCTGTTTTATTATTTGGAGGAGCAATTAAGAGTGATTGAACAATTGATTGAAAAGAAAGACCTTAGAAAATACCACCTAATTAAATTATTGGAGATGGACCCATTTTTATCAAAGTCAAAATCTTTCATCAAAGACGAGTTCAAATTGTCAGAATATTTATTGCGAGTAACGATTGATAGACTTCAAGAAGATTGCTGTGAATTTGGGATTACAGAAGAATTCAAAAATTACTGAAGACGATAGCATTATTTCTATAGAGGAATTAGGCGGTGTGACATCCAATTTTTTTCTAAAAAAGTACCTTCAAAAATCTATAGGGGTAAAGATGCTCTTACAGATTTTAATGGGAAAATTTGATTCGGCACCTGAATTTGCGAGTACCCATTTCACCAGCAATTCGATTGTTTACAAGTGGTTAGACAAAGTACAAGAATCGCTAAAACCACTAGATTTGGAATTAGTAAAAAAGAAGGGCAGTTACTCGATCGCTGGTAACGAACGCACGGTTCGACTGCTAGGTGTAAATCTTTTGCATCGGACGGAACTTGCCGGGTCACTATTTAGCGAACAAATGCTCATAAGAGCGACCCACATTGTAGACATTATTGAAAGAAACTATAAACCAATGCGCCCTTCACATAAAAATAGAATCATTAATTATGTGCTAATTGCTCTTTCTTCGGATAAAAGTACTAGAAAATTATCTAGAAGAATAAAAGAGAAGCTGATGAAATCAGAAACGTTTAAAGAATTAAAACAGCTTTTACTTGCGAACGGAATAAAAAAACTCTGTCAAGAAAATGAGCTGAATGAGTTCATAGGAATTTTGATATTGAATGAAGCTTTGTCTGAGCAGGCGGCGGAAGAATTAGTAAATGAAGAAATACAAAGTGATCTCATTGAGCTTTTTATAGAAAAGCTATTTCAGTCCTTTCCACAAATTTATACTTCTTCTTTAAAAAAGGAAATCACGAATAGAATGGCCCGAATTCATTTCAACGCGATATTCAGTGGAAAGGTCCTGCTTTTTGAAAATATTTTTGATTTGTCATATTTTCAAGAAAATTATCAAGTTGTTTTTGATTTTTGCCGGAGCTTTATTGCTACTCAAAAGAAAACAAAGAACCTATTTGTTCAAGAGCATGCAGTCTATTTATACTATCACTATCTATTAATGCTCGTGAATTGTTTGTCACCGGAAATGCTTCAGAGTGCCATCAATATCACGATTGATTTCTCTTTTGGTGAAGAATACAACCTTTTCATAAAAAGAAGCATTAAAAATATTTGCAGCCACTTGAACCTCGATTTTCAACCGACGTTAATGAAAAATACTGATGTGCTGCTAACAGATTCCAATAATTTAGACAATAGTAAATTGAATAGCACGTTAGTTATCTATTGGCTGGAGCCGCCACGCGCGATTGATTGGTTTAATTTCGTTAACATCCTCATCAAAAAAAGAAGAAGTTTTGATTAATAAAGTAGCTTTGTTAAGTAACTATAGAAGGAGAGAAATAAAGGAATGCAAATTCTAATTTTAACCAAAAACATATTAGCTGAATACGATATTCAACATAGACTTCAAATCTTGAGCCATGAAGTCTATTGTTCTGCTCACTTACTGACGTTGTTAAAAAAAGGAACACGGATAAGCAATTTTGATTTAGTTATATTAAGCAACACGCTATCAGATCAAGAGGCTATGGAAACTTTAGAGAATTTGAAAAAAATGAAGCGTCCGATTTTACGAAAATTTGATACAGAACAAACCCTAGAAGTTGAAGAGTTCTGGATGAATCATGAAGTGGATGGGCTAATTACATCTCATTCGTTGGAAGTGATTAGAGAAGTCATTACCAAGAAATACTTAGCCAATAAGACATTCAATCAAATGAACCAGCTATCTCCATTGAACGAGACAAATCACGTAAAAATAAAACGAACGATTTCAGAATTGAATCTATCAGCAATGGAGCATAAGTTACTTAAATACCTTTATTTTACAGAAGGAAAAATTGCTTCTCGGGATGAGATCTGCGAACATTTGTGGCAAGGCGGAACAACGCAATCTAAGTTATCTTCTTTATCCGTGTTAATAAAGAAAATACGAAAGAAATTACAGATTAGAAATATTCCAGAAACAATCATTCAAACAATGTGGGGCAAAGGATATCAAGTAACAAGTGAATTCTATGAATTCTTATGTATCCAGTAGCGTGAACTATCAACGAAATAACTAAGCGCTCAGAATGACTATCTGAGCACTTGGTCCTGCTTTTTCCTCATAGAAAATCTAAACAACCTCGTTTTTTCTATTTTTCAATTTATCGGAATATAAATATCCGTCAAACTTTTTTCCTTTGAATTTCTAGGCGGTTCAGTTACATACAATTCAAACGGAACGGCATCGCGAACTTTTCGTTCATCCTTAAACAGCCATTCTTGATACATATACTGCCACGCATCCCCATACTCCTTCGTGGATAGTTCAAAATGTCCAACACCGAATTTTCCTGAAATACTTGATAAACAAATATTGCCGGTTTCCTGAAGGGGCCGATCATTTGGAATCGTCATGGCAACGCTTGTACGTAAATTTTTCGCGTCAGTAATAAATGGATTGTCATCGTAAATAGTTAATACCTTGGTCTCATCTTGAATAATAAGCTCATTCTTTGTCGCAAACTCAAATAGTTCGTTGAACATTTTGCGGCTCTGTTTTCTAAAGGCGGCATAGCTTCCTCTGAAACGAATGTAGATGAAGGTCAAGTCCTCTAAATTTTCTATGGTAATGCTTTTTGGTTCGATCATTTTCATGTCCTCCTTTTCGAATAACTTCATTATTCCATGTTTCTATCAGAAGCTCTTGTCATTTCTTGCTGTTTCCGATAGCGGGAGGGGCTGACGCCAAAATGTTTTTTAAAGACTCTGCTGAAGGAACTCGCATCGTTATAGCCGTAGCTTAAGGCAATGTCGGTTAATGAAATAGAAGAAGCAATACATAGAAAAATAGCCGCACGTTCTAGCTTAAATCTAGTCACAAATTCCTTTAATGTCTCCGATGAATATTTTTTAAACATTCGATGGAAATGAAATTCTGAAAAATGCGCGTTCTTGGCTAGATCACTCAAAGAGATTGGCTCTGCTAGATGCTGTTCGATGTAGTCTTCGGTTTTATTGATTAACCGCTGGTAGTTTTGTTCCGTTGAGTCTGCCATGTCTTCTTGCTCCTTTTATGTTGTATATCATTCTGCTAAAATACCTCGGAACTTGTCTTTGTTTCTTTAGTTTATTATAGAAGACCGTCAGCCTTTTTACGAATGCTCTAGTTAGTATTGCAGAAAAGACAAGCATGAAATTTTACTTACTATTAGTAAGATGATAAGGTAATCTCAAGAAACGAATAACGGCACTCGCTGACGTTGTTCCTTACAGGAGGTTTTAACCATGACAGTAATTATTCCCACATTTCAATTAAGTGCCACCGCACACATTGGCCGCGTGGCATTGAAAGTAGCAAATTTAGAAAAAATGACCCGCTTTTACCAAGAAGTGATTGGGCTGCAGGTCTTAGAACAAAACGAAAAACAAAGTACTTTAGGCGTTGATAATACGGTATTACTAGAATTGCATAAGGTGCAGAACCCTTTGCCTATAACACCTAAAACCGGTTTGTATCACGTGGCCTTTTTATTACCGACTCGAAAAGATTTAGGAAATGCGCTGCGTCACTATTTGACGATCGAGGCGCCTTTGATCGGAGCTAGTGATCATGGCTATAGCGAAGCCCTTTATTTAAATGATCTCGAAGGTAATGGAATCGAAGTCTATCGTGACAAGCCGCAAAGTGAATGGGACATTCGCACCGATGGTGAGATTGTTGGTGTGACTCTTGAGATGGATGCTGAAGCGGTCATCGCCGCGAGTGATGGTGCAGGGGGAGGATTTCCAGCAGGAACGACAGTTGGTCATGTGCATTTAAAAGTAGCTGATTTGATGCAAACAGAAAAATTTTACACAGAAATTTTAGGACTATCCTTGAAGAATAATTTTGGCAATCAAGCCAAATTCTTTGCGACAGGGGATTATCATCACCATATCGGGTCCAACATCTGGTTAGGAAAAAATATTCCTGCCATGTCTGAACAGGATTTAGGCTTGGATTATTTTAGCTTCGTCGTACCTGATCAAGCAGAGTTGGATCGCTTGGAAGAGCATTGGAAAAATCAGATCGATTATTCCAAAGACGAAAGCAGCAGTTTGACCGTCGTCGATCCAAACGGTATTACCATGAAGTTTGAAAAATAGAATCAGAAGAACGATCAACGAAGAGCAGAAAGTCGATTTGAAAAAAACAATAATAGGAAGTGGTTGCAGAGATATTTGCGATCACTTTTTTATCTTGTTTTCGAATTAAGGGTGTGTTTTGATTGCCTTTAACGATATAATTCTTATGAAAGGCTTAGGGGGGTTCAATAGCTGGAAACGTTGATCTAATAACGATGCTTGTCATTCGAGCTTGTCTTTTTCAGGGTGCTTTGGTATCTTGCTTGTAAGTTGTCTTATCAACAGGTAATTTTGATTTAGGGGGATGAAGTATTGCTAGGCGAAAAATTAAAAAAACAACGACAATCATTGGGATTGACCCAACAGGAGGTGGCAGATCATCTGCACGTCTCACGACAAACAATCTCCAATTGGGAAGTCGGACGGAATTTTCCAGATATTCCGATGATCATTTCAATTAGCGATTACTACCAAATCTCCTTAGACGAACTGTTGAAAGGTGATGAACAATTAATGGATAAAATGAAGAAAGACGCAGAGCTAATCAAACGAACCAAGCGAAGAAAAATTTTTGACGCGGCCTTTGTGGTAATTTTGCTGCTGACGGTGCTTTTTGCTTTTGTGATGAGCCGGATACCGGAGCTTGCGAATCAAAGGATACTGCCGATGCTAATTGTAGGCATCGTGTTTCTTTTTACGATCCTGCGCTTCTTTCTAATTATTCCCAAAGACGATAAAGTCAGCGGAAGGTACGCGCCGATAATTATTCCGAAATCATTTGGTGTCGGCTGGGCGATCAATCCTTATCATCCGTTAGGGTTAGCGCTGTTGATCGGAATACTTGTAGCTATTGAGTTAATGATCTTTTTTGGATGAAAAATTAATCAAACTAAACGAGAAATAAGAACCTAAACACTGGATCTAATTCGGTGTTTAGGTTCTTATTCTTTTATGTGGTCATTTTTCAATGAGGGCTTCGCATCAATTATTTCGATAAATGACGACCGCGTCTATTTTGGACCGGATGGGTGTTTTTTTTGCCCTTTACTTTATTTTTAGATTGTTGCTGCGAGTTCTCGAAGGCCTTTTTTTTCTTCTGATGCAAAATCCTCCAGCTTCGCCTTAGGCTGGGGCATGAATGTTCCTCCTTTCAGCAAAATTTGCAGTTAGCAGACAGCAATTAATTTCATCCGCGTGTGAACCAAATCCTTTCATTCATACTATCTTTAGTATAAAGGAGAGAGAGCGGTACTATATTACGTGTACATTTATGCGTTAGAATATTTTAAACTTAAATCTAATTCAGCCATTCCAATTTTAGTTTTATGAATAAGAAAATAAGTAATGCAATGCTAATTGCCAAGCCTATTGTCAATAATATGATACTGTTAGATTCACCTGTATTAGGGAGATAAGTATGATTATTGGAAGAAATACGTTTTTTTCCTGATTGCAATTGATTATATTTAGTTAGTGTGATTAGTTTGGTGTATTCCTGAACCTCAAAGGTCACAGGTTTAGCATTCAAAATATAACCGTTTGGTGCTTCTGTTTCAACTAACTGATAGTTACCCACTTCTAAATCAGATATTTCTAATACGCCTTGAGCGTTTGTTTTCAAATCTTTATAGATAATCGTTCCATTATTATCTAATAAGTTAAAATTGGCATTTGGCAGTAGGTTTTCACTTTGGCTATCTTTCTTTTCTAGACGAATCGTTCTATTTTTTTGTTTATTCTTTTTATCTAACTTTATTGTTTCTTTGCTGCCGTCTTTGATGGTAAACTCTACTGGAGTTGTATCTATTACATAGCCAGAAGGAGCCTGCGTTTCTATTAAACGATAATTACCTGCTTTTAAACTTGTAATCGCTAAACGCCCAGAGTCATCAGTTATCAGATCTTTCAGTACCAAACGATTATGGATATCTCTCAGTTCAAATTTTGCTCCTGAAAGTCTATGACCGGTTTTCCCATCTATCTTATCTAGAATAATACTTCCATTAATCTGCTTATTAGTCATGCTTACTTGAACTGCTTCTGTCTGATTTTTTTCTATGGTAAACGTCACCGATGTCTTCTTTCGCTCGTATCCTGTCGGAGCTTGGGTTTCTACAAATCGATACACTCCCGGTGGCAAATTGTCTACTGCCAACTTGCCTCCACTGTCGGTAGTCAAACCGCTTTGTAGCACTTTACCAGTCTGATCTTGCAGTTCAAACACTGCTCCTTGCAGTACATCTCCTGTTTTTTCATCAACTTTGGTCAATACAGCACTGCCTGGAGTTAGCTTGTTGGACATCTGTACTTGGACTGCCTCTGCTTGGGCTTTTTTTATAGTAAATGTCACTGGTGTTGTCGTTCGCTCATATCCTGTCGGAGCTTGGGTTTCTACAAACTGATAGTCTCCCGGCTCTAAATTAGCTACTGCCAGCTTGCCGTTGCTGTCTGTAGCTAAACTACTCTGTAGTACTTTTCCTGACTGATCTTGCAGCTCAAATACTGCTCCCTGTAGTACATCTCCTGTTTTTTCATCTACTTTAGTCAGTACAACGCTGCTCGGAGTTAGTTTGTTGGTTATCTGCACTTGAGCCGCTTTTGTCTGAGCTTTTTCTATGGTAAACTTCGCTGGTGCTGCAGCTAACTCGTAGCCTGTTGGGGCTTGAGTTTCTACAAACTGATAATCTCCCGGCTCTAATTTGTCTACAAGTATTTTCCCCTTAGTATCAGTGACCAGACCTTTTCGAACAGCATCTCCATTTGCCGTTTGTAATTCAAACACCGCACCTTGTAGCACTTCTGCAGTTTTTTCATCTACTTTCGTTAAGATGACACCGCCTAAGTCTTTTTTATTTTCCAAAGTCATAGTAATTGGTGAAATAGAATCGCTGGTTACAGAAACGGGATGCGGATTTCTGTCAAGAATAAACCCATCCGGAGCTTTCGTTTCAGTCACTCGATAGTTTCCGACATCCAATGGTTTAGACAGATATTCTCCATCACTATTCGTAGCGCCGCTGTCAACAAGGTTTCCAGAATTATCTTTTATAGAAAATTTAGCTCCTGATAAAGGATTGCCGGCTTCGTCTATTTTTTTATCAGAATTCTGCCGTCAATACGCTTTGTTTCAACTTTACTACTTAATAATGTAACATCGCTGTTTGTGATAGTAGCCGCATTTTCAAGAATTTCGCCCACATTTAACTTGCTGGTGTCTACATTGAATTTGAAATCCATAATATATGGACCTATAATTTCTTTTTTTGTTACTATTTTAACTGTATTATTATCGGCACTTACCTCAAATAGGTCATCATCAATTGTCGATAGCCATGAGACAAAGTTCGCTTTAGAAGAATCAAGCGTATCTTGAATTACTGCGCCTTCTGGGATTGTTCCGCTAAAGACATTGAAACGTAAATTATAAGTTAGTTCATTATCATTTAAATTCACAATATGCTTATTTACTTGTTTAGATAATCCCACATTTGAGATAATAACATTTTTAATCTGCAAAGGGACCGAAGTTTTGTAACTGCCTCTTTCAAATGTCATATTTGCGTTATTACGTACAAATTCTTGGGACTGTATATAGTTGGGATCCGTTACGTCTAAAGCATACTCAATAAAATAGGCTTTCCCTTTAGGAATATCCCCAAAATTAACTGTAATTTTTCTAGTGCTTTGGTCAAACGAGACATCGTCTAAGAAATCTTCCGTGACATAATTAGCACTCTGATTATCTTCTGAATCCCAAGATACCTCAGCAATTCTGACTCCTCCGGCAATTGGTGTTTTATCGCCTGTAGCCCAATCAAAAGCTCCGGGATAAGGAGCTAATGTAGTTCCTTCAGGTAACGTGTCCGTAAGCACTACATTAGAACGCTCTATATGATCGTAATTAACGACGACAGCAAACTTATTTTTACCTGGATTATTCATTTCCAATACGCCGTATTGCCTACCGGAACTATCAACATCTTTATCGCCATAGTAATACTTTCCAAAAGGAGGACGTCCATTGTTTACAGGAATGATAGTAAATGTATCTGTAGCTTCTTCTCCAACATAACAGGCAGAGACAGTGTATGGGTTAACCGGCTCATCTTGTCCATTAACATAAAAAACAGCTGTTTTGAACGATAATCTAATGATGGTTTGGAAAGTAGTTGTCTGATCCACTTTATTCACATCAATTGAAAAATTTAATATCCAATTATCTGCATCTGAAGTTTTAGTTTCAAAATTAACAGGAGTATCATAAGCTAAATTACTAACCAAATCAGCACCTGAAGCCGAAGCCACTGCACCTTTGGGAATTTTTATCTGAATATTCCCGTTACTTTCTACGATATCTCCCGCATCAGCATTTAGATTAAAAGTTACGTTTTCCAATGAACCCGCTTGAACTTCTTTGGGTGTGGTTACAACATTCATGTTGCCCATTTTAGGGGCTATATTTTGATTTTCTAAAATACTAGTAGTTGTATTAATGTCTGAACTTGCATAATTTTCAAATGGAAGATGTTTATTCGAACTAGCTGTGCTCGTTTCCGTTTGCTCATAAACATTAATTGTCACTTCATTAGATAGACTGATCGAAGACTTAGCTGCTACCTGTTAGTTTCCTTCTTTTTGCGCTAAAAGTACGATCTTCATATGATTTTTATCAATCTTTTCTATGTTTTGTTCTAGTAATTCGTCGCTTTTGGTAAGCGTCACACCGTCCAGTTCTTCTTCTTTTCCTTCTATATTTACCTGTATTTCTTCATTTTTTGTATATTCACTTTTGTCTAAAGAAAGTTTCAATGTATTTCCTTTAGTGCTAGCTATTTCCTCAGCGAATACTGTCGCTATACCTAATTGACTAATAACCATTATCAATAAAGCAAACACGTACATAATTTTTTTATAACTCTTTTTATTTCTATCCATTGTATCAGCCTCCATACTATCCCCTTAGGAAATATGTTCAGAAAGACTTCTAAATAAATAGTCCAATTCATATTTTCTATTTATTTAGAAGTGCTTGGTTTCTCCTTCAGCTTAGCTACCAACTGGCTGAAAGCTTTTAATTGTTCTGAATGATCTCCTTCATTTTCTTTCTTAGTAAAGTTACTTTTCACAATATAAACATGCTCTTATTCGTAGTAAATTCTACTATTTTGTTGCTGTATTAATTTGTTATTTTCTGCATAAGTTGAGTTTCTAAATCTGTAAAATAAGTTCAGTATAATCACAATCACTTTTAATAGTCTAATTCCCACATTCTTATTATGTCTTTCTAAGGTATACTATTTTATCTTCTATGAAAATTTTAAGAATGATACTTATTTTTTATTTCCACAATCTTATTTCCAAAATCTTCCCAATCATCTGCCGTCGGCGGGTTTTTCCAAATGATTTGACTAATCGTTGAATGATCAATATTGCAATCAGATATGTATATATCTGTATCCGCTGTTAATCGATCGACTATGAACAAATTAAAATGTTTAAAACCATTGATTTGCTTCGCTATAAACTCGTTATAGTACTTTCCGAATGTAAAATCGACACATACACATACAGGTCGTTCTAAAGTCTCAATAGGAAAAAGTGAAAATAAAATAAAAATGCAATCACAAACAAGTTGATTACGGCATACATTGCTTTTATCAATATATTTAGTTGTATTCGTTTCAATCGCATTGATTATCAGACTAGTTATATAAGGATAAGTTTCCACGAAGAATCTGATGGATCGGTCTGATTTAAAAGAATTGACTGCAAAATCGAAAAAAAAACGGTTTCTATTTGATTTTTTAAATATTCTGGTAAAATCATAAATTTTTTCTTTCATGCTGTTATTAAATTTCAAATTCGAGAATAATTGATTAGAAACTTCTTGTGTAAAATTATCAGCTTCAGAAAATGGTAATTTCTCTATATTCGCAGCTAAATCTGATGAAAAGCTGTCATCCATATTCAAAAATATGTAAATAGCCACATAATCTAATTCATTTAATGAGTAGTCTTTTTTCAATTGTGTAAATTCATTCATCCTTTCAATATATTTTTGCCAAGCAGGTTCTTGATAGATTTTTTGACTATTCAGCAAACTAGTTTTTATCAAGTTGCCTCTTTTCACGCGACAGAAGGCTACGCCTATAAAGATTCTTAATTTTACTTTTTCAACATTTGTCATTTTTAAATTGAACCAATGCTCATAGTGCTTTATAGAAATACTTATCAAGCTTCTCTCATGTTCAGAAAAAGGAAACTTCATTCCATTATATACATCGTATAAAATCGAGAATAAAACATTCCGAATTGTCATTTCATCACCTATGAATAAGTTCTTTTTAATCTTAATGCCAAAATCGTTGAAAAAAGTTTTAATTTTTTTTCTTTTAACATAAAGTTGTGAACGACTTAAGTAATATTCATTCGAAAATGATTCAAGAGATGTTTGAGTTGTCAACATATCCTTTAAGAGCTGAAAAGTGATTGAATTTTCAAAATAATTTAAACGTATTTGTTTTACAATATTTAAATTTAGATTTTTAACTTCCACTAGACCTTCATTATCTACAATTATTTTAGGGTTTTCAGGAAATGCGAGTAATTCTGTCGTTAATTCTAACAGCAGCTTATCTAATTTAAATTTAGATAAGCCTGTAAGTTGGTAAATGGTAGCTATATGAGTATAATTTCCTTTTTCTATTTCTAAATGCTTAAGGATCAATAATTTGAAACGTTCGTTATCCTCTAAAATCTTTTCAATTTCCATAAAAAACCTCTGTTTTAGTTTAATCATTCGATAAGAACTTAGAAAAATTAAATTTATTTATAAATATATTATACTATTTGCCTATTGACAAAATATGTTATTAATTAATTTATTCTTAATTTTTTTCGATTAAGAGGAAAAACATAAGATTTTTGTCCAAGTAAAAATATTACAAATGAGTCTTTATATGCATGGATCTAAGAAAAAACGAATATTAAACACTTTTCATATCACTTTACTGAATATTCTTCTTCAATTAAATGATGTTATAAAATTTATATTTTCAGTATAAAAACTTGTATTAACAGTGTTTGATAATGGTAAATTAAGTGGCGTTTCTTCAAATAGTTATTTTTGCCGGTATTTTCTTTAAGCTGAACTATTTAATGGGAATGATGGCATTACGCAGTCAGACTCTCAAACCATCGGTAATCACGTGACAAGGCGCCCAAGAAGAATGATTAGTCAAACAACGTCGTTTATTTACCTTACACGACTTGGCTTTTAAAGGTGCACAATCGGTGCGCAAGAGCAGGAAAGATAAAAGAGAAACACTTTCATCCACAGACTTAGATAAGAAAGAGTAAGGCGAACAACCACGCAATAGCAAACAGGCACATTCCCAGCGATTCCAGTGGAAAAATGATGGCTATAGGCAAATTGAAAAACAACTATCTGAGAGACAAGTTAAAGGAGAAACACCTGAAAAAAAAGTATTTCTAAGGTAGAAGAACCAACGCAAAGTACTAAAAGGAAAGAATCAATGAAACCTGATCTTTTCAAGTCAAAAGAGAAGACCAATTCTTCTAAACAACATGTCCATCAAGCAACGATATCCAGAAAGTTGAGATTGACTAAACCAACTGAAAATAGCATTGAAAACAAACGCCAGAACGAAAAAGACTAATAACAATTGATTTGAGATTATTTAAAAAAACACATTATCAGAAGAGAACGTAAAAGCCAAGAGGAACCGCAAAATAAGCTAATAGATAGGCAGACTTCAAAAGTGATCAAGGGGAACGAAGAACAATGAAAAAAATGGTTTCGGCTCCGATAGGATTTATAGGCATATTACTGCCTTTTCTATTAATGTTTTCGGTTCGTCGAAGCGACATACTCGGAGTTCGGTCGCCCAAGTATTGATTCAGTGATTCTGATCAAATTGGTGTTTATCTAGTATTTATTTGGTGTTCGTTCCATGCGACAAACCATTAGTGTGTGCATTGCCCTCTACTAAACCAACGTACCAAAAGTAAAAATCATCAACGAGTCATCAGGAGACACGTTTGGGGAGATTTAATGGATGAAGCGGAACATCTTCGTCTAATGCATCGAAATAAATCGATTTACAAAAAACGAAAACAAGCGATTGAACGAATATTTGCGGATGCAAAAGAAAAGTATGGGATGCGTTGGTCCAAGTATCGAGGCTTGTAAAAGTCGCAACGTATACGATGCTGGTGTTTGCTACAATGAATTTAAAGAAATTAACCACATGACTATGGAAAGGCAAAGAGCCTTTATTTTTTATCCAAAATTTCGAAACGAAGTAGATAAAAAGCTACTCCAAACTCGTAATTCCGAGTTTGAAGCAGCTTTTGTCTACAGTCTAAGTTATTTAATGCATAAAATGCAAATCTTATATTGAATATAAAACAAATATAACTTTTTTCTGATAATGAATAACTATGTGATTAACAAATGTTGATAAAGATAATTGATTAAGTGTTAAATATCTTCAATTAGAAAAATAAAAGACTCCCAGAAAATTTTAGCAGGGAAATGGTAGGAAACCATATCATCTTTAATGTTAGTATAGTATTTTAAAAGTTGGGAAATGTTGATTTATAGGGACTTGTCATCCGTATCAAATTAGCTATTTATTCCCACTCCACAGTAGCTGGTGGCTTAGACGTAATATCATACACAATCCGATTGACATGAGCCACTTCATTCACGATTCGAACAGAAATTTTTTGCAAGACATCCCATGGGATACGCGCGAAGTCTGCGGTCATACCGTCGATTGAGGTAACCGCGCGGATACCGACTGTGTAGTCGTAGGTACGGCCGTCGCCCATAACACCGACTGAGCGGATGCCTGGTAAGACAGTGAAATATTGCCAGATATCGCGGTCAAGGCCGGCGTTGGCGATTTCTTCACGTAGGATTGCATCTGATTCGCGGACGATTTCTAGTTTTTCTTCAGTGATTTCACCAAGGACACGGATACCTAGACCTGGTCCTGGGAATGGTTGGCGCCAAACGATTGAGTCAGGCATGCCAAGCTGTGTTCCTAATTCCCGTACTTCGTCTTTGAATAGGGTATTTAATGGCTCGATCAATTCGAACTGCATATCTTCTGGTAATCCACCAACATTATGGTGAGATTTGATTGTTTGTGCTGTTTCGGTACCAGATTCGATGACGTCTGTATAAAGTGTTCCTTGGGCTAAGAAGGAAATCCCTTCTTGACCAGCAAGTTTAGTTGCTTCATCGTCGAATAGGTAAACGAATTCGTTTCCGATGATTTTGCGTTTTTTCTCTGGATCAGAAACACCAGCTAATTTATCTAGGAAACGGTCTTTAGCATCGACTTTGATGATGTTCAAGCCGAATTTTCCGCCAAGTGCTTCCATGACTTGTTCGCCTTCGTTTTTACGTAATAGACCGTGGTCTACGAAGATCGATGTTAATTGGTCACCGATAGCTTTTTGTAAAAGCACCCCTACGACAGATGAGTCCACACCACCTGATAGGCCAAGTAGGACTTTTTTGTCGCCGACTTGTTCGCGGATTTTTGCGACCTGCATGTCGATGAAGTTATCCATCGTCCAATCGCCTTTACATTGGCAAACATCTAGGGCAAAGTGACGTAATAGTTCATTGCCGTATTCTGAATGACGTACTTCTGCGTGGAATTGGATGCCGAAGAAGTTACGGTTTGTATCTTGGATCGCTGCGATTGGGCAGTCTTTGCTGGTGCCGACTTTTTCAAAGCCTTCTGGTACTTGTGTTACTAAGTCGCCGTGGCTCATCCAAACGGTTTGTTCTTTTGGTGTATCAGTGAATAGGACGGCATTATCAGAAACAATTTCTAACGTTGCTTGCCCGTATTCACGGTTTTTAGCGGGTTCAACTTTTCCGCCTAGGTTATATGTGATCAGCTGCATGCCGTAACAGATTCCTAAAATTGGAATCCCTAATTCAAAGATTTTTGGATCAATGGAGAAGGCTCCTTCGTCATAAACACTATTTGGGCCACCTGATAAGATGATCCCTTTTGGATTCATGGCTTTGACTTCTTCAGCAGTGATGCGGTGGCTCAAAAGCTCTGAGAAAACACCGAATTCACGGATACGACGAGTGATTAATTGGTTGTACTGACTACCGTAGTCGAGTACGATGATTTTTTCTACGTTTGTCATTTCGGCAGAAACGTTTGTCACAATTATTACCCCTTTTCAAGTTTTATTATAAAAGAAAGCAAGCTTTCTTTATAAGCTAGTATTTACGCAAATAGATTTCATCAATGATATGATGCTTTGCCTTGTGCAAGATAATATCAGCTCGACCTCTTGTTGGCAAGATATACTCTTCCAAATTCTTCAAGTTGACATTTTTCCAGACATCCTCCGCCATGGCAAGCGCTTCTTTGCGATCACCGATTGCGTAGTCATAATAGTAGTTATCCGGATCTTTAAAGGCGGTGTCCAGCAAGGATTCGAACCGTTCTATATACCAACGCTCGACCATTTTCGGATCAGCATCGACGTAGATCGACAGGTCGAAAAAGTCACTGACATAGATTTGCTGATTGGCTGGCAGTTGTAAGGTGTTGATTCCTTCGACGATCAAAATATCCGGCGAATCGATCAGCTCGTATTCTCCATCCACGATATCGTAGACATCATGGGAATATTTTGGGATGGGAATATTTTCTTTGCCTGATTTTACTTCATTCAAGACATCAATTAGGTTCTCCATATCATAGCTTTCGGGAAAGCCTTTGCGATCCATAATCCCGCGTTCTTCTAAGACAGCGTTTGGATATAAAAAGCCGTCAGTGGTAATTAATTGGACCGTTTGATGTTTGAAAAGGCGGTCTAATAAGGTCTGTAATAAACGAGCGGTGGTACTTTTTCCGACGGCAACACTTCCAGCGATTCCGATGATAAACGGCGGCATCTTCACATAACGGTGCAGAAACAACCCTTTGCTTAACGTGAGCGACTCAAAATCCTTCATATAAAGATGGATCAGGTGACATAAGGGTACATAAACATCGGCCACATCCTTCATCGAGATTTGGTCATTCAAGCTTTTGATATTGTCAAGCTCTGCTTGTGTCAACGGTGTGTTTCCCGGTGTGTAGAAATCTTGCCACTGGTCGCGGGCGATCCGGAAATAGTTCCCTCTTTCGTTCATAAGAACCTCCTTATTCATATTAAAGTAATGATTTTTCAAAAGGCGAAAAATGAATCCTATTTTCATGCCGTATACCATTCAACTAAGTGTGTCCAAAATATACTGATTTAATAACTAAAATGAACGCCAAACAGAGTAAACTGCGAAAAGTTGAACTGGCATCCTTATT
>CWHE01000094.1_pt1 | contig 37969 bp, 40 predicted proteins | sample 685091 | NCBI WGS metagenome assembly CWHE01 (sample SAMEA3735855, study PRJEB9488) | human gut metagenome | biome: ENVO:mammalia-associated habitat; material: ENVO:feces | place: Malawi | collected 2009-02-27
CGAGTATGGTGAAGCCGGAACTTACGAGTATACGATTTCCGAAGTGATCCCAGCCGAAAAAGAGGCCGGAATCACCTACGATGACACTATTTATAAGGTGTTCGTGACTGTTGAGGAGAAAGCTGGAAAGCTTGAGACTACCGCTGTTTACGAAGGAGTTGAAGCTGGAAAGCAGCCGATTTTCACGAATCATTTCACTCCAGATAAGGAAATTCCGCCGGGTGAACTGCTATTGAAAAAGACAGATAGTAAAACTGGCAAGAGATTGGCAAATGCAGAATTTAAATTGGTAACTGGCGAAGATAAAATAGTCGAGGGTCAGGAAATGATCGTCACCGGTAAGGATGGAACGATTCTTATTAAAGGTTTGACTGATGGAAGCTATAAGCTGATTGAAACCAAGGCGCCAAAAGGGTACCAATTAGATGCAACACCAATTGAGTTTTCAGTAAAAGATAATCAACCAAATATAAAAGAGATTACCAAAGAAAATACGCCAATAGCAGAGCCAGAGATAGAAAAAACAAAGGATGAGACGAAGAACAGTGTCACGAAGAAGAATACGACGACCCATCAAACTACAACGAGAAGCACATCTACGACTTCTAAACGTTTGCCAAGTACAGGAAGTCAAAACAGTGGCATCTGGAGCACTTTGGGCATTTTAGTCCTATTGATTGTATTGGGAGTAGTTGTATTAAAAGTCAGAAAAAAGAGCATTTAAGAAAACATGAAATGAGAGGATTTAATGACAGTCTTACTTTTAACAAAAAGTTATTCATACGAACAGGATTTTGTAAAAAAAATGAATGATTTAGGGTATGAGGTGCTGTGCAGTAATCAGGTACTTTTGGATTTGCAAAGTACAGATAAAGAGGAATTTTCTAGCGAGCTTGATTATTTTGATACAGTAATTCTAAGCGAAACCATTTCAGATCAGGAAGTAGCAACTTGTCTAGAAACATTGAAATTGTTTCACTGCAGACTCATACGAAAAACAATTTCAGAGCTAGATGAGGAGACTCGTGAGCAGTGGAAGCAACAAGGAGTCGAATTGATTGTTTCCCAGAAAGTAAGCTTTGAAGAATTACGCGAGCAGATGTCAATTCGCGAGAAAACGGAGCAAAAAAGCAAACCTACGCTGACAAAGGAAAAAGATATTGATTTGGAAAATTTCGATTACCGCTTAACAAAGCAAGAATATCGAGTCTTTCGCTTGCTGAAGCAATCAATAGGAAAATGTATTTCTCGAACGGAGATGTGCTATTACTTGTGGGAATCTGCACCTTCAAGAGCGAAGGAAAGCCGTCTGTCTGGCATTATCAAGTCGCTTAAAAAGAAAATGGGCGAGCATGGATTAGATGAATCCCAGCTGCAAACCTCTTGGGGAAACGGCTATTGCTTGAAAAAGGTTGTTTCTAAAAAAGCCTCTGTTACAAATCAAGTGTGATGAAATGTGTATAAAAAATGAATTAGTCGATGGAGCATCAAAATATAGGTCATAATTTTTTCAGACTTCAATGAAAGCAGTAAAAAATCTTCGGATTTTATCCTTCGAAAATTTTTTTACTGCTTTTTTTGTCTAAAAAAACAGTGAGTGAATTATTTATGATCAATAAAAATATTGTTATATTTCTAAATTTATAAAGAACAAAGGAGGCTTTCTGATGCTAGATTCTTTTATAAAGGGACAAGATCAACTAGTACAAAAGGTTTTCACGTACTGCTATCGATCGTATAACTCTGTTTTCAGTTATAAAGAACTTACAGAAGAACTGAGTATTTCCTATTCTATGTTAAGACAAGTATTGGATCAGATAGAAATGATTCAACAGAGTTATCCTGAATTTTCGATAGAGCGAGAGAATAAGGAAGCCACAATTAAGTTTTCCGAAAGATTTCTGCTAAATAAAATTCGAGTGGATTTAACCAAATCAACGCTGCCCTTTATTATTTGGGACGCTATTTTTAATCAGAAATTCAAATCCCTGGAATCGTTTAGTCAAAGTCAATACCTAAGTCGTCGAACGGTCCAACGACAAATAGGTGAATTTAGTCCAATTTTGGCTCAATATCAAATCGGTTTGAATTTAAAAAAGAACGGGTATTTAATTGGAGATGAGTTTCGTATTCGTTTTTTCTTTCATAGTTTTTATTGGCATATTTATGATGAAATTGACAGCAATCGTCCTCCGATTGTTCAAAAAAGTGCAACTGTAATCTATCAAAGTTTAACTGAATACTTTCCTTTTCTTAGACATGCAGACAAGGAGCGTTTTATCAATTTTCTGGCAGTGACTGTTATGCGTATTAAACAGGGCTATTTGATTCAAACGATACCGGAAACGGTCAGAAAGTTTTTTAATCCCTTTATTTCCAAAGAGCTTTTTGAAAAAGAAATACTTGTTCCTTTTTTTGAAGCCAACCTACTTTTCGAAAAGGATTTACCTAGTGATGAATTCTTGTATATCTATTATATGTTTACCGTAGGACAGAGCTATTCTCAAGAAACGCTGCAGCAGATTCAATTACAATCGCCAACTTTTCTAAGTGACTATCGACGCTTAATTGACGAATGGATCATTCAGATAGAGGAGCATTTGCAATATCGTTTCGGGCAGGATGAAAAAAGATTTCTATTTATTAATACCACGTATATTTTTTCTTTTTTATTAACATTTGGATTAGGGAAACAAATCGATTCCTTCGGTGATTATATGACAATTTCTGAGGTTGAGGACCAGTATCTTTATCTTTTTGATCTCCTAGAAAGGATCGCTCACAGTGTAGATACGCCGAATGAAAAATGGAGAAAGACAATCAATTCAAATTCCTTTAAATATTATGTTTCACAACTGCTTTATCATATTCTGATGGATCGCGATCTACCTATCCGTGTGGCGATAGAGTCCAAAGGGCGGGGACTAGAAGAACAGCTGCAGAAACAAACTTTGGTGCGAATCAGTCCGCGCCCGATTATTATTGTCGGTATTCGTCAAAAACCGGATGTTGTGATTTCCGATTACGCGATTGATTTGTCTAAGTATTTTTCTCGCGATTTGCCGCATCTTTTTCAATGGGACGAAAAGCAGTATCTTTCAGATTGGGTTCGAGTAATTACCTTTATCAATAAAATTCGTGATCAAAAATACAATCAGTTATTATCGTAAAATGACTGTCGGTGCAACTAGAAAATGATCGCGAACAGTATGATTTTTTCGCGGTTGATTCATTTTTTATTTGATTAAAAAGAACAAATTCTGGCTGAAAATAGCAAATAATGCTAATATGCAAAATGCAAAGGGGGAATTTGTATGAAAAAAGAATATTTTTTAAAAGGGTTAGCAGTAGTTATCGCCTTATTTGGATTCGTATTGGGGATGATAAGTAATAATGCAGTCGCAGGACTATTTCCTGCGAGTATGCTTTTAGTAAGTGCATTGGTGAGTACAGTAGTCCACATTTCTATTTGCTTATTGTTTTTCTATTTTGCTAGTAGGGTGGAAAAAAAGACGATTCGTAATTATGGAATGAGCTGGAACAAGGGTGATGGGCGTCAGTTAATTTATGGACTGTTAGCAGGAATCGGTGTATTTTTGCTTATTACAGGGACACTCTATTTACCAGGACTTTATCAGTTGAAAACAGGAAATCAAAATCTGTATAAATTACTTGTTAATTTTGTGATTTTTGTGGCTGTCGGTACGAGTGAAGAGTTATTTTTCCGTGGGTTTATTCAGCATCGGCTGTTAAAATTTGGACCAATTATCGCCTTACTAGGTTCAGGTCTTCTTTTTGCTTTAGTACATGCTCTAAATCCGAATGTAAGCTTACTAGCTTTAGTGAATGTTTTTCTCGCCGGATGCTTTTTTGGAGTGTTGATGTATAAAACTGGAAGCTTGCTTGCAGCGATCGGTGCTCACATTACTTGGAACTGGGTGCAGGGAGCCTTATTGGGAATTCCGGTCAGCGGAACTACCGAATCTGGATACTTTAGAACGATCATTCATGGGGACAACCCGCTACTAACTGGAGGACAGTTCGGAGCAGAGGCAGCACTGTCAACAACTATTGTCTTAGCTGTTCTTACTCTAGTCCTTCTACTTTATTTATATAAAACGAAACAAATCAACAGCATCGTCTGATAAGTGATTAGTGATGATCAGAACAGACTTCCTTCGAATCTGAGGGAAGTCTATTCTTTGGCTGGTCATTCCGTGATGAGAAGAAAGGGTTAGGAGTTAAAAGAAATGCAAACGTTTTTAACAAAAACATCTGTAAAAAAAGTGGTCCTACTTGATCACTTGCTGGAGAAAAATGATTGGTGCACTATAAAGGAATTGAAAAGCTTGCTCAAGGTTACAAATAAATCTGTCTTACACTACATTGAAGAATTATCAGGACTGTTTGAGATCTATGATGGTAGAATTTATCTGTTAAATGATGAAAACAAACGCTTCTATGTCAAAAAGGAAGAGGATTTTCCAATCTATGCAATCTACCTTCATTTCTATAAAGCTTCGTACAATTATCAGCTAATCGATTTTATGTATCGTCAGCCTGAAAAGTCGTTAAAGGATTTTGCGGAAAAGCAATTTACGAGCGTATCGACTGTTTTTCGGTATGCAAAGTTACTTGGTCCATATTTCGAGCGTTATCACATTGACTTTCAGCCCTATAAGCTCTATTTACAGGCAGAGGAAAAAAGAATTCGTTGCTTTTACTATTACTTTTACTGGCATTCAACGCGGGAAAATATTGGAAGTTGGCCCTTTGCTACAAAGTTAAACAAGATAGAATCATATATAGAAAGCTTTGAAGAAAACTATCGAATTTCGTTGGAACCCCTGCAGAAACGTATATTTTCTTATTGGCTGGCAATAACCTTGGAAAGAAGCAAAATCGTCAATATATCAATTCACACTAGCGTGAAGGCGGTCATCGAATTAGATCCATATTTTGAACGACTGAGACATTGGCACAGCGAAACCGACATGGTCTTAAATAATGATGAGCTGTTTTTTCTCTATCAAATCATTTACTCCTTCGGCATTATTGATGGGAACAAATGCTATGAGAATAGTTACGCCGCGGCACATCAAAAGGCTAACACCGATTCTTATCGAGCGGTGGAGAATTTAGCTGCTGCTTTGAGACAGGAATTCAATTTTGAATTGGCTGTAATGGATCAAGAGCTATTATTCAATTTTATTGCCTTTCATGAGAGGAGCCTATTTTTTTATGGAAATACTGATCTCTTCTTTAATCGTTCCTATCAGAATGAGGTTCTTGGAGAGAAACCTAGGAATTATCATATAATTAACACGTTTCATAAAACACTGAATCAAATGGCAGATAAACAAGTATCGGCTATTTTAGATAATTGGGAGCAGCTATTTTTAAACTATTACTTTGTTTTAGATTATTACGGACTGTTTTTAAGCAGCTTTAAGCCTTTAAAGGTATTAATTCAAGATGATCTGCACCATACTCATCGCTTATGGTTGATGAATAAAATCAATGTACAATTTGGTCATACGTATACTTTTGCATTCTATGATTATAAAACAAAGGCCTCAGAAGTAGATTTAGTCGTTTCTAACTATTATTTCAATACTGGAGATACACCGTTGGTATTAATGAAAAACATCCCCACTGAAAGAAACTGGCGACAATTAGGGAAAGTTATCTATGATATAGCCAATCAAAAAGACGCATGGACGTAAAAGTCGATGCGTCTTTTAATTTGATGAAAGAAGTATTTCTAATTTTTTTCCGGATTTAGGAAAATTTTCGAACTAGAAATAGTAAGAAGTCCATGCGAGAATTGATTTAGTCGAATTAGACTAATTATTATTTAGGAGGAATTATAGAATGAAAAAAACGATAGTTACAACCGCCGCACTAGGGTTATTGGCATTAAGTGCGACAAGTACGACTGTTTTCGCTGAGGATATTACAGTGAATACGAACAAAACAGACGTAACATTCACTGCAGGATCGGGAGAAGATGTGGACCCAATTGTTCCAGATGATACTCATGATGATGATCCAGGTACAGGAGGTACCGGAGCTCTATCTATTCCTTATGCATCAAATATTACATTTGGCCAACAAGAAATCAGACAGGGAGATACAGATTACTTTGCAATGAATCAAAAGCCACACGTGCAGGTAAACGATACTCGAGGCGGAGCAAAAGGTTGGACACTTGGTGTAACTATCTCTCCATTTGTAGGTGAAAATGGCAAAGAGCTAACTGGAGCAAAAATGTCATTAGCCAATGGGAAAGTCGTGACAAAAGACAATGAATCAGTAGCGCCTGAAATGGCAAATGATTTCTTTGAATTGAGTGATGAATATCAAGATGTAATGTTGGCAAAAGAAGGACAAGGTGCTGGAGGTTTTGCGGCAGTCTTTGAAGGACAAGACGGTCAAAATGAAAATGTGAAGCTTCACGTACCGCGTGCTGGATTGGAAGCACAAAGCTATACGGCAGATTTAACATGGGTGTTAACTGATGCGCCAGCGTAGGAAGCTAGGAGGGTGGGGGAAGAGATTCCCCCTCTTTTTTATTCTTTGTTTTGTTAGCTTAGCAGTTCTTTTTTTACCAACTCACACTTTGGCTGAAGAAAAAAACACGACAAATAAGGTCAGCTTTGATGCTCAAGCAGTTTTACCTGATAATCAGCAATCTGAGGCAAGCTATTATGATCTGAAGGTGCAGACTGGTGCTGAGCAGGAGCTAACACTTAAGCTGCAAAATACAAGTGAAAAGCAGATTCAGGTCATTGTTGAGGGAAATAACGCCATTACTAATAAAAATGGTTCAATTGATTATTCAAAGCATGGAGCCAAGCTAATCGGCGGACCCTCTTTTGAAGAACTTATCTCTGAGCCGCAGACAGTTACACTGAAGCCAGGAGAAGCACGAGATGTAAGCTTTCAATTAAAAATTCCTGCTGAAGGATTCGATGGAACGATTCTAGGCGGTTTTTATTGCTATGAAGATACGAAAGGGCAAGAAAAAAAGGATGAAGGGTTCAGTCTTAAAAATAAATTTGCCTATACTATTGGTGCCAAACTCAGCTGTTCGGATAAAGAGATTCAACCAGGATTGGCTTTAAAAAAAGTGACTCCAGGATTAGACAATGGTTATTTGACAGTATTTGCTGAGATGGAAAATACGCAGCCTCTACTCATGAGCAAATTGGCTATGCATGCGACGGTGACAAAAAAAGGTCAGAAGGACATACTGAAAGTCTTAGATAAAAAAATCTCCTTTGCACCGCGAACCAGCTTCCGTTTGCCAATCAGCTGGAATAATGAGCCTCTTAAAAAAGGCAAGTATGAACTAACAATGCATTTAAAAAATGATGTCGGAAAGAAGTGGCTGTTTAGAAAAGAGTTTGAAATCAAAGGTACGGATGAAAAATTGAATAAGCAAGCAGTAGAAGTAAAAGACACAAAGGATTATAGCTGGCTGCTTTATTTAATAGGGATCGTATTCTTGGGAATCATTCTTGGTTTAATCGTGTATATTTACAAATTAAAAAGTAAAGATCGATAGAGCGGGGGAGAAAAATGAAAAAAGTTTTGAGCTTCTTGCTTTTGGCGTTATTGATAGGGGTATCTATGCCAGCAGAAGCTGCTGAGCAAGCCAAAAGTGAAGTGGGTATAACATTTTATCAACCTAGTAATAAAAATCAAACGATACCAATGGAGAAGGTATCGATGAATGATTCCAAAAATGACGCACCTCAAATGGGGGCAGTCGCAACAGGATCAGGTTCTAAAATGTACCCAAAAACAAATGAAGAAAAATCACTTTTATTCGGAGGAATCGGCCTGCTGATTCTAGTTTTAGTTGTTTTCATCTACTCGTTGAAAACGAAACTTAGAAATGAGGCGATGCAAGATGAAAAAGCGTAGTCAGTTTTTCTTAATGATATTTGGATTGTTTTGTATCCTATTTCTTTTACCACCAAAAGCATCTGCTCGGCAAAGGCCGTTAACAGAGTTGGGTTATTTTAGATGGGCTAATCAGATATCTACACCAGATGTTAATACCTTTATGATGCGTTACGGAGAAAATACTACGATAGAGCCAATCGAAGGAATCGCAAATCAGGATGAAATAAGAGTTGAAGGTGATAATTCGCTAAGCAGTGTTCTGATTAGAAATGTTGGAGTGTATAAAGACAAGGATGTCAATGTAAAAATAACATTAGCTCGTTCGAAAGATGATTCGGACAGTGGCGCGATATCACTTAATAAAGCTAATTTTCTAAAAGCGACGGTATCTGGTGAATTAGCGATTACTTATGATTTCTTTGATTCCGAAAATCAACCATTATCAGTGGAAACCACTTTCAATTACTACGGTCTAACAAAGGATTGGTTCATCGGGATAAAAAATCCAAGTAGGGTAATCAAACATTTGGGAGCAAATAATCCGACTAGCATCGTCTATGACGAGTACAAAGGTGGGGGAGGATACGAGTGGGGCAATTACTGGGGGTACTATCAGAGTGTTGCTCCGGTGAATGAGCCAGCTAATCCCTTGCAAAGTTTAGAAGTCATGACAAAACCAGTTCAAAGTATAAATATGATTGTAAATGCGAAAGTTCCGGGCACAACCTTTGATTATCGAACCGATTATATTGCTCGACCAGAATTTTCTCGGGTATATGCAGTTGATCAGTCATATAAAGATGTGAATCAAGAGGTTCATCTTCTAGCAAAGCAATCAGTTCCGAACATTACTGGATGGAACAAAATGTCTTCTTTAGAGCTTAAATTTAAATTAAATAAAATTTTGGAGACAAAACAATTCGATATCGGAGAAGTCAAGATAAAGAACTTTAACGGAGACGATTTAACGGATCTCTTCACACATGAATTAACTGATAATGGAGACTTAGCCCTGACTGCTAAGGATACTAATGATGATCGGCTATACGATACTTCGTTGAAATATGATGTTAAGTTGAATTGGAAAAAAGACAAAGCAACTGTACCTGAAGAGTTTATTTCAGATGGGCAGCTACTTCTACCATTTACAGTTCAAACACAGATTAATGGTAATTCAGTTGTCGAAACAACGGGAACAAATCGGATAAATTATATGGGGAAAGTAACAGTTGCCTTTTTAGACGAAGGAGATAACAGATTACGTGATTCGATAACAAAAGAGGGAATCCTAACCACACCCTTTGATTTATCTAATGATTATCCAGAAATTCCTGGATATGAACCTATCAAGGATAATAAGCAAGACAAGGGAATCTTCTTGCCGGATGAACAGATGATTGTTCATCGTTATCGTGAAAAAAAGGTATTGCAATTCAAACTGAATGATAATGAAAATCCGCTCTACATCTCGCGTTTTACTAATTCACGCGAACTTTCATATACGTTTTCGCATGACACTGGTGCTAAGGTGTATCTGATGGCTCGTTGCGATACTGAAGAAAAAGTACTAAAGGAATACGCAGACGCTCCTGAAAATATGGTAGATAAGGTTAAGTTCACATTTCCTGAAAATTGGCTAGATCAAGAGGTTTTCTTCTATATAAAAGACGATAACAATCAAGAATCTGAAAAGGAAAGTAGAATTATCAAGAAAGAATCTAGTCCTAAGCTTATTATTCCTAATACGATTAGTTTCGGTGAAAATGAGATTCCAGCGATGGATAAGATAATCTCTGCAACCACGAAGGAAGAATTTGGGGTTGAGGATGTAAGCAAGCTGGATAAAAGTCACTGGACAATTAAAGTAAAAGAAGAACAGCCGCTAACAAATGAAAAAGGCCAGGTACTCGCTCAAAGATTAAGCTATAAAAACCAGAAGCAAGATATTCCAATTAATGAGGACGATCAACCGATCTGGGATGGAAGCGGCAGTACGAAGGTTAGTTTGGTGGAGCATTTGCAATTAGCAATTCATCCCTCAGACACAGTCGGCACATACAATGGCGTATTGTGTTGGTCACTTGAGGATGTACCAGAAGAATAAATCAGTAGTAACTGTAAGGTACTAAAAAACATAATGAAACACTTCCTAAGCTGTGCAAAATGGGTGGATGTAAGAGCAGCGATAAGGGAGTTTTAATATGAAAAAGTTTGAAGTAAAACATTTCACATCGACTTCAGGTTCGATAATTAATAGTCTCAATTGAAAAAAGTCTTATTCGTTTGAAGAATGAGGTGAAGGATTTGATTCCTCCAATGTTTTGTTTATTTCGTCTATGGAGCAGTGCATATACTCGCGCTTACTTTTTTACTAGCAATTGAAAGATCAAATAACAGTAAAACGCTTTTTTAGGAGGAAGACAATGGGAATAAGTGTATCTACTAAAAAGATTGTTTATCAGTTGTACAATCATTTGATTGCTCGTGCTGATAAAAATAAAGGATTAAGGGATATCACTGATGTTCTGCTACAAGTCTATACTGAGATAGATTCTTCGAAATACCCAGAATTGCTTGAAAATAGGCTAGTAAATTATATTTTGATAGTTGCTGTAGACAATCATGTACTTTTTGATACGTATGAAAAGAAACGTATTTTAGAATTAGAAAATATTGCAAAAAATTTGGGAGCTACTATCAATTACCAAGCCGGGTGTGTATCTAAGGCACAGTTTTACGAGTAGATTTGAGCATCAAATAAAAATAGATTTAAGCAGGGTGAGGAAAATCAAAATATTAATACTAACTCATAATATTTTAAACGAGTGCTCTATGCAGGAGAGTTTACAGAAGTTCAATTATGAAGTCTTCGTATCAAAAACGATGCTTGATGACATATTACGTATGAGTGTTCAAGGGAGTATTCGTTTTTTTCAACTTGTCATATTGAGTGAATCTTTATCTAACAAAGAAGTAGAAATGATTGTTCCTCAATTAAAGGAAAAACGAGTTTTTGTTTTCAGAGAATATTTAAATGAGCCAATTGACAATGAAAAAAACAGTATAAAAGACTTAGCAATTGATAAATGGATACCAAAAGATATCGGGATGGATCTTTTACGTGAACTGATAAGTGATTGTGCTGGTATTGCAAGGAAAGAATCTGAAAAGAAGCATGCCGATAATTATGATTACGATCGAATATTTTTAGATTTCACGAAAAATCAACAAAAATTTTTCCAGAAATTGTACGATGCACATGCTTCGATTGTGTCTAGAGAAGAGTTATGCAAATATATATGGAATAAAGAGCCATCGAATTCAAACTTGGCCCAACTGTCAGTTTTATCAAAAGATCTTCGCCGCAAATTGATCAACGAAGGCTTTTCCGAAGATGTTTTGGAAACAGTATGGGGCAAGGGGTATTACTTGAAAAATGAATTTTATGATCTTTGCAGGCGACCTGATAAAAAGTATTCTGATTATTCCACCGAAAGCAACACGGAATGTCAGATTATTTGAGGGGAACAAGCCGCTATTTCTGAGCCTAATAAAGGTAATCTATTCGTAATTGTATAAGTATAAATAAGGAACACACTTATGATCTGTTGATTCAGCTCATAAATGTGTTCCTTTATTTTTGCTTGCATTTTATGGACTAATTTTTTGTAATCTATGTTTCTCTTCATTTTATTTTTACGTTTAGTCAATGGAAAACTAATCTGATAAAAATTTACTCATCAGAAAAGCTAAATTATTTGAAAATTTTGCATGAAAACGGCAAACTAAGGTAAATGTAAAAAAAATTTGAGTACGAGGAGGGCGACCTTGTGAAGCCAAAAATTAGTCGGGACGAAGTAAAAAAAATGCTTGTTTCTGATTCATATTTTGAGAAAAGACACTACCTGTTGAAAATCCTACAAACTGTGGTTGCCATTTTTAGTTGGCTTTGTGTAGTTGCTCCTTTTATATGGATATTACTGCCATTCATATCTCCGGAGAATGCACGAGAGAATCATATTCTAGTTTATAAAGAAGAAATGCAAACGTTAAAATTTCTGTTCATATTCTTATGTATCATGTTTGTGGTCATTGCGGTGATTTTCATTTTACTGACGATTTGGAATAATTATCGTTTTAAAAATCTTTTACAAAAATCAGTCCAGTATGATGAAGAACGCTTAGATGCCCGTCGGCAGTTACTAAAAGACGAGTATGACAAACGCTTTGGCCCAGAAGAGTTTCGCAGGGAGGTTTGCTACTATTCGGTAAAGGAAGAGCAGAATCTGGATACGGACTTTGTACGAAATCTGTATAAAAAAGGTGGTGTGAAGTTATGATCACTTTTTTCCATACTGGCAATTATATTGTCGATGTCATTTTTACGTTGATGTTCTTGGCACTGATTACTTATCCGATTATTGGCGGCTTTTCTTGGTTTATTGGTGTTTTTTGCTATACTTTTTTGTTCAAGTATCGTCAAAAGGATTGGCACGATATCCCCTCAGAAATTGAACCTTTTATTACCATCATGGTTCCAGCCCACAACGAAGAAATTGTTATTGAAAATACGATAGAATATTTAATGACAAAAATAAATTATGAGCATTATGAGGTATTAGTGACTGATGATGGCTCTACAGACAGTACGCCTGAAATATTAGCTAGGTTACAAAAAAAGTACCCAAAACTGCGAGTCATCCGAATTGAAAAGAATAAAGGCAAGGCTCATGCTTTTAATATTGGCTTTGCGTTTGCTCGTGGGAAACTGCTTTTGAGCAATGATGCGGATACGGTTCCAGAACCTGATTCTTTGAATATGTATGTGAATTACTTTCTTAGATCAGATTCAACGAATATTTCTGCGATTACAGCGAATATGGACGTGCAAAATCGAACCAGACTTATCGCAAAATCGCAAACGGTAGAATTCTCTAGTATCGTAGGCATTATCAAACGGACTCAAATTGGCGTTTTAGGAAGTATCTACGCCTACAGCGGAGCAAATACGATGTATAGAAAAGATGCATTGATCGATGTCGGATTATTCAGACAAGACAGAGCTACTGAAGATATCAGTATTGCGTGGGATCATCAAATGGATGGCTGGTTATCGCTTTTTGCGCCGCAGATCATGTTTTTCATGGAGGTTCCCGAATCCTTGAAGATGCTTTACCGTCAAAGAAAACGTTGGGCTAAAGGTGGAACAGAAGTTTGGCTGACCAATTTTAGAAAAGTGCTGCTGCATCCTTTCAATAATCTTGGTCGTACAGTGATGTTTATTGACCAAACCTTTAGTATCATCTGGTCCTTCTTCTTTTGGATCTCTTCATTTATGTTTGTATGGAGCTTGGCTCGCTTTGCACTAGATGGAAATACGGAACGAATCTATCATATGTTTACGATGGCTTTTCTCTTTGTCTGCTTTGAAATGATCTCAGGAATTCTTCAATTAGTGGCTTCACTGATTGTGGATGATCGTGGCAGGAAAATAAAATATTTATTATTTGCGCCGCTATACATGCTTTTTTATTGGATGATGAATGCAGTAACAATCGTGGTAACATTTATTCCTGCAATAAAAACTATCATGGGATTAGGCTCCGGTACCTGGAAGAGCCCAGAAAGAAAAGGACCGCCACCTGCAAAAAAGGCTTCGGAAGAATAAACTTTAAAAAGATACCGCTGTTTTAGTGCAGGTAGCAAAATAGGTTTATGACTGTGCTAAATGGCCTAGTCATATACCTATTTTTTGGAAGAAAAAATGAACTTAGTCAGATGAGTAGAAAGATTTTTTTCAGTTAAAATGAAGAAACGTCTTTTTATTTAATGTTATTTTATTCTATTGAAGATGAACTGAAGAAAAATGACAATAAATCTATAATATAACCGTTTTATTGACAGCTATCTGAAATCAGTTTTTTCAATCAAAAATATGATTTATTTTTTTATATATTGTGACTTTGTAAGCAGATTATTGTTCATACAAAATTATTTGCGTTAAGCTATTAAGTGAAAGTAAGAAGAGGAAAATGACAGCGTGATTTTCCGATAAAATATAAATGGTTATTTTATCATTTGTATGAATAGTTTGAAAAGCTATTCTCTTACTGAACAGGTCAAGATGATCAAATGAGTCATCTGGTAAAAGGAATATCAATTAACAGGAGGAATTTAAGATGGTAGAAAATTACGAAAACAAAAACTTTATTGGCAAAGAAACACCTGAACAAACACACACGAATCAATTTAGCACTAACAAGGAGGCACAAGTCAAAGGTGAAACAGTCTATGACGATAAAGTGATCCAAAAAATTATTGGCAGTGCTATTGATAAAATTGATGGCTTACTAACAGTTAATGGTGGTTTCTTCTCGAATGCCGCAGAGAAATTGGTTAACACAGAGAATGTTACGGCAGGAATTGAAACAGAAGTTGGCAAAGAACAAGTAGCTGTTGATATGGATGTTGTGGTCGAGTACGGTAAAGACATTACAGAAGTTGTTGATCAAATTAGACAAGTTACGCACGATGAAGTTGAAAAAATGACGCATTTAGATGTTATTGAAGTAAATATTCATGTAGTAGATATCAAAACCAAGGAAGAATTTGATCAAGATAGTGAAACGGTCCAAGACAAAGTAACAAGTGCAGCGAAAACGACTGGTGAATTTGCCTCAAAGCAAACAGATAAAGCTAAAGCTGCAGTTAACGAAGGTGCAGAAAAAGCACAAGAAAAAATGGCAGACAACCAAGATACACAAGTAAAATAGTTAGACAGTAGGAGGAAGTTATTATGGGTTTATTATGGTCATTAATTATAGGAGCTGTTATCGGTGCAATCGCTGGTGCAATCACAGGTAAAGGCAATAGCATGGGCTGGATAGCGAATATCATTGCCGGTTTAGTCGGTTCCGCTCTGGGACAAGCGTTGCTAGGCTCTTGGGGTCCATCATTAGCGGGGATGGCATTAGTACCATCTATTATTGGTGCGGTCATCTTAGTTTTGATTGTTTCATTTTTCTTAGGTCGCTCAAAGCAATAGGAGGAACGCGATGTTAGTAATTGTAGATATGCAGAATCGAATTTTGGATCCAAATGATGAAAATTATGTTCAGGGTGCAAATACGATTGTTCCTAAAATACTGCATCGTTTAGAAAAGGCCCGTGAATCTGGGGAAATGGTTCTTTTTACTAGAGACATTCCCATCGAGCATAAGAATGAATCAGAAGAGTTGGACGGACTACAAATAATTAAGAAACTAACTCCTTTGCCGGAAGAATACGTGATTAAAAAGAATTACTATGCGTTGCCGCCGGAAGCACTGATCGAGGTTCGAGAGTTGACGGAAAAACATGAACAAGAAAAAAATCACATCGAAGTTGTTGGTGTGGAGCTTAGCTTATGTGTATTAGCGAATGCTTTGGCTTTGCAGGGAGCTCTTCCTGAAGCAGATTTTTATATTAATTCAGAGCTAGTTGCTGGAAATCAATTAAACGAAGCAACGTTGAGTTTACTAAAGAAATTTAACATTGAAATAAAATAGTAAAAAGCGATACTACTTTACACTTGTAAAGTAGTATCGCTTTTTAGGTAGTTTTCGAATGATCTGACAATATCCCATTTTCGATCCAGCCATTTTTTCGTTTGAAGTCGGCAAGATTTTGCTGGAAATCCTTCGCATATAATAGTGAGAAAAGTGTATCTAAAATATACTCAAAAGCTACCTGAGATGAGAAGGTACTGACTTTTACATAATCCATTTCTTCTTGGGTGAAGACAATTGACTGGGCTGCCAGAGGAATCAAATTCGATTGACTGTTGCCCGTCAGTAGGATTGCAGGAATATTTTCGTTTATAAAGTGCTTCATCATTCGTTCGTATTGCGGCACACGTGCACGATAGGTAATAAAAATCGCGCAGTCATTACTGGTTAGGCTGGCGGCATTCCAATCCTCGTCTGCGTATTCATCTGCAATGATCAAGAATTTATTGATCTTCACCAGCTTGTTTTGAAAGCTGCGGGCCCGAATCTGGGAATCTCCTTGGGCAAATAGAAAGATTCGTTCGGCCTTAGCCAACAGCTCGGCTGCGTCATCAAGAACTTGATCATCTAATTGGGCATAGGTGCGTTGGACCGTGTTGATGGTCAAATCGGCAATTTTTTTAGCGATTTCTTTGGTTGAGTCTTGTGGTAAAAACGGGAAATTGGCATCGACAGGGTTCGATCGATAAATGTCACTATGGGCAATCTCAGAAACCGCCACTCGAAAATCGCGAAAGCCGTCAAACCCCATTTTTTGAGCTAAGCGAATCACTGATGAATGGGAGGTATAGGTATTTTTTGCGAGATCTGCGACGTTGATTGCTGGAATTGTTGTTAAATTCTGTAAGATATAATCAGCGATCCGTTTTTCCGTATTGGTCAGATCCTTTTGCATTCGTAATTTATCGATTAATAACATTCCATCACCTTTTCATTTAGGTTAACTACCATCCATTCTATCATAACGCAATTTAACCGATTCCAGAAGAAACGGCCTCATTTTGAAGCTTTTTTTGGATAAAATGTTCAGAATTTATGCGTATGCATACGAAAGCTTGGATAAAACGACCTGTTTTACTGAATCCTCTTTTCAGGAGGAGTCGTTCTTATATAATAAAATTATCAAAAGAAATCTGGAGGAATCTATTCATGTTAACTATCGCATATATTGGAAACGGCAAAAGCACTAATCGCTATCACTTACCATTTTCAACTAAATTAACCGACAAAATCAAGGTCAAAACGATCTATTCACCTAGCGGCCGCATTACCTGGGAGAAAAATCCTGGCACCAATTATACATCAGACATCAACGATATTTATAATGATCCAGAAATTCAATTAGTTGTCGTAACGACGCCAAGTCCATTGCATTTCAAATTAGGCAAAGAAGTCTTGGAGCACGGGAAAAATGTTCTGATCGAAAAGCCTTTTACTGAAACCTCTGAGGAAGCCAAGGAATTATTCCGTTTAGCAGATGAAAAAGGCTTATTCATTCAGTGCTACCAAAACCGTCGTTACGATTCAGACTTTTTAACCGTACAAAAAGTGATCGAAAGCGGCGTGCTGGGAGATTTGTTAGAAGTTGAAATGCATTATGATTATTTCCGACCAGAGGTTCCTGAAAGTGTCGAGCATTTTTCAATCGGAACAAGCTATCTATACGGACATGCTTGCCACACATTGGATCAGGTGATCTCTTATTTTGGCCGCCCAGATGATGTGCATTATGAAGTACGCCAGCTTTTAGGCGATGATCGAATGAATGATTACTTTGATCTGGATCTGTTTTACGGTCGGATGAAGGTCTCGGTGAAATCCAGCTATTTCCGTTTGAAGGAGCGTCCGAGCTTTGTGGTTTACGGGAAAAAAGGTGTTTTTGTTAAGGAAACAAAAGACCGTCAAGAAGAGCACCTGAAAATGTTTTATATGCCTGAAAACGAAGATTTCGGGATTGATTTGCCTGAGCATTATGGTACGCTGACTTATATGGATGACGAAGGCGTGTTTCATGAAGAGAAGGTCGTTTCAGAAATCGGCGATTATAGCCGTGTCTACGAAGATATCTATGAAACGTTGATTAACGGCAAACCTAAAGCCGTCAAAGATGAAGAAACGCTGCTGCAAATCGAAATGTTAGAAAAGGGCATCCAACAAGTCTCAAAATAGCAGAGAAAGAGGGAGTAGCAATGAAATTAGCCATTTTTGGTTCTGGCAAAATTGTTCAAGAGTTTTTAGCAATCACGAAGGATTTACCGGAGATTCAATTGAAAGCTATCATGGGCACAAAACGAAGTCAGGAAAAAACGGAGAAAATTCAAGCAGAATACAAAATCGAAGCCTCCTACACGGATATTGATGAGTGTTTAAAAAGTGATGCCTTTGATACGGTTTACGTAGCAGTACCGAATCACCTGCACTACAGCTTTGCAAAAAAGGCACTAGAAGCTGGAAAGCACGTGATTTGCGAGAAGCCATTTACGTTGAAGGCAGCTGAATTATTGGATTTAGAACAGCTAGCACTGGAAAAAGATCTGGTATTAGTGGAGGCTATTACGAATCAATATTTGAAAAATTTCCAAGGGATTAAAGAAGCTGTTAAAAAGATTGGCACCTTGAAAATCATTGAATGCAACTACTCACAATACTCTTCCCGCTATGATGCGTTTAAGGAAGGAACAATTTTACCCGCTTTTAATCCAAAAATGGGCGGCGGGGCGTTGATGGATATTAATATCTACAACATTCATTTAGTTGTTGGTTTATTAGGAAAACCAGAACGAGTACAGTACTATGCCAACATTGAACGGGATATCGACACGTCAGGTATGCTGCTGCTGGATTATGGGAATGTAAAAGTAGTTTGTATCGGCGCCAAAGATTCAGAAGCCACAATTAGCTCGACGATTCAAGGGACAGAAGGATCAGTGATCGTCAATGGTCCAACCAACACCTTGTATAGCTACAGCACACAACCATTGGCTGGCGACATCGAAACCTTTGATCACAAGGATCATCCCCATCGGATGTTTGATGAATTCAAGCTATTCAATCAGGTGATTGAAGATAAGGATATGACATTTGTTAAAAATCAGCTGGATCATAGCAAGATCGTTATGGAAATTGTCGAAGCAGCGATTAATGATGCAGGGATTATTTTGGGATAATTAGTTAGAATAAAGTGAAAACGGCGCGGACTTTGTAATCTGAAAGTCTGCGCCTTTTTTTGTTTTATGACGATGTCTGTTCGAGGGATATTTAAACTCACAATCCTTTATCTTTCTTTTTCTAATCTTTTTTGAATCTGGGTTTGACAAAATGTAAGCGCTACCCTATAATGGAGTTGTTCATATGATTGATAACTGTTCAAATGATCATAATTCGATTGCTCAAATTGAAGCGAAAGGAGATTTAAAATGAAAACTTATAAAATTCTAATTGCTTGTGGTAGCGGGATCGCGACGAGTACGGTAATTGCCAATCGTGTCAAAGAACTAGTCTCAGGTGCAGGGTATGATGTGAAAGTGGATCAAGTCAAGGTTGTTGAAGTAGAAAAGCTTGCGGCAGATTTTGACTTGATCGTCGCTAGTACTCAAATTCCGCAAACAATCACCACGCCTTATGTGTTTGCTATTAATTATTTAACAGGAATCAATAAGGAGGCAACGGATAAGGAGATTTTAGATAAAATGTCGACGATCGCTTCAAAATAGGAGGAGCACATGGAAATACTAAATTGGATTTTAGGATTAGGGGCGGCGGTTATGCTGCCGATCATTATGTTTGTTTTTGGTCTGATCATGGGAGCCGGGTTCTCCAAGTCATTTCGTGCTGCAATTACGATCGGGATCGGTTTTACCGGGATCAATCTGGTCATCAATTTACTTACAGGTGAATTGGGGCCAGTGGCTCAAGCTATGACTGAGCGATTAGGATTGAATCTTAAAATTATCGACATTGGCTGGCCGGCGATGTCCTCCATCTCTTGGGCTTGGGTAGCCTCAGCGTTGGTCATCCCGATCGTTTTGGTCATCAATTTTATCATGCTGACGTTTAAGCTAACAAAAACATTGAACGTTGATTTATGGAATTATTGGCAGTTTGCTTTTATTGGTGCAGCGGTCACTGCAACAAGCGGCAGTATTGTTTGGGGCTTGGTAGCTGCGGGGGTGGCATCAGTCATCGCTCTTCTTTTGGCGGATTACACACAACCGTATATTGAAAAATTCTTTAAAATGCCCGGCATCTCTCTGCCGCATTTGACGGCTTTGGGCTTTATGCCGCTGGTGATTCCTCTGAATTGGCTATTTGATCGCATTCCGGGGATCAATAAATTATATGCCGATCCAGAAACGATTCGCAAGCGTTTTGGTATTTTTGGTGAACCGATGTCGATGGGGCTGATTATCGGAGCCTTATTAGGTATTTTCGGCGGCTTAGCATTAGACAAGATTTTAGGCTTAGCGATTACGATGGCTTCGGTCATGTATTTAATGCCAAAAATGGTGGCGATTTTGATGGAAGGGTTGATCCCGATTTCTGAAGCGGCAAGAGATTTCATGACAAAACGCTTTGGCGATCGTCAAATCTTTATCGGTTTGGATGCGGCGGTTTCCTTGGGTGATCCGGCGGTTATCGCAGTGGGGTTGATCTTAGTACCGATCACGATCGTCCTGTCATTTATCATTCCCGGCAATCAGTTGTTGCCTTTTGCTGACTTAGCGGTTATTCCGTTCATCGTTTGTCTGATTACGGCGATGTCCAGAGGAAATGTTATTCGTTCCATTATCATCGGAACGATCGTTATGGCTTGTATTTTTTTTATTTCAACGAACCTTTCGCCTGCTGAAACCATAATGGCGGCGGATGCTGGTGTAAAGATACCAGAAGGTGCATCACAGATCGGGAACTTAGACCGAGCAAACCTCATTACTTGGGTGCTGGTCAAAGTGTTCTCAATATTTTGATAGTTAGGAAGGAACAGTATGGGCAAAACCCTCTTTTTTGAAGAACTGATTTTTTTAGATGAACAGTTTAAAACCAGCGACGAGCTTTTTGCATCCATCTGTCCAAAATTATTAGCAGGCGGATGGGTCAAAGAAAGTTTTCAAGAGGCTGTTATAGCCAGAGAAAAAGTTTTTGCCACCGGCTTGCAGACGGAACCAGTGGCTGTCGCGATTCCTCACACAGACGCAGAGCATGTGAAAAAAAGCTTTATTGCCTTTATTAGACTTCGTAATGAGGTTGTTTTTGAGCATATGGGAATTCCCGGACAAGAAGTTCTGGCAAAATTTGTGTTCATTCTAGGAATCGCGGAACAGAAAAAACAGGTGGTGATCTTAAGTAATATGATCGCAACCTTTGCGGACCTGGAACTGATGGATTCGTTATTAGAAATGATGAATAAAAAGGATATTCAGTTGCGACTAAACGCACAAATTAATGGTTAATTAAGAAATGGGCGAAGAATAGTAAACTTCTTAGCCCATTTTCCTTATCGTGACAAGGTAATCATAATCATGTTATAATTTCTTGATTGAATCAAAGAAACAGGTGATTTTTTGGATAATGAAAAGCATCAGCTTATTAAAATTGCGGATATGTATTATAATCGCGAATTAACTCAGCAGCAAATAGCCAACACGTTGGGGATTTCTCGAATGAAGGTTTCCCGCTTGTTGCAAAAGTCAAAGGACCGGGGAATTGTGAAGATTTCCATCGATTTTGGGAATGTATTTGTTGATTTAGAGCGAGAAATCGAAGAGAAGTACCACTTGCGCAATGTCATTGTCGTTTCGGGTGTCACTGATGATACGAAGAATGAAATCGCTAGTGCCGCTGCGTTTTACTTGAATAATTCTCTGCGTACTGGGGATCAGGTCGCTATCGGCTGGGGCACCACCATGCGTTCAATGGTGGCTTACTGTGAGGGAGATTTCAAAAGGAAAGTCCAGTTTTCGCCAATCATCGGCGGGCATGGTAAAAGTGAACTGAATCTTCATGCGAACACGATTGCGTCAGATCTTTCGAAGAAATATAATGGGACTTCGCTTTCTTTATTGGCGCCAGCCTTTGTGGATTCGCAAGAGGATAAGACTAGCTTAGTGAAGGATTCTTATGTTCAAGAGGTGTTAGCCGCAAGCCGGAAAGCCAATAAAGCCGTCTTTAGTTTAGGGAATCCTGCATTTAGTGAGAGTTCGATTCATCGAGCTGGTTATTTTTCAGATAGAGATCTGATGGATATTAAGACCGGCGGTGCGATTTGCGATATTATTTCAATTGCCTTCTTAAATAGTCAGGGAGAATTGATTCTGAAAAATCTCACGGATCGAAGCATTGGCATCACTGAACAGGATTTAAAAGCTATACCCGAAAAAATCTGTCTAGCTGGCGGAACTGATAAGCATGAATCAATTAAAGTGGCGGTTCAAGCAGACTTTGTGGATACTTTGATCACAGATCATGAGACAGCTGAATACTTAATGCAGTAAAAAAACGCAGGAGTCATTTTGATTCCTGTTTTTTTGGTGTCTCAAAACACTTTTTTTGCTTGCTTGAGAGAAAGTTTTGTGAAAGCGCTTGACAAAAATGAGAAAACCACATATGATGGTTTTGAGCAAATGATTAAGTTATGTGCATATGAACAAAATTGATGATTGGAGCTAAATTATGGAATTCGTAAAATTGACTGAAGAAGTTGAATTATCTCGGGTTGCCTTAGGATTTTGGCGGTTTCTTGATTGGAAGTTGACGAAGAATGAATTTACCAGATTCATTGAGGAAGTCTTAGAGTTAGGGGTCACAACGATTGATCATGCAGATATTTATGGTGACTATACGGTAGAAGAAGCTTTTGGGGAAATGCTGACTGGTCGTGATGATCTTAAGAAAAAAATGAAGATCGTGACGAAATGCGGCATCGTTTATCCCTCAGAAACTGCTAGAGTGAAGTATTACGATACATCCAAGCAATACATTATTGGTCAGGTTGAAAAATCACTAGCGAAAATGCAGATCGAGGCGATTGATGTCTTGCTGCTACATAGACCGGATTGGTTTTGTGATCCGGCTGTGATTGCGGATACTTTTAATGATCTCTATCAACAAGGCAAAGTGAAAGCCTTTGGTGTTTCCAATTATTTGCCGCATCAATTTAGAATGCTACAAAGCTATTGCGACCAACCCTTAGTTACGAATCAGATTGAACTATCAACGTTGAGCATGGAAAACTTCGAGAACGGCACAATTGATCTATGCCAAGAGTTCAAAATTCATCCGATGATCTGGTCGCCATTGACCGGCGGACGGATTTTTACCAGCGATGAGGCTACAGTGATTGAATTGCGTAAGGTTCTTGAGATCATTCGGGAAGAAGTGGGGGCAACTTCGATTGATGAGATTGCTTTTGCTTGGCTGCTGTCACATCCAGTAGGAATGATTCCGATCACTGGTTCTGGTGAAATAAAGTTTGTTGAAAAACCAGTAAATGCATTGAACTATAAGTTAACGCCTGAACAATGGTACATGATCTGGACTGCTGTGAAGGGCCATAAGGTTCCATAGAAAAGTGAAAAAGGAAGGGAATTTAGCTATGACGATGAAAATGACCAAAGAGGAATTTGTAAAATACGTGGACCACTCACTTTTGAAACCACATTTGACGAAAGAAGAAATCATTGAGGGATTGAAATTTGCGAAGGAAGTTGGTTGTGCTTCCGTTTGTATCAATCCGAATAATTTAGATTATGCACGGGAATATTTAGCTGGTTCAGATGTCAAGATCGGTACGGTTATCGGATTCCCGTCAGGAGCACACACCACGTTTGAAAAAGTAGCTGAGACAAAAGATGCGTATACCAATGGAGCAGTAGAAATGGATATGGTGATCGATATCGGCGCCTTGCGAAATGGAGAATATGATAAAGTTCAAGCAGACATCGAAGCCGTTGTAGCTGCTAGTCCGGCAATTGTAAAGGTTATACTTGAGGATGCTTATTTAACAAAGGAAGAAATCAAAAAAGGTTCGGAACTAGTGGAAGCGGCGGGAGCGGCATATGTGAAAACTTCAACCGGCTTCGCACCATCTGGCTCTACAGTGGAAGACTTAAGACTTATGCGTGCGACAGTCTCAGATCAGGTTAAAGTCAAGGCAGCTGGAGGGTTGAACAACTTGCAGGATTGCCTAGATGCCATTGAGGCAGGAGCCTCTAGGGTAGGTATCAGTAAAACGAAGAGCATTCTTGCTGAGTTTTAGATATTGAGGTCAAAACAGAACGAGAAAATCAGTCGTTTTTCTCGTTCTGTTTTTTTCTTCTATTAAGCAGTTTAAGGAGAGAAGAGGATGGAGCTAGCAGATCGATACGATGTGTTCATTTTTGACTTTGATGGAACCTTAGCAGATACATTACCAGTTTATTTTGATTGTTTTGGGACAATTTTTACCAAATTTGATCTTGAAAAAGCAGATGAAACGGAAATCGAAAGCTGGTTTGGACCGAATGAGCTAAAATTGATCACAAAAAGATTTGGCACACATGAAAGGATTGATGAAATCATTCAAACCTTCCTTGAAAATTATGAAGCGAAGCATCCACGGCTAGTAAAGGAAAACGTCGAAGTAGTAGACTATTTACTACATTTACGAGACAAAGGAAAAAAGTTGGCGATTTGTACCGGAAAAGGACGAGATACATTTGCCTATTCCGCTCGTGCATTGCAGATGGAAAACATGTTTGATTATGTGGTGACTGGCGATGATGTTGATCACCCAAAGCCTGATCCAGAAGGAATCGTAAAGGTTTTAGCCGAACTGGATGTTTTGCCAGCAAAAGCAATCTATTTTGGTGATTCGGATGGAGATATTTTATCAGCTAGTCGTGCGGGAGTTGATTGTGCGATAGTGAAGTGGTTTTGTCAGGATAAGCTGTTCTCCTTGGAACCAACTTATATGATTGATACGTTTTCTCAACTTTATCAGGGTGGGATGTATTCATTTGATTGTCTTCAATAATCTAGAAGTAAGTGGTTCGTCTTTTGTTTAACAAGTTTGTTAAAGCGGCGTGGAGTAAATTAGATAAAATAAAGTAAAAACGGCGCGGACTTTGTAAACGAAAAGTCTGTGCTATTTTTTCGTAATGTCCGAAAGATCTTTGTATGATCAGAAAAAAAGCTTGCCTTAAAGTGCACTTTAACAAGTAAACTAATAAAGTAGAAGAAAGGTGTGAAAAAGATGGAATATAAAAAATTAGGAAACACAGGATTAGATGTCTCAAGAATTTGTCTAGGCTCTATGAGTTTTGGTGATCCTAAAAATTGGATTCATAACTGGGTCTTGGAAGAAGAAGACAGTCGCCCATTAATCAAAAAAGCGTTAGAGCTGGGGATCAACTTCTTTGACACAGCCAATGTCTATTCCTTGGGCCGCAGTGAAGAAATTTTAGGAAAAGCGCTGAAGGATTATGCAAATAGAGATGAGATCGTTTTGGCAACGAAAGTTCATCAGAAAATGTTTGACGGACCGAACGGCCAAGGGTTGTCGCGAAAAGCAATTATGTCGCAGATCGATCAAAGTCTGAAACGCTTGCGGACCGATTATGTGGACCTTTATATCATTCATCGTTGGGATTATGATACACCGATTGAAGAAACAATGGAGGCGCTGCATGATGTGGTGAAATCAGGAAAAGCTCGCTATATTGGTGCTTCAGCGATGTATGCTTATCAATTTCAAAAAGCCAATACGATCGCTGAAAAAAATGGTTGGACAAAATTTGTCTCGATGCAAAATCATTTGAATCTGATTTATCGCGAAGAAGAACGAGAGATGATTCCCTATTGTCAATCTGAAAATATTGCCTTGACGCCTTATAGCCCAATGGCATCTGGCCGGTTGATCCGTAATCGCTCTGAAGCAACCAAGCGAAGTAGTACCGATGTGGCACAAAAAGCCAAATATGATGAAACGGCAGATAAGGATCAGCTGATTATTGATCGTGTGGCGGAATTAGCCCAACGATATGAAACAAATCGTGTAAATATCGCATTAGGTTGGCTACTGCAAAAAAATTCTGTTGCTGCACCTGTCGTAGGCGCAACAAAAATGAACCATATTGAAACGGCAGTAGGAGCCGTCAATTTCAAATTGACAGCAGAAGATGTTTTGTATCTAGAAGAGCCGTATGTTCCGCATAAAGTGGTTGGTCATGACTAAATCTTAAGAGATCGCGCGAAACTGTGTCGTTTTTCGATGCAGTTTTTTTAAAAGTCTCTTGACTTAAAGTGCACTTTAGCCGGTATGCTAGAACTAAAGCAAATGGAGGTAGGCGTTATGAAAAAGTTGTTTTGGTTATTACCAGTTGCCTTATTTCTTGGTGCATGCGGATCGAATGCGACGGATACGGATGAGGTGAACAACAGTGAGTCCATTGCTCAGTCATCTGAAAGCCTCGAACCCAACCAGAATCAGGAAACCAAAGATCTAGGGAAATCACTGATCGTGTATTATTCATTGACTGAAAACACAAAAGCTGTAGCTGAGGAAATTCAAAAGCAGGTGAATGGTGAACTAATGCAAATTGAAACGGTTGAACAATATCCAGAGGTTTATGATGAGGTTTTAGATGTGGTGGAAGCTCAAAGGAAAGCGGGAGAATTACCAACTATTGTGAAACAAGACGTCGATTTGTCTGCTTATGACAGTATTTTTCTTGGAACACCGATCTGGTTTGGTGAACCGGCCTTACCAGTAGAAAAGTGGATCAGTGAAAATAGGTTAGCGGAAAAGAGAGTTTATCCTTTCTTTACCAGCGGCAGCAGTTCTATTAATGAATCTATGGAACGTTACAGAGAATTACTTGATCAAGTAACGCTTAGTGACGGATTAGGCATTACCTCTTCGGATAGAAGTCAAACGGCTAGTCTTGTGAAAGAATGGTTGGCTCCATAAATCGATGGTAACTATTTGAAGTTTCTGGTTTAAAATAGGAGCAAAGCCTGTTAAGATTTAAATGTGTTGGCAAACTAAAGGAGTGGAGAAAATGAACATATCAGAGGCTGCAGCAAAATTTAAAATGACTCCAGCAACAATCCGCTATTATGAAAAAGAGGGATTAATTCCTCCGATTACCAGAGATGTCTCTGGAATCCGTGATTTTCAAGAAGAGGACCTAAACTGGGTCGAATTTATTAAATGTATGCGAGATTCTGGGCTTTCAATTGATTCCTTAGCAAAATACTCCGAATTATATCAGCTGGGAAATGCCACGTTAGTTGAACGCAAGAAAATTTTAATCGAGGAATACCAGAAACTACTAGAAAAGCAGCAGCTGATCAATGCTACCGTCGCCCGCTTAGAAACAAAGCTGGACAATTACGATCAGATGATCCAGAAATGTGAGCAAGAAATATTTTCCCATTCAAATGATACTGTGTCGGCAAAAGGTTAGTTAGCGCAAAAACTTAAATGTTATTAGTAAAAAACCATTGAATCAGAAGCTACACGCAGCTTTCTGATTCAATGGTTTTTATTTGTTTACAAGCTAGTCAATCAAAAGCAACTTCTTCTTACTATATTCCTTCCGTACTTTATCAGGAATATCCTCTGAAATCAGGAAACTCAAATCATCGACGGGGCCAACGATCGCGTTACTGATTGTGCCGAACTTATCATTTGTGATCATACCCAAAACTTCTGTAGAAACTTGTGTCATTTGTGCTTTTATTTCCGCTTCCTGTACAGTTGGTACACTGGTGCCTGCCTCAATATCAATATTGTAAATTCCCATGATATAAAGATCAGCTCGAACTCTTTGCAACGATTTGTAGGTCTCCACACCAAGGTTAATCATGGATTGCTTATAAAAGATTCCTCCAATGTTAATCACCTCAATGTTCGCTCGTTGCGCGAGTTCAACAGAAATTGCTGGACTATTTGTTATAATCGTTGCACGAAAATCAACTGGAATTTCCTTTACGAGCGCCAAATTCGTGGTGCTTCCATCAATAATAATGACTGAATCTTCTTTGATAAAAGGCAAGGCCTTGCGAGCCAGTGCCTTTTTTCGTTCATTATGCTCATTTTCTCGATAAGAAAAATCGGTAATTGGCGGTCCCACTCGCAGGGCTCCGCTGTGGACTCGCTTCAAGAGTCCTTGCCCATCCAACTCCTTCAAATCTCGACGAATCGTATCTTCAGATACATTAAAACGATGACTTAAGTCGCTAGCGATGACTTTTTGTTCAATATTTAAAATATCAATTATTTTTTGTTGCCGTTCCTCTTTTAACATAGAAAACTCCTTTGATTTCATTACCTATATAATCGCATGCGTGCTTGTTTCTGTCAATTTAGAATTGCTTTTAAAGCATAAACGCGCATAAATTAGAAATTATCATGCGTTTTTATATTGACTTAAGTTTGTATAGCGTTTACAATGAACGTGAAATCAATAAGGAGGCGCGAAAATGAATAGAAAAGTGCAGTTATCCCCATCAATCATGTGTGCAGATCTCGTTAATCTCGAGAATAGCATGCAGGAATTAGCAGAAACCGGCATTGATACGTTACACATTGATGTGATCGACGGGAGCTTTAGCCCAAGCATTCCATTGGGATTAGATACCATTAAGCGGATGCGGGCAGTTTCGGAAATGAATTTTGATGTCCACATTATGTCGAATGATAATGAGTATTTCATCCAAGAAATACTAAAAATCGGGGTAGAAAGTATCACATTTCATCATGAAACGAGTCTGCATGTGGATCGTTACATTCAAATGATCAAACAGGCAGATACAAAGGTCGGGATCGCATTGAATCCAGCAACATCCTTGTCAGTCCTAGATTATGTGCTACCCGAAATTGATCTCGTTTGCTTGATGCTCATTAATCCAGGATTTGCCACAAACAAAAACGAAAAGCAGGTTCCTTACGCAGAAAAGAAAATTTCTGATTTGTACCAAAGGATTATGAGGGTTAAGCCAGAGGTGGAATTACAGGTGGACGGACGGGTATCGTTGGATAGCATTGCAAATCTAGTAGGAGCGGGTGCGAATAACTTGGTTTTGGGGAGTACGAGTTTATTCGTCAAAGGAAATTCATTAGTTGAAAATAAAACCAGCGTAGAAAAAGCTGTTTTAGAAGGATTGGGAGAGATGCAGCATGTCGTTTAAATCAGCAGAGAAAAAAATCGCGAATGAAATTGCTACAACATTAGACGGAATCTCCGAGGCACAGGTGGATCAATTAATTATCGCAATTCAGCAAGCTGAACGAGTCTTCTTTGTAGGAGTAGGGCGAGTGCTGCTTTCACTGGAAGCAATCGCTAAACGTTTAGCACATATCGGCATTGATACAGTCGTAGTCGGGCAAATAACAGAACCGGCAATTACCGACAAGGATTTATTGGTCGTTGGTTCTGGTAGCGGAGAAAGTGCTTTTCCATTAGCAATCGCGAAAAAAGCAACATCCTTCAACGCAAAGGTCGCACATATCGGATCGAATCCTGATAGTTCAATGAAGAATTATTCAGATATATTTATTCGAATTCCAGTTCAAACAAAATTGAATCTAGACGGGGAAATACCGTCGATTCAACCAATGACAAGTTTATTTGAACAATGTTTATTGCTATTAGGTGATTCAATAGCATTAACATTGATTGAAGAAAAAGAAATTGACATGCATGGATTATGGCGATTTCATGCAAACTTAGAGTAGGGGGAATGAACAATGAGTGGATGGACAGATTTGGCAGGCAAAGTGGTCATTGTGACAGGCGGGTCTTCAGGAATTGGGGCAAAAATTTCACAGAATCTGCATGATAATCATGCAAAAGTAGTCGTTTGTGATTTGAATGAAAATGATCAAATCAAAGAGTATTCTGATTTATTTGTCAGCTGTGATATCACCAATCAGACAAGTGTCGAGGAAATGGTCGCAACGGTACTGGAAAAATACGGGAGAATCGACGCGTTAGTTAATAATGCTGGTGTAAATCGACCACGTTTATTAGTCGATTTTTACAAAAAAGAGAAAAAGTATGAAGCAACGGAAGCAGATTTTGATTTTATTACCAACGTGAATCAAAAAGGCCCCTTCTTATGTACGCAAGCAGTTGTTCGTGACATGATCGAAAAAAATAAGGGGGTTATCGTGAATGTTTCCTCGGAAGCGGGAACTGAAGGATCGGCAGGACAAAGTATCTACTCTGCGACAAAAGCAGCTTTGAATGGATTTACCCGCTCGTGGGCAAAAGAGCTAGGGAAATTTGGGATTCGGGTAGTCGGTATATCACCAGGAATCAATAAGCGAACGAACATGAATAGCGACGAAAATTATCGAGCGCTAGCTTATACGCGCGGTTTAGATCCGAATAACATCGATAATGATTACACAGGTTCGATCCCATTAGGTCGTGCTGGGGAACATGAGGAATTAGGTGATTTGGTCAGTTATTTAGTATCAGATCATTCGAGCTATATTACAGGAACAACATTGAATATCACTGGTGGGAAGTCTAGATAAAAGTGGGAACTATTTGAAGAGCGGGAAACTTTCTGTTCTTCGTCAAAACATTGAAAGCGGATACTTTATGATGGAGGAGGAAGAAAATGGATAACACAGTATCGAATTCCGGTGGGAACAAAACAGCACTAGTAAAGATTCAGCGGTTCGGGAACTTCTTGAGTGGTATGGTAATGCCGAATTTAGGTGTATTTGTCGCATGGGGTATTTTAACGGCATTATTTATTCCGACAGGGTGGATTCCTAATGATTATCTAGGAGAATTAGTTGGCCCTATCTTAACTTATGCGATGCCAATGTTGATCGGCTACACTGGCGGTAAGATGGTTCATGGCAATCGTGGTGGAGCCATCGGCGTATTAGCAACGATGGGCGTCATTGTTGGGGCTGATGTAACGATGCTGAGCGGAGCTATGCTGATGGGACCGTTAGCTGCTTGGCTAATGAAAAAGGTCGATGGTGTTTTAGATGGTAAGTTTAAGCCTGGTTTTGAGATGTTAGTAAGCAATTTTTCGATGGGTATTTTAGGTTTAATTATTGTCATCGCTGGCTATGTAGCGATTGGACCTGTTATGCAGGGGATTTTAAATGTACTTTCTGGTGGTGTGAATTGGGTTTTAGAACATAAACTATTACCGTTGCTATCGATTTTTGTGGCACCAGCACAGGTTTTGTTCCTTAATAACGCGATCAATCACGGGATAATGGCGCCGTTAGGACTTGAGCAGGTGGCAGCTGCAGGAAAATCAATTTTGTTCTTAGTTGACCCGAACTGTGGACCTTCTGTAGGAACATTGTTGGCAGTTAGTATCTTTGGTCGCGGGATGGCAAAACGTACAGCACCTATGGCAGCGATCATTGCTGGGATTGGTGGGATTGGTGAAGTTTACTTCCCATTCGTATTGATGAAACCTAAATTAGTCTTTGCTACAATGGGCGGAATGGCCACTTCGTTAGGATTATTCCAACTATTAGGCGGTGGGACTGTCGCAACGCCGAGTCCTGGTAGCTTCTTCGCAATGCTGATGTTAACGCCAAAAGGGGCAATGTTTGGAAATCTAGTCGGATTCTTTGCCGGAATGGCCGTTTCATTCACGATTGGGATGCTCCTGCTGAAAACCGAACGCGGTGGTGAAGAAGAGGAAAAATTAGCTGATGGCAGTTTGGAAGAACGTGCGAAATACAACAATGCTGTTTTATCTCAAGGCACACAAGGCGTGATCATTAATAAAATCGTTGTGGCTTGTGATGCTGGAATGGGATCAAGCGCAATGGGAGCGTCGATATTAAAGACTCAGGCGAAAAAGGCCATGTTAGATGTTGATATCAGTAACACGAAAATTGAAGAAATCCCGAGTGATGTAGATTTGATCATCACACACACGCAGTTAGTGGAACGAGCGAAAAAACTACATGCTGATGGGCGTAAGAAATTTATGACGATCACCAACTTCATGGAGGGGGATCAATATAAAGAAATCGTAGAATATTTAAAACAAGTCAAGTCGGGCAAAGAGACAGTCGAAAAAAAGACAGAGGTAGTTGAAAAAAAGCACCCAACGCCGATCTCTAAAGAAGTATTGAATTCCAGCAACATTCGACTGAATCAATACCTTGATACAAAAGAGGCGGCAATCAAAAAAACAGGCGACATTTTAGTAGAAAATGGTTATGTGAAGCCAGAGTATGTACAATCAATGCAGGAACGTGAAAAGACAGTATCCGTATATGTTGGAAACAATGTAGCGATCCCGCATGGAACTGGAGATTCAGATGAGTTGATCATCAAATCTGGAATCTCGATCGTCCAAGTTCCAAAAGGCGTTAAGTTTGGCAACGAGACTGCTTATGTTTTAATTGGAATTGCCGGGAAGGGTAATAGTCATTTAGATATCTTGAGTAAGATAGCTGAGTTCTGTTCTGAACCATACAATGTTGAAAAAATAAAATTAGCTTCTTCAGAGAAAGAAATTTTAGATATGTTGATGTAACCTTAATTTATTAGTTCTAATCAGTCAGATTACTTACTAGTCTGGCTGATTTTTTTGTTGTAGAAAAAAATGTTACACTTAATTTCTGTTATAGTAAAAGAAAAATAAAAAACAGAGGCGAATTATGGAAATCAGACTTTTACGTTATTTCTGGGCAGTTGCACAGGAAGGAAATATTTCGCGGGCAGCACGATTTTTGAATATTACTCAGCCAACCTTGAGTCGTCAAATCAAAGAATTGGAGGAAACTATTGGTACACCGCTTTTTTATCGTGAGAAAAATCGGTTGCGTTTGACTCAAGATGGACTTTTTTTGAAAGAGCGAGCAGAGGAAATTTTAACGTTGGATGAAAAGCTGGAGCAGGCTTTTTCGGCTCAACGCAAGGAACAACTCAGTGGGACGATAACGATTGGTTGTGTTGAGGCCGATAACTCGGATACTTTGGCGATGATGCTGGAGGAGTTAATTAGTGATTATCCCCAAATTCGGTTTAATTTGGTCACAGGTACGAGTGATGATATCTCGGATCGTTTGGAAAAGGGCATATTGGATATGGCTATTTTGATTGAACCGATTGTTTTAAATGATGTTGAGGTGCTGAGTTTGCCAAGAGAGGAAAATTGGGGTTTCTTAGCGTCGAAGGAACTATTTATTGCCAATAAAAACGCTCTACGTCCGGAAGATATCAAAGGTTTGCCAATCTTGTGTTCTGGACGATCAGAAGTTCAAAAGCTATTAGCAGAATGGTCAAAAATACCATACGATCAATTAAACATTGTTGGCAACTACAATTTGATTTTCAATATTTTGCCGTTAGTTGATCATAAAGTTGGGATGGCATTGGCGATTGAAGGGGCTATATCTGATCGAAAATTAGAAAATACGGTTTTTATTCCTTTGGACCCTGTTGTAAAAACAAATTGTGTCTTAGTTTGGAAAAAACGAGTGCAGACGCCAGCTGCACAAGAATTGATCAATCGATTTAAACATGCTTTTAAGCTATAGTGCCATGACTTTATAGGTATTAGACATAGTAGTGCATACGTCGTATTCTGAAGATGTTCAGGATACGACTTTTTTACGAGTTGCGCTCTTCGTAGTTTTATAGAGACACAAAACGTATGTTTTTACAGAAAATAGTGAACAACTTACTTGGAGGAATCGCATGCAACGAAAAATAAAATCGAGGAGGGAGCTTATGTCAGCCGTAGTTATCTATTTTTCAAGAGCTGGTGAGAACTACCTTAATGGGACAAAACAAAGGATTACTAAAGGAAATACAGCCGTTCTAGCAGAAAAAATCAGTCACGCGTTGGCGATCGAGAGTTATGAATTATTGCCAAAGATTGCTTATTCAGAAAGCTATGACGAGGCGGTTCAACAAGCGGAAAAAGAAAAACAAGCTTCTGCACGAATTGATTATGAGAAGCTGCCAATTGATTTAACTCAAGTGGACAGCATTTTTCTGGGTTTTCCTAATTGGTGGGGCACTTATCCGCAGATCATTGCGACTTTTTTAGCGGATCAAGAGTGGAAGAATAAGGTGATCTATCCATTTTGTACTCATGAAGGTAGTGCCTTTGGTTCAAGTATCCAAGATTTGCAGGTAGCATGCTCTGGCGCTGAGATCAAAACAGGATTAGCTGTACGCGGTTCAAAAGTTGATCGCTCAGAAATAGCAGTAAGAAATTGGCTGCTGGCTTATTCAAACTAATTAATCGGAGGGAATTTATAATGACAAAACATCAAGAAGTAAAACAAGGCGTGATTTTTCCAATTGGAGAAAAGAATGAAGCTTACGCACAATATTTTATTGGACAAAGCTACCTTCAATCGTTGGTTGCTGATGCAGCAATCAATGTGGGAGTCGCGAATGTAACTTTTGAGCCTGGCTGCCGTAACAACTGGCACATTCATCATGACGGTTATCAACTATTATTGGTGACAGGTGGAGAAGGCTGGTATCAGGAAGAAGATAAAGCGCCGCAATTTTTACAAGCTGGAGATGTGATCGTCACCCATGATGGGGTCAAGCATTGGCATGGCGCCGCAAAAGATAGTTGGTTCGAACACATCGCCATCACTGCCGGGACACCGGAATGGTTGGAGCCGGTTAGTGATGAATGGTACGACAAGTTAGAAAAATAAGGGGAGAATATCATGAAAAAACAAACAGCTGGAAGGAAACAATTAGGAGAATTTTCCCCACAGTTTGCAGCATTAAATGACGATGTGCTATTTGGTGAAGTTTGGGCAAAAGAGGAAGAGCTTTCGGCTCATGATCGCAGTATGATTACGTGCTCTGCGCTTTTAGCCATGGGAGCACCGCAATTGGAAGCTCATCTAAAAATCGCCAAAGAAAACGACGTGACAAAAGAAGAAATTAGCGCATTGATTACTCATTTAGCATTTTATGCCGGCTGGCCTAAAGCTTGGAGTGCTTTTACGATGGCAAAGGAAATTTTTGAATAAAAGTGAAAACAACGATCCTGTTCAGTGAGTAGGATCGTTGTTTTTATGTACCGATAGTTTTTGTAGCTCACAAAGTAAAGAGCTCAGCTGCCCCAGTAGAAAAAGCCATAATAGAAAACATATAACCATCCAAACAAACCATGAAATAATGCCAAAAGAACACTGTGCCATCTTTGATAAGAGAGAATAAACGCAAGAATATTGCCTAATCCAATTGTAGATTTCATAAAATCCCCCTAAAGAATGCTTGTAGCAAAGAAAAATCATGTATAAAAATACGCATTAAATATTGATTTTCTTCTGAATGCAACCAAGAACAGTTGGGAAAACGAACGATTGAAAGGATTTAGACAGGAAAAGCTTTTCGTTTAATAGTGATCGTAGTACTGATTATCCTTTTTTATTTTTAACAGCGAACGCCCCAGACGCTCCCAAAGCAACCCCAATTGCTAAACCTAAAGCAAGGTTATCGAACAGCAAGCCAAACATCAATCCCATGGCAATTCCTATTGCTAATGATCCTCCTTCTTCCTTTTCCATTTTCACACCTTCCTTTTTTTTATTAAATTTTAGTATACATGTTTCCATCGGTGATTAATAGATAGCCAGATTTTTTACTCCTAATTTTTCCGCAGCAAAGATTGTAAAATCCATTACGTTGGATCAAATAGATTAAGTTATAATAAACAGAGCTATAAAAATAGAAAAAACTTCCACTTTGGTGGGAGTTTTTTGTTTCATTTTGAAGAGGATTAAATAAAGATGAAGGATCAAAAGCTAGTTTTATTTTTCAAGTAAGAACTGACTATAGCTCGTTAAAAAAAGCATGTAAGATGAACCTGAAATGATTTTGAAAAGAGATATAAAATAACGGTATTTACAAATGGATGAAAGGCTTTAAAATAAACATTTTTTAGGTTGCGCTTACATTGTTGCCAAAAAAGATTGCAAGAATCTCTACTTATCAAGAAAAATAAAGGGTTATATACTCACCTTAGACGAAAGGAAGATTGGAATGAAAGATCGCACAGTAAAAATATTACGGATTTTTATAACTTCTGACTATCCAGTAACACTTGAAAAGCTAGAAGAGGAATTTCATACCAGTGCCCGAACGATCCGAAATGAATTAAGAGAAATCAACCAATTTTTAAATGAGAGGTCACTTCCTGAAATCAAAAATCTTAGAAAAAAAGGGTATCAACTAATTTTAACTCAGGAGCAAAAAGATTCCTTGCTTGAGCAGCTTGATTTAGCGGATGTGGAGCAATACTTGGATCGTGAAAGCCGGATCTTTGACCTGATTCTTTCTTTTGCACTAGGAAAGAAAGCAACATTTTTGTATCAAAAAGAAGAGGAATACCAAATTTCTAAAAGTTCATTGGATGAAGACATGCGTCGCGTCAGAAATATTTTGGCAGAATACGGCATCGAGGTGTTGAGTGTGCCAAAGCAAGGAATCGTGCTGCAAGGAGCTGAACGCTCCATTCGAACGATGGTTTATGATGTGATCAACAATGCTGTTGGAGTGATTTCACCTCAGGAGGAACAGGAAGCTTCTGTTAATTTAACAATTCTGAATCGTTATATCTCATCACATTGGTTGAAAAAATTAGATGATTTGTATGTTCGATCGATGACCTCGCTGGAGGATACAATTTATCGCAATCAATTGTTGATGTTCACAGCGGTCTGGTTGAGTCGCTATTTACGAGAAGATCTCATTGCAAGCTCGGTGTGGGAAGCTGCCGATACACCTCAAAGCGACATTCGTGATTTTGTCACAGCGATTTGCGAAGCCTTTCAACTCTCACCGCCAGAAGTCGAAATCAAATACATTGTTTTTATGCTGAATACCTTCAATTCGAGAGACATGAATAATTCGATCGAATGGGTTCAGGCGCAGTTGCTTTCGATTCAACTGATGCAATTTGTCGAGAAAAAAACCAAAATTCCGTTTTCCAGAAAAGAAGAGTCTTTACAAGAAGGACTGTACAAGCATTTGGTCGGTCTGATAAATCGGGTGAAAAGCGATATTCAAATCGTAAATCCGTTGAAGGAAAACATAAAAAAGAATTATGGCACTATTTATTCGGCCATTCGTCAATTTACCCCCTCGATCGAGCAGGTAACTGGCAATCGATTAAGTGAAGATGAAATCGCTTTTTTAACCATTCATTTTTCAACATCCGTCAGTGCGATCAATCAAGAGCTGCATTATGTCTATAAGGCAGTGGTTATTTGTAATCATGGGGTCGCGACCGGCAAGCTGTTATCTGAAAATTTGAAGGAGCTCTTTAATATCGAAGTGTTAGCAGTGTTAAGCTCGCGGGAATTAGAATTGATCGAAAAGCTGGATGTCGATTTGGTTTTCAGTACAGTAACAATCCAATATTCACAAAAACCAGTGTTGGAGCTAGAGCCGATCATTAAGGAAGAGAGCAAAAAGAGAATTACTAGCTTCTTAAATGAAAATCATAAATTGAAACGTTTAGTTAACAATCAAGATTCCACGCAATTGTTTTATTCCCTGATCGATACTATTAAAAAAAGCGGGGGAGAAGTGTCTGGAGCCATCTATCAGGAATTGGAAAGGCTCTTTGACCAAAATCATTTAGAGATAAATAAAAAGGAGATTCAGCCGATGTTAGAAGATGTGTTGAAGGATAGCGATATTTTATTAAATCAGAAGGTAAATAATTGGGAGGAATCGATTCGTCGAGTTTCTGAACCTTTGATACATGATCAGGTGATTGAACCAAGTTATGTGACTGCTATGATCGACTCGGTGAAGGAATACGGTCCGTACATCGTGATTGGAAAATACATTGCGTTGGCTCATGCTCGGCCTGAGGATGGCGTTAATCAGTTAGGGATCAGTGTCGCAACAATCAAAGAACCGATTGAATTTGGCAATGAAGAGAATGACCCGGTAAAAATCATTTTTTGCTTAGCGGCAGTTGATTCTTATTCGCACTTAAATATTATGAAGAGTCTGATTGAATTGATCAATGATGAGGAAAAGGTGAATCGTTTAAGTCGCGCGACAGATATCGAACGATTCAAGGAGATTTTATTTAGTTAAGGAATTATGCATAGTTCGATATATAGATAAGAATGGAGAGAAAAATATGGGAAAACAAGTATCAATTTTATTCGTATGCGGCGCAGGTTTAGGGAGTAGTTTCGCTGCTCAAATGGCAGCAGAGGATGTATTAAATGCTCATGGTGTCGATGCAAGATTAGACCATGTGGACATTTCAACAGCAGCCTCATCACGATCAGACATAATTATTACCGCTCAAAATTTTAAGTCACAGTTTGAAAAATTTTCAATTGATGAAGAGAAGACCGCCATTGTTTATTTGAAAAATATTGTATCAAAACCAGAAATCGAAGAAAAACTGCTGCCGATTTTAGAAGCAAAAGGAGCGTTATAAAGAAATTTTAAGGATGTTGGTTTGCTTATTTCCGTAAGTTAATAAAACAGTTTTTCGGTTTTTGAAAAATGAATACATTA
>CWHE01000069.1_pt2 | contig 36766 bp, 32 predicted proteins | sample 685091 | NCBI WGS metagenome assembly CWHE01 (sample SAMEA3735855, study PRJEB9488) | human gut metagenome | biome: ENVO:mammalia-associated habitat; material: ENVO:feces | place: Malawi | collected 2009-02-27
TATCTAAGGTAGAATTGATTTTCTACTTTAGATGTTTTTTTATGTTTAGTAAGTGATCAGATGATTGATTAAGAAAATTCTGGTTCTCATTCTACGAAAGCTTCTAAACCCGTAAGCTATTCGTTTCAATGCTTTGATGTGGGTATGCAGATTCTCTATTTTGGCATTTGAGTAAGGCAACTCTAAGGCTAAACGAATGCCTGATTCATAGTTTATAAAAGCTTTTTTATATGATGCAGTTCTCTTGGAACCGAATTGGGCATTGTTTTTACAAGCTGAAAGAAGGTGTCCGCTTCTTTGTCATGAAAAGCTTGAAGAATTTCTTGATAGTAAGCATAAGCTATTCGTAGTTCATCAGAAGTAGAAAGTAGACGTTCTACGACTTCACTTTCGGTTAGATAGGCCCAACCAAAATTGCGCCATTTTGTCCATTTATCATAGATAAGCGTGTCCTGTCGTTTGATCAGAAGTCGAGATAAAGCCTTCACTTGTCGATAGTGTTTGGCTTGTATTGGATCGTTTCGGTCGAAGCTTTTCATGACTCGTAGTCGAATATCCTCAAAACTGCGAATGAGGTGCTTGACGATGTGAAAGCGATCCACAACGAGTTTGGCATGAGGAAAGCACTCTTTTATCAACGAAGCATAAGAGGCGTTCATATCCGTTACGAGTATTTTTACGTTTAAACGTGCACGTCGTTCAAATTGCATAAAATAAGAAACCAAGTCTTTCTTCTTACGTGAAGGAAGAATATCCAGTAATTTCCCAGTATCGCCATCCATACAAGAAAAAGAATAGGGACCGACTTGATTTTTCAATGAACGAAATTCATCCACCAATAAACAGCGAGGCAACCAATTCCTTTTCACGTTTGTCATGGGGAGCAGAGAAGCGAGTGTTCGCGAAACGGTTGACCAAGAAACGCCGCAATGTTTTGAAATCGTCGTCATTGCTTGTTTTTCAGTCAATTCCTCCAATATTTTATAATGTACTTGTTTGGCGATAAAACAGTTATTTTCAACAATGTAGGTATTCGCCGTAAAATAGGTGTGACAGCCACGACAGAGGTACCGTTGCTTTGCCAAAGCAAGATAAGTCCGTTGATTCGCACACTTATTGAGAAGAACCAGCGATTTTTTCTTTCCGTTCTTAACGATCAGCCCATGTTGATTCACCTGTTTACACTGAGGACAGCGCTGAATCGTTTTAATAAGCGTGGCAGAAACAACGATACTGTTGATTGAATGTATTTTTTTCTTCTCGACATGAGTGATTTGAATGTTTTCATCTTTGATTCCTAGTAATAGTTTGATAAGATGAAGGTCAGACATACAGAACGCTCCTTTGATTGTGTTGTGGTGATTCAATTCTAACGGAGCTTCTGTATGTTTTGTTTTTTTATGCTCAAAAGGACCGATAGAATGATTTTCTATCAGTCCTAGAAATTATAGCGCCTAAAAATAGCAGTAAATTGGTATGTAACACAATTTTGTGTTGCATACCTTTTTTTTCAATAACTTAGTTTTTCACTTTCTGATCGATAAATATAATGAATAACTTCAAAAAAACACTTAAATTTGGTAATATTGAATTATTAATGAATTGATACTATATCTTGTTTTTTTATTTTTGAAGTTTTTTAAAAAGAGCGTTAAAGGGATTATGAACCTTGAGGAGGAGAATATGAAGAAAAAGATTCTTGGACTATGTTTTTTATCAGTATTATGTTTAAATCTATCAACAACAGTTTTCGCCGAGGAGAGTCAAGTAGTAAATAGTACTGAAATCAGTGAGACGACCTCAATTAATAGTACAGATGAAAGCAGTAGTTCCGAAACAACTGAGACAAGTAATTCTGAACAAACTATAGAGAGCACTGAAGAAAAGGTAACAGTACCTGAGACACAGATTGAAACGGCTGAAGGGACGATGTCTTTGCCAAAGGGGCGTTCTGATCTGTATCCTACGATTCAACTATTTGCTGCATTACCGTCTGTATCAGCTTCAAATACGAATACACCAAGCAAAAGCTTTATAGATATTTCTTCGCATAATGGAAATATTTCTGTTGCAAACTTTCAAAAAATGAAAGGTTACGGTGTCACAGGCGTGGTTGTCAAATTAACGGAAGCAACCAGTTATACGAATCCTTATGCGCAATCACAGATTAATAACGCTATGGCTGCTGGAATGAAAGTTTCCGCCTATCATTATAGTTGGTTTACTACTGATGCACAGGCTAAGGCAGAAGCAAACTATTTTGCGGCTGCGGCTAAGAAATTTGGTTTGAGTAGCGGTACTGTCATGGTTAATGATATTGAAGAACCTCAAATTCTTGGTAAAGGGAATCATACCAATAATTCTAGAGCTTTTGAGAATCAATTGAAAAGCTTAGGCTATGGAAATGTTCGTCACTATATTGGCTTGAACTGGTTAACAACAGGACGAATCAATGCTTCTGTAATTGGGAATAAAAATATATGGGTCGCTGCGTATCCATATAATCTTTCTACAACAAATTTCTATACACAATATGGAGCATGGCAATGGTCTTCACAACTATCATTCCCAGGTATCAGCGGAAATTTTGATATTAATGCAGATTATACGAAAACATTCAGTAATCCTGAAACGACACCACCTGCAAATTCAATTCAGATGTACAGACTTTATAATCCGAATAGTGGCGAGCACTTTTATACACAAAATGTCGCAGAAAAAAATAATTTGGTTTCAAAAGGGTGGAAATACGAAGGTATAGGCTGGAATGGACCAACATCAGGGAATCCAGTTTACCGTCTGTATAATCCGAACGCGGGAGATCATCATTATACATTACATGCTTATGAGAAAGACAACTTGATTAAAAAAGGCTGGCGTTATGAAGGTATTTCGTGGTATTCTGGGGGACCAAATGCATTGCACCGTCTTTATAACCCAAATGCAAAAGCAGGTTCTCACCATTATACGTTGAATACAAATGAAAAGAATAACTTAGTGCAAAAGGGTTGGAAATATGAAGGCTTAGCTTGGTATGCAAAATAAAGGAAAGTTCTCGATTTTCGAGAACTTTTTTCTTTAGAAATCCTTTTTAATTCCACTTGGATTCTTTGTCTTTTTAATGCTTTGTGTTATTATAGATAAAGACTGCAATCGTGGAAACACTTGTAGAGAAAGAAGCAAGAGGTGAAAGCCATGTATGAGAGCACAGGCGCAGGTGAAACAGTCCGCTGTTCATTTTGTGGAAAGACCCAAGAAGAAGTAAAAAAAGTTGTTGCGGGTCCGGGAGTTTACATTTGTAATGAGTGTATCGACCTTTGTAAAGAGATTATAGATGAAGAATTCCATGAAGAAGCTATTCGTGAATTTATTGATGTACCAAAACCAAAAGAATTATTAGATGTTCTAAACCAATATGTTATCGGTCAAGATCGGGCAAAAAAGGCCTTGTCGGTTGCGGTGTACAATCATTATAAACGAGTGAATACTGAAAACGATGGACTAGATGAAGTTGAATTACAAAAGAGTAATATCTGTTTGATTGGACCAACAGGTTCAGGTAAGACATTTTTGGCACAAACTTTGGCAAGAACCTTAAATGTTCCATTCGCCATTGCAGATGCAACAAGTTTAACTGAAGCAGGTTATGTTGGGGAAGACGTTGAAAATATATTGTTGAAGCTGTTACAGGCGACCGATTACAATGTTGAGCGTGCTGAAAAAGGAATCATCTATATTGATGAAATTGATAAGATTACGCGTAAGAGCGAAAATGTTTCAATCACTCGTGATGTTTCCGGCGAAGGTGTCCAACAAGCGTTACTTAAAATTCTTGAAGGAACGGTTGCTAGTGTTCCGCCTCAAGGGGGACGTAAACACCCACATCAAGAGTTTATTCAAATTGATACGACCAATATTTTGTTTATTGTTGGTGGAGCCTTTGATGGAATCGAAACGATTGTTAAAAATCGTTTAGGTGAAAAAACTATTGGTTTTGGTAAAAATAATAAAAAAATTGATGAAGATGCAAGTATCATGCAGCAGATTATTCCAGAAGATCTATTGAAATTTGGTCTGATTCCAGAATTTATCGGACGCTTGCCAGTTACAACTGCGTTAGAAAAACTTACAACAGAGGATCTGGTTCGAATTTTAACGGAACCGAAAAATGCTTTAGTGAAGCAATATCAAAAATTGCTTTCCTATGATGATACAGATTTATCTTTCGATGCGGATGCGTTGAATGCAATTGCGGACAAAGCGATTGCACGTAATACAGGTGCTCGTGGTCTGCGTTCTATCATTGAGGATGTTATGATGGATGTGATGTTTGATATTCCTTCTGATGAATCAATCGAAAAAGTAATAGTTACGAAGGATTCTGTTGAAGGCTCAGGTAAACCGATTATTGAATACCATAACAATAAGAAAAAAGCTGGTTAGTAAAGCAGGAGCTGTGACAAAAGTCTTGTCATAGCTTCTTTTTCCGAATAAACGGTGTTCCAGAAGTAGCTTCTTCGGAAATAAGCCGAAATTTCACAAAAATTTGAGAAACAATTTTCGGAAATTCCTTCTTATTTCTTGAAGCTGACCACTTCTGTCACAACCTCTTTTTGAAAGGCGTGAAGGAATGAAAGTGCACAATGCAGAGATCGTTATTAGTGCGGTCTCGCCAAAACAGTATCCTGAAACTGATTTACCTGAGATTGCGTTAGCAGGACGATCAAATGTTGGGAAATCTTCTTTTATCAATACGTTGATTGATCGAAAAAATTTAGCGAGGACTTCAGGGAAACCAGGGAAAACTCAAACTTTAAACTTTTATCTCATCGAAAATGCGCTACATTTTGTTGATGTACCTGGATATGGCTATGCGAAGGTATCGAAAACAGAAAGAGCGAAGTGGGGTGAGATGATTGAAACCTATATTACCAGCCGCAAACAGTTACGTGCGGTAGTTTCTTTAGTTGATATACGCCATGATCCAAGTAAGGAAGATATTCAAATGTATGAATTTTTGAAATACTACAATATTCCTGTGATTGTGGTTGCGACAAAAGCAGATAAGATTCCACGTGGTAAATGGAACAAACATACTAGTGCAATCAAGAAAAAATTAGATTTTGATCCTGATGATACATTCATCCTTTTCTCATCTGAGACAAAAAAAGGAAAAGAAGAAGCATGGGCAGCAATTGAAACAGCAATAGAAAAGGACTAGGCCTAAGAAGCCTAATCCTTTTTTTTATCAGTTTGTTCATTTTTTGGTTTTAGAAATTTTTGGATATCTTCGTCTTTTTGAACTTTTTTGTCTGGATCTACCGCAAAAGATTCAAATAATTTATCTAAATCATCGGTTTTTTCAAATTTCAGGCCCATCTGAACACCTCCATTTTAGTTTTATCATATTCTACTATAGTATACAATTTTTTAAAACTTAGTAATCAATTTCATAGGGTTTTTTAAATCTTTACGATATAATTATAATAGAGTGATGAGAAAGGGGAAAGCAATGGGAAAAAATCAAAAGATTTATAGTGTCAGCCAGCTTTACGATTTGAAGCAAGCCGACATCCAATCAAAGATAAATGATTGGTTAGTCATGAGTCGCCTATTGCTGGAACCAGACAAAATGTTGATTAACGGTAAAGAGCAGTTATTTGATCAGAATCAATTGAAGCGGGTGATTTCGAGCTTTGGCATGAAGGAAGATTTCTGGTTGCAGTTGAAGAATCCTGAAGAGGAAACAACTCTACATCTTTTAAGTGATACGTTATTTGAAAAGTATATCATCAAGGAAAAGAATTTTTATTATTGGGAAAGAGTGTATCTGGATTACCTGAAGAACCGCTTGATTGACCATGGTTTTTTTGCTTACATTCGTTCCTATGATGAATATCTTTATCATAATACAAGTGATTTATCTGAACGTCGTTCTTTTGAAACAGCTAAAGAAACAAATGTGCTACCAAAGATGAAAGGCCTTAATGGAGATATAGTCGTCGATTGTAACGTATTTCCTGGCTATGATGTGTTTTATAAGGGAGTATGTTTAACCGCTTGCTGGTGGCTATTTTTAGGAGCACCTTATAAAAAATTGTTCGCTAAGCAACTATTGCTAGAGATTCAACAAGTGGAACGAGTAGCTGAATTAGGATCTGGTGTTTTCTTCGAATTGTACAAAGACCCTTTTCAATGGCAAGAAAAGGCAAACTTGAAATTTCAACAATTATTCCGAGATCAACTTGGAATTTCACAATTATCCTATACCAATGGAGTTGGGTTATTAAAACAGCCCTATATTGAATTTGCTTTTGAAGATACTGTGATTCAAACTGTTCAATATCAAAATGAACAATTTCAACCAACTGAGAAGAGTGAGGCATCTTATTTTGTGACACGCACTTACAATTTTTTAACGAACCAATATCGCGTGAATCGAATGAAAGGTGGTCTAAATGCTCTAGCCTATTTTCCTTGGATTGATGATGAAAGTGAACGAATGATGAATTATCATATTTTATATCCTGAGCTAACCTTGGATAAGGGTCTAGCCGCTTTTGAATATTATATCCGTGATTCAATCGAATTTGAAATTCAGGATATGCGTTATAAAGACTATACTGCTGTTTTACAATTATTTATTCCGAAAAAAGCTTTTTTGGATTTTCCTTTAGAAGAGTTGAAATCCGCACTAAAAGATATGACGATTCATCAAGTTAGTCGTAAAAATGATTCGTTGACATTCTCGTTAGAAAAAGAAGCCAAACATCTGATTGTTTCCTTTATTGATCAAAAGAAAGTGTCCGCAAAAAATCAATTAGACATACTTGAAATATAGAGGAACTTGAATTTCCTAGTAAGTAATGGTTGGTATGTAACTTAAAAAATTATTTCATTCATACGAATACGAAAAGGAGAGGTTATCTATGGATCACAGGTATATTAAGATTATGGGTAGTTGCTTACTGATTGTAGGAGTAATTTTTGCGTTGCCGCTTCCGTCACTAGAAATTCCTTTGTCAATTATTGTCCTCTTTATTGGGATGATTCTTTTTTCTATCAAACCAAAACCTCAGCCAGTCAGAGCGCGTAGAAAAGATCGCTGGATGTAAAAAAATCCACTCTCAATTTTTTGTGAGAGTGGATTTCTTTTTATTTAGTAATAGGTTTTTTTACTAAACCGTAGATAACACCTGAAACAATCGCTCCAATGATAATAAACAAAAGATAAAGTAGTGGGTGGCTTAATAAAAGAACAACAAAGATACCACCATGAGGAGCGAGTAACTTGATACCAACAGCACCAACTAAACCACCAGCTAAAGCTGAACCAACTACGAAACTTGGAATTACACGAATTGGATCGGCAGCTGCAAAGGGTATTGCTCCTTCTGTTACGAATGAGAGCCCCATTACAATGTTGGTTAATCCTGCGTCTACTTGACTTTTTTCAAACTTGTTTTTGAATAAACGAGTGGCAACGAAGATTGCTAAAGGAGGAACCATTCCACCAGCCATAACAGCTGCCATTACGATTGATCCACCTTGAGCGACACTTGTTGCAAGTGTTGCTGTACCAAATACATAAGCTGCTTTATTAATAGGACCACCTAAATCGACAGCCATCATTCCGCCAAGCAAAGCACCAAGTAAAATTGCATTTGATCCGCTTAACCCAGTTAGAAAGCCATTTAACCCATCATTGATTGCCTTCATTGGAACATTGACTAAGAGCATTAAGAATCCAGTAATCATCAAACCAAAGAACGGATAGAAAAGAATTGCTTTAATACCTTCAAGTGATTTCGGCAAGTTTTTAAAGATTTTTTTCAAGAAAATGATGACATAACCAGCTAAGAAACCACCTATTAGTGCACCTAAAAATCCAGCACCACCGGCATTGGCTAACGATCCAGCGGCAAACCCAGCGATTAAGCCAGGACGATCAGCAATACTTGATGCGATAAAACCAGCAAGTACAGGAAGCATGAATCCAAATGCGGCGCCACCGATTTGGTTAAACCAACTAGCGATTTGATTGTAATTACCAAGGTTTGCCAATTCCGATTGAGGAACTCCCATAAATTGGTCAATCATGAATGATAAAGCGATCATGATTCCGCCACCGATTACAAATGGCAGCATATGGGAAACACCGTTCATTAAATCCTTGTAGATCCGTTGGCCTAAAGTTCCGTTATCACTCTTCTCTTCCGTAGCTGAAGATTCTTCAGCATTACCATGGTAGACAGGGGCATTTCCACTTAATGCTAAGTTGATTAGTTCCTCTGGCTTCCGAATACCATCACTAACTGGACGGTTGACTAATTCTTTGCCATTAAAACGATTCATTTCCACCTTTTTATCAGCAGCTATAATGACACCATCTGCTCGAGCAATATCTTCATCACTGAGGCGATGTTTGATTCCTTCAGATCCGTTGGTCTCAACCTTGATATCAACACCCATTTCCTTCGCTTTTTTCTTTAAAGCATCTTCGGCCATATAAGTATGAGCAATTCCGGTAGGGCACGCTGTAACCGCTACAATATATCGACGGTTAGTATCTTTGCTTTTTTCTTCAGCCTCCGAATGAGCTTCTGCTTTTTCTTCAGCTTCCTTCGCTTTTTCTGCTGCATCAAAAGTCGCTTGAACCTGTTCAGGTGTTTCGGCAGCTTTCAATTTAGCGACGAAGTCAGGATTGATCAACAGTCTAGACAAGGCAGCCAAAGCTTGCAGATGCGTATCATTAGCACCTTCTGGAGCAGCAATCATGAAAAATAAGTAGGTAGGTTGCCCGTCTAGGGATTCATAGTCCACACCATTTTTACTTTTTGCAAATAGAACGGTAGCTTCTTTGACGGCACTGTTTTTTGCATGAGGCATTGCGATGCCATCACCTAAGCCAGTTGAAGTTTGGGCCTCACGATTTAAAATACCTTCTTTATAGACATCAACATCAGAAATTCGCCCAGCATCATACATTTTTTGAACCATTTCATCGATAGCGGCTTTTTTAGTCGTCGCCTGCAAATCCATAATCATGGCATCTTTGATCAATAAGTCCTTAATATCCATTATAGTTCCTCCAATTGTTATAAAATGTGTTCAAACAGAAGGGGAGATCTGAATTATTTTACTTTGGTGATCTCAACTTCTGGTAGTAACTCTTGAATAAAATCTGCAGTGGCTAAATCATCTGAAAAAGTGGTAGCACTACCACAGGCCACTCCCCATTTAAAGGCTTCGACAGGATCTTGAGTTTTAGTGAAGCTTCCAACAAACCCCGCAATCATTGAATCTCCAGCGCCAACTGAATTTTTCACTGCCCGCTTTAGTACATTTGACTGATAGACTCCTTCGCTAGTAAATAATAATGCGCCATCACCAGCCATTGAAACGAGTGCATGCTGCGCACCTTCATCTAGTAAACGTTGACCAAATGGAAAAATGTCTTCAACAGATGTAAAAGTCGTTTGATATAGATCAGCCAATTCATGATTGTTTGGTTTGACTAATAAAGGCTTCTTTTCTAAGGCATCCATCAAATCTGCACCAGTGGTATCAATAACAAATGAGGCTCCTTGTGCTTTAATGATTTCAATTAAATCTTGATAAAAACCTGTTGGAACACTAGCAGGCTTACTTCCTGATAAAACCACTATATCGTTTGCATTTAAGCTTCCTAAAACTTTTTTCAGCTCAAGCATTTCTTCAGTTGAAACGATTGGACCTAGTCCGTTAATTTCGGTTTCTTCATTTGCTTTCAATTTGATATTGATTCGTGTATCGTCGGAAACTGGTGTGAAGTTTGTTTGAATGCTTTCTTTTTTTAGCCATTTCTCAATAAAATGTCCAGTAAATCCACCAACAAAGCCTAAGGCGGTAGAATCGTTATCAATACGTTTTAAAATACGTGAAACATTGATGCCTTTTCCTCCTGGCAGTTTCAAATCGCTTTTCATCCGATTAACATCGCCGATAGTTAGTTGATCGACATGGACGATGTAGTCAATTGATGGGTTTAGTGTCACTGTATAAATCATACAGAAACCTCCTTCAAGGTAGTTTGTTCTGTGATTTGATCATGGATAACCAAAGGACAGGTGTCGGTGAGGATCGAAGCTGCTGACAATGAAGCGACACTGACAAAACTTGTTTGATTGAATTTGCTGTGATCAACTAAAACAAATGCTTCTTCAGATTGTTGAATAGCTGTTCTTTTTAGAATTGCTTCTTCAGGGTCAGGAGTGGAATAGCCGCTATCTAAGTGGACTCCGTTCATTCCCATGAACGCTTTGTTAAAACGATACTGTTTCAATTGTTCTAAGGCCTGTGAGCCAACGACTGCGTCAGTTGTCAGTTTGATGCGTCCGCCTAGTACAATTGTTGCGATTTGTGCTTCAACTAGCCGAGCGGCGAGGCCAACTGAGTTTGTAACAACCGTAATTGTGCGATTTTTAAGGAATGGAATCATTTCAGAGGTTGTCGTTCCAGCATCTAAATAAATGACATCACCCTCAGTAATACTTTCAGCTGCATATTCAGCGATCATTTTTTTCTGTTGAACGTTTTTGGATGATTTTTCGAACATGCCTAGTTCTTGTTCAAGATGCTGTGGACGTTTAGCACCGCCGTGAACGCGCTCCAGCATTTGCAAATTTTCTAATTCTTGTAAGTCTCGACGTATTGTTGATTCGGAAGAGTCCAACCATTGAATCAAATCTTGAGATTTCACTAATCCATCACGTTCCAACCACTCGATTATTTTTCTATGTCTTTCTTCTGTAAGCATTTTCAATCCTCCTTCAACTGAAATATTAACATAAATATTTTCAAAAGACAATCAAAAACGACCAAAAACATTCAAAAACGTTTAAGTTTAATAATATGGTTCGTCTTATTTTGAAGCTTTCATTAATTTCGGTATGATAGATATAAGAGGTGAAGGTTATGGGAAAACAAACGATTTTACAAGGATTTGAGTGGTATCTGCCTAACGATGGCAACCATTGGAAAACATTAGCAGAAAAAGCAGAAGAATTAAGTAGCTTTGGGATTAATGCTGTTTGGATGCCACCCGCTTATAAGGGATCAGAGGGCGACAATGATGTTGGTTATGGAACTTACGATCTTTATGATCTTGGTGAGTTCGATCAAAAGGGCAGTGTTAGAACAAAATATGGCACAAAAGAAGAATATTTGAGCAGTATTACTGCATTGAAGAAAGCCGGACTGAAAATTTATGCGGACATTGTTTTCGATCATTTTATGGGAGCTGATGAGACGGAAGTGGTCTCAGCTGTTTCTTATCAATTTGATGATCGAACACAACCAAGCTCTGGCGAAGAGGAAATCGAAGCGTGGACGAAATTTACTTTCCCAGGACGTCAAGGTAAATACAACGACTATCAATGGAATTGGAAGAATTTTTCTGGCGTTGATTATGATGCTCGTGAAAAAGATCATGCGATTTTTAATTTTGCAAATAAGGGCTGGGCACCGAAAGTTGATGATGAGAATGGCAACTTTGACTATTTAATGGGATGTAATCTGGACATGGAGAATCCCGATACGATAGAGCAACTAGATAAGTGGGGGAAATGGTATCAAGAATTAACGGATGTTGATGGCTATCGTTTGGACGCGGTAAAGCATATCCGTTTTGATCTTTTTGTTGACTGGTTGTTGCATCGTAGAGAGGAAAAAGGCGAAGAGCTATTTGTTGTGGGGGAATATTGGTCTGATGAGCTGGATAAGTTACAGGAATATCTTGATTCATCAGGAAATTTGATTTCACTTTTCGATGTACCATTGCACTTCAATCTATTTCAAGCCGCTTCAACGATGGGCGGATTTGATATGCGGCAAGTATTTGCTGGAACCTTGATCGAGACTCGACCTGACTGGGCTGTTACCTTCGTTGACAATCATGATACCCAACTTGGGCAAAGTTTGGAGTCTTGGATAGAGGGCTGGTTCAAGCTACATGCCTATTCATTGATTTTATTGAGAAATGAAGGAACTCCGGTTGTCTTCTGGGGCGATCTTTATGGTAACGAAAATGCTGAAGCAGTGGGTTCTGGTCTGACTAGCTTAATTAAATTGCGAGAAGAATTAAACTTTGGAAATCAGGCGGACTATTTTGATGATCCAGATGTTATTGGTTGGACATTAACTGGTGATTTTGATGATAGTGACTCTGGAGCTGCTATAATTATGACGAATGCCAAAGGCGGCGAGAAAGAAATGACCGTTAGCGCTATTCATGAGGGAGAAACATTTGTTGATTTGCTGGGAAATAACGAGGCAAAAGTTGTTTTGGATGAAAATGGACAAGGTGTATTCCCAGTAAATGATGGGCAAGTTTCTGTTTATGTTAATGAGAAACTGGTTCAAAAAATACGAGGATAATTAATTAAGAAGAAAGTGTTACAATGGTTGAGTTTTTTAAGTAGCCATATAAAAAAGAAAGCGAACAATCATAACTCTTTTCCATATGGGATAGTTTTATGATAGTTCGCTTTTTATTAGTATTCTCAAAAAATACGATTAGTCTTTGATCTTTTTATCTTGTATTTTTGCAATCGCTGCATCAGAACGTTCGCGGATCTGTGTTTTGATTTTTTTAGTGTAACCCTCGTCTGTCAGGATCATTAGCAAATCACCGACTTTCATGACTGTATCTCCATGAGTGAGTATCTCAGAAGAGCCACGTCTAATCGAAATCAACAGCATTTCTTTTGGCCAATTAAAATCGCGAACCATTGTACCATCTAACGTACTTTCGGCAGTCACCGGGAATTCGATGATTGTTTTATTTCCGGTAATACTTGGCAGATGCCCGTTCAATAAACGTTCAAGCAATGATTCATAGATAGGATTACCACCTAACAAATCGTTGACAACATATGCTGTTAAAGAACAAACCGCTAGTGGCATTAAATGAGTAATATTTCCCACCATTTCAGTCACAAGAATAATTGCTGTTAAGGGTGCCTTTCCGATAGCGGTAAAATATCCTGCCATTGCAAAAATTGCAAAATCTCTGATCAGCATCGGGTCCATTCCGAACCATCGATGCAGGATAGTTCCATAAATTGCCCCAATTAAAGCACCCAGCGTCAAGATCGGTAAGAAAATACCGCCTGGAAGATTTGCGCCGTAAGAAACCATTGAAAAAATAAATCGTAGAACGAATAATGATATTAAAACAATCAGCGGAAAAATTTGTTCACCAATTGATAACACAATTTGATTCCCACCACCCAAATAATGGGGGAAAAAAAGTGCAATTGGAATAATCAATAAAAATGGGATAATGCCATACAGATGTTCTGGCAAATGGCTGCGTTTATAAAGTTGTGGCAAAGATAAAAGCATAACTTGATACACATACCCCAGAATACCTAAAATAATTCCCAAAAGAATTAATAAACCATAGTATTTCAAAGGTAACGAAGGAACATTAGCAATAAACAAAACCGGCTTTAAGCCGAAAAAGTTCAAGGAAATTAAATTTGCGGTCAATGCTGCTGTTAGAGAAGTCAACCAAATCAAAGGAGAAAAATGATGATGGACCTCTTCAATCACAAATAACAGTCCAGCAATCGGGGCATTAAAAGCAGCTCCTAAGCCTGCAGCAGCTCCACTAGAAATAAAAATCTTTTTTTCAGAGGTAGATGCCTTTGTATACTCACTGAAACCTTGACCTACCATCGCACCTAACTGGATTGAAGGACCTTCGCGACCTAAGAATAATCCTGAACCTACTGAAAGAACGCCACCAACAAATTTTTTCCATAGAACTGAAAACCACTTCAGCTTAATCTCCCCCTGAAGCGTGCCTTCAACCTGGGGAATTCCGCTTCCTTTAATATTGGGTTCTGATTTAATCAAACTGCCAACAATAAAGGCGCAAGCCAACATAATTAAAGCCCAAGGGATAATCCAAACCGGATTTCCGCGAAGCCAAAGATAAAGTGTGACAACGTGATCCATCATTTCTTCTATCAGTAAGCGAAACAAACTGACAATGATTCCTGCGATTGCTCCAATCAGAATACCTTTCAATATAAAAATTACTTTTGTACTATCTAAACGTTTGATTTCATGTTCGTTTTTCATGATTTCCTCCCATATCCTTATTAAATTTAACGCGCTTTTCTGAGAAATACAAGGATGAATTAATGAATTCGCTTTTTTAAAATGTTGCTAGTGTCGCGAAACTTTCTGAGATGCTATAATAAAAAAGATTGAATAAAGAAAGGACGTTTTGCATGCCAAACAAACAGGAGTTGTTAGCAGGACTAAACCCTAAGCAAAAAGAAGCGGTGCTTCATACCGAAGGACCGTTATTGATTATGGCGGGAGCAGGGAGTGGAAAGACGCGAGTTTTGACACATCGAATTGCTTATTTAATAGAAGAAAAAAACGTGAATCCATGGAACATATTAGCGATTACCTTTACCAATAAAGCAGCACGAGAGATGAAGGAACGGGTAAGCGGGATTTTAGGAAAAGGCGGAGAAGATGTTTGGGTTTCAACTTTTCATTCCATGTGTGTACGTATTTTACGTCGTGATGTCGATGCGATTGGTTATGATCGGAACTTTACAATTTTAGATAGCTCAGATCAATTAACATTGATGAAACGAATTTTAAAAGAACTAAATATCGACCCTAAAAAATATGATCCACGTTCGATTTTAGGAAGTATCAGCAATGCAAAAAATGAATTGTTGACACCAGAAACGTATGCTGAACGTCAAGGTTCTTTTTTTGAAGAAATCGTTGCCCGTTGTTATGATGCCTATCAAAAGGCATTGCGAAATAACCAGAGTATGGATTTCGACGACTTGATCATGAATACGATTCGATTATTTGAGGATAACGATGAAGTTTTAACATATTATCAAAATAAATTTCATTATTTACACGTAGATGAGTATCAAGATACTAACCATGCCCAATATACATTGGTCAATATGTTGGCTGCGCGTTTCCGTAATCTATGTGTAGTCGGTGATGCTGATCAAAGTATCTACGGTTGGCGTGGTGCGGATATGCAAAACATCTTAGACTTTGAGAAAGATTATAATGATGCAACCGTTATTTTATTAGAACAAAATTATCGTTCAACTAAAAGTATTTTAGATGCCGCCAATCAAGTAATCAAAAATAACAGTAATCGCCGAGATAAGAACCTTTGGACGGACAATCAGGCAGGAGAACAAATTACTTATTATCGTGCCGATAGTGAACGTGACGAGGCGCAATTCATCATCAGTAAAATCAAAGAAGAAATTCAAACCAATAATCGCAGCTACAATGATTTTGCAGTTCTTTATCGAACAAATGCGCAATCACGGGTAATTGAAGATACGTTAGTTAAGTCTAATGTGCCTTATACAATGGTTGGTGGTCATAAGTTCTATGATCGTAAAGAAATAAAAGATATCATCGCCTATTTAAATATCATTAACAACCCGAGAGATGGTGTCAGCTTTGAACGAGTGATCAATACACCAAAACGGGGAATTGGTGCTGCTTCAGTTGAGAAGTTACGAAATTTTGCAGCGATGCATGACTGGTCGATGGTTGAAGCGGCACAAAATGTCGACTTAGCAAATATTTCCGGCAAGGCTGGGCGGATGATCGGCGAATTCGGTACAATGATTACGCAATTGCAGGAAATGGTCGCTTATTTACCAGTAACAGATATAGTTGATCAAGTTTTAGAACGGACAGGATACTTGGATGAATTGAAGAATCAGAGAACTTTAGAAGCGGAGTCCCGTCTAGAGAATTTGGAAGAATTTCGAACAGTTACAAAAGAATTTGATAAACGAAATGAAGTACAGGATGATGAAGAAGCGGATGCGCCAGAAGAAAAACTTGCTGTTTTCTTAAACGATTTAGCTTTGGTTTCAGATTTGGATGATTATCAAGAAGAGACTGCACAAGTAACCTTAATGACATTACATGCAGCAAAAGGGTTAGAGTTTCCAATCGTCTTTCTAATTGGCATGGAAGAAAAAATATTTCCACTCTCTCGTTCATTGATGGAAGAGTCCGAATTAGAAGAAGAACGCCGCTTGGCTTACGTAGGAATTACTCGCGCCGAAGAAAGCTTGTATTTAACAAATGCTTTTTCTCGGACGCTTTATGGAAAAACACAATACAATCAACCTTCACGTTTTGTTGCTGAAATTGATGACAGCCTGTTGAATTCAGTGGGAATGCAGCCACAACCTAAAGCTACATTCAACAATCCATTTACTTCAAATCCAAATGCCATGAAGCCTAAGTACCAGCATGCAACAAGACAACCGATGACAAATAAGACAGCATCTGGCGGAGAAAATGAGAATTGGAATCCTGGAGATAAAGTTCAACATAAAAAATGGGGAACTGGCACAGTTGTAAAAGTTAGCGGCAACGCAAAAGATGTAGAGTTAGATATTGCATTTCCACAGCAAGGTGTCAAACGTCTACTGGCAGCCTTTGCGCCAATTCAAAAAGTATAAGTAATAATTAGGAGGGATCTTCTTGGAACCAATGACTTTTCAAGCAGCGGAAAAGCGTTCAGCAGAGCTTCGCGACGAATTGAATCAATATGCGTATGAATACTACGTGAAAGATCAGCCTTCGGTGGAGGATTTTGTTTACGATAAAAAATATCAAGAATTAGTAGAGCTCGAAACAGAATATCCTGATTTAATCACACCTGAGTCGCCTACTCAACGTGTCGGTGGAAAGGTATTAGAAGGCTTTGAAAAAGTCGTTCACGATATTCCTTTATATAGTTTAAATGATGTCTTTAGTAAGGAAGAATTGATGGCCTTTGATGAGCGAGTCAAAAAAGCTATTGGACATCCAGTTTCCTATTGTGTGGAGTTAAAAATTGATGGACTTTCAATCTCATTAAAATACGAGAACGGAGTCTTTGTTCAAGGGGCAACTCGCGGAGATGGAACAGTTGGTGAGAATATTACTGAAAACCTGAAAACGGTCAAATCAATTCCCTTACGCTTAAAGGAACCGTTGACGATCGAAGTTCGGGGAGAATGTTACATGCCGAAAGCTTCATTTATCAAACTGAATCAGCAGCGAGAAGAAGATGGAAAAGAGGTCTTTGCAAATCCTCGGAATGCAGCAGCAGGGAGCTTACGCCAACTAGACACTCGTATCGCCGCCCAACGAAATTTAAGTACTTTTTTATATACTTTAGCAGATTTTGGTCCGTTAGAATCAACTACTCAGGATCATGCGCTAAATGAGATGTCCCGACTAGGCTTTCGAACAAATCCTGAACATCAGGTCTGCGAAACGATTGACGAAGTCTGGGATTATATTGAAAAATTTCATGAGATGAGAGATCAATTATCATATGAAATTGATGGAATTGTCATCAAGGTGAATGAGTTTACTCTACAAGATGAATTAGGTTTTACGGTGAAGGCGCCAAGATGGGCAACCGCCTATAAATTCCCGCCTGAAGAAGCGCAAACAACGCTATTAGACATTGATTGGACCATTGGACGAACGGGTGTATTGACGCCAACGGCAATCATGGAACCAGTGCGTTTAGCTGGAACAACAGTAGGACGAGCAAGCTTGCATAATAGTGACTACATTGAGAAAAAAGATATTCGGTTGAAAGATACAATTTTAGTCTATAAAGCTGGTGATATAATTCCAGAAGTTGCGCAAGTTATTTTAGAAAAACGTCCAAATAACAGCGAACCCTATCCAGTACCAACACATTGTCCAATTTGTGGAAGCGAACTGGTCCATTTAGATGAAGAGGTTGCGTTGCGCTGTATCAATCCAAAATGTCCAGCACAAATTAAAGAAGGCTTGAGTCATTTTGTCTCCCGGAATGCCATGAATATTGAAGGTCTGGGACCGCGTGTATTAGCGCAAATGTTCGATAAAGGGTTGGTTTCTGATGTTGCGGATCTTTATTCGCTAGAAAAAGAGCAATTACTGACATTGGACAAGATTAAGGATAAATCAGCTGAAAATATTTTGCAGGCGATTGATGCTAGTCGGGAAAATTCTGTTGAACGTTTGATCTTTGGACTAGGGATTCGTCATGTTGGCGCGAAAGCAGCAGGAATATTAGCTGAGCATTTCGGCAATCTTGAAGCTATTAGTAAGGCTAGCAAAGAGGAAATTGTTAGTCTGAATACAATTGGCGAAACGATCGCTGACAGCCTGGTGACCTACTTTGAAAACGAAGAAGTTCATGAATTAATGCAAGAATTAGCTGATAGAGGAGTAAATCTTGAATACAAAGGAATTCGTGCGAGTCAATTAGCAGAAATCGAATCGCCTTTTAAAGATAAAACGATTGTCCTGACTGGCAAGCTTGTCGATTACACAAGGGAAGACGCAAAAGAAAAAATTCAAAATCTAGGTGGTAAGGTTACCGGCAGTGTTTCTAAAAAAACGGATATTGTAGTTGCTGGTGAAGATGCCGGAAGCAAGTTGACCAAAGCACAAAGTTTAGGAATTGAAATTTGGAATGAAAAACAAATGATTCAAGCAATCGAAGAAAGTCACACAGACTAGACAAATTTGTCTAGAAGCTTGTTGACGATTCGATTAACGAACAGGTATTATAAAAAGACGTTAAAGCTATTAGAATAACTCTATTTTCAAATTTTTGAATTGAGCAATTTTTCAAAAAATTTCAAGAAAAAACCGTGAATTCTAACAGAGATATGATAAAATGATTGAAAATTGACAAATGAAAGAGGGATATTATGGCAATCAATGAAGAACAAGTAAAACATGTCGCGAAACTTGCGAAGCTTTCTTTTTCAGATGATGAATTGACCGGTTTTACGGATCAATTAGGCAAAATAATCGACATGGTCGAACAACTTGGGGAAGTTGATACAGAAGGCGTGCCATTTACTTCCAATGTATTAGAAACAATCAATGTTATGCGTGAGGACGTAGCCGATGAAGGCTGGTCACGCGATGAGTTAATGAAAAATGTTCCGGAAAGCGAAGATGGATTCATCAAGGTTCCGGCTATCATTGACAACGGAGAGGCTGGTGCATAATGGAAAAATTATACGATAAATCAATTGAAGAATTACACAGTCTGTTAGTTTCAAAAGAAATTACAGCCACTGATTTAACAAGTGAAACCTTTGCTCGCATCAAAGAAACAGAAAAGGACATTGATGCTTTCATTACTTTAAATGAAGAAAAAGCGATGGAAATGGCAAAAGCTATTGATATTAAAGGAATTACCGATGACAATGTATTGGCTGGTATTCCAATCGGAATCAAAGACAACATTGTAACGAAAGGGCTTTTGACAACAGCCGCATCTAAAATTTTATCGAATTTTGATCCTATTTATGATGCAACTGTTATGGAAAAAGTTTACAGTTCAGATTTGATTCCAGTCGGAAAATTGAATATGGACGAGTTTGCTATGGGAAGCTCAAGTGAAACATCTTACTTTAAGAAAACAAAAAATGCTTGGGATCAAACAAAGGTTCCTGGTGGATCTTCAGGTGGTTCTGCAGCAGCTGTTGCTGCCGGCGAAGTTCCTGTTTCATTGGGTAGCGATACGGGCGGAAGTATCCGCCAACCGGCGGCATTCAATGGTGTCGTTGGTATGAAACCGACTTATGGTCGCGTATCTCGTTTTGGATTAATCGCATTTGCTTCTTCGTTAGACCAAATCGGACCATTTACGCGTACGGTTAAAGACAATGCCTTGGCTCTGAATGCTATCAGTGGTTATGATCCAAAGGATGGTACTTCTGCTGGAGTATCTGTGCCTGATTTTGCTGCTGGCTTAACAGGTGACGTTAAGGGAATGAAGATTGCCTTACCAAAAGAATTCATGGCTGAAGGTATCGAACCTGGCGTTAAGGCAGCGATCACGAAAGCGGTCGAAACCTTTAAAGCATTAGGTGCGACGGTTGAAGAAGTCAGCTTACCACATTCAAAATATGGTGTAGAAGTGTACTATATCATCGCTTCCTCTGAAGCAAGCTCAAATCTGCAACGTTTTGACGGTATCCGTTATGGGTTCCGTTCAGAAGATGTCCAAAACTTGGAGGATGTGTACGTAAACACTCGCACGGAAGGTTTCGGCGATGAAGTAAAACGTCGGATCATGTTAGGAACATTCTCTCTTTCTGCGGGCTATTATGATGCTTACTTTAAGAAGGCTGGGCAAGTACGGACATTGATCAAACAAGACTTCGATAAAGTCTTTGCTGATTACGATTTAATCATTGGACCAACATCACCAACTGTTGCCTTTGGTATTGGTGAAAATATCGATGATCCAATCACAATGTATCTAAATGATATCTTGACAATTCCTGTAAACCTTGCTGGACTACCTGGTATGTCTGTACCTGCAGGTTTCTCAGAAGGATTGCCGGTTGGATTACAAATCATCGGAAAACATTTCGACGAATCAACTATGTATAAAGCGGCTTATGCATTTGAACAAGCAACAGATTTCCATAAGCAAAAACCAGTGATTTTAGGGGGGGACAAATAATGAACTTAGAGACAGTCATTGGGCTAGAAGTCCATGTAGAATTAAAAACAAACTCTAAAATCTTTTCACCTGCGCCCGCTCACTTTGGTGCAGAAGCAAATACGAATACCAATATTATTGACTGGGGTTACCCTGGTGTTTTGCCAGTCATGAATAAAGCAGCAATCGAATTTGGGATGAAAGCTGCATTGGCTTTAAACTGTGAAATCTCAAAGAATATGCATTTTGATAGAAAGAACTACTTCTATCCGGACAACCCAAAAGCTTATCAAATCTCGCAATTTGATGAGCCGATTGGCCATGATGGTTGGATCGAAATCGATGTGAATGGTAAAAAGAAAAAAATTCGCATTGAACGTGTTCACTTGGAAGAAGATGCTGGTAAGAATATGCATGGTATCGGCGGCTACTCTTATGTCGATTTAAACCGTCAAGGAACACCGTTGATCGAGATTGTTTCTGAAGCGGATATGCGTTCGCCTGAAGAAGCCAATGCTTATTTGGAAGCCTTACGCTCAATTATCCAATTCACTGGTGTCAGCGATGTGAAGATGGAAGAAGGTTCAATGCGTTGCGATGCGAATATTTCTTTGCGTCCTTATGGGCAAGAAGAATTTGGTACAAAAACGGAATTGAAGAACTTGAACTCCATTAGTTTTGTCAAAAAAGGGTTGACCTTTGAAGTACAACGTCAAACAAAAGTTTTGCTTTCTGGTGGAACGATTCAGCAAGAAACTCGACGTTACGATGAAGGAACGAACAAGACAATCTTGATGCGTGTGAAAGAAGGATCAAGTGACTACCGTTATTTCCCAGAACCAGATATTCCGCGTTTCGAAATCGACGACGCATGGATTGAAAAGGTTCGTGAAACATTGCCTGAAATGCCAGCAGCTCGTCGTGAACGCTATGTAAATGACCTAGGTTTACCAGAGTACGATTCAATGGTCTTAACTATGAGTCGTGAGATGTCTGATTTCTTTGAAGATACTTTGAAAGAAGGCGCGGATGCGAAACAAGCCTCTAACTGGTTAATGGGTGAGGTTTCTGCATACTTGAATAGTGAAAAACTAGAATTAGCGGATACGAAATTAACGCCGAATAATTTAGCTGGTATGATTACATTAATCGCAGATGGTACGATTAGTTCTAAGATCGCCAAAAAAGTCTTCCGTGAATTAATCCAAAATGGTGGAGATGCAAAAGAGGTAGTTGAAGCTAAAGGTTTAGTACAGCTTTCTGATCCAGCCCAATTATTGCCAATGATCAATGAAGTACTTGATAATAACGAACAATCCGTTGAAGACTTTAAGAACGGTAAAGATCGCGCCGTTGGTTTCTTAGTTGGACAAATTATGAAAGCAACTAAAGGAAAAGCGAATCCAGGAGTAGTCAACAAGTTACTTCAAGAGGAATTAGCGAAACGTTAGAGGGAGCTCGATCATGAGAAAAGCACGACTGATTTATAATCCAGTATCTGGAAAAGAAATCATGCGCACTAATTTGGCGGATATTTTAGATGCTATTGAGAAAGCAGGTTATGAAGCAAGTGCCTTTGCTACGACTCCCGAGCCTGATTCAGCTAAAAATGAAGCAACCCGTGCCGCAAAGGCTGGTTTTGAGCTAGTTGTCGCAGCAGGAGGAGACGGGACCATTAATGAAGTTGTAAATGGGATTGCCGGCTTAAAAAAACGTCCTAAAATGGCAATTATCCCGGCTGGAACAACAAATGACTATGCACGCGCACTAAAAATTCCTCGCAGCAACGTTAAGGCTGCTGCTGAGGTTATTCAAAAGCAGCAAACTGTTAAAATGGATATCGGCAAAGCTGCGGATACTTACTTCATCAATATTGCAGCAGGCGGTTCATTAACCGAGTTAACCTATGAGGTTCCTTCTGAATTGAAGAGTATTTTTGGTTATTTAGCGTATTTGGCTAAAGGTGCAGAAATGCTTCCGCGAATCAAACCGACTAAAATGCGTCTGGTTTATGAAGGCGGAGAATATGAAGGCAATGCTTCGATGTTTTTCTTAGGCTTAACGAATTCGATCGGCGGTTTTGAAACGATCGCGCCAGATGCAAAGTTGGATGATGGGAAATTTTCACTAATTGTTGTGAAAACAGCAAATCTTTTTGAAATTGTCCGCTTGATTACGTTAGTATTGAATGGTGGTAAACACGTTAATGATTCAAAAGTTTTATACGTGAAAACCAGTTTTCTAGATGCCAGCTTAATTGATACTGACAAAAAAATGATGATCAATTTGGATGGGGAATACGGTGGCGATGCACCAATGCGCTTTGAAAATCTACATCAGCACATTGAGTTTTATGCGAACACGGATGAGATTGACGATGCGGCTATCTTAGGACCTGATAATGAAAAAAGAGAAGCAGGGATCGAACTCGTTAAGGAATACGAGAAGATTCAAGACGAAGATACAGAAGAATAATTTTAAAAAACAATCTCGCTTCAGTTTGGCGGGATTGTTTTTTTCGGTAAATAAATCCTTCCATTCTTACAAAAGTCTTAAGGGAGATATAGCAGGCGTTGCCTTGCTTTTTCTAATAGAATTCATTAGAATAAGTGAATCAGCCTTAAAGGAGAATAACATGACCACAGTAGAAAAAAATCAAACATATACCATTACAATCGATGACTTGTCGCATGAAGGGTTAGGTGTTGCTCACATTGACGGATATCCACTTTTTATCGAAAATGCTTTACCTGAGGAAGAAATGACAGTCAAAGTGGTTAAAGTCGGTAAAAAATTTGGGTATGGTAAAGTGATCGAACGATTTAACGCAAATCCAGAACGCCAAGAAGTGAAGGATCAGGATTTATTAAGAAGTGGTATTGCACCTTTAAGCCATATGACTTATAGCTATCAATTACGTTTTAAGCAGCAACAAGTGGAAAAGGTTCTAAAAACAATCGCAAAACTGCCAGAGCTGAGCGTAGCCGCTACTTTAGGAATGGAAAATCCGATTGGTTATAGAAACAAAGCTCAGATTCCAGTTCAAAAAGTCGATAATCAATTAATGACAGGTTTTTATCGTAAAAATTCTCATGTATTATTGCCGATTGAGGATTATTACATCCAAGACCCTAAAATTGACCAAGCGATTATTACAGTGCGAAATATCTTAAGACGTTTTAACGTAAAGGCTTATAATGAACGTGAAAACACAGGTTTTATTCGTCATATTGTCATCCGTCGAGGGCATTATAGCCATGAGATGATGGTGACACTAGTTACTCGAACAGAACGTTTCTTTAAGGGAACTGAAATTGCTGAAGTGATCAAAACAGAGTTACCGGAGGTTGTTTCAGTCATTCAGAACATCAATCCAGAAAAGACTAATGTGATCATGGGTCGGGAGGAAAAGGTCTTATTTGGTAAATCGACAATCAATGACACCTTGCTAGGTAAGGTTTATCAAATCTCTCCCCAATCATTCTATCAAGTAAATACAGAACAAACTGAGGTGTTATATCAAACTGCGATTGAATTCGCTGATTTGAATGCTGAAGACATTGTAGTTGATGCTTATTGTGGAATCGGAACAATCGGTTTATCCTTAGCTGAAAAAGTTAAGCATGTTTATGGTGTAGAAATTGTGCCACAAGCTATCGAAGATGCGAAAGCCAATGCTAAGAAAAATGGGATTGAAAATGTTAATTACGAAGTTGGTAAAGCTGAGAAGATTATGCCGCGTTGGGCACGTGAAGGAATTGAGCCTTCTGTGATTTTTGTTGATCCACCACGAAAAGGGTTGGATGAAAAATTTATTGAAGCATCCGTTGCTGTTAATCCTGAAAGAATTATTTATATTTCTTGTAATCCAGCTACGTTAGCTAGAGATTTGAGAAGATATGAAGACCTTGGTTACCATGCTGTGAAAGTTCAACCAGTAGATTTATTCCCACAAACATATCATGTAGAATCAGTAACGCTCCTTGTGAAGGCGGTGTAAAAAATGAATCAAAAAGAGAAAATGCTAGAGCTAATCAAACAGAAACAGGGTGGCGGTCGTTCTAAAAAGATGGCAACACCTAAAAATGATCGTAAAAATATGCGTAAAGGACCCAAAATTTTCAATAAGTAGGATCATAGAAAGGGGTAGTATCATTGGGTAATATTTGGATGCAGCGATTGACCAAATTTTATCAAAAATATGCGTATTTAATGCGCGGACGTTATGGTAGATTGGATCAAATCAATAAAGCCTTACTCATTGTATGGGCTGTGATGATGATTTTTGACCGTTGGATTCCGTTTTACATTGGAAATATACTTGCAATTGCTGCTTTCGTGCTGGTTCTTTATCGTTTTTGTTCGAAAAAGATTTATCCGCGAAGCAATGAAAATCAAAAATTTATTCAGTGGCTTGCTCGTATGAAAGATTTCCTCAAAGGTAAAAATGGAACTTATCGTTATTTTAAATGTCCAGAGTGTAAACAAAAGATGCGTGCACCAAAAGGTCGTGGGAAAATCAAAGTGACCTGCAAGCATTGTCATACACAGTTTGTGAAAAAGGTCTAGTTTTTAAAACTAGGCTTTTTCTGTTATTCTTTTAGTGAGAAGGTGAAAAGATGAATTTAGTATTAGTCCGACATGGCGAAAGCGAAGCGAATTTTGAAAACTATTGGACTGGATGGCTGGATGTAGATTTGACTGAAAAAGGAATTGAGCAAGCCAAGACAGCTGGTAATAAGATTAAGAATCATGGATTACTGATTGATGTTGCTTTCGAATCAGTTTTAAAACGTTCGATTAAAACGGCTCAAATGATTTTGCAGGAAGCAGAAGCGAGTTTTGTTCCTGAATATAAGACGTGGCGCTTAAACGAACGTCACTATGGCGCATTAGTGGGAAAAAATAAAGATATCATTGCGGAGCATTTCGGTGCCCAACAAGTGAAAAAATGGCGAAGAGGCTTTGATGAAGTCCCGCCACTAGCCAAAGACAATCATTTTGATCGTCGATATAATCATTTGGACCCACGATTGATACCGACTGGAGAAAGTCTACACATAACTTCACAGAGAGTGCTTCCTTTGTGGCAAGATCAGATCGCGCCGAACTTACTTGATGAGAAGACTGTTTTAGTTTGCGGACATGGTAATAGTTTGCGTGCATTAGTTCAGTTTTTAGAAAATGTTCCTACTAATCAAGTAGATCAAATTGAGATTCCTAATGCTACGCCAATGATTTATACTTTCAACTCACAATTGAAAATTATACAAAAAGAAATTTTATAAAAACAGGATATTAACTTAGAAAGGCATGACATGAATTATATTTGGGATTTTGATGGCACATTATATGATACGTATCCAATCATGTTAAAAGCATTGATGGAAACTTTTAAAGAATTTGGGATCGAAAAAGATGAAAAAGAGGTTTATCAGAAAATCAAAACTGAATCGATCGGTCAAATGATTATTGATTGGCGTTTACCTGTACCAGATTTTGATCGAAAGTATCATAGTTATGAGGCTCAGAAAAATAGGAACTCTTTTCCTTTTAAGGAGACAAAGGAGACGTTGGAAAAACTGCAAAACATGGGTGGTAGACATTTTATTTTGACTCATCGCACTGTGGATTCAACCTGGCAATTACTAAAAAGAGACGGGTTAGATTCACTTATCGTTGATATCATTGGAAGTGATTCGAATTTTCCAAGGAAACCAGATCCAAGTGCAATTTATTATTTTATTGATAACTATCAATTAGAATCTGAAAAAACTGTGATGATCGGCGATCGCAAATTAGATATCGAAGCTGGAAATAATGCTGATGTGCAAACAGTTTTTCTTGATTTGGATCATTTTAGCCAAGTTGTTAAGGCGACTTATTCTATAAATAATTTAAAAGAAATGGTACAAATTTTCTGAGTAGAAAGCTATAATTAGGAAAAGGCTATTAATGAGTAAGCTGTTTATTAAAAACATTATTTCAACTTGAGCGAGAGGTGTAAAATGAAGTTACAACGCGATCAGGAGGTCGTAGAATCATTTAACTACGGACTTCCTCCGAAAGATCAGGTAGTGAAACAAAAATTGCTGATTAATTTCAGTCCACTGGAAGCAACAGACCCTGGATATCCACCTGAAAATAGTATTATGGGGGTGCGGATCGAATTTGTTCTTCCATTTGAGGAATTTATCATTGGCGGAGTTCTTTCTCAAGTGATCCACGTGATTGGTCGTCAAGTCAAACAGCAAAATGATTTGACTGAAGCGGAAGCCAATGAGATGATCCGTCCAATATTAAGACTGATTGAACGTATGGTTTATGAAATAACTGAGATTGCGTTAGATAAACCAGGCGTTAAAATTAATTTTTCATCTAATACCATTTAAAGGAACCCTACCTGAAACTGACACTTATTTTCCAATTAGTCGTCATTTTTTAAGGTAGAGTTCCTTTTGTATATGATCATGAAAATTTCTTTGGAACTATGCAAATTTCAGGACAGATTATTTTATCTGGGTTATAATTTAAAGGTCACTAAAATTTAGGAATCGCGCAACTATATTTTAGGGTATTTTGTTGAAGAACAAATACCGGGAACCTTTACTTCCTTTGACAGACTTGTCATTATAGAAAGTTATTTTAAGGAGGAATACAATGACAACTCTGTTCACTGTATTAGTGATTCTAGTATTCGTTGCGTTGCTTGTGGCTTTCTACCAAATGCAAAAAAGACATGTGAAATTTTCTAATCGCGTTTTTGCTGGATTAGGCGCCGGAATTGTTTTCGGCGGGGTTTTGCAATTACTTTTAGGTAATGGTAGCAAAGTGATTTCTCAAGCGATGGAATGGATTGGAATCGTTGGTAATGGTTATATTTCATTATTACAAATGTTAGTTATGCCTTTAGTATTTATTTCGATCGTTGGTGCCTTTACCAAAATGAAATCAAGCAAGAAACTTGGAAAAATCAGTGCCAATGTTTTAGTTACATTATTGGCTACAACGGCAATCGCTGCTTTGATTGGAATTGTGGCTGTCATGGTCTTTGGACTAGATGGTGCGACATTTACTAAAGGAGCAGCTGAAACTGCTCGGATCAAAGAGTTGGCGGATCGTCAGTCAATGGTTCAAAACTTTTCAATTCCGCAACAGATTTTATCCTTCATCCCAACCAATGTCTTTGCTGATTTTGCGGGAACACGTCCAACAAGTACAATTGGTGTGGTAATTTTTGCGGCTTTTGTAGGGATTGCCTTTTTAGGTGTTCGACGAAAAGCACCAAAAGAAGCGGAATTCTTTGCGAATTTGATTGAAAGCTTATATAAGGTTGTTATGCGTATCGTGACGCTAGTGTTACGTTTAACGCCATATGGTGTCTTTGCTTTGATGACAAATGTATTAGCAACCAGTGATTTTGAAGCAATTGTTAACTTAGGTAAGTTCATTTTAGCCTCTTATAGTGCATTGATCGTTGTTTTATTGGTTCATTCTATTATTCTGTTAGGTGTAAAAGTGAATCCAATCAACTTCTTTAAGAAGGCTTTCCCAGCATTGAGCTTCGCGTTTACTTCACGTTCAAGTGCGGGAACGTTGCCGATGAATATTGAAACACAAACCAAAGCGTTAGGTGTAGATGAAGCTACGGCTAACTTTGCAGGAAGCTTTGGTATCTCGATTGGTCAAAACGGTTGTGCTGGTGTGTATCCAGCAATGCTTGCGACAATCGTAGCACCAACTGTTGGTGTAAATGTATTTGATCTGAAATTTATAGTGATGCTAATTGCTATTGTAACTATCAGTTCATTTGGCGTAGCTGGTGTCGGAGGCGGAGCAACTTTCGCTTCATTAATCGTTTTAGGTGCGATGAACTTACCAGTGGCGATCGTTGGTTTAGTAATCTCTGTGGAGCCGATGATTGATATGGCTCGTACCGCGGTTAATGTCAGTGGCAGTATGGTTGCTGGCGTCGTAACTAGTGAACGCATCCATGAATTAGACCGGGAAATTTTACATGATGAAAATGCTTCGATTGAAGTAAATTCTTAATATGAAAGGCTTGGCTGGCGCGACCAAGTCTTTTTTGCTACACTCAACTTGCTAGTCTAGCTAAATGACCGTAGTGCTTCAATGAAGCCAGAACATGGGTTACCAAGAGATATTTTTTATTGGATTAGCGTTAGAGGCCACTCTTTGATATATTGAGTGTATGTAGATTTAGAATACGTATTTTTTGGAGTGAATATTTTGTTTAACGAACAGGTAAAAGTAATTTTATATGCAAATGATGTACGGAAAGCCAGTAATTTTTGGCAAAGTTTAGGATTTGTCGAGATTAGTTTTGAGGAATTGGATGGTTCTCAAGTGGCAGAAGTAGCGATGAGTCAAAATAGTACGACACGTCTGGTGATCTACGATCGAGAATTTATTGAAAAAAATGATGATGAAGCAGCTGAGCCATCTCCCGCTTTAATTTTTGGAAGTGATGATGTTATGTCATTGTACAAAAAATTGCAGAAGGTGGATGTTCAATTAGGAGAGTTGGCTCAAATTGGCGAAGAGTTTGTATTCAATTTTGTTGATGCGGATGGAAATTATTTTGTAGTATCAGGTAATTAAAGCGTTCTTCAGTTAGGGGCGAACAAAGATGGAGCAGGTTTTTGTAATTGGTGATGTTCACGGGGAATACGATATGTTCAGATCAATCTTAAAAAATTTTCAGCCGGACGAACAACAGTTAATCCTGATTGGAGATCTCAATGATCGAGGTCCCAAAAGTAAAGACTGTTGGCTTTTAGGAATGGAACTTGTAAAAAAATACCAAGCAATCTATTTAAGGGGAAACCATGAGCAATATTTTCTGGAGTTTATGAACAGTCCAGAAGATTGGTTTCCAAGTTATCTTTATAATGGTGGAAAAGAAACGATTGAAAGTTTGTTACATAAAGGCGCGACAGATGAATATTCACCGACTGAGATTGCTATGATGATCCGTAGTCGGTACAAAGACATGTTGAATTTTTTAGCGGAACGTCCATTCTATTATGGGTGGGGCGATTATGTCTTTGTTCATGCTGGAGTTGACTTGACAAAGGATTGGAAGGAAACTTCCCTGCAAGATTTCTTGTGGATTCGCGAACCGTTTCATGAAGGTAAAAACAATACAGGAAAAACAATTGTATTTGGTCATACTATTACACCGATGCTATATGGAGATATGCAAACGACAGCCCTTTGGCAATCTGATGGAAAAATCGGAGTTGACGGTGGAGCAGTCTTTGGCGGAACTCTGCACGGGGTGGTTTTTGATAAAAATGGCATTGTTCATGATTACGAAATCCCTAATACGGACGGACCATGGCAACCAGATTTTTAACGTTCAAAAAGATTCAACAATTATTGAAGTCACTATTTTGTATCATTGAAGAATAAAGTGAAGATATCACTATTTAAGCTGAACGCTTCAAGACTTTCTAATTTAAAAGTTTTGAAGCGTTCGCTTTTTTTGATTTCAAAAATCCTTCTGGGTTCAGTATCATTTTTTTGTTAATTGCATTGCGCAATTCTTTACAAAATGGCATAGTGATTTAGTAGAGTCTTAATTAGTTTAGGATTACTATCGTACTAAGCAGGATTATGCTGTAGGGTTCTGTTATTTATAATTGTTAAAAATTGAGAAAGGAAAATCTTTTATATTATGTCAGATATTGTAAAAGGTCATTTATCCGCGAGTTTTACCGTTATCATATGGGCGTTGACATTTATTTCTACTAAGGTGCTACTTGAGTTGTTTTTACCAATCGAAATTCTTTTCGTGCGATTTCTTATTGGTTTTCTTGTTTTAACAATAGTCTCACGTAAATTTTTGCCCTTTAAGAGCTGGCGAGAGGAACGGTATTACATAGTTGCTGGTTTATTTGGTGTTTTTTTATATTATTATTTAGAAAACGTCGCACTGACCTATACTTTAGCAATGAATGTCGGGATCATTGGTTCTGTTAGTCCTTTTATGACTGCCTTGATCAGCCGCTTTGTTTTGAAGCAAGGAATGATCCCGCGTGTTTTTATTTTAGGCTTTATTTGTTCAATGATTGGAATTTCATTGATCAGTCTTTCAGGAACACTGAATGTTAATCCGATTGGTGATGGCTTGGCTTTGGTGGCAACAATTTGCTGGGCTTCCTATTCATTAATAGTGAAAAAAATTAGCGAGTTTGGTTATGGAACTATTGCTACAACACAGCGGATTTTTTTCTATGGTCTTTTGTTTATGCTGCCAGTCTTAGTTATTACGCTGGATAAGTTCGATTTTTCTCGTTTTTTGCAAGTGGAAAGTTTGGGTAATCTTCTTTTCTTAGGTATTGGTGCTTCCGCTCTGTGCTTTGTAACTTGGAATTTTTCGGTCAAAAATCTTGGAGCAGTAAGAGCAGCAGTGTACATTTACACCATTCCAATGCTGACTACGATAGCTTCTGTTTTGATTTTGGGTGAGAGGTTGACGCTTAAAACGTTCATTGGAATTTTATTGACTTTAACAGGTTTGCTTTTATCAGAGCTGCCAAATTTTATACAGCAAAGAAAAAAAGAGAGTTAAAAGTGCTGATCCATAATTTTTTAGATATTTTGGTCAACTCCAATTTACAAATAAACGGCGACGTATAAGCAGTGTCTGTAGAAATAAATCGGAATTTTGAGGAGTACTTTCAGAAAACCCTTCGTATTTCTTGACGCTGAACGCATATGGGGACGTCCATTTTTTGCTTGAGATCAATAAGCAATCTCTCTTGAAATATGATAAAATGGATAAGATTTTGGATGAAATGAGGAATTGAAATGGCAGAGAATTTAAACCAGGAAATCATTCAACTACTGAATAAAGAACTAACGGATTATCGTCCGCAGCAGATCAATGTCGTTTTGACATTACTAACAGACGGAAATACGGTACCTTTCATTGCTCGTTATCGTAAAGAAATGACAGGCAGTTTAGATGAGGTACAGATTCGTGAAATCGAAGAACGTTACAATTATTTGGAAAACTTAGAAAAGCGTAAACAAGAAGTTTTACGACTAATTGACGAGCAAGGAAAATTAACAGACGAGTTAGCTAAGAAAATTCAACAAGCAGTTAAAGTTCAAAAGGTTGAAGATTTATATCGTCCATATAAGCAAAAACGCCGAACAAAAGCAACAATCGCTAAAGAAAACGGGTTAGAGCCTTTAGCCAATTATTTGATGAGCTTTCCGCAATCTGGTGATGTCTATGCTAAAGCTGGCGAGTTTATAAATGAAAACATCGCCAATGCTGAGGAAGCTTTGCAAGGAGCACATGAGATTGTAGCCGAACAAATTAGCGATAATCCTGATTTTCGCACGTGGATTCGTTCGTATACGAAAAATAAAGGTGTGTATCAGAGCAAGGTCAAGGATGCCGATAAAGATGAAAAAGGTGTCTATGAAATGTACTATGATTTTGCTGAGCCGATCAACAAAATGGTTTCTCATCGTGTGTTAGCCTCCAATCGTGGTGAAAAAGAAGAGATTTTAAAAATTTCAATCGTGGTCGAAGAAGAAAAAATCTTTGAATATCTTGAACGTCAATTAGTGCAGAATACTCGAGCTGTCACTGCGGAGTTTGTTCGTGAAGCTTACAAAGATAGCTATAAACGATTCATCGGACCCGCGATTGAACGGGAGATTCGAAATGAATTGACGGAAGAGGCAGATGAACAAGCGATCAATATTTTCGGTGAAAATTTACGCAATTTACTATTGCAACCACCTTTAAAAGGAAAAGTTGTGCTGGGATTTGACCCAGCGTATCGAACTGGCTGCAAACTAGCTGTGGTAGATGAAACCGGAAAAGTTTTAGCGATTGAAGTGATTTATCCTCACAAGCCGGCGCCTCAGGCAAAACGACAAGCTGCTGGACCTGCATTTCAAGCGTTAATTAAAAAGTATAACGTTGAGATGGTTGCGATCGGCAATGGTACTGCAAGTCGTGAATCTGAATTATTCGTAGCTGAACAACTAAAACAAGTTCAACAAGAAGCCTTTTATGTGATCGTTAATGAAGCGGGAGCTTCCGTTTACTCAGCCAGTGACATTGCCCGGACAGAATTTCCTGAGCTGCAGGTTGAAGAACGAAGTGCAGTCAGCATCGCGCGTCGATTGCAAGATCCGCTGTCAGAATTAGTAAAAATCGATCCAAAAGCTGTTGGTGTTGGTCAATATCAGCATGATGTTTCTCAAAAACGTCTTTCTGAGCGTTTAGATTTTGTAGTAGAGACCGCGGTTAACCAAGTAGGCGTAAACGTCAATACAGCTAGTCCACAGTTACTACAGTATGCTTCTGGTTTAAACAAAACAACAGCGCAAAATATTGTTAACTATCGTGAAGAAAACGGTGCATTTACCTCGCGTCCGCAATTGAAAAAAGTTCCTCGCTTAGGACCAAAAGCTTACGAACAAGCTATCGGTTTTTTGCGAATTCCTGGAGCAAAGAATGTGTTAGATACAACTGCCATTCACCCAGAAAGCTACAATAGTGCAAAAGAGATTTTGGATCTTGCTGAGGTTGACCTAAAATTATTAGGTTCTGTGGAAGCCACAGAAAAAATCAAAGCATTACAGTTAAGTCAATTGCAGCAAAAGCTTGAAATTGGTAAGGAAACGATCAAGGATATCTTGCAAGCCTTGCTTCAACCAGGGCGAGATATGCGTGATGAAATGCCCGCTCCTTTATTACGTCAGGATGTTTTGACGATGGAAGATTTAAAAGCGGGAATGGAGCTTCAAGGAACTGTTCGAAACGTGATTGATTTCGGAGCCTTTGTTGATATTGGAGTGAAACAGGACGGATTGGTCCACATTTCTAAATTGAGTAAAAAGTATGTAAAACATCCAACTGACGTAGTTTCGGTTGGTGACGTGGTGACTGTTTGGGTCGAAGCAGTTGATGTCAAAAAAGGACGTATCAGTTTGACAATGGTTCAAAGTGATAAAAATGACTAATCAGGAATTACAGGCTCTCGTCGAAAAGATCTCTCATGATTCTTTTCGACAACCCTTCCGTCATAATGCCCGCTTTAATCGGCGACTTAAAACGACAGGTGGACGCTATCATTTGAAAAGCCATGATTTAGATTTTAACCCGATTCTTTTTGAAAAATATGGTGAAGTGGAATTAATCAAAGTAATTAAGCACGAGCTTTGTCATTATCATCTTCATCTGGCTGGAAGAGGTTATCAGCACAAGGATATGGAGTTTAAACAGCTGTTGAAAAAAACTGGCGGATCACGATTTGCTCCAAAACTTGTGGCAGTCACATTTCAAGTATATCAGTGTCAAAAATGCCATCAAGAAATTAAGCGCCGTCGAAAAATTGATACAAAACGATATGTTTGTGGAAGTTGTCATGGACAGCTAGAATTTTTGAAGACAATTGAATCATAAGAAGTGGCAAGGTAATCTGAAGAATAAAAGATTGCTATTTTTACGGATTTATATGATAATGTGAACCGCAAACAATTTTGTACATATAAGGAAGAGGATTAAATGAATAATAAAGAGATACTTTATCATTTTGTTGGAATCAAAGGATCAGGCATGAGTTCACTGGCTTTGGTCCTGCATGAAAAGGGCTACCATGTACAAGGCTCTGACGTTGAAAAATATTTTTTCACGCAACGTGATCTAGAAAAAGCCGGCATTACGATCTTGCCATTTAGTAAAGACAATATTAAGGAAGGCATGAAGATCATTCAAGGAAATGCCTTTCCAGATACCCATGAAGAAATCGCTCGGGCGAAAGAATTAGGATTAGAAATTGTTCGGTACCATGATTTTATCGGAGAATTTATTCAACCTTATACCAGTATTGCAGTAACAGGTTCGCATGGTAAAACAAGCACGACTGGATTGCTGGCGCATGTCTTAAACGGATTAGCGCCAACGAGTTACTTAATTGGTGATGGTACTGGACATGGTGTTCCAGATGCGACTTTCTTCGCCTTTGAAGCATGCGAATATCAACGACATTTCTTGGCATATGCGCCTGATTATTCAATCATGACAAATATTGACTTTGATCATCCAGATTATTTCAAGAGTATCGAGGATGTTTTTGAAGCCTTCCAAACCTTGGCTTCGCAAGTTAAAAAAGGAATCTTTGCTTATGGGGACGACGAATATTTACGTAAACTAAAAGCAGATGTGCCGATTTATTATTATGGATTATCTGAAAACGATGATATTCAAGCACGGAATATTGTTCGAACAACAAATGGTTCGGCCTTTGATGTTTACCATAAAGAAAAATTTATTGGTCGTTTTTCAGTTCCATCATTTGGTAAGCACAATATTCTTAATGCCTTGTCTGTTATTGCGGTTGCCTATTTTGAGGATTTAGATATGGATAAGGTTAAAGAAGAAATGCTGACTTTTTCTGGTGTTAAACGTCGTTTTACTGAGAAAAAGGTTGCTGATATGATTATCGTTGATGATTATGCGCACCATCCTGCTGAAATCAAAGCAACGATTGATGCAGCTCGTCAAAAATATCCGGAAAAAGAATTGGTTGCTGTTTTCCAACCACATACGTTTACTCGGACAATTGCTTTGATGGACGAGTTTGCTGAAGCGTTGGACAAAGCCGATCGCGTTTATCTATGTGATATTTTTTCATCTGCTCGTGAAACAGCAGGGGATGTAAAAATAGAAGATTTAGGTGAAAAGATTCAAAAGGGTGGACAAGTAATCAAAGAAGAAAACATGTCGCCTTTATTGGATCATGAGAATGCCGTCGTAATTTTTATGGGCGCTGGAGATGTTCAAAAATTTGAACGTGCATACGAAGACTTACTAAGTAATACAACACGCAACGTATTATAATATAAAAGAAGGGTTCAGACATTTTTTTGTCAGAGCCCTTCTTTTAACAAATCTGGCGAAATTCACGGGTTTATTTATTTATACTTGAATATGTACAAACTTGTGTTTTGTTTGCTTTCTGATAAAATAATGAATAGAACAAATGACGGAGGGAATGAATTTGTATAATATGAAGGCTCGGAAAATAGGCAAAACGATTGACGAAATTGAGGAAGGTGACTCGTTATCGTTAACGGAATCGATTGAAGATAATCAGATTCTTTTATACTTAGGACTGACAAATGATGCAAATCCTTTGTACATCCAACATGACTATGTAAAAGAAACTGAATACGAACAGCCACTTGTACCCTCGATTATGTTAATGGGCATCATTACGAGTGCGATTTCTAAACATTTACCAGGACCGGGTTCTCACGTAGTGAATTTTTCAATTAATTTTATTGATCCAGTTTTTCACTATGAAACATTAACCTTTGAGTTTGAAATAATCAAAGTAGATAAAATGAAAGATGTTGTTACTATTTCCGTTGAAGCAGTAGAAGCAACGGATAACGAAGAAAAACGAATTTTAGATGCTGTGGTAATGGTGAAACCGCCACAAGCACAATTAGGAGATGAGATAAATGAATAATCAAGAAGCGCAGGTGTATGGTCTAAATCGATTCTATGGAAAAATTTATGCATTCTTGGCATTGGGCATTGGAATCAGTGCGGTGATTTCCTATATGACTTTAGGTCCTTGGGCGTATCAAATGGCGAATTTCATTCAGAATTTTCCATTCGGCTTGTGGGGAATTTGGATCGCTGAGATTACCTTAGTGGTTTTTCTTGGTATTAAAGCACAAAAAAAACCTACATTAGCAATTAGTGGATTTATTGTATATTCTGCCTTGAATGGCTTAACACTGGCTGTCACCTTAGCAATGTATGATTTAGGGACTGTGACACAAGCATTTGTTACAGCTTCAGCGACATTTCTAGTAATGTCACTCGTTGGTTCTTTTACTAAACGTGATTTATCTGGAATTGGCCGAGCAGCTTTAAGTTGCTTGTTGGGGATTATCATTGCGATGCTGTTAAATGTTTTTGTTTTACACAGCGGTGCCGTAGATTTCTTTATTTCTATTTTAATGGTAGTAATAATGTCCGGGATTACAGCTTATGATAATCAAATGATTCGTAAAATCTATCTTGGAACAAATGGTGAAGTTGGAAATGGCGTTGCGGTCTTTATGGCCTTGCAGTTGTATCTAGATTTCATTAATCTGTTTATTTCATTCTTACGAATTTTTGGAAGTAGTAAATAGAGGCTCTAAGTCAAATCGTGTTGTTCTCAT
>CWHE01000020.1_pt1 | contig 36743 bp, 27 predicted proteins | sample 685091 | NCBI WGS metagenome assembly CWHE01 (sample SAMEA3735855, study PRJEB9488) | human gut metagenome | biome: ENVO:mammalia-associated habitat; material: ENVO:feces | place: Malawi | collected 2009-02-27
AAGAGTAACAACACCAAATATTATAGAACCGATTATTTGTCGTACCCTCATTGGGTTTTTTTGTTGCTCTAAAACAGGAGGTGAGTTTATAAAAAATAACATTTTTGGGTTTGACATCAATTGCAAAGCTATCTATCATTTTAAGTGAACGAAGTCGGGAAAAATGATTTTTAGTAGCGAATGTCACAGAACGGAGGAGTGTTGAATGCAAATTCAGAAGATTTTGAATAACAATGTAGTCATCACGACTGATCAAAAAAATAACGAGATTGTCGCGATGGGGCGTGGTCTAGCCTTTCAGAAAAAGATTGGGGATGAGATAGCCGAGGAGGCGATAGATAAAACCTATCACCTTGCGAACAGTGATTTGTTTCATAAGTTTCAAGAATTATTAGTCGATGTTCCGATAACTTACCTAGAAATCGCCAACGATATTATTGATGAGGCAAAGGTAACGTTGAAAAATCCGTTGAACGATTCGCTTTATATATCAATTACTGATCACTTATATGCAGCAGTCCAGCGAGTTAAAGAGGGTGTTCGGGTTCGAAACTTATTATTGTGGGATGTTAAACGTTTATTCCCCGATGAATTTTCGGTAGGCGTGAATGCGGTAAAAAGAATCGAGGAAAAGTTTAAAGTCAATCTAGGTGAGGATGAAGCAGGGAATATCGCTTTACACTTAGTGAATGCTCAATCAGATAGCGAAAATGAAGATGCGTATATGATGGCGGAGCTGATGCAGGAAATCATTCAAATAACCAGCTATTATTTTAAAGTTCAACTGGATGAAGAGTCTGTTTACTTTTATCGTTTTACAACGCATTTGCGCTTCTTTGCTTCACGAATCATGAATCATCGCCAATTAACTGATGAGACAGATGACGAGCTACTTTTAATTATACAAAAGAAATATCAAAACGCGTATCAATGCGTAGAAAGAATTGCGGATTTTATTAGGAAAAAATACGATTACGAAATGTCAAATGATGAGAAATTATATTTAACCATTCATATCGCACGATTAGTCCAAAAAGTAAATCAATAAAAGTTGAACCCGCCCGCTTTTCACATTATCCCGGGTTGTTGATTAGTGGAAGGGCATACATTAAATAGGAGGGAAAATAGTGGGAAAATACCATGATTTAGCAGAGAAAATTATCGCCAATGTCGGCGGAAAAGAAAATATCAATAGTGTAACACATTGTATTACGCGTTTACGTTTTAAATTGAAAGATGAAGGCAAGGCAAATGAAGATGTCTTAAAAAACATGGATGGTGTCGTTACCATCATGAAAAGCGGCGGTCAGTTCCAAGTTGTAATTGGAAATCATGTACCGTTAGTCTATGCAGATGTTTTAGAGGTTGCTGGTATCACTGGTGAAGCTACCGAAGAAGATACTGAAAAAGGCAATATTTTTAATCGTTTGATCGACTTGATTTCTGGTTGTTTCCAACCGTTCCTAGGAGCGTTGACGGCTTGTGGGATGTTGAAAGGGTTTAATGCCTTATTCTTGTATCTTAAATTGTATGAAGCAGGCAGCGGAACTGATTTATTCTTAACAGCCGCTGGAGATTGCATCTTTTACTTCATGCCAGTAGCGATTGGTTTGACCGCTGCTCGAAAATTCAAAGTTGCAGACTTTACAGGGATCGCAATTGGAATGGCGATGGTTTATCCCACAATTCAAGCCTCGGCTTTGGGTACAGGAAAGCCGATCATGACATTGTTTGCCAACACGATTTTAGAGAGTCCGGTGTTCATCAAAGTCTTTGGTTTGCCAATTATTGCAAATAACTATACAAGTAGCGTGGTTCCTGTCATTTTAGTTATTTGGTTTGCGAGCATCATTCAAAAGCTGGCGAAACGCATCATTCCTGAAATGGTCCAAACTTTCTTGGTACCGATGTTTACGATTTTGATTTCTGTATTCTTCGGTTTCTTGATTATTGGTCCGATCATCACCTTCTTAACAAATATCTTAGGTAGTGGTTTTACCGCATTGTACGAATTCTCACCAATCTTGATGAGTGTAACAGTTGGTTTCTTCTGGCAAGTGTTAGTAATTTTCGGTCTACATTGGAGCCTGATTCCATTAGCCATGATCAATTTGTCAACGTTAGGGTTTGATACGATTTTAGCAGCTTCATTCTCAGCAAGTTTTGCGCAAACAGCTGTTGTATTAGCAATGTTCTTCAAGCTAAAAGACAAGAAATTGAAAGAATTAGCAATTCCAGCAGTTATCTCAGGGATCTTTGGAGTTACTGAACCTGCAATTTACGGATTGACCTTACCTAAAAAGAAACCTTTTGTGATTTCAATGATTGGTGCGGCTATCGGTGGGTTGATTACTGGTCTGTTAGGAGCGAAAAGCTTCATTATGGGTGGTTTAGGAGCATTTGGTTTTGTAAACCATATTGATACTGCTTCAAATGACATCAGCAGCATGGTCACTCAGTTTATTGCAGTTGGTGTAGCGATGGTCTTCAGTTTCGTAGCAACGATGTTATTCTGGAAAGACGATGAGGTGACTGAAGAAACAGAAGTTCAAAATGAAATGGGTGTTCGTAAAGAAGTCGTGACTTCTCCTGTCCAAGGAAATATGATGCCGCTAGAAACTGCAAAAGATCAAGCTTTTGCACAAGGAGCATTGGGTAAAGGTGTCGTGATTCATCCAACTGTCGGCGAAGTCGTAGCACCATTTGACGGCACAGTTATGACGATGTTCCCAACAAAACACGCGATTGGTTTGATTTCAGATAATGGTCTGGAATTGTTGATCCATATTGGTTTAGATACCGTTCAATTAGATGGAAAATATTTTGACGCGCATGTAGAACAAGGTGCAAAGGTCAAACGTGGTGATAAACTGGTGAGCTTCGACATCAAGGCAATTGAAGAAGCGGGATTCAGTGTAGAAACACCAGTAATTGTAACGAACTCAGCGGATTATCTGGACATTATCGAGTCTGATCAAAAAGACGGTGTTTGTAACAATGATGAGTTATTGACCGTATTAGTTTAAGTAGATAGTAAAAAAGAAGTTCGGGGCGAGCGCCCCGAACTTTAATTTGGTCGAAAAGATTCCGTGAAGCGAATCATTGATTCTGGTGATTCTGCCATGATTTCAGAGCTGGTTTTTCGCTTATCAGCAAGCTCGCCAATCTCAATCAAATGATTCAGATTTTTTTGATAGTCTTCGGCAAAGACACAGCTATATAGCACATCCAGTAAATAGCAGATTGATGAATTAATCGTAAAGTTCGCAATTTTTGAATAAAGCCGCTCCCGTGTCGTTATTCGCAGAACCGCTTGGCTGTAGGAGGCGAGTGTATTCTCGCCGATGCTAGTTAAGGCGATGACAGGAATGTTTTGTTTTCGCAAAATTCTTGCGAGCTGCAAGATAAAATTATTTTCTCCTGTATAAGAAATCAGAATCGCACAGGTATCAGCCTGGCTATTATAGGCCTCGTAGGTATCCTCGCCTAAAGTCTGACTGGTCACAACATTTTTTTTGATGCGGCGCATTTTTAAGGCAAAATCCTGAGAGATCAGTAAATTGGCGTTACTTCCGAAGATTTTGATTTGTTTGGCGTTTAATAAGAGCTGTTTCGCTTTTTGCAGCTCATCATGATTTAACAGGCTTAAGGTATCATCAATCGTTGTTCTTTCTAATGAAGCAATTTTATTTGCGATCGTCATGATGCCGTCATTGGTTTGGAAAGGAAAATTGGCGTCGACATCTTCAAAGTAGGTTTGGAGATAGGTTTGTTCAGCTAAAAATTCTGTACGCAATTCTAGCCAGCCCTTGTAGCCTAATTTTTTAGCAACGCGAATCAAGGTAGAGGGGTGAACGAAATTAGCTTCTGCGATTTCTTTGATTGTCATGGATTCAATCGCTGTACCCTTTTCTAAAATATAAGTGACCAAGGCTGTCTCGGCATTAGAAAAATCTGTTTGCTTCATTTTCTCTGATAAGAGCATTATGAGCACACCTCCTATTTACATTTATTGTAGATCATTTGTAAATGAATGTGGGCGATTTTAAGGAAAATATGAGAATATCCATCGATATTTACAAAATCAATCGTTTTCAATAGAGAGTTTGTAAATACGTATGGAATGATTTGTGAACAGATTGAATTGAAGTTTTACATAGCAGATAATTAGTTTGTAAATAAAAACAGAAGGAGTCGATTGGATGTCAGCAGGAGTAAAGATCGCTACAATTGGTGGAGGAAGCAGCTATACACCGGAATTAATGGAAGGTTTTATCAAACGTTATGATGAGTTACCTGTTCGTGAAATCTGGTTAGTCGATATTGAAGCAGGTCGTGAAAAGGTTGAGATCGTTGGTGCAATGGCACAACGAATGTGGGATGCATCACCTTATGATGTAAAAGTTCACATTACCTTAGACCGCGAAGAAGCCTTGAAGGACGCAGATTTTGTAACGACTCAATTCCGTGTGGGCTTATTAGAAGCACGGATCAAAGACGAACGTATTCCCGCTTACTATGGCATGTTAGGTCAAGAAACGAATGGTGCCGGCGGAATGTTCAAAGCGTTCCGAACAGTTCCGATCATTTTAGAAATCGTTGAAGATATGAAACGTCTATGTCCAGATGCATGGCTGATCAACTTTGCTAACCCAAGCGGCATGGTGACTGAAGCCGTTGTTCGCTATGGTAAATGGGACAAAGTAATTGGCTTGTGTAATGTTCCCGTGATGGCGCAAATGGTGGAGCCTGAGATGTTAGGCAAAGAGCCAGATGAATTGATCTATAAATTTGCTGGCTTGAATCATTTCCATTGGCATAAAGTAACTGATAATCACGGCAAAGATGTGACACAAGAGATCATTAATAAAATGTACGAAGGCGACGAAACAGGGATGCCGAAAAATATCCATGATATTCCATTCCCAAGAGAGATTTTAGAACAAATGCAAATGATTCCTTGCGGGTACCATCATTATTACTACCAAGAGGAAGAAACGCTGGCTCATGCCTTAGAAGAATACAAAACCATCGGCACGCGTGCCCAACAAGTGAAGCAAACAGAAACAGAATTGTTTGAATTGTACAAAGATCCGAACTTGGATTACAAACCAGAACAATTAGGACAACGCGGCGGAGCTTACTATTCTGATGCAGCATGTGAATCAATCGCATCAATTTATGCTAACAAAAATACGCAATTAGTTGTTTCGACGAAAAATGACGGTGCCGTGCCAGATCTGCCAGCAGACTGTGTAGTAGAAGTTTCTGCTTATATTGGCGGACAAGGCGCTCGTAATGTTGCATTTGGTGAATTGCCAACAGCAGAACGCGGGTGGCTGCAAGTGATGAAAGCCATGGAATTGTTAACAATCGAAGCTGCCGTAACTGGTGATTACAATACAGCGTTGCAAGCATTTACCATCAACCCGATGATTCGTTCTGGTAAAACAGCGCAACGGATTATGGATGAATTATTTATTGCACACAAAGATCATTTGCCAAACTTCAAAGAAACCATCGAACGCCTAGAAAAAGAAGGCATCGAAGTGCAAGATGAAGTAGCACGTGAATTAGATATGGAAAAAGTATAGAAAGTAGGAATCAAACAATGGGATTTAGAAAAGACTTTTTATGGGGCGGCGCGACTGCTGCTAATCAATGTGAAGGTGGTTATAACGAAGGCGGACGCGGACTAGCAAATGTTGACCTCGCACCGGTGGGTGAAGATCGTTTTGCCGTTATCGCAGGGAAAAAGAAAATGTTTGATTTTGACGATGCGCATTTTTACCCAGCAAAAGAAGCGATCGATATGTATCATCATTGGAAAGAAGATATTGCGCTGTTTGCAGAAATGGGCTTTAAGACTTATCGTTTATCACTAGCGTGGAGCCGAATCTTCCCTAAAGGTGACGAAAAGGAACCAAATGAGGAAGGCTTGAAATTTTATGAAGACATCTTCAAGGAATGTAAAAAATACGGTATCGAACCATTAGTGACCATCACTCACTTTGACTGTCCGATGCACTTAGTGGAAAAATATGGCGCATGGCGCAGCCGCGAATTAGTCGGCTTCTACGAAAATTTATGTAACGTAATCTTTAATCGTTACAAAGGATTAGTCAAATACTGGTTGACCTTCAATGAAATCAATATGATCTTGCACGCGCCATTTATGGGGGCAGGCCTGTACTTTGAAGAAGGCGAAAACGAAGAACAAATCAAATACCAAGCAGCACATCACGAATTAGTAGCGTCTGCGATTGCAACGAAGATCGCTCATGAAGTCGATCCAGAAAACCAAGTCGGCTGTATGCTAGCGGCAGGTTCTTACTATCCATATACACCAAAACCAGATGATGTGTGGGCGGGGCGTCAAGAAGAACGTCAAAACTATTTCTTCATTGATGTGCAATCACGCGGTGAATACCCAGCGTATGCAGTGAAGGAAATGGAACGTAAAGGGATCGAAGTGAAGATGGAAGAAGGCGACAAAGAGCTATTGAAAGCTCACACCGTTGACTTTATCTCATTCTCATACTATTCATCACGTGTCGCTACGACTGATCCGGAATTGTTAGAACAAACCAGCGGCAATATCTTTGCCTCAGTGAAGAACCCTTACTTAGATTCAAGCGAATGGGGCTGGCAGATTGATCCGCTTGGCTTACGTATCACAATGAATGATCTATATGATCGTTACCAAAAACCATTATTCATCGTAGAAAATGGCCTAGGTGCGATTGATACGCCAGACGAAAATGGCTATGTAGAAGACGATTATCGCATCGATTACTTAGCGCAACACATTCAAGCAATGAAGGATGCAGTGGAGTTAGATGGTGTAGATCTATTAGGCTACACGACTTGGGGCTGTATTGATCTTGTGTCTGCCGGAACTGGTGAAATGAAGAAACGTTATGGCTTCATTTACGTAGACCGCGACAATGAAGGTAATGGAACCTTGAAACGCAGCAAGAAAAAATCCTTTGATTGGTACAAAAAAGTCATTGAAACCAACGGAGAAGATTTAAGTAATTAATGAAAAAGCGGCTGAGGCTTGTTGAAAAACGAGTCTCAGCCTTTTTGCTTTAAAGGAGTCAATTTTTTGACCGTTTTTCATCAGGTAAACATTGTTGGATCAGGCGGAATCTTTGGGGGAGGGAATCAGATTGAATTGATGGCGACAAACGAGAAGTACTATACCTTATACCTAGACGAAATGAAGTAATGTCATTCCTATCCAGCTGCAAGAATATTTGTAAATAATATAGAGGTGTTTTTAAGCGGGATTTCTCTATACGTTAATGGAAATACATTTAAAAGGAATCGTTCGAAAATAGGGAGAAAAGCTTGAAATTTATGACTTTCAGGCTTTTTTGTTGTGTTTAAAAAAATCGAAACGTTAATTCAATATTTCAAAAATGAATATCAATAATTTTAAAATAGTTTAAATTAAACGGGCTCGAATAACACTCCTTTTTTCCATAACAGTTCAAGGATCGTATATTTATAAATTTTAATAACTTTTACGAAGAAATAAATTTATAAATATCGGAAAAATAATATCTGCTATGATGTAGTTGCAGATAAAGGAGACCGTTTAACGAAGGTTGAAACAAAGAATAAGTTAGTCAATTATTGCTCATATCCAGGAATGCATGATGTTTTTAAGCGGGGAATGACTTCTTTAAAAAATAAATTAATTATTCTTTCTATTATCAAGTTAGTAAGAGCGTTAAAGGAATCAAAAGGGAGATGCGTTAAATGAAAAAATCAAATTTTTTGATAGTAATACTATTATTTTTTTCACTGATTGTTGACGCGAGTTTAACATTGATGCCGGCCCATGCTGAAAAGGAGGAGATCAAGCTCGTTGATGAGAATTTTTTAAAATTATCCTACATGTGTGAAGAAGAAAAAGACGCCGTTCAGTGGCAGGTGAAATATAAATGTCAGAGCGAAGAAGGTGAGCAGCAGCGTTTAAAATTCAGACTTACCGATGAAAAAGACAAAACGATCGATTATCCAAAATTAGATAATCTGATTGAAAGAGATGGCTGGCTAATAGAAAGGACATTTTCAAAAAAACAGAAGGGCAGCTGACCTTTAAACGAAATCATTCTACTAAAAAGCTCCGGCTCTATGTTCAAGTAGATCAGCAAAAGAAAGCCGATAAAAATAATAAGGATATCGAAATCCAAAAAGATATTTTGGAACGAACAGAGCCTTTCATTTTGGAATACGGAAAAACACAAAAAAAGACAGCGACCACAGATAGTTCGGAGAGAAAAAAAGAGACTAGAATGTCAAGTGTCAGTTCAGAGGAGTTTAGTGGACCGAAAATTAATGAAAAAAAGAGTAGAAACTTTCTTATGTCACCAGCATTGAATGGTTCGAGTCTGATGTATAGATCCTCCTATCAAAATAAAGAACCGTCGTATAAAGAGGATGCGGGAAAATATCCAGAGTTTTCTTGGCAGCCAGCTGGACAGATCAATGTCATTAACCATCAAGGAGGACTATCAAATCAAATAGGATGGGAACACGAGGGAAATTGGAACGTCGAAAGAGATGATTTTTCTAAGTCTTATATAAAATATGGTGATGATACAGATAATGCAAATATTCAAATACGAAAATATGCACAGGAGACTGACCAACCAGATGAGTTCAAAATCAAATTGAATATTCGAGGGAATACAACCTATAAGCCTGGGGTGGATATTGTTTTTCTATTAGACAACTCACAATCAATGATATCTAATTCGGATATAAGACCTGGTGATGCGAATAGAAAAGACAATGCAAATGCAGCTTTCGAGAAAATTGTAGACGAACTAAAAAAAATTAATGAGCCAACGGCAGAAAATATTCGTATAGGGGCTGAGATATTTTCTGATTATTCTCGTTACCAATCGTGGGGAGGAAATGATACTAGTCAAAAGCGAAAATTTAAACTTTCTAAAAACCCAGATGATTGGGATGATATGGTAAGGGAATACAAAAGAGCAACTTCAAATGGTGTGACTTTTACGCAACGAGGACTACAAGAAGCGAAAGACATATTCGATGAGTCACCAAGTTCGGATCGTCATAAATTATTATTTGTGTTAACAGATGGTGCGCCTAATCGAAGTTGGACGACTAGTGATCGAGGGATAACTAACTTGGAGATGTTTCCGGATCTAAAATATTTCACAAATTTTAATAAAGGATCTAAACCAAATTATAATGCAGGGAGTTCTTTACATTCAAATACAGAAAGAATGACAACATCAATAAGTCCAGCATACAATGGCGTAATTAACAGCCACATTACCACAACTAATTCAACAGCAATGGATTTAAAAAATTCGGGAATAGAAATTCATACGATTGCTTTAAAATTGATGATTAACTATCTTGAAGAAAATATACCAAATGTACGGGAGAATCAAATTCGAGGTCTGTATAAAATGTCTACAAAAAAGGCCAATGCAACAAACAATCCTTTGGAGGACAATGCTTCTGATTTTCATTTCTATGATGTATCAAATGGGGATGATTTATTATCTTATTTCAAAAATTGGTATGAAACAATCATTCGTACGGTTGATAAGGGAGTGGTTACTGACCCTTTGGGAGATATGGTGGTACTGGTGCCAGGTAGTCAAAATGTGAGACAAATTGAGAATGGGGCTCCGTTGTTTGAAGCAGGGGCTGAGCCCAATATTTTACTCGAAAATAAGGACCGTCAAATTAAAGTAGATAATCTCAATTTATCACGTAACCAGGAAATTGAGATAGAATACAAGGTTCGGTTAAAAACAGATGATGCTTCTTTTGTTTCAGATCGTTGGTATCCGACAAATGGGCGGACGACTTTAGAGCCAACACCAGAACGTACGACTGATTTGTTAGATTTTGGCGTTCCATCTGTTAGATATCAAAAGAAAAATTTTGTGATTCCAGTGAAAAAGGTCTGGTTAGACGAGCATCAAGGAACAGATGATTATTGGGGGTTACGACCAGACAAAGTTACAGCTACTTTGCAAAGATTAAATGGATCAAATTGGGTAGATGTTGAAACAAAGAATTTGAATGAAGACAATAACTGGAAAGAGAATTTTTCCGCTGTAGAAGGTGGTGCGGACAATACTTATCGAGTAGTTGAAACTACACGAGTCAAGGGTTATAAAGCTCCAGTAATTAATCAATCAACCTTCACTTCGGAAAATATAATTAATGGTGGTATAGAAATCACCAATGAGTTGCTAAAGGAAAATTATCAGTTTTCGAAATGTATGGAGGATGGTAATACCGTCTTTGGTCAAGATAAGCCAAAATTTTCAGTGAAGCGTAAATCAGATAACAAAGAATTAGCGAGAAATCTTGAACCAAATGCCAATGGGAAAGTGATGATACCTGATGTGCCAATAGGGCTTTACCTTGTTAAGGAAACCTATGTACCAATGGGTTATAAAGAAATGGCTGAATTCGAAGTGAGTGTTACAGAGAATAATCCACCAACCTCGCTAATCTTTAAAGTGAATGATCGGACAGAAGAGCATCAAGCAATAAATGTGCTGAAGGATTTCTCCTTAAAGGTTGAAAAGATCGATTCAGAGAACAATCCACTTACAGGGGCTGTCTTTAAACTGGTTGGACCAAACTATGAACAGACGATAAACACGGGATCGGTCTTTAACTTTAATAAATTGCGTCCAGGCGTCTATACACTAACTGAGATGGACAATCCGGAAGGCTATAAGAGAATTCAAGACCCGATCGGATTCGAGATTGGGGTAGATGGAAAAGTGACCGTCAATAATCATCCGAATGTCAGTGGTTCAGGAGGTATCAATGGCGGAAACAATACGATTAGCTTGAAAGTGACAAATGAGAAGGTAAAGCCAGGTACACTGCCAAGAACCGGGGATTATGGGATCAAAGGACTCTTCTTGATTGCGAGTATTCTGACAATCGTCGGAGTTGTCATTGCAGGAATATATTTTTACAAGGTTATAAAGGAGCTTACTAGAAACACCAGAAAAATGAACGGTCAATAAAATTCTGTTTCTACTGTGAACCCACCATTCAGTGAAGAATAATAAAATATTTTCGATCAAAGCCTGAAGGTCAACGCTAGACTTTCAGGCTTTTTTAGTGATGAAAGGGGCGTTCTTATTGTTAGAACCTTTCTGCTGTAAAAATGGTCACTATTGACGTTTGGTTCACTCGATTCTATTTCTTAAGCAATCAGCTGAACTTCTTGGATCATCAGATTTAATATTTTTAATTCATTTAATTGAATAGAAATATTAGAACAAAAAGTTGGTTTTTAAACTATTTGGTAGAGATATAAATAATTAATCGAAGACTAAATGTAACAAACTTTATATCCAAGTGTTTTTCGATTTTTAATAAACATTAGCAATAATTCAAATTTTTTAATTAGCATTTCCAAAATGAGTAATACTATTTTTTAATGATTCTAAAAAAAAAGAACTAAATAACGACAAATTATTTACGAATTAATTGTTTATTGATTTCCTAAGCTTTTTAATAACTATAAATAAATAAATAATAAAAAAGCAAGAAAAAATAAGATTGGTTATCATGTATATAAGGAAAGAAATCGTAAAGAAAATGGGTTGAATATTATATCAATAGAGGGTTATCAATATTTTTATCAGTTATTAAATAATCTTTATATTGGGGAAATTAATAAACAAAAACATTAAATTGCTCTGAGGATATTAAGTATAAGAGGTGGATTTGATTAAACTAATATAGATTCGATGGCTATTTTGATATGAAAAGATACATTTTTTATTCGGGTATCAGCGAAGGTTGATGATTCACATATATGATGGTTGGTCACTGTTGGTTGAAGTTTTATGTGAGTTGTAAATTTAGTATGCTGAGCATCCGATATTTTTCATATTTAAAAAATAGTCATTTGTTACGTTCTAAAAGGGGAAGAACAAAGGGGATGATGAAATGGATTTCAGAGAGGTTTTGGGTACGAGCAGTTTGAGGCGACTGCGTTTTGTTGAGTTGCTATATGCAAGCCAAGTTGGGTTGCCGAGTGATCAATTATTAGAAGAGCTAGAATGCTCATTACCAATTTTATTGAAGGATGTCAAACTGATTAACGATGAACAAGAGGATTTCCATATTGAGAAATTCAAGGGACTTTATCAAATCAATGTTAAACCGCATGTGAGTATCAATCGATTGTACGCGGATGTTCTTCAACAGGCACCAGAATTTCAGATTATCGAAGAATTACTTTATGAGAAATGTTCAAGTATCAGTGATTTAGCAGAAAAACTATATCTTAGTGCGTCCAATACACAACGTTATTTGAAGAAAATTGAAACCGCGTTAAAGAAGGCTGGGATTAAGCTGGATTATCGGCCGTTGCGGATTGAGGGAAAGGAAAGTGTCATCCGACATTTCTATTATCGCTATTTTTTAGAAAAATCGGATCATGTTGATTCACTTTTTACAAATTTAAAGGAATACCAGGTTAAAGCGATCACCGATTTGGTGGATCAGTTCATTCAGGTCAATCATTTAGAAAATCGCCATATTTTTAGAAAACGATTAAGCTACAACATTTATATCAGTCTATGGCGAATCAAAAACGGTCGACGATATCCTGCAAATGAATTGGTGAGTCCGTTAAGCTTGCCTGACGAAGAAACCTTAGAAGCGTTTGAGAGAATCGCTTTAGAGTTTTTCCGAGTTCGGCTAACAGAGGAAGATATTAAGGATTGTTTGTGGTTGTCGTATGCGGATATGCTGATTTTCAGCGAGGATCAATGGAAATCTGCGATGAAGCAAAGTAGAATCTATCGTGATTTGTATCAAAAGCATTATGAGCTGGTTGAAGATTTTAATCGTTTGTTAGGTCATTCGTTGGGGGATCTTGAAATGAACGAGCTGACCATTGTGCTGGTGAATGATCAACGGATGTATCCACCTAAAGGGCGCTACATTGATATTTTATACCGTCAACGAGGGATTTTTTTAGAAAAGATGATGGAAACTCATTATCAAGCGGTGAAGAAGGTCCTGAAAATCGCCGAATCCTTTGTGAAGAAATACCGTATTTACCAAGAAACTGATTTTATCTGGAATTACACCTATCTGTTGATAACAATGGTTCCTCAAAGTTTAAATTTATTAGCGAGCGCGGATCAGCCTCTAAAGATTCTACTGCTTTCTGAATTGTCGCCAACAGAAGAAACTTTCTTGGCAGAACAGATTGAAGAACGGATCTATGGAAACTTTAAGATTCATTTTGTAGAGGAGCGTTCCCGTGACTCGCGGATTTCGATTAATGAATTGAAGAAATACGACGCGTTGATTACTTCAAGTAGTGTGGAGGAAGTGCCCTATGATTACCCTACAGTGATCATCGATCCTTTTTTAACCAATCAAAACATTGTTCAGCTCCAACAGCTAATCAGTGATCTTTCGGGATAAATAAGAAGAATGGAAAGAACTCATTTAGATTTTGCGTAATCCACCCAAATGAGTTCTTTTTTTTAAAACATATGAGTTTTACTATTTGAAATATAATATAAAAAAAATGAGTCGAATAACTCCGTTAATGAATAGAAATAAAGAAATAACTGATGTCAAGATGAATATAATAACTTGAAAATGCAAAAAAAGGAAAAAACACGAAGAAATAATATCATGTACTATGGTAATGGATGAAGAAATAGGAGAAAACATCGGTGGGAGGAGTAATGGACATGTGAATGTATTAAAAAATACAAAGCATATCAATACTGATAGGCAGATTATTCAGGAATCCACTTGAGATCTAGGATTTTGATTGCTTATCAGTAATTTACTAATTCCGTGACAGAAGGGGGGCTGGAAATGGGAAAAAGGATTTCCTTCATAGGATGTCTGCTTCTAGGAATTTGTTGTTTTGGTATGACGGTCTTTGCAGCAGATGAGCAAAGCGCAGAAGAAAATGAAGAACAAAGTAATGCGTTGGTAGAGTTGTGGATACATACGTGGGGAGAGGATGGGAAAAGAGTCGAGGGAACCGAAAAGCTAACGTTCGATGTGTATGATTTAACCAGTTGGCGAGAAGAGCACGGAGGGGATGAAAAGGAAGCAAAGGAATTTCTGCTAAATACGTATTCGACGAAAGAAAAGATGGCTGAGTTCATTCAAGAAGAGCAATTTGTCAAGTGGAACCAAGAAGAGCTGGGAGTTGACGGCGGCGGAAATGTCTCGTTCGATGTTCCTCGTCTTAGCGGCGAAAAGGATGCAGCGTATCTGATTTTGGCAAGCGGCGAAACAGGAATATATCATATGCTGCCGATTATTCTTTATTTACCGCAGAAGCATCCAGAAACAGAAGAAGAAGCCAAGCGTCTCCTGATTTATGGGAAATATAAGGATGTTAGCACGCCAACCATCTCCTCCTCGACGTTACCAACTGAGACAGAGGAGCGTTCCAGCGAAAGATCAGCGCCTTCTAACTTGGATGGTTCAAATGCTTCAGGAAAGAATTATCCTTCAACCAACGATTTAATTCGAAACTATACGGTTTTAGGTGCATTACTCATTTTTATCGGGCTTTTAGGATTCAAAAAAATACAAAAGAAGAAATAGGGGGAAAAATAATGAAAGCAAGAGGGAGATTAGTCAGTTTGTTGATGGCACTTGTTTGTTTGCTGCCAATAGGCATGAGTTTATTTAGTTTTGGGCAGAGCGCCTCGGCGGCTGCACCAGAAATGATTAAAGTAACACTACACAAGAAAAAAATGGATGATTTTCCAACAGGAAAGACCAACACCGGTGAAATAGATCCAGACTTTGATAAGTATGAAGGCTTAGAAGGTGTTGAATTCAGACCGTGGGACGTTACAGATGCATTTTATGATCTATTGAAGGCAGAAGGAATTACAGGTTCTGAAACTAAAGAAGTTTATGAAGCGGCAGTCAAGAAGGTCATGAAAGAAGCAACGGCGCAAACATTCGAAGGCAATCTGCCTACTGGCGGAGCTAAAAAAGTTCCAGTAAGCGGAGTAGGTGCTAAATCCACTGGCACCGATGGGACGGTAGTTTTTGAAAACTTGCCTGACCGCGATGCGAATGGTGTTTATCGAGTTTATTGGTTTGAAGAAACTGAAAAAGAAGGTGTTGGTCAATTTGATCAGCTTGTTCTTTTAGCGTTGCCAGTTGAAAAGATTACTGGTAGCCCAGGTGCGAATCACGACATTCACTTGTATCCAAAGAACAAATTAGCAAACAAACCTGTTAAAGAGCTTCTGAAGGATGATGGCTCGGCAGAAGATGTGAATCAAGATCGTATTTCTTATGATATTGGAAAAGAAATTAAATATAAGGTGACGTATCAAATTCCTATGCATATCGGCGATGTGATTACGAATGCGGATGGAACAAGACAAACACGTTATCGTAAATTGGTCTTTAAAGATGAAGTGACTCATGATGGCGTACGCTTTGATAAATTTGATTCTATCAAGGTTATTGGAGGGACACCAGAAGATATTAAGGGAGAGATTGATTCACCAATTAGTCCTGTTGCAGTAACGGAGAAGTTTAACTTTGATACTGGTTATGCTGCGACAGGCAAAAAAGCTGGGTTCCAAATTGCATTTAAGTTAGATGATGTGAAGAACTCCACTCAATCACTATTAACCGCAGACTGGCTGAAAAAATATGCAGGGAAAAAAATTGAGATTGTCTACACGGTCAAACTTACGGAAGAAACGCCAGTTGATCAGGATATTGAAAACAACTTCTATGTAGATTTGCAACAAACGGGTGAAACTGACGTTGAACCAATAGTACCGGAAGAAACGCCTCCTGCACTTACCACTGGTGGTAAGAAATTCGTAAAACACGAAGAGGGAAAAGACACTCAAACCTTAAAAGGCGCAGAATTCGTAATTACCAATGAAGCGGGGACGAAGTATTTGCAAGGCGATGCAAATAATTACACTTGGGAAGATATTGTAGATGACAAATATCAAAGGGCAATCAAAATTACCTCTGCAGACGATGGGTTATTTGAAATCAAAGGCCTTAAATATGGCACGTACAAATTAGTGGAAACCAAAGCACCTGACGGATTTAAGTTAGGCGGACCGGTTACTTTCATTGTGGACAAAGATACTTATTCAGAAGCAACGTCACTACAAAAAGTTGCTAACGTTTCTAGAGGCGGCTTCCTACCATCTACTGGTGGGGCGGGGATCATTGCCTTCCTAGTAATTGGACTTTCACTGATGGGAATCGCGGTCGTTCGCTATCGCAAGACACAACATACAGCATAATTAACAACTGAATAGTTATTAAGATGAGGCGAGTATTTGCCTCATCTTTTTTTTCTACTAAAATCGTAAATCGCGGATTTCAGCAAAGTCTTGATAGTTGATTTTTCCTTGAATAATTAAGCGGAAATCTATTGGTTAAATAAATGGTTAAAAAGAGAATCGATAAAATATAATCATACTTGCCTCGGAAATAGACATTTCTGAGGCCTTTTTTTGTTTTTTGACGAAAAATTCAAAAGGCAAATTTTTTTTACGACAATCAAACTTTATTATTCTTTAAATCAAATTAAGTAATTGGGTTCAATAACACTAAAGGTTACAAAAGAAGATAAAACAACGCTAAAATATTCAATTTAGATAACTAAAAAATATAAAAAAACACATTTAGCGAGAGAAAATGATATCAGTTATCATATTGTTATGCGGAAGGGAGAGTGGGTGAAAAAAGGGTGAAAGGAGGAATTTATGAAATGAAAAAGAAGCACTTACTCATGTTGGTTGTTCTACTATTTTCTTTTATTACAGAAACACTACCATCACTGGTTACTGCGTATGCCGAAACAACGAAAACGGAACTAATTGATGAAAAGTTCTTAAAAGTCTCCTATGAATATGAATCATTAGAAGATACAAATCGTTGGCGAATCACGTTTAGCAGGCAAAGCGAAGAGAGTGATAAAGAACAGCGCCTCAAATTGAAAGTAACAAATGAGAAAGGAAAAGTGATCACGTATCCAACGATTAAGAACATGGATGAGAAGGATGAATGGCTAATTGAAAAGAACTATTCAGCTTCCATGGAAGGACAACTCGTTTTTGAGTTACCGAAATCAACAAAGAAACTCAATTTAGATGTTCAACTAGACGAGCAGACTCTTTCTAACGGAAAAGACGCGAAGATACAGGAAAACATTCTTGATATTAAAGAATCCTTTGTTCTTAAAGCGCAGGATACAAAAGAAGAAACAAAAACTTCTGAGAGTAAAGCAGCGGTCAAAACAAGTTCAGAAGATTTTATCGGTCCGCCTGAACCAGAAGAAGTTGTGCCAGTACCAGCAACGGCAGTTCCAAACAATGGGTTGCTTCGGATGGACCCACCGAAATATACCAATAAAGCACCAGTGTATACGTCGAATAACGGCACCTATCCTACTTGCTATTGGACGCCGACCGGACAGTCAAACGTTCGCAATCATCAAGGTGGTTATGAGAAAGAATCTGGTTGGGATGGAGTAACGAGTTGGGATGTCTCTTCAGATGACTATACGAAATCGTATATCAAATATGGTGAGAATAAATCAAAACCTAATATTGAATTGCGAAAATATGCGAGTGAGACATCTAAAGAAGATGAATTTAATGTTCGTCTAAATGTCCGAGGCAGAACAATTCCAAAACCTGGGGTAGATGTTTGTTTTGTGTTGGATAATTCAGCTTCAATGATTCAATCGCAAGGAAATATTGGCGGGATGACGAGAAAAACATTAGCAGTCAACTCGTTACAAAAATTGATCGATAAGTTCAAAGCGGCAAACCCAGATACTGACAGCCTTCGTATTGGTGGAGTAATTTACTCTTCGCCTGATTATTCAGGAAACCAAATTGTTCCTATGTCTGCCAACTCGACAGGCTGGCAAAACGTAGTTGATAGGTATAAAAGTATTGCTTCAGATGGAAATACCTTCACACAAAAAGCATTAATGGATGCGCAAACGATGCTGAATAATGCAAATGGAACCAATCGGCGAAAGGTTATTTTTCTTTTGACTGACGGTGCACCAAATATGAGTGAAGTACCGCTATCAGGGCATTCAGATTCAAGTATCTATTACGATAAGTTGCGAATTGATTCAAACCATCCTAGTCCACCTCCAATTTATGATGGGTCTCTGACCTATAGTGGACGTTATTGGGGACTTCCAGAAAGAGAGCCTAATGGTGAAAGATATTTTACGGTATATAAACCTTCGGGAATCGCGGTAGGAACTACGGGACAAAGGATTTATAGTCATTTAACGCCTGCCAATTCGACTGCAGCGGATATTAAGGATCAAGGAATGGAGATTAATTCCATCGCTATCAATATCCAAAAAAACTTTACAGTAGAACGGCATTCAAGGGATGAATTGGTCACTGGTTTGTATCGTATGGCTTCCAAAAAGGCGAACGCTGCTGGAGATTCACAGGCTGATTACCAATTTTATCATGCTAGTACGACAGGTGATTTTGACATTTCTTTTGATGATTGGTTTAACTCAGTCATTCAAACAGTAGATAAAGGCGTTATTGAAGATCCAATCGGAGATATGTTTGAGCTAGTAGGAAAACCTACTGTTAAGGAAATCAAAAAAAGCGGTGTGCCAGCAATTGAAACAAGTAAACTGCCGAACGATCCGGTTGTGACAAACAATACGATCAAAGTGGATAATATCAATCTTTATGGTCAGCAAGAAGTTCAATTGGATTACAAGCTTCGGTTAAAAACAGACGCTGTGAATTATGAAGGCGACACATGGTATCAAACGAACGGAAGGACGACATTAACACCAACGCCTGAACGAACGACGGATAAGCTAGATTTTGGCGTGCCGTCAGTTAAGGGTAAGGCGAATAAGTTTGAAATTCCAGTTGAGAAGAAATGGTCAGATTCGCATATGAACACAGAGAATTATTGGGGACTTCGCGCAAATAGTGTCAGAGTTGTTTTACAAAGAAAAAGTGGCAGTTCATGGGTAGACGTTGAAACGAAGACGTTGAATGCGGCAAATAATTGGAAAACATCATTTTCGGCGGATGGCGGCAGCACTATCTATAGGGTCGTTGAGCCTTCAAGGACAACGGGATATGCCAAGCCGGATTCCAATGTGAATGAATTTACCGCGAAAACATTACCGAGCAAAGGAGTTCAAATTACCAATAAGTTGCTGAAGGGGGCAACGGTCTTTTGTAAGTATATGGAAGACGGGAAGACACCATTTACGTCAGATTTGCCGCGATTTACCATAAGGCGTAAATCGGATGGCAAAGCATTGGTGAGCAACCTTGAGCCGAATGCTAGAGGTCAAGTACTCATCACAGACATTCCACTTGGTGATTTTGTTGTAGAAGAGACCTATGTGCCTCAAGGCTATGACAAGATGACTGATATTGATGTGAAGGCAGTCGAAAATTCTGCAGGAACAGACCTTAATATTACTGTAAACGGTAAGACCTCATTGCATGAGGTGACCAATAAACGAACGAAAGACCTGGAGATTCCAGTTGAGAAGGTTTGGTCGGATAGTCATCGGGGGACAGAAAACTATTGGGGACTTCGGACAAATTATGTGCGAGTCACATTGCAAAAGAGAACAGGAAGTACGTGGGAGGATGTCGAATCCTTGACGTTGACACCGATCGACAATTGGAAAGGGGTATTCCAAAATGTCGAGGGCGGAAACACCGTCTATCGAGTGGTTGAGGAAACACGAACAATTGGCTATGCTAAGCCAACCTACAATTACGGAACGAGCTTTACTGCTGCAACGAAACCAAAAGAGGGTATCAAACTCACGAACAAATTATTGACCGGCAAGGCGGTCATCTGTAAATACATGGATGATGGCAAGACGCCGTTTGGTAAGGACAAACCCAAATTCACTGTCACTCGCAGATCTGACGGCAAAGTATTAGCGACAGACCTCGAGCCAGATAATAATGGGCAAGTCACGATCGAGAATATTCCGATGGGCGATTTCGTTATTGAAGAATCTTATGTACCAGCAGGGTATGAAAAGATGACGAACATCGAGCTCAAGGCAGTGGAAAATGCTGCGGGAACGGCTTTGAATATTACATTGAATGGCAAAGCTTCTCCATACAAAGTGACGAATAAGCTGGCTGATTTCAAGCTGAAGATCAAGAAAGTCGATCAAGACGGAAATGAACTTCGCGGAGCGAGCTTCCGACTGATCGGAACGAGTTATGATCAAACGGAAACAGGGGGTCCATACTTCGAATTCACTGGTTTGCGACCAGGTGAATACAGTTTATCTGAAACGGTCGTTCCAAACGGCTATCAAGGAATGAGCGGCACCGTTCGAATCAGTATTTCGCGTGAAGGTGTTGTAAGTATTCAATCCAATTCGAATGTCAACGGATCAGGCGGAGTCGGCAATCCGAATCTTATTCAATTGACTGTCACAAACAGGAAGCGCGGAGCGGGTCCGCTGCCTAGTACAGGCGGATCGGGAACGGCGATGTTCTTCAAAGTAGCAATTGGGGTTATTTCTACAGCAGGAGGACTGCTTGGCAGCCTTTACTGGCTTCACACGAAGAGGAGGGGATCGTAATGAAAAAAATGATTCTTCTCTTGGGACTTATTCTGGGAATTTGTAACATGGGGGTTACTGCTTTTGCAGAGGAAAGTCTAGTGGAAGTACTGATCAAGACCAGGCCGGAAACCGGTAATGTATATACAGGGATCGAGCAAATCGACATGGATGTTTATGATTTGACCGAATGGCGCCAAAAACGTGCCAGCAACGAAAAGGCCGATAAGGAATATATCATGGACACCTATCCGACCAAAGAACGATTAGCAACATTTGTCCAAACTGAGCAATTGAAGAAGATCAATCAGGCGCCGTACTCAGTGGATGCCAAGGGGGAAATCTCACTGAGCCTGCCGCGGCAGCAGAATAATCAAGATGCCGCCTATCTGATCCTTTCTTCAGGCGAAACAGGCAACTATCGTATGGTTCCGATCATTATTTATTTGCCGCAGAGAATGACGAATACGTTGACGGAAGCGGATAAGCTGGAGATTACATGTAAATATCGTGAAATTCCAGTGACACCGCCAACATCTGAACCACCACCGTCAACAACGACGACTACTACAACTAAATCGACAGAACCGCCGATAACAGATAGCTCAGGACCAAGGAAAGACTTACCAAAAACGATTGGAACACCAAGTGGAGGGGAGGGACCAAGTTACTCAGGAAAGGAGCTTCCGTCTACAAACGAGTTGATACGTAATTATTGTTTTCTAGGGTTGTTGTTGATGATTGTTGGTTTAGTTGGATTGAACAAAAATAAGGGGGAAAAAAATTATGAAAAATAAGAAGAAATGGGTTGCACTGTTAACGACATTGCTATGCTTAATTCCTTTACTAGCAGGGGTGCTAGGCGGAGGAGATAGCGCATACGCAGCAGATTCAGTAGATGTGACTATTCACAAGAAAAAAATGGACGAATTTCCAAATAGCAGTATCGAAAATACTGGGGAAGAAATGAATGAATTCAATCGTTATGAAGGTTTACCAGGAATTACCTTCACAGCGTGGGATATTTCAGAAGATTTCTATGCAGAATTACGTTCACGTCTGACCGGGAATGAAGCAGACGCTGAATACAATACAATTGCTAAAGAAGTAATGAATGACTTTGAATTAAATAATGCACCAAATGCGACTAGAGTTGGTACTGATCAAACAACTGATCAAGATGGGAATGCAAATTTCACTAACTTACCAACAAAAAACGCTGACGGAACATACAAAGTATACTTCTTTGAAGAGCATGCTTCACAAGGCGTTGAAATCGGTTCGTACAAATTGATTATGATGCTACCAATGAAAGGCAGCAACGGACAAGATTTACCAAAAATCCATTTGTATCCTAAGAACAAAGTAGAAGGCGAAGACCCTGAGAAAGAATTAGTGGATGATAACGGCGATCCATTACCACCACGTCCAGCAGGTGCTTACGACTTTGAAGTTGGACAACAAATTCATTACCGTGCAAGCTTTGTGATTCCTAGCCAAATCGGTGATCTTGTTAACGGAGCACCTCGTTATACGAAATTAGAATTCAAAGATGCGGTTGACCAAACAGGTGTGAAATTCGAAGGAATTGATCAAATCGTGATTGGTGGTACGGCAGTTACCCCAGCGACTTTCTTAGCGAATGCAACAGCTGACTATTATAATACAGCGGCACCGTTCACTGGCTATGCTGGATTTAATATTGCAATGAACTTGACAGGTGCTGCGGGACCTGCAACAGCGCAATACTTAAGTCAATATGCTGGACAAAGAATTGAATTTTACTACACTGTTTCATTCACAGATGAAACACCAGTCGACTTGGACATCAATAACGAATTTACTGTAACAATGAATCATGATGGTGGACAAGATGATGTGAAAACAAATGATCCAATCGATCCAATCATCACTGGCGGTAAAAAATTCTTCAAACATGAAGATGGCGAAACAAAAGGATTAGCTGGTGCGGAATTCGTTGTTATCAGAGAAGTAAATGGCGTAGAACAATACCTAACAGTTGGTACAGATTCTAAAACTTGGACGCCAGTTGGACCAAATGAAGACTACGCAAACGCAACAAAATTCATTTCTGATGCAGATGGACGCTTTGAAGTAACTGGTTTAGCATACGGTGACTACATGCTTCGAGAAATCAAAGCGCCAAATGGGTTCCAAAAATTAACCGACGATGTTGATTTCGAAATCGACAAAGATTCTTACAACAACGCAACAGCATTACCAATTGCCAATAGCTCTAAAGGCGGCACGTTACCATCAACTGGTGGAATGGGTATCATTGCCTTTATCGTAATTGGTCTTGGTTTGATGGCAGCAGCAATCGTTCGCTACCGTCGTGTACGTTTTGAAGTTTAATTGATAGAAAAGAATGAGCAGAAGGTGTCTAAGACCTTCTGCTCATTTTTTTGATTGTAGTACGTTAACCATGCCGAACAAGTAAGTACTAGAAAATCCAGAAGTCTAATTGACAACTGGATTTTCCTAGTAGGTTTATGCATTTAATGTTAACGAAGAAACGTTTAATTTCCATTGTAATTTCCATCTTTGCTGAACAAATAATAAATCAACATTCCTAAACCAATTAGGGCAATGATGCTTCCTATAATTGGGACCCATTTGGCATATTCACCTGCTAACATAAGTATCGCACCACCAACAAACATGAAGCCAGCTGCTAATAAATTTGTCATTTAATCAACCTCCATTCTGGTTGTTTATTTATATAGGAATAAATAATCATCGGTTAATATGTCTTTGAAAGGCTAACTGTAGGTAATTTATTTTTATTTTACATTGGTCAATTATCCAGAGCAAAAATTTTGCACCAAAGGGGAACATGAGGGGGCGAGTTAGTGACTTACTGATTAAAAGTTCAGCTAACTCAGCCTATCGAATAGAAAAAGAAATATGAGAAGGCGGAACCTTCGAAATATCGGTACACGCTTGTATAGATTTTTAAAACTGCCGAGGGTAAAAAGCATGACTGGACGCTGGGTGAAATAAAAAAGATTCCAAAAGGTTTGGAAAGTGATACAGCAGATCCGCTGATCATAGAGAAAAACGGATAAACATGCTTCAGGCGCTTGAAAAAAATCCAGGGTATATTTGTGTTTTGCGTCAATTTGATGAAAATCTAGAATTTGAAAATCAAATTGAATTATCTAAAATAAATTAGTTTAGACTCGACTCCAAGTATTTGCAAAAATTTCAGCGTCAAGCTCTGATTCGAGAATATCCTCATTTTGTACATGATAAAACACCTTTCTTTTTAAATTTCAGTAATATAGAAAATTACATTATGTAAGTAACTTCGAACGGTATTATATCAGTCGTGAACAGCAAGAAAGACTTACTGGGCAATTGCAAAAAAAAAAAGACAGCCTACTAAAGAGACTGTCTAGAACATTGATCCAGCGATTTGTATTCGCCAGACAGTGAAATACTATCAAAGTTGAATAAAAACGCAACCGCAAACGGTATTGAAAAAGACGCGAATGGTAACAACGGGTGGTTTCGCTAAAAAAAGACTGCCGGGCATGAATCGGCAGTCTCGGAGCTAAGGGGGAAGCTAATTTGTCAATTAGTTACCTAGCTCACGCACATACTTTGTCTATTACTAGACGAACACATTGTATCAAGTAGCTGGGTTCAAAAACAAACGCGAACGGTAGATAAAAAGAAATAAGTTAAAAATAATCACGTAGCGTCATTGTTCGGTTGATAAATTGAGAAGATGTAAGATTATCTGATTATAGAATTAGTTGAAAAAGTGTGGATGTAGTAAAAGAGATTAATTAGGAGGGCTATTTCTGCAAAAAAATAAGCATCTACCGTGAGCCACAGCAGATGCTTTCAGTACGAACAGTAATTGTCCATTAGAGGATTACACTCCTTATGCGATTTTTGCTAATTCTTGTACTGCATTTTCAATTGTCGTACCGGTCGCAAATTTGTTTTCGTCTTTTTTGTCGAAAACAATAAATAGATTTAAGTTGGTATCTAAAGTTACGCGGTATTCCAATTTGTTGTTAGTGAATGTCATAGAGCATTCTCCTTTCTCAATTAGTGACGAAAGGCAACTAAAACGTTCATAACGAAATTCCATGAGTTATCATACCACGATTTGAAGATTTTTGCTAATTAGTAGATTTTGGCAGTTAATGCATTAAAAAAAAGTTAAAACTTATCAGCTAAATTCTTCTGTTTTTATAGGCAGCTTGGAAAACAATTCGAATAATACATAAAGAATAGCCAAATTCCACGAGTGCTGTACTTTTTGAGTTAGTACAGCAGATAAAAAAATAGATCTGTTAGTAATAGGAAACTTTTCATAGAGACAAAAGCGTTTATTTTCTTACTAGCATTCTGGCTTAGTGGAGGAATTAAAAGTGTGGTTAGTTAACTAGGTTACTTTAGAGCAACGGATATTCCTAATTTTTTGAATTATAATATCAATTACTATGGCTGTAGAAAATCCCTGCATAAATCTTAGTACTGAGTTATCTAAAATAAGGCCAAGAAAATATAGGGAAAGGGTTATGATTATCGAAAATATTAAAGCAACATCGTCCTTTTTAAACAAAAATACACATCCTTTTTCTTTTTAGTTCATCAAATGAAGAATTTTAGAGAGGATACGGCTCATAAGCCGGCCGTATCATTAAGAGACTTAAATTAAAAATGTGTTATGAAGAGTTTCGCTTAGCAGTAATTCGACATGAAATATAATAAAGAAATATTGCAAACGCGCCTATTGCTCCAAAAAGAAAATGACAGTTGGATGTATATAAAGAAAGTAGGAAAAAGAACAATAAGATGGTCGCTGTTACAACAATTCCCCGATTTGCTTGCTTTAAATTCAAAAAAGTCCTCCTAAAATATTATTTGCTTCTAAAAAAGTAAAAATAGGGTATTTACATTATGAACTTTGAAATTTTCCCCAGTATTATTGACCAGCTAAAACTTTTTGTAAGCTACTTTCAATAATTTTGGAATCTGCGGGATTTTCCATCTCTAACTTACTTGCCATGGCATTAGCAGCAGCCGAAGGTGTTTGAACAGATTGTTTCAACTTAGGATCTTCAATCGCCTCTACGTAGTCTTTTTCCTTTTGCCACGCGTCCTTGATTTGTTGGTAATAATTCTCAGTGTTATTTTCAGAGTTATTTGTTGGTTCTTGATTACTAGAGCTGGAAAGAGAATGAGTTTCAAACGTGCTTTCTTCTGAGTCAAGCATGTTCACGCTCGTATCAAGTGTATTTTCATAATTACTATCTTTTAAATTAGTTTTAGAAGTAGTTGTCACTTCTGATGCTGTTTGACTAGCATTAGATGACGTTGTAGAAGCATTGTCGCTCTTACTTGCTTTAGTAGAACATCCAGCTAATGACAACATAGTAAATAAAGATAAAGTAAAGATGATTTTTTTCATATATTTTTGCTCCTAACGTATAGGCTAGTATATTACTGGTATAGCGAAGTTTGACAGGTAATTGTTTTGAATATCTCATTCATGACATGTTAACCACATTTTTTCAGCTTAATGAAAATGAAATATCTAAAAGCTACAAAATTAGTCTAAATTTCTTAAGAGATAAAGTAAAGAGTAATACTGGTTCAAAAAATTTCCTCTTTTGAGAATTAAATTGAAATGAAAAATGCTGGGGGGATATTTCACTATTTGTACGACAACAGACATTACAATATAGCCGTAGTGAAGTAAAAATTTTGATACTGAGAGTTCTAAAACTCATTGAGAAAATAGAAAATGTTTTTGAAAGGGCAAATATATAATTGTTAAATGCGAAAACTGTCATAGATAAATAGATAGAGGTGGGGACGAACACGATTAATTTAATAAACGGAGGAAATAGCCCGAAAATGGAGTAGATGCATAGAAATAGATGATAAGTCAAAACGATTTTCTAACTTATCATCTATATGAGGATTAAGAAAAGTCTTTTCGATATTGAAGAGACATACTAATTCCGGCAATTATTAAAGCTAAGGCGTATTTAAACATAAAAAATTGATTCCACATGTATGTTTTAGGAAATATGATGTCACAAATTACGATAGTCCAAAGCATGGCAACTGTAGATTTGTAATAAATTTTACGAGAGTACTCATCTTCTTTTCCGATCTTTTTAGTATAAACAAAGTATAAATTTCTAATTATCTTTTTATATTTTCTTAAATGCTCGTAAAGCCTTATTCTATGTGCTTTCGAGTATTTTTACTGTAGGAAGATACTTCACGTTTCTTTGCATATTTCCTCATGTCTTAGCTGTCAGAAGTGGTAAATAAGTAGTAAATTCATTTGTACTACTAAGCAACAAGACGCTCCTGTTGCTTCTCTTTATTCAAGCGTTTCATTTCTGCCATTGCAGAATCGAATGTTGCATGTGCGTAATAGTTCAGCGTCATGGCTATATTAGCATGTCCCATAATGTACTGTAATGCCTTTGGATTCATTCCTGCATTTGCATAGTTGGTACAGAATGTATGTCGCAAACTATGTGGAGTGATGTGTGGCAATTTATCCTCGTTATACTTATTGTATTTCTTAACAAGACCTTTCATCATGCCGTTGTAATCACTTGCCACTTTTGGATAGTTCTTTCTATTAAGAAAGAGGAAATCACTATATCCATCAATCTCAACACGCTTATCATTCTTTCGATTCGCTAACACTCGCTTAAATGCTTGATAGGCTTCTTCAACCATAGGAACTTGACGTTCGCCACTTTTGGTCTTTGGTGTTTCAATGTAGTACCCAATTTCAGTATCTCTCAATAGCTGATGGTCTATATTGACAAGACGATTCTCAAAATCTAAATCTGGAAGTGTCAAACCACCAAACTCTGAAATACGAAGACCTGTTTTTAAGAGTATCAGAATTTCATCATAATTTTTGCTGTAGGTTTTATCAGCTTTTGCAAAGGCTAACAGTTTTTCTTCCTGTTCTTCTGTTAGTACGGTCTTAGGGACAGTATCATCATCAAGAACTGCTTTCAGTTGAAAGTCAAATGGATTCTTCCGAACACAATCATCTTGTATAGCAATATAGAATGAAGCCTTTAAAGAACGTTTGTAGTTATTGATGGTTTGATAAGCATAACCATTTTCACTCATTCTAATAGCCCATTCTTTAGCGTCTGATGGCTTAATACTGTCAATACTTCTTACACCTAACTTGTCTTTCTTCAAAATATCCATAAGATATTTGCGTCCAGTTTCAGTGTTTTTTCTAACCTTTGGTCTTTGAGCGTTCTGTTTTGCGTAAAGCTGGCAGAGTGTCATTTTCTTTCCTACAACATCAATACCATCATGAATGTCTTTCTGTAACTCTGCGATTTTCTCTCTAAGTGAGATACAATCACGCTTTCCTGCTGGTACTCGGTCTGTAGCCACAAGTTTCCACGAGTAAACAAATTGCGGTTCTCCAAATGAATCTATATATTTGTATAAGTATCTTCCGTCTTTTCGTTGGCTCTCTCCAGTCTTTAAGATTCGACCTTTATTGTCACGTCTTTTTTCTGACATGGCATTTGCTCCTTTCCTTTATGGAAAGAGCCTTGATACGACTTAATACTATTTTATCATATACAAGACCCTTTGGCGACGCTAGATTGCGTCCAATGTATCTATAATTTTTTCAAATTGTTTTCGTTTAATCTGAATACGATTGCCATTCATAATCAGCCAATTTGCATTTTTATTTTCCTCTGCCAAGCGTCGTAGCTTGTTTTCGCCAATACGAAAATATTTTGACGCTTCTTCAATGGTTAGGGTATAACGTTCCCAAATAGGAATGTCAGTCTGCTTCATAAAATCCTCCTTTCCAAATCACTTATTTGGATTTCATAAAAGTTGTTTTACCAGCAATCGAACAGCTTTAGCAAAGCTCACGGGAGTTCCACCCCTGCATGGTTCTCATGTAGCCATACTCATTGCCTGCGACGGTTTTATCACGCTCGGACTATTGACTGTATGGGAGTATCATTATCACGATAAGAATGTCGTTGCAGGCAATCCTGCTAAAGATTGCTTCTCGGATCACTAACATGAATCGCTCGCTATCTTTATAAGATAGGTCATGGCGGTTAGTTCCGTTGGCTCTTTTCTTATCGAAACGTATTCGATTACTTTTATTCAGTTTTCAAAGAACAATGGCTCGTTAGCCTATCAAAACACATTGAAAGCTCAATATGCTTTGGTGGAATAACAAACCTCCCTGTTCGGGAAGCGTGGAATGGTTTAGCACGCTTCCACGAAAGGAGAGAGGATATTACTTAATTTCAAATGACAAAATCTTTGTAATCAGTCTGGTTTCCATTCTTCCACGTAAGACTTCATCAACGACCATACTTTGATTGCCATATTCATCTTTCATAAGTCGTAGGGAACGCTTCGTTATGTACCCTCTGTAATGATGTAGAATCTGGTTAATCGCTTCGGTATCGCCATCTGTTGCCTTTACAATGAGAGGAAAGGGAATCATAGGATATTGTGTTTTCATTCTTCAAATTCCTCCATAAACTTTTTAATTAAGGCTAGTCCACTGGTTCTATGCCGATAGACAGTAGAACGGTTCAATTTCAACAGGTCTGCAATTTCTGAATCGCTCATGTCCATAAAGTAAAACAGCAGTAGAATTTCACGTTTCTTGTCTGGCAACTCACGTAATGCTTCACTCAACAAATCATTTTCAACGCCTACTGATAACCCATTGAGTGTAAAAATCTGAAAGTCAGTTGAATAGTTATCTGTTGTCGCAAACTGGCTAACAAGATAATCGCCAACATCCGAAAAGGACACCTCACGCTTTGCAATCCTTGAAAGATAAAGCATATAATTCTTTCGCTCGTCTTCCATAGCACGTTTACAGATATAGTCAAACTGATTTTCTATTGTGGTCTGAAAAGAAGATGGTTTCATGTTTCTCACCCCCTTTCTGTCTAGGAAAGGAAGTGAGCCTTGCTCGTTTATCTCCTTTCACTCTTAGTCCCAATGTGAAAGGGGGATTTGTTGCATTACTGATAAATAAACTTTGTAAAAAAGTTCTGAATAGCCAAAAAAGCATATAAACAGATTTATTTCTCTGTTTACATGCTTCTGTTATTCTATCTATATGATTTATAAAACCACATTGGTGGACGTACTTATCTATTGCAGATAGACGACTTTTTTTGACAAGAACCCAATGTAAGGAAATTTATTGTATATGATGTACTTCATGGCGACGTTGACCTCCAACAAACCGCCATTTGGAAGTAATATACAATATTTTAACAGCGTAAATAGCACTACCATATAACGGTTTTTTTTATTGGCGTTTAGTAGTGCTTTTTATTAAATATAAACCTATAAACCATATAACACGTTTTTCTATACCTGTTTTTAATTCAGTAGGAACAATAAAATGTATAGAGGTGGTCTACTATGCGTAAAAAAGAAGATAAATATGATTTTAGAGCCTTTGGTTTAGCCATTAAAGAAGCTCGATTGAAACGAGGTTTAACTCGTGAACAAGTGGGAGCATTGATTGAAATTGACCCACGGTACTTAACTAATATTGAAAATAAAGGGAAACACCCCAGCATACAAGTTCTTTATGACCTTGTATCGTTACTTCATGTTTCCGTTGATGAATTTTTCTTACCTGCTAATAACTTGGTAAAAAGCACCCGACGATTACAGATAGAGAAATACATGGATAGCTTTACAGACAAAGAACTATCCTTAATGGAATCTTTAGCCAGCGGTATCAACGAAGCAAGAAACATCGAAGACTAATTAAAAGAATCCATACATAACGGAAAGAGCCGATAAAATGAGATTGTATTAATCTCATTTTATCGGCTCTGCGTCTTTGCGTCTGGCTCTGTAATCACAGTTACTTTGAACTGCTTTATTTCAATTAAATTTTCTTGTCTGCATTTCGGACAATAGAGGGGGAATTTTTTTAATTCAGTATCTTCCCTTATCTTTAATCGTGTTTTATTTCCACATACAGGACACAATATCCACTTGTAGTTTATAATAACTATCTCCTCCTTTACACTTTAATTCAAATCTTTATTAAAAAATATTTCATCTTATTTAACAAGAAACCATATTTATATAACAACATAAAATACACTAAGTTATTTTATTGAACATATATCGTACTTTATCTATCCGACTATTTGGACGACGGGGCTGGCAAACAGGTTCACCGGTAGTAACATGGTACCCTTTTAACTCTGTTAAACAAACACTACGTCCATTTGTAAAGAAAGTTAAATCACTACGATATTCTTGAATACACCGAGCAGGGATTTCTCCACTAAGAATGACCTCATTATTTTTCAATTGAGTGTCTACGATGTTCGCACAATATTTAGGAGCATCGTTGTATGCTCGTGAAAGATATTCCTGTGGCGCATAAATTTTAAAACTAAGATATGGCTCTAACAATTCTGTTCCAGCTTTTTTTAAGACTTGTTCCAATACAATAGGAGCAAGCATCCGAAAATCTGCTGGGGTACTAACAGGGCTATAGTATAAGCCATACTTAAAACAGATTTTACAGTCCGTCACATTCCAACCATACAATCCTTGTTCACAGCCATAGCGTATCCCCTCCATAACTGCATTTTGAAACGATTGATTTAAGTATCCAAGAGAAACCGAGCTCTCATACTGCATTCCACTTCCCAACGGAAGCGGTGATACAGATAAACCAATGGAAGCCCAGAAAGGATTTGGCGGCACTTCGATGTGAATGGTATATTCTGCATTTTTTAACGGTCTCTCCATATAAATGACTGTAGGCTCTTTTAGTTCTATCTCCACATGATACTTTTCTTGCAACAGTGCACTAATCACTTCCATTTGTACTTTCCCTAAGAAAGAAAGTATAATTTCATGTGTCGTAGAATCCACGTAATATCGTAGAAGCGGATCACTATCTGAGATTTCCAAAAGGGCATCAAGCAACATTTCTCTCTGTTCAGGTTTACTCGGTTCAACAGTTGTTTGTAGTAGAGGGTGCGGATTTTCAATCTTTTTTCTCTGTGGCAATAGTTTTGTATCTCCAAGAACACTATTTAACTTCAAAAACTCATTTTGCAAAATAACAATTTCTCCAGAATAAGCTCTATCAATCTTACATAATTCACCATTTATTGAAGTATACATTTCTGTAACTTTTATTTTTTCTTTTTCTGATACTCTAACCGAATCTCGTAAATGTAGTACTCCACTATAAAGGCGTATATATGCAAGACGTTGTCTTTTTTTTGTATATTCAATTTTGAAAACATTTCCGCAAAGTTCAGACGGACCTCGATGTGTTGATGAATAAAATTTATTAGTAATAACTTCTATAAGGTTATCAATCCCTATATTACTTTTTGCACTTCCATGATAAAGAGGGAACAGAGAACAATTCTGAAATCTTATGCTTTCCTCTTGTTCGAGTTCCAATGCTTCTAATGATTTACCGGACATATATTTCTCTAAAAGGTCATCGTTTCCCTCTATTACCGTATCCCATTGTTCAGATTCGGTAAAGTTCGTCACACACATATTAGGATACAGTTCTACCTTCTGTTTGATTACAATTTCGGCAGAAAGTTTCTCTTTAATATCCTGATAAACCGTTGATAAATCAATTCCATTTTGGTCAATCTTATTGATAAAAAAGATTGTGGGAATCCCCATTTTCCTAAGTGCATGAAATAATATACGAGTTTGTGCTTGTACGCCATCTTTTGCAGAAATCAGTAGAATTGCCCCATCTAAAACTGATAATGAACGATATACTTCTGCTAAGAAATCCATATGTCCTGGCGTGTCTATGATGTTCACCTTCGTATTTTCCCACTGAAAAGAGGTTATTCCTGTCTGAATTGTAATTCCTCTCTGACGTTCTAAAAGCGTATTATCCGTCCTCGTTGTACCTTTGTCCACGCTTCCTAATTCTGTAATCGCTCCACTGTTATATAATAAGCTTTCTGTTAAGGTAGTTTTTCCTGCATCAACATGAGCTAAAACTCCAATATTAATAATTTTCATGTGATTTTCCTCCATTCAAAAACCCAAAAGGGCATAAAAATCCCAGTGATAAATACTTTTATCACTGGGATTTTTATGCATAACCATAGGCATACAAAGCATACAGATATTCTCCGGATACTTTAGAATCACATGATAAAGGTATTCTTAAACTGGGTACAAAAAACTAAGCCCTCCTAAAAAAGGACATCCAATTATTTGTTCCCACTATCAAATTGACAGTTTATTTAAGAATACCTTGCCGCATATTTATTAACTCCTTTTAAATAGATACTTAAATAATAGCACGTAAGAGCATATTTGTAAAGGAATCTCCAATTTTTTATCAAAGAGAGTACGTGATTACAAAATAGCTGTAATAATGTACCAATATTTGTTATTCTATAATCTTCCAATTACTCCCGTTCTTTTCAAGTACCAAATCAAATTGAGATACCTGCGTTGCTTTGGTCTGCTGGTCGATATACTCCACTGTCAGCGATACCGTGACTTGATTATCCTTACGATTGTGAATAGGATTTACCAGTTCTTGAAAGATGTACTCTTTTCCGATTGGTTTTAATATCCCGTCATTCACATAGTAGGAAAGTTCACTGGCTGTCGCTGTAGGATAGAGCTTGAAGAACGTCGTTAAAAACTCATTGATTTCATTGGTTGTAATGGAATCAACCGTCCCCTCACTTTCAATGGCTTTTGGTTTATAACTTGATTTCTTAGGTATGTTGGTAATGGTCGGATTCTTAACCAGTACCATATTTCCAGAACCATCTACATAGACACTCACTATATAAGCAGAGTGGACGGTCTTTGTATTTTCTCCCTCTGTAATGAGCTGGTCTACACTGTAGGTTACATTAAACTCATTGTCGCCAGTTGGCTCTACCGTCCATATCTGAAATCCTCTTACAGAAGACGATACAGGAATATCTTTGCGTACTGTATCAACATTGAGAGCTTGAAGTTCATCTGTCAGATAGCCTTTTAGACTTTCCATTCGATTATCAATGGACTTATCGGATTGCTCCCATGAATAGTAGACTTTCGCAAAGTTCTCTACAAAATTTTCTACATGATGAGTATCAACGTATTCCTTTTCTATGATAGTTGTTTCGTGAATAGTATGAGTATCTATAGCTGTAAAGTGCTTGAATATCGCAAAGCTGAAACTAAGCCCTAAAAGTACCCACAAGGCAATCACAACCTTTTTATGAGGATTGACCTTATAGACACGAGGTTTCTTTTCCTTTGGTATCTGTTTTTCTTTATTCTGATTTTTTCTAAATTTCATCATTAAATCTTCCTTTCTCATTGTTTGATTCGTCCTGCTCCCACTAAATGCTGTTGCCAGTAGGGGCTTGTTAAGTCGGCATAACCGATTGATAGCGATAGGTAAGACTTTGAGGTTATCTCCATCTTTTCCCCCGCTTCACACCGTGCATGAGAGTTTCCCCTCACACGGCGTTCCATCAACAGTAATTCATTTCTATTTCACTATTCCCAGCTAAAGCACGTAATTTATTCAGCTTTTCCAATGATCTTTCCTTTTTTAATACCAAAGGTAAATAATGAACTATCGTTTCTCTTTTAGTCGCATGAATCAATTTGTGTGTTTCTTTTGTAACAATCACAAGATTCTTATAGTTATCATTCCCACCAAGTGATAACGGCTTAATGTGATGAACTTCCATATTATCTTTTGATAAATTTTCACCACTAACATGACATTTTCCTTGTTGGGCTATGAACAGAGAGATTCGATTATCGTTAAATTCTACAGACTTATTCGGATTGGAATTTTCCAGCAGGTAATAAACGGTATGCATATCCATCTTTAATCTTTGATGAATAAACAGCCTACCTTCAGGCGTATATCGATTCCAGTCCTTCGGAAAGATTCTTGGCATTGTAAATTTTATCCCGGCTATTGGAAATAAAATCATGTTCGCTATGAATCGTTTCTTCCAGTTATATTGTTTATAGAATTTTTGATAGGTACTGGTTAGCGTTCCGTGCTTATTGCGAATATTTTTGGTTCGACAATCAAGACTTTTATTTACTGTGAAAGCAATATCTACAAAATCTAAGTTGACCAGAGTCGCAATTTTATAATAGTTATGCAAACCTAGAACAACAGAGTTGTACTTATTGACATTATCTACAGTTGGATTAGCGGCGATTGTTTTGATATTGTTCTTTAGTTTATCTACCGCATTAATCTTTGCCTTATCACACATTCGGCTTCGATTGGTATATCCGTTTGCTTTTCCTTTTTTCACTTTCAACTTGAATCCTAGAAAGTCAGAATAATTTTTTCTCAGATTAGTTACTTTTGACTTTTCAGGACTTATGTCTAAATCAAGTCGTACTTTTAACCATTGTTTTGTTGCGAGGAAAATTTTCTGGGCAGTATGATAATCTTTGCACATGATTTTGAAATCATCTGCGTAACGGACAATTTTGATTTCTTTCAAGTTTGAATACTTTCTTATTGATTGAGTTTTACTCAGCAGACTACTGTATTTTTTTTTGGTTGGAAATCCGTCCCACTGACTATCTATCCACCAATCTAATTCGTTTAGCACCACATTAGCTAAAAGAGGAGAAAGAATACCACCTTGTGGGGTTCCTTTGGTTGATTTTCCAATGCCTTTTACCTCTGCCTTAAGCATTCTCGACAATATTGAAATAAATGTCTTGTCTCGAATTTTCATTGTCCAGAGTTGCTTAAGCAATTTTCCATGATTTACATTGTCAAAGAAGCCCTTAATATCAATGTCCACTACATAGTGAAATCCTTTAAATGTCCATTGCTGAAATATCGCTATGGCATGGTGCGAACTTCTTTCTGGTCGAAATCCATAAGAATGCTTATGGAATTTTGCTTCCAAAATTGGTTCAAGGATCTGCTTTATGCATTGCTGTACTAATCTATCCTCAATTGTTGGGATTCCTAGCGGTCTGGTTTTACCATTTGGCTTTGGAATCTCGACTCTTCTGATGGAGTGAGGTTGAAAGTTGTTAAATCGATTTTGAACGTATTGAACTAATTGATATGGGTTTTCTTCACCAACATCAATAATCGTTCTTTTATTTGTTCCAGCAGTTTTACTGCCTTTATTGCTTTTGATATTTCGATAAGCCAATAAAATATTTTCTTCTTGTGTGATATAGCTCATTAAATCTCTAAACACATGACTGCCTTCGGCAGATAATTGATAGAGTTCGTCTTGAATTTTCTGAGTATCGTAATACTCATTGAACCTCAGTGCCTTTTTGTTACTAACTTTGACTGTCATTAGTTGGTTCCTTCCGTAATAATGAAGTTTTCCTATCTTAGTCTTACCCGAACCTAATTCATGAACAGTCAAATAGATTGAATTACTGTTGACTAGTGGCTATCCCTCCACAGCTTGTTATCACTGTTTCGTAGGTACTGTGCCACCACTTTCACTGAAATTAATGTAAGTTATGGTCAAAGCTTTTCCTTACAAACACTTCATTTACGAATAAGCGTATCCGTGTTTTCAGCTTACGACGTTCCGATAATTCTATCCGTACATCATACTTTTAGGTAATCCCTCTGTGCCTGTTTGCTTGATATCGCCTGTAACGATATAGGGAGTTTCATAGTGACCAGTTTTACTCCACCCCACAAACCCTACGATTTGTAGTAGCTGCCGTTAGACAACTTCGCGGTGTAGACACGTACATTCAGAATTTCGTCAGTGCTTTTCGCACATTCTTACCATGAGTATTTTATGGAAGCCCGACCTATCGGACACTCGACTACCTCTAGTTCGCATTTCCTTTCGTATTCTCAAAATACGATTAGGGCGTCTTCTCAGTCGACTTCTGCGAGCTCCAGACCATGAAATCCTTAATAATTTATCGCCTGTCGCAGTTTTAGCTAAAGCCTTTCAGGGCGTTACTCCGTCATTCGACTTTTCGAATTATCAGTTCTCGTTACAACTTTTGTTTTTGCGAGGTTGTAACTGCCTAACCTTTTCAGTTAGGAACGTCTCGCACG
>CWHE01000052.1_pt1 | contig 33045 bp, 29 predicted proteins | sample 685091 | NCBI WGS metagenome assembly CWHE01 (sample SAMEA3735855, study PRJEB9488) | human gut metagenome | biome: ENVO:mammalia-associated habitat; material: ENVO:feces | place: Malawi | collected 2009-02-27
TTAAAACCCTAACTCTAATATACAAGGGAGACTCAATACAGATCCTAGTATTATAGAACTCTTGATAAGTAAATATAATTTATTTTTCATAATTCAAATCCTTTTATAATTTATTGTGTGTAAATAATAAATCTTTTTTTAAGGATATAATGATCAATTTTTAATTAATAACTTTTGTTTTTTGAGCAATTTATTTTATTTAAATCAATTGTCGCAAAATTGACTTATTTTTAACGAAAGATTCTATGATCGATTTTAAATAAGTAGTATTTTGTGAAGATTAATATACATAAACTTGTTCGGTGAGATTTTTAAACAAACATAGTCTATCGAGCAGAAATGGCGGGTTAAAGCTTCTCATAAAATGGCTAAGAAGTAATTCTTTACGTTGTTTAATGTTAAATATCAGATGATGAGATAGGAGATTGATTGTGTGAGTGAGAGATGCTAGTCTTTTTAGTTCTTTTCGCCGATGGTTGATATCTTTTTTATACTAGTGGAAGATTGTCTTGATTTACTTGGTTGTTAGAGATAGGAACCAAGTAAAATGCTATTCCAAAATCGAATTATAAATTTTTGGGGGTCGGTTCGTGTTTCAAGAAATGTTTAGGGTTATTACCTATTTCTTTGTATTTTTTACACAAATCAATAAACTTAAATCCTTCTATCTCATCTTATTAGATTTTCTGGAACAAATAATAGATTGTATCTGAATTTAGTTCGCACAATCTTCTCTAGGTGGCACTTGTGGATCTGAGTCAATACCTCCGACATGACTTGTGAGAGTTTTTTCGGGATTCCAGTGGGTGAACATCTTATCGTTTCGACCAGCCATCAAATAAAGATAAATATAGTTGTAGAGAGTTGTCCTTCTTGGAATCTTTTTAAGCGGAAAGAGATTCAGTTTTTTTTGCACGTCCTACTACGGCATCAGAGGATGGTTTTTCTCTTTTCATCTGTTGGTCGGCATAGGCCATAAAATCAGGTGTAGCGCTCCATTTAGGTTGCTTAGTGCTATCCTGACGCGCTTTTTCATAGGCAGCTTGACCAGCCGAGGTGGAATAGATGAACGTTTCATATTCATAACGCATGCCATTTTTTTCTGTCGCCGAATTAGATGAACAGTACCATGCTTCACTTCAATATGGATATGGATGGTCTGTGGTGCAGGACCTAGCTGTTTGGCGATTTTTCGGTTTGATAACGGACGTTCTTGAGCTTTCAAGGCTTCGATTTGGCAGCGTTCCTCATAAGTTAGGTGTTTTCCTTTGTGTGTGAAACTATGGTATTCTCAATTTGCGTCATTGCGAATTCATCCTTTATTGATTGTGTAGGAGCTTCAATAATACATGAAATTTGCAAGGGCTCTTTTTTATTTTTCTAAGTGACTAAGTTTATTATAAAATCTACCTGTTTTGAAATTAAAAAAGTTAAAATTATCAAAAAAAGAATAAATTTTATGAAAAATAAGTTAAGATAGAAAAAGAAATAGGTGATTTGATGATACTATTAACTACAATAGCTAGATATTAATCTTCATATTGGTATATAGACAATGATATCTATTAACTGTTTCAGTGTAGGAGGCAATAGTGAGAAAGAGAAATTCGAAAGTTTTTAATAATTTATTGATTGTATTGGGAACAATACTAATTTGTTTAGCGCTTGTAGCGCTATTTTACCAATATTATGATCTTCAAGGAGAAAATGACAAGAGGGTGACTTCCACACATTCAAGTATCAAAAATGGAGAATTAACTAAATCAAAAGTAAATAAAAAAATTGATAGCTTAACTACTTTGAAATATACTTTTGAAAAAATAACTGTTGGGGAAGAAGATTCTGGATCTGGTGGGAGCAAAAAAAATGAAGTCAAAAATTTGCTTGGAAAACCAGACTCAAAAATAGAAGATTACAATGCAGGGGAAAAAGCGACTTCTTACTCTTGGAATTATTTTCCTTGGGATGATCCAATAGTTTCAGTGATGATAACCTTTAGAAATGGAAAAGTAGTAGCTAAGTCATTAGATATTGCTAAAAAACATGAAGAAAGTATTCCTGGATTTTTAAACGAGTTTAATCAAATGATGAATGGACAAACTTATTCTAAAGAAGAGATAATAAAAAAATTGGGATATCCAACTTCAGAAATGGTATTAAGACATAGTAAACATCAATATGAATATTTTGTTTGGAATGATTCTAATAAAATATTTTCTATAGAGTTAAAAGATGGAGAACTCAAAGAGCGTAAACAGAATGAGTACTAAAATATTATGAATCTATGTTAATAAAGTGGAGGCATTTATCGAGCGTTTCTCTGAAACTACGAAAAGAAATTCTGTCTAGTTGTAGCCGATTCAGTCAGTGTAAAGGTAGTGGAAAGATAGTATAGATTTTTGGAAGGAATAGGAGAATCCCGATTTAAAATGATAAGCGAAAAATTCAAGAGATAAATATGCGAGACTTAAAGTACGAAGTAAATATAACCTCGTACTTTAAGTCTCGCTACTTGATAGATAAGTGAAATCTAAAAATAAACCTAACTCCGTGAAAACTGTGCTTCATACAACTTCTTATAAAAACCATCTTTTTCCAACAGCTCTTGATGACTGCCAATTTCAACGATTTGTCCGTGATCCAGCACGAGGATCTGATCAGCATTTTGGATTGTTGACAGACGATGGGCGATCACAAAGCTAGTATGATTCTTCATCATTGCCAAAAAGGCGCTTTGGATTTTTTGTTCAGTCAAGGTATCCACTGAACTGGTCGCTTCATCAAGAATCAGCATGGAAGGTTGACTGATCATCGTTCGAGCGATGGTCAGCAATTGCCGCTGCCCATCGGAAAGCTTAACACCAGCATCGCCTACAATCGTATCTAATTTATCCGGCAAGCGCATCACGAAATCATACATATAGGCATCCTTCAATGCTGCATAGATCTCTTCATCTGTTGCTGACTTACGGCCGTAACGCAAATTGGCTCGTAAGCTGCTATCCATCAACCAGGTTTCTTGCAATACCATGCCGAATTGCTGGCGAAGACTGTCTCGGGTTAAATGGCGGATATCCGTACCATCAATCGTGATCGTTCCTTTGTCTACTTCATAAAATCGCATTAGAAGATTAACCAGCGTTGATTTTCCAGCGCCGGTTTTTCCAACGATAGCGATGGTTTCACCTGGTTCGACAGTTAAATTGAAGTCTTCAATCAATGGCTGATCCTTTTGATAAGCGAAATCAACATGCTCGAAAACGACCTTTCCCTTTGCGGCAGTTAAGGTAAAGGCATCAGGATCATCGGCTTGTTCAACAGGTTCCTTCAATAATTCAAACGAGCGATCAAGACCGGCAATTGCAGTTTGTATCTGAATCGTGATTCCAGATAATTCAATAAAAGGCTTTGTAAATTGGCTGGAATAGATCGTGAAGCTGGAGATAATCCCGATTGTCACCCCGCTATCAGTTTTTAATGCTAATAAACCACCCACCAGGCCAACCATCAAATAGGCTAGATGATCGACAAAACGCGAGGAAGGATTGGTCAAGGAAGAAACAAACTGAGCTTTTTGTCCCCGTACATAAAGCTCTTGATTCAACGCTTCAAAGTTCGTTTGATTTTGGTTTTCTCGTTGGAACGCTTTGACGATTTTTTGATTGCCGACCATTTCTGTAATGAAGCCAGAGATTGAACCGACTAGTTGCTGCTGACTTGTAAAGTATTGCTGCGAGGTGCGAGCGACGATATAGGTAATCAAAAAGATGATCGGCGTTGCCACCAGTACAACGAACGTCAGCATTGGACTAAGATAGAGCATAAAGACTAAGGCGACTAGAACAACGGTCATGCCAGAGAATACCTGATTGAAGACTGCGGAGATAGCAGTAGAGATATTATCCATATCATTGGTAAAGCGGCTGACAATATCGCCTTTTGAGCTTTGATCGTAATAACTCAGCGGCAGTTTATTCATATGAGTGAAGGTTTCTTCCCGCAGTTTAGCCACTGAATCAAAGGCAACCGTGTTTCCTAATCGCTGAATAAAATATTGACTGATAACCGTTACTAAAAAGATGCCGACAAATAATTGAAGAATCTGAAAGAGTCGGGTAAAGTCAACGACGCCTTGATTGACCATTTGATCGACAGCGACACCAATATAATAGGTCATCAACACAGAGGTGATCCCACTAGCGATTCCTAAAATAATTGCTGCGAACAATTCTTTTGGATAAGCCGCTAAATAAGGAATGAACAATTTCAATGAACGGAAAAAATTCTTTTTCTTGATCATTGAACAGCACCTCCTTCTGCTTGAGATTTGACCAGTTCCTGATACAGCTCAGATTCTTGCAATAGCTCTTCATGACTGCCTTGAGCCGCGATTTTTCCGTTATCCATCAAAAGAATTGTTTCCGCATCTTGGATTGAGCGCAAACGCTGAGAAATAATGATTACACCACAATCAAGCTCGCGTTTCAGTGCTTGGCGCAAATCTAGGTCAGTCTGATAATCCAAGGCCGATAAGGAATCATCTAGGATCAGTAATTTTGGTTTGCGGATTAAGGCGCGAGCAATTGTTAAGCGTTGACGCTGACCGCCAGAAAAATTCTTTCCATTTTCCAAGATCATGGTATCCAAGCCCTTTGGTAGGGTTTCAACAAATTCACTAGCCTGAGCGATGGCTAAGGCTTCCCAGCAATCTTCATCTGTGGCATCCTGTTTTCCCCATTGCAGATTTTCCCGAATCGTTCCACTAAAGAGGACAGCAGTTTGGGGTACAATCGCGATTTCAGAACGTAAATGATCCAACGACCAGTCTTTGACATTGCTCCCAGCAAAGCTGACTGCTCCTTTTGAAGCATCGTAAAACCGTGGGATCAAACTGATCAGAGTTGATTTTCCACTACCGGTAGCGCCAGTAATACCGAGAATTTTATTTTCCTGCAAAGTGAAGGAGACGTCCTGTAAAGCCAGACCAGATTTTTCTGTATAGCGAAAATCGACATGCTCAAAATCAATTAATGGTGCTTGTTCGTTAGCATTTTGAACCACGCCATCATCTTCTAAGGTTGTGTCAGTCGCAAAAACTTCATTAATCCGATTCGCAGAGGCCGCTGCACGAGTAAATAATACGACTAGATTAGAAACGACGATCAACGCTAAAAGCATTTGGTTCATGTAATTGATCAAAGCTAAGACCTGACCTTGTTCTAAATGTCCAACATTGACTTTAAAGCCGCCAAAATAAAGCAGCGCCACGACACCCACATTCATAATCAGTGTCGTACTAGGAGAAAGCAGGGCAGAGATGTTAGCGACCCGCTGATTTAAGCGGGAGATTTCTTCTGTTTCTTCATTAAAGTGAGCCGTTTCGGTATTTGTTCGGGCAAAAGCGCGAATCACTCGGACGCCGCTCAAATTTTGGGTCACCAATTGATTTAACTGATCGAGTTTTTGTTGAATTTTTCTATATAAGGGTACAGAATAATGGATAATCAAAAAGAGAATGAAACAGAAAAGCGGCAGCAGAATCAAGAAAATCAATCCCATTTGCCAATCGATATAAAAAGCCATAATGACCGAACCAATACTTAGAAACGGTGCTCGAACGACTAAGCGGATCAGCATCGCTAGAGCCCCTTGCATCTGATTGATGTCATTGGTCATGCGCGTGATTAAGGTATCTGTCCCAAAGCGATTCAATTCCTTATGGGAGAAGCTGTTGATTTTCTCCATCAAGCGATTTCGCAGAACCGTACCGAAGCCCTGAGAGGCAATCGAAGCATAATACTGACAGATCAGCGCACAGAGCAATCCGACGATTGACAGTCCCAGCATGGCGACAGTCATCTCAACTACTTTGCCTTGATCGTGGCGAGCGATGCCTTCATCTACTAATCGAGCCATGAATAAGGGCAGAATCAGTTCGAAGACAGCCTCTAAAAATTTGAAAAAAGGGCCAAGAATAATCTGCTTTCGATAATCTTTGGCATAACGTAAAAGCTGAAGCATATAAGTTCCTCCAATAGATAAAGTAAATAATCTGCAAAATAGGATCGCTTCTATTGTAACTTACTTGTCAATCAAGTCCGAAGAATATACTTGGAAATACCAGAAAACTTGTCTGCCAAGTAGAAAACGAGTCAAAGAAAAAAGAGTGATAGAATTTCCTTCACTCTTTTTTGTCTTCTCTATTTTTGGATAGCTCACTGATTGTTTCTTGAATGAAATTCCTGCTTTGATTAGTAATAAACGGATCAATCACGACGACTGGATAATCTTTTGGTAGTCCTTCGGAAGAACCTGTCGTGATTAGGCAATCATAATTTTTTAATTCCTCTTTTAGGTTAGGCAAGCCGCCTGATAATTTTTCGAAATGTGTGATCGTGAAGTTGCCATAGACCTTTTCGGAAATCTGCTTTGCTAAAAAGGTCTCTTCTGTTGGAGATAAATCGGACAGTAACAGAACTTTTAGTGGCTGATCTTGACTGGCTAGCCATTCCATACTATACACTTCGGTTGTAATCAGCAAATACATATAATTTTGAATAAAATCCTCTTCTTGATACATGTTGTGTCTTGAGACAAACCGTTCTACTAATTCCCGAATCTTTTGAACTCCTCGACGATAGACCTTTGATGCTTCTTGTACGAATACAGAACGATTGCGCCATAATACGCCAATGTACTTTCCATTTGGATCGCATAAGTAAAAATCATTGCATAAAACCGTCGCTATGTCTAATCGATTCAAGTTGCTGAGACGATTTCCCAGCATTTCATCAAATTCTTTCGCTAAAGCATAGTGCTGTGTAAATAACCGGCGATATCTTGGATTTTCTAGCAGAGCGACATCTCGATGCAGTAGTCTGAAGACAATAGCGTCAGAAAAGGTTAACCAAAGTGCGTCTCGAACCATCTCGATTGTTAGTTCCAAGCCGACACCTTCTCTAAGTGCCTGCTTTAATTTTTTGTAGGCGAGTCCTGTTGGAAGAAGAATGGCGTTTGTCCTTAATTCTTCCTTAGGAAACCTATGACCTCTTTTTAGTCGCCAAAAACTAATGTACATATTGTAAATCAGGCGTTTCTCGTACACATATTTCTCATGAATACAATTCATATCAATAAATTCTTGAACGTATTTTTCGATGATGTAGTAATGATCGGGCGGCAATTTAGGAAGAGTGCTTTCAAAGGCGCTTTGTCGTTCTGTGTAAAAACGATAATAGAAATTTCGAATCTCACCTTCGTTTCCTTCTATTCGCAGGGGACGATAGTGAAGCTGCATCCCTGCTTTGGTCAAGGTAGTTTCGATTTTTTTTAGGTAGCGTTGGGTATTAGAGGAGCTTAAATATAGTTTTTTTGATAGTGCAGTAATATTTTCGCATTCTTCATACAGAAGCTCTTCGATAATTTGAAATTCAGGACAAGCATTTAAAAAATCCGCATAGATGACACCAAGGCTGATCGATTTATCCATGATAATTCGAAACAAGCCCTTCACTTTGACTATTTGGACGACATTTGGTTTTTCAGAATTGATCAAATCGATATCGTTCAATAGGATCGGCAGGGAACAATTTAACAGGCTTAATAATTGATCACTGGATAGACCATCTCGCCGGTAGTATAAATGCTCCAATAACAACAAACGACGTTTATTGCTGGTTCCTAAAGTTGTGCGAAAATCCATCGTCGTTCCCTCCTTTTTTTGAGCAAGTTCTTAAACAATTAGAAACTACAAGCTAAGTACAATCCTTTTTTTGCGAAAATAATAAATTTACAATTTTTGACAGTTGAAAGTGATGATGATCGAAATAAAGATACGAATACGGTAACAATACCACTGTGATTAAAACGTTTTCTATATAAAAATGATATAGGGAGAAAGCGTTAAAAACAAGCGTTAATTGTAAATACTCTTAAAAATAAGTGTTTTTAGCATATTGAACACAGCTTTATACAAGTAGCTGCTCTAAGTTTAGACCTTAGCAGCGTCATTTGGTTTAAGACTGAATGGATAATGAACAAAATCTGCAAGCGATCTTTTGCCTATTATCAATGTGATTCATTTACTAGAATAGTTAAAAGTTGGAAAGGCAAGACGCTTTCTAAAGTTAAGCACAAGGCACATAGTGGAAGCTTTACCCATGAAACTAGCATTTTCTGACTATCCGTGGAATAATGAAAGCCAAGCATTCGTTTAATGGAGGAAGAAAATGGAAAAAATATTTACGATCATTGTGCTCTTATTTTTTTGCTATTCATTTATTGGTTGGTTATGGGAGACGATTTATTGCTCGATCAAGGCGAAACATTTCGTGTATCGCGGCTTTCTATTAGGACCAATCACACCAATCTACGGCTTTGGAGTCGTTGGCGTGCTTTATTTTATTGAACCCTATCAGCAGAATATCGTGCTCCTGTTTTTCTTAGCGCTGATTCTCGTGACCGCCTTGGAATATCTGACCAGCTTTTTATTAGAGAAAATTTTTCATCTGACATTATGGGATTATAAGGATGTTCCATTGAATATCAATGGACGGGTGGCCGTACCAGTCTCCATCTTTTGGGGCATTGCCTGTGTGTTTATTGTTCGCGTCTTAAATCCTTATTTAATGACTGTTGTTAGCAGCTGGCAGCAGCGCTTTGGAATTTTTCTACCAATGCTTCTATTAATGCTAACAAGTTTTGATCTAGGTTTTACCCTAGCGAACCTTGCATCATTGCGTCAGGCGATAAACAAGATGAGTGCTACGATCCAAGACAAGAAAGAACAGCTGCAAGCAGATCTTGGAGAATTAAAGGTAGCAGCAGAAGAACGTCGCCAGGGTTGGATGGCTGAAATCAAAGAACAGCCTGAGTGGCGTAAACAACTGCCAAGGCTGAATTTCCAAGAACGCCGCTTCTTGAATAGCTTCCCAAATATGAAATCGAAGGAAATAAAAAGTCCTTTAGCGGAGATTCGCCAGTTATCTAAAGAGCTGCGGAAAAAATAATATTACAAAAATATGACAAAAATTAGTCCTTTCAAAGCTTGAAGGGACTATCTTTTTTATGGTGTCTAGGGAAAATAAAACAAATGTTACTAAAACATGTTTCGTTTTGTAATGAAATGTAATGTTGGTGAAACAAAAAGTCCGTCATTTTCTCGTATAATAACTGAGGGTAAATAGAAAGGTGGACTTTTAAGTGAGAAAGCAAACGTTTGGGTTCGTTGCCACGCTATTGTTGGGTGCTAACGTACTTTTACCAGTCTTTGCACAGGCAGAGTCACTGAATGAGTTAGATAAAAAAGAATCCGCAATCGCTCGACAAAGTGATAAAATCAGCGGAGAATTACAGATCGCACTGAATGATGTCAACGAAAAATATCAAGAAGTTAACGATATTCGGACAAAAATCAGTGAGAATGAAGCAGTTTTGGAAAAGACCAAAACAGATATCGTGGAAACAGAAAAGAAGATTGAACAGCGTAAAGAAGCAATTGCAGAGCGGATGAAAACTGCTCAAGTCAATGGTATGACGGATCGTTCGATTAATGCATTATTGGAATCAAAGGATCTTGGCGAGTTTTTGAATCGTGCCTTTGCGATGACCGTTATCCAAAATGCAGAGAAAACAAAAGTTGCTAGTCTAGGCGAGGCCAAAGACAAATTAACCGAATTAAAAGCAACACAAGAAAAAACACAAGCCCAATTAAAACAAAATAGTCAAAGTCTGGAAGCTGAAACGACGAAGTTAGATGAAAAAATGGCCAACTTAAAGCAAGAGTTAGCCGATAATAAAACTAGCTTAGAAAAAATCAGCCAAGACAAAGAAGTAGAAAAGGCCCGCCAAGCTGCTGAAAAAGCACAAGCGGAAAAAGCGGAGAAAGAAGCCAAAGCAGCCGAGGCTGCAAAAGCGGCGGAAGCCGAAAAAGCTTCAAAAGCTGCGGCAGCACAGGCACAAGAAAAGGCGAAGGCTGAAGCGTCATCGCAAGCATCTTCACAATCGTCAAAACCAGCTTCATCAGCGTCAAGTTCACAACAAACAACACAAACAAGCGAACAACCAAAACAAGAACCAGCGCAACCAGCACCAAGCACACCGACGACATCTGGTCGTACGATGCAAATGGAATCAACGGGTTATTCATGTGCAGAGTCAGTGAATACATTCTTTACAGCGATGGGAATCGACTTACGTCAAAATCCACAGGTTGTAGCTGTTGATCCAAGTGTCATTCCATTAGGTTCAATGGTAGAAGTATCTGGCTATGGAATTGCAATCGCCGGTGATACCGGTGGTGCCATCAAAGGGAATATTATTGATGTCCATTTTCCAACAGTTGAACAATGTATCCAATGGGGACGTCGTTCAGTAACTGTGACCGTTATTAGTTAAGACAAGTGAAGCACTGTTTGAGATCATAGGATTTCAGACGGTGCTTTTTTTGCGTAATCAGCTATTTAAAGAGATCCATGGACAATTTATCAACCGTGTCAAAAGCCTTCATTATTAAACTACAAGTTACTTTAGCAGAAACTGTTAAATCAAAAGTATAAAAAATCGACTAAGCTGACTGACAGACCCTGGAAACACGTGTATAAAATTGCTTTATGTCTACAAAGAAAAACGCGATCTGCATATGTTTATGGAGAAAAGGTAAGAAGGGTAGTTTTAGACTTATAGGATGAAATGAGGTTGAAGAGTAAAAAAAGGTGTTTACGAAGAATAGTTGGTTGATAAATCTGCTGTAAATAGTGATACAGATTATCCATTAGAAAATACAGATATCATTAGTATTACTATTATTAAATCAGAAAATCGTCATAATAATAATAAAAATCAGAACTTTATAATTCACAATCATCTTTTGGATTGACAAAGAAATTATTGAGTAATCACTTTAGTAAAACATTACACTAGTTATGTATATTTTCTATACAGGAATACTCATTATGCCTGTATTGCTTAGAATCATTCTATCTTATCATGTATACCTTATGGAGAATATGTATCAAATTTAGTTATAATAAGAAACTTTATCGTTCGCTGAAGTAGCCTTTTTCAATATTTTAGCAAATGAAATATTTAACATTAGTTTAAAAATCTTGTATCGTAATATGTGTAGAATGACTCGTGTTACTTAATAACTTAAATTGAAAAACAGAAGGGTGAATGTAAAATGATTAAATTGTATACGTCAGCTAGTTGTACATCATGTAGGAAAGCCAAAGCATGGTTAAGAGAAAATGGATTGGCATTTGAGGAAAGAAATATAATGTCGAATCCTTTGACAAAGGATGAAATCAAAGAAATTCTTACGATGACCGAAACAGGAACAGATGAAATTATTTCCACGCGTTCAAAGGTCTATGAAAAATTAGACGTTGATTTCGATGAGCTATCTCTAAGCGAATTGGTCGATATCATCGAAAAATATCCAAGTTTATTGAGACGTCCGCTTGTTTTTGATGAAACGAAATTCCAAGTCGGTTACAACGAAGATGAGATCCATCAGTTTATTCCGAGAGAAGTTCGCAGAGTGACTTCGAAGAAAATGGCTAGAGTCTTGCTTTATATGGATTTGCAAAAAGAAAGTCTTGTATAAAGACATAATTATAGATAAATCCCCATCCCGTTCTTTTTTGTTGGTAGGAACAGGCTGGGGATTATTTTGCGAGTTAAGCTTTTCGCAGTTTATTCGGTATGAAATGTAGACAGAACTTTTTAGCAAAAATAATGGACAAGCAGTTTAGCTTAATCGTATGCGTACGAAGACAAGAGCTATTTTTCAGATAAAATGCTTCCTATCCTATGTGCCAACTGTTTGACGAATCAAATGGTCAAAGGCGCCAAGAGCGGCGGTAGCTCCAGAGCCCATTGAGATAATGATTTGCTTATAGGCGCTGTCTGTACAATCACCTGCGGCAAAAATCCCTTCTACATTGGTTGCGCCATGTTTGTCTACTAGAATTTCGCCACGATCGCTCAAGGCGACTGTATCGGCTAACCATTCAGTGTTTGGCATTAGACCAATCAAGATGAAGACCCCTTCAACATTCAAGGTATGTTCTTCATTTGTTAGACGATCCGTATACGTCAATGCTTCAACGTGGGAAGACCCGGTGATCTCCTTTGTTGCTGCATTTGTAATTACCGTGACATTCGACAACGAGTAAAGCTTTTCTTGCAACACTTGATCGGCCTTTAGTTCAGGAAGAAATTCCAGTACATAAATATGTTTCGCTAATCCAGCTAAGTCAATGGCGGCTTCAATCCCTGAGTTTCCGCCACCAATCACCACAACTTCTTTATCTTTGAACAATGGGCCATCGCAATGCGGACAATAAGCGATGCCTTTGTTCTTAAATTCCTTTTCACCAGGAACATTGATGGCACGCCAACGGGCACCGGTTGAAAGAATCGCCGTTTTCGTCGTTAAGTGCGCACCGTTTTCTAATTCAACTTCGATCAAATCCTTCTTCTGAATGGATTTGGCACGTTGGCCTTTCATGATATCTACATCATATTGTTTCACGTGTTCTTCCACTTGACGCATTAATTGCGGACCTTCCACGTAAGGCGTGCCTATCACATTTTCGATTCCCAGCGTTTCTAAGACTTGACCGCCGAAGGTATCCACCACCATTCCGGTTTTGATTCCTTTACGAGCAGCATATATTGCTGAGCTGGCACCAGCAGGACCGCCCCCGATGACTAAAACATCAAAGGTTTCTTTATCGGCGAATTCATCCGCGCTCAAAGGTCCGCTGACTTTCTCGATAATTTGTTCGATCGTCATTCGACCGCTATCAAATTCTGCATTGTTTAGGAAGACGGTCGGTACGGCCATGATTTCCTTTTCATCAACTTCTGCCTGGTACATCCCACCTTCGATCATGGTGTGCGAAATCTTTGGATTCAACACAGACATAATGTTCAACGCTTGGACGACATCTGGACAGTTATGACAGGTTAGGCTGACATAGGTTTCAAATGCTAACTCCCGATCAATCGATTTGATTTGTTGGATCAGCGCATCATCGATCTTTGGTGCCCGCCCGCTAACTTGCAGTAAAGCTAGAATGAATGAAGTAAATTCGTGTCCCATTGGTAAGCCGGCAAAGACGATTCCGCTAGCATCTGGGCCCACCTGATTAATCTCAAAGCTTGGTGTCCGTTTTAAGTTCTTGGTTTCGATCAAAATCTTATCATCCATCGCCGCGACTTCAGTCAAGAAATCTTCTACTTTTTTCGACTCTTCAGATTCATCCAAACTTGCTGAAAAAACAATTTTTGATTCTAATAAGGCTAAATATTGTTTTAGTTGTTCCTTCGTTTCATTATCTAACATAGAAACACCTTAAATCTTGCCGACTAAGTCAAAGCTTGGTTTCAGCGTTTCACCGTCTTCTTTCCATTTAGCAGGACAAACTTCACCTGGATGAGTGCGGACGTATTGCGCTGCGCGAATTTTGTCGATCAAGCTGCTGGCATCACGGCCAATTCCGTCAGCATTGATTTCCATTGCTTGGACAACACCGTCTGGGTCAATGATAAAGGTACCACGCTGTGCCAAACCTGCTTCTTCATCTAAAACATCAAAGATACGTGAGATATGATGAGAAGGATCGCCGATCATGGTGTAGTTAATCTTGCCGATCGCATCAGATGTATCGTGCCATGCTTTGTGGGTGAAATGAGTATCTGTTGAGCAAGAATACACCTCAACACCTAACTCTTGTAATTTTTCATATTGGTCTTGTAAGTCCTCTAATTCTGTTGGACAAACAAAAGTAAAATCTGCTGGATAAAAACAAACAACGGACCATTTGCCCTGTAAGACTTCTTCAGAAACCTCGATAAATTTCCCTTGACGATAGGCTTGCGCTTGAAACGCTTCAACTTGTTTTCCGATTAATGACATAGATGTACCCTCCTGTTTAATAGTGAGAAAATATTCTCGTAATTGATAAAAGAAAATCTGAAAAAGCTAGTATTGATCTTCTTTTATTTAAAATAATTATAAACAGAAAACAATTACATTGTAAATGCTTTTTTCGCATATTTCTGAAACTATTTACCCAAAAAAGCGAAAGAATATAGAAAAAAAGATTTTTTGCAAGTAGGGTCTTTTCATTCATAAGCAATCAAAGTAAGGAAAAAGTGATTGCACGGTAAGCGAAGAACCGCCATAATTGAGGAAAAGTAAAGTGGGTGAGAAAATGAAGCGGGTACTTTATTTTCTTTCGTTGGTACTAATAGGATTATTCTGGTGCGGCACAGTCCAAGCAGAGAATATCTATGTGGAGGATCATGCAAACGTCCTGTCCTCCGAAACGAAAGAACAAATCTATCAATACAATCAAAAATATAAAGAATTAGAGCTACGTCCTCAGCTAGCCGTGGTAACTTTGGAGCAACTGCCAGCTGATCAGTCGATCGAGAGCTTTGCCAATGAGAAGTTCAATCAACTGGGAGTTGGGGATAAAGAGTATGATTCTGGAATCATGTATGTGATTGCGGTAAAGGATCGTAAACAACGGATTGAAGTAGGCTACGGTCTGGAAGGGGATATCCCTGATGCCTTGGCGATGGATCTTATGACGGAAGAAGCAAAGGACTATTTTCGCGGGGAAAATTATGATGAAGGGATCAAAATCGTTACAGGTAATATTGATCACATTTTAATAGGAAGAAAAACGATCAAGGATTTTGAACCAGGGTTCTTTGAAAAGCATTTTGCAGGTAAAAGTGCTTGGGAAATTATCCGCAATTATGTATTTCCAGCACTGGTCGTGATAATGATCCTTTATGCTTTTTTAGAGACGCCATTGGTGAAGCTTTACATTTATTGGAAAGCTCGCAGAGAATTTTCCGCTGAGCTGAAGAAGGATTTAGTGAAGGAAGATCCGAGATTTCAACGCTATTCGGTTAGAAAAATGATTCATAGTAAAGAGCCAGAAGTAGTGATCGCTAGAGAAAAAATCGTAAAACGCTATAAGCGGTTGAAAAATAAAAAGCCGCTATATTACCATTTTTGTTACGCCTTTGGTACTTTGAAGTTCATGGATTTATTTACGAAGAAAAAGAAAGAGATGAAACGCTACTCCGTCTATTATCACCATAAAGATTTGTGGAATGAGAGCAGCTCCAGTAGTGACAGATACGGCAGTGGAAGCTCTTCTAGCGGAGGAGATTCATTTGGCGGCGGCAGTTCTGGCGGTGGTGGCGCAAGTTCAGATTGGTAAAACTGTTGAGGAATATTCCTCAGCAGTTTTTTTCACGAATAATGTTTAGAAAAGTGTTAAATGCAAATAAAGAGTCAGATAGCTAGTATTTAATACAAGTGTTTATCCGAAAATTGATAAGGATAAAGAGATGATTTATTAGTTATGGAAGATATTCTCGTTTTGAACAGTCTACATTAGGAAAAGAAAATAGTATAATCCTTAGGGGACTTTGAAAAATAGACTACATTTGTATTTAATTAGTTCCATGAAATTAAAATAATGAATGATAAATAGGTATGTGATACTTGCTGTGTGTCGGATACCTATTTATTTTTGGTCAAATTTTATCGATAAAACCTAAGAAAAAGTCATGCTAAGGAAATAATTAAATCTTAATTTTAAAAAAATCGTCAAAAGGATTGAAGAATACGAAATATTGCTCTTTTAGAAATGAGCACGAACGATTTGTGTTTTTTCATTAATAACAGTGCAATACATCGATGTAGCGCGATAAATCAACTTTTGTAGAATAACAATTCAATTTTAGGGAATAACAAAAAAATGACCGTAATTGATAGCGCAATCAAAAAGAAAGGTTTATTCATTTTTAACTATCATAGATATATTCGAAAAGCAGAAATTTAAAATGTGTATCGAAAATGTTGTAGCGTTATTTAATAATATGATGAAGATATGATGTTAATCTCATACAAATGCTTTGTTTAAAGATTTCAAAAAAGATAAAACAAGTTAAGTAAAGTGAGTTTCTATTTGTAGAGAAGGGCATAAATTAATGAATATGCTTGAGAAATTAATGGCAGAGGCAATTATCTTCATATTATTTCATATTTATAAAAAAGTTGGTTTTATTTTTAATAATGATAAAATAATACAGATTTTTTATTGTTGTTTCATCATTTTGATATTCTTATTTTTTTGAAAAAAATTAAATTGTGAATTTCGTTGTTTTTTTTTATAATTGAAAGTATACTAAATTCAGCAGGAAAAAATGGATTTTTCTGCTGAATTATGACATTAGCAACATAAATACTAAGTAAGGGAGGTATGTAGATGAAGAAAATTGTAAGTGGGTTAATTGCACTCATCGCAGTGATTTTGTTTGTTGGGCCTAGCGCTCATGCAGATGGTGCCATCACTGCTGATGAACAGAGAATTTTGTCGGAGTTGGATAAAGGCGTAACTGTAGGTGGAAAGACTTTCAATATTGGCGCATCAGAACGTGCACAAGCGGAAAACTTCTTGAAACAAAACGATGTTTCTGCGGATAAAGTGAACGGTGTGGTAGCACAAATTCAGAAAGCTCGTTCTTTAGTTGAATCTTCAGGTCTTGATGTTTCAAATATCAATTCTATCGAAGCTTTGATTAAAGCTTTACCATTGAGCACTAAAAATGAACTGAAGAATATTATCACTGAAGCAGCAAATATTCTAGGGCTGACAATCACCTTCTATCCTGGAGGCTATTCTATTACTCAGCCAGGTTCAGCTAGCAGTTCAACTGCGACAGGTTCAACAAAACCAAGCAGCAGCACTGTTTACACATCAGGTGGTGCGGTAAAACAAACAGGCATTACACATTTGTCTAGTGCAATTTCTTTCGCAAGCTTACTACTTGTTGCAGCAGGTGCATTTGTAGTGGGACGTAAGAAGCTTGCGTAAAGCTTCTAGGCTGAAGAGGGTTGGGGCGATTTTGATCGCTCCGATCATCTTTCTGGTTATTGGCTATTCTCTGATGTATGTCATAGGACGACCTGTAATTCAATTTGTCACTTCTTCTATACAACTATTTTTACTAACAGATACTCCCGACTTTGAGACGACGGAACAGACATTTGAGGCTGTTGATAATACAAAGATTGCAACGAATGCAAAAAATGAGCTTCCATCGAGTAAAGTCGATTATCCGGTGGGGGGAGAACTTTTTGGCAAAGTGAAGATAGATAAAGTGCAATTGGATGTTCCTCTATATTTTGGAGATACCGAAGAAATTTTACGTAAAGGCGCGGGACAATTCATGGGGTCAGTATACCCTGGTGAACTTGGAACGTCTCTGATCGGCGGACACAACGTTGATGATTTTGGAAAACTAGGTGCTGCCCAAGTGGGTGACACGATTGAAATTCAAACAACATACGGAAATTACACATACCGCATTACTCAGCTAGAAGTTAAAAATAAAAAAGATAAAGAAATTGACGATATGATCTATCAACGAAATGACCGACGTCTCATTCTCTATACCTGCTATCCATTAGATAGCCTAGGCTTAACAGATGATCGACTGTTTGCCATTGGAGAATATGTTTCAGGTCCGATTATCAATGAAAATGAGTAGGAGGAAAGACGATAAATGAATCAAGCAACAAAAAATATTCCACGCTGGATATTGGCATTCATCGGGTCTTTACTCCTTTTTGCCACAATAGCATTGATCTGTATTCGTATGACACTGTTCAACCAAGAGTTCATGATTAATCAAATGCATAAGACGGATTATGTAGAGACGATTCGCAAGGATATGACAGAGAGTATTCAAGACTTGGGCCGCGGAAGTAATATTCCCCCTGAAGTTTTGGTCGATGTTGTTCCAGAGAAGACCGTTTCTATGAATGTTGATAATTATATCCGAAGTATTTATCAAGAAGTTCCCTTTAAGATTCAAGGGGAAGATCAAATCAAAGACAATATTTTAAAGAACGTTAGTCAATACGCTCAGCAGAAGAATATTACCATCGATGAGACGACCCAAAGTAATTTGAATAACCTAGCGAATTCAGCTACTAAAAACTATTCGAATTATATCGAGATTCCCTATCTATTAAGCTATGGAAAAAAAGTAATGGCTTTCCAATCGGCTTTGACGATGATCTTGATAATTGTCGGGGTAGCTTTCGTTCTGGTCTTCGTTGGTTTGCTGCTGATGGTCAAAATGAAGCATCAGAAGGTTCGCTGGAGCAGTGTGACTTTCTTAGGAGCGGGCTTAATGTTAGTCGTTTTACCAGCGATTATCTACTTTAGTGGAGTGATCAATCGACTAGGTATTATGTCTGAAGGGCTCTATCGCTTCGTAACCAGTTATATTACGGCGTTTGATTTGAGTTTTGTTTTTGTTGGATTAGCGTTGACAGTGTTAGCACTGCTTCTAGTGCTGATCAGTGAGAGGATGCGCTCGAAAAAAATACATAACGTTCGTTAGTGAAGGGAAAAAAGATGGAAGAAACTATCAGCTTAGAAGAACTATTTCAAGTATTAAAAAAGAAAGCATTATTGATCCTGATGACGACCATCGCGGGGATCGGCCTTGCGGCAGTCGTGACCTTTTTCTTAATTACACCAAAATACGACTCAGCTGCACAGCTAATCGTACAAAACAAGCAAGCAGAAGGTGCGAATACCAATTTACAAAATGATATCAATGGTAACGTACTTTTGATTAACACATATAAGGATATGATCAAAGGCGATTTAGTCATTGATGCGGTTCAAAAAGAATTGCAAAATGACTATCAATATTCATATAGCAATGCTGAGTTAAAAGATATGATCGAAGTGGAACAGGCGCAAAACTCGCAAATGTTCCAAATCGTCGCGACTTCTCCAGAACCACGTAAAGCAGCCACGATCGCGAACGTTACTGCGACAACCTTCCAAGAAAAAGCGGAAGATGTATTAGCAATCAATAAAGTAACGATCACTTCCAAAGGGGTTGTTCCTTCTAAAGCAGTTTTTCCTAACAATAAATTAAATCTGTTAATTGGTGCAGTTGTAGGTTTGATGTTAGGGGTTGGTTTAGCGTTTCTAACTGAGCTGTTAGATAAGACTGTTAAGGATGAACGGTTCATCGTCGAAGCTCTCGAATTACCTATTTTGGGACAAGTGTCCGAAATCAGTAAAAAAGAGCTATACGAAAATCGACCAAAAGAATCTATGGCTCAAGAAAATACCAAAGAAAAACGAGGAACACGAACAGTGCCTACTCGTAATCGAAAACGTGTGTAAGGGGGAATGTCAGATGGCGAAAAAGAGACAAGCAATTACACCGGTTGATTTGATCACCGCGATCAACCCTTTTTCAACCGTAGCGGAACAATATCGTAAAATTCGTACCAATATCGAATTCTCTTCAGCAGATAAGAAAATCAAATCATTAGTAGTAACTTCTTCTGGACCCTCAGAAGGAAAGACAACAACCGCATCAAATCTTGCGGTGGTATTTGCTAACGCAGGCAGCCGCGTGGTTTTAGTGGATGCTGACTTGCGGAAACCGAATATTGCTTTGAGCTTCAAAGTACCTAATGTTAATGGCTTGAGCAATTACTTAACAGAAGGAAATACTGCTTCAGCCAGCTTCTTAACCGATGTTGAAAATGTCTATTTGACACAAGGCAATACCCATATCGGCAGTCGCTTGATTGAGACAGATATTGAAAATCTATACTTAATGCCAAGTGGTCCAACGCCTCCCAATCCATCTGAACTATTGAGTTCAAAGCGGATGCAGGAGCTAGTGGACATTCTAAGTGAATCCTTTGACTTGGTAATTTTTGACATGCCGCCAGTAGTAACCGTAACGGATGCGCAAATCATGTCCTCTTATGTTGATGGAACGATCTTAGTCGTTCGTGAACGTAAGACGAATAAGCAAGCAATTATGGAAGCGAAGAAACTCTTAGATATGGTACAAGCAAAAATTATCGGGGTCGTCTATAACGGTAAAAAACAAGGGGAAGACTCTTATTACTATTATGGGACGGAAGGAAAGTAAGTGAATTTTAAATGATTGATCTACATAGTCATATATTGCCCGGGGTTGACGATGGGGCGCAGACATTAGAAGACAGCTTGGAAATGGCACGTAAAGCCATCAGTCAGGGGATCACTCATTTAATGTGTACTCCTCATCACAATAATGGAAAGTATAACAATCCCGCAGAAAAAGTCATTCAAGGTGTAGCAGACTTACAGAAGGAACTTGATCAACGAGGCCTAGAGCTGACCTTATTAGAAGGGCAGGAAGTAAGATTGACGGAATTCCTCTTGTCAGCAATCAAACGAGATGAAATCTTGTTTACTGATTTGGATAATACGTACCTGCTGATCGAATTTCCTACTAATGAAATTCCGATCTATGCGGAGCAGATGTTTTATCATCTGCTGAATCAGGGGCACGTTCCAGTGATTGTTCATCCAGAAAGAAACGCTGTCTTTCGGGAGGAGCCCAATCGCTTAATCTCATTCCTTGAGATGGGGACTTTAACCCAGCTCACCGCACCAAGTATCGTGGGAATATTTGGCAGTGAGATTCAACAAACAGCGGAGCTAATGCTAGAACATAATATGCTGTATATGGTGGCTTCCGATGCTCATAATCTTCGACATCGCACCTTTCTAATGAAAGAAGCTTATGAAAAGATTGAGAAAATCGGCGGGAAAGAAATGGTTGCGGCTATGCAGCAGATGGCAAAAGACTTAGTGAATGGGGATTCAGTAGTCAGACCAAATTATCGGGTGATAAAATAAGCCACGCTTCAAATTTTCAAAAATAAATTTGTTGGGGGAATAAATCATGAAAAGTGAGAAGTCCTTTGGAGACGTTGAAAGTTTAGATATTAAAACTTACCCGAATCAGGGGCATTCAAGGCTTGTTTGGCTAAACAAGGAAAAAATAGAAAATCAATGGGGTTATGATCTAATCAAGCGCGCCATGGACCTTGTTTTAGGTTGCCTTGGGCTCGTTTTTATTTCTCCAGTGATGATCTGGGTGGCTTATAAAATACATAAAGAAGATCCAAATGGCTCAGTAATCTTCAAGCAAAAGCGCGTCGGACGGAATGGCGAACTATTTACTATGTATAAGTTCCGTTCAATGTGTGTAAATGCTGAGGAACAATTAAATGAGCTATTGGATAAGAATGAAATTAAAGGTGCCATGTTTAAAATTCAGGAGGATCCAAGAGTGACTGAATTTGGTAAATTCATCCGTCGAACTAGTTTAGATGAATTGCCGCAATTACTCAATGTTATCAAAGGAGATATGAGTTTAATTGGACCGCGTCCGCCTTTGCAAAGAGAGGTTGCTGAATATTCGCGATATGATATGCAACGATTACTTGTTAAACCAGGTTGTTCTGGATTGTGGCAAGTTAGTGGACGAAATGATGTTCATTTCGATGAGATGGTTGATTATGATATCCATTATATTCAAAGACGGGGTATTCGATATGATGTCTCGTTGATTATTAAAACGATAAAAGTAATGATCAATCCGAGCGGAGCTTATTAGTATGAAGAAAAAGATTTGTATGATTGCCTCATCAGGAGGACATTTTGAACAATTACTGATGTTAACAAATCTTAAAAAAGATTTTGATTTATTTTATGTGACCGAAAAAACTCAATATACTTGTAACGAAGACAACAATTATTACATACATCAGGTAAATCGAAATGAAGCGATGAGCATTCTGTGGTGTCTGTTAAACGTCGTTCTCTCTCTTCGGATCATGATAAAAGAAAAACCTGATGTAATTATTTCTACTGGTGTGTTAGCGACTATACCAATGTTTCTAATTGGGAAATTATTAAGAAAAAAGCTTATTTATATTGAATCATTTGCAAAAGTCAATTCACCCACACTAACTGGTAAGTTCTTATATAAATTTGTTGATTTATTTATTGTTCAATGGGAGCCATTAAAAAAGGAATATCCTAAAGCTATTTTTTTAGGATCAATTTATTAGGAGTGTAATTAGTGATATTTATAACATTAGGATCACAAAAATTTCAATTTAACCGATTACTTGAATATGTGGATAATTTAATAAAAAAAAAAACCATAACAGAAAAAGTATTTGCACAAATAGGGGCCTCAGATTACCAACCTAGAAACTTTAATTATGAACATTTTTTGGATCGAGAAGATTTTTTATTATGTTTGAATAATGCGGATATAGTAATTACACATGGAGGTACAGGTACTATTGTAAATGCTTTAAAAGCAAAAAAAAAAGTTATTGCAATTGCTCGTCAGAAATCATTTCTTGAACATGTAGATAATCACCAAGAACAGATAATCGAGATATTCGTGAATAGAAATTATATTTTTTCTGCTTCAAATGAAGAAGAGCTAGGGGAAAAAATTAATTTGATTGGAAAATGGAATTTTTCTAATTTTGAATCAAATAATGAGAAGTTTCTAGAATTTTTAATAGATTATATTAATAACTGACTGGAGGTAAAAATGAATCTAATAAGATTTAATAAAATAATATATTCGTGGTACGGGAAATGCATTGGCCTATTAGGAATTGTAAATTTTAAAATCGCGCTGCAGGTACATTATTTTTTAAAAATGAGAAAAAAAATGAATTTGAAAAATCCCATGGATTTTAATGAAAAAATTAATTGGTTGAAATTATTTTATGATAAATCTAATTGGGAAGTGTACGCAGATAAGTATAAGGTAAGAGATTTTGTAGAAAGTAAAGGATTAGGTGAATTACTAATACCTTTACATGCTGTATATGAAAGTGCTAATGAGATAGATTTGAGTAAATTACCTGAAAAATTTGTAATGAAAACAAATAATGCATCGGCAACCAACATTATTCAGAATGGATACAATAAACTAGATGAATCCAAAATAAAGGAGCAAATGAGTAAATGGCTAATGTTAGATTTTGGTCGAGACCATCTTGAACCACACTATTCCAAAATGAAACCAGTGATAATTGTTGAGGAATTAATCGAGACCAAGGACGGTAGTTTACCTCCAGATTATAAAATATTTGTTTTTGGAGGTAAGGCACATTACATTTATACAATCGCAAATAGAGATAAAGAATTTCACGTGCATGGTCAAGGAATATTTGATACGGAATGGAATTTTATTTCTGGAAAATTAACGAAATATGAAATAGACAAGGATATACCAAAACCTGAAAAATTGAAAGAAATGATTCATTATGCAGAGATTTTAGCAGATGATATGCCCTTTTGTAGAGTAGATTTTTATGAACAAAATAAGAAAGTTCTATTTGGAGAAATGACTTTTACACCAAATAATGGGACTATTCAATATTTCAATCAAGATTTTTTAAATGAACTAGGGGAGCTATTAATTCTTCCAAACGTTTAACCCAAGTATTTTTAACAATGCTGGGAAATTGAAAGAACGGGAGTAAAATATGAAAATATTAGTGATTGGTCCATCTATAGAGAAGTCTAAAGGTGGGATGGCTTCTGTAATCAGACAGATAAGTGAAGATGATAAGTTGAATAATGAAGCCGAAATAGATATTTTCTCTTCATTTAGAGATGGTCCATTTGTGATTCGTTTAATATATTCATTGGTCGTTTTTTTTAAATTTACTTTAATTTGTTCTAATTATGATTTGATTCACTTACATATGGCAAGTTATGGGAGCACTAGAAGGAAAATGGTTTATTATCAGTGGGCAAGAAAAAAGAAAGTCCCAGTGGTGGCACATATTCATGGTGCAGAATATAAAGAATATATTAAATCATTATCAGAGAAAAGAAAAAATAAGTTGGTAAAATTATTGAATTCACTTCCTATGGTGATAGTTCTCTCAAATAAATGGAAAAGTTTTTTCTCGGATGAGCTTGGGTTAAACAACGTGAAAGTTCTATATAATGGAGTTTTTGCCAATAATTATCAAGTTGTAGATATTGAAATTAATAAATCAAATTTCTTATTTCTAGGGAGAGTGGGGAAACGCAAAGGAGTTTTTGACTTAATAAGAGCTTTTTCTAAAGTAATTAAAAAGCATCCGACGGCTCTTCTTACCATTGCTGGTGATGGAGAGATTGGCAAGGCCCAGAAACTCGTAGATGAACTTGGAATACAGAAAAGTGTAAGGTTAGTTGGTTGGGTTGACGGTGACGAGAAGATAGAATTGTTGAAAAATAACTCCACAGTAGTGTTGCCTTCATATAATGAAGGTTTACCAATGACAATCCTCGAAGCAATGGCCGCGGGAAGATACATAGTTTCAACATCAGTTGGTGGAATACCAGAAGTAGTTATTGATGGAGAAAATGGTGAATTAATAAGGGCTGGGATGATTGATGATATATATTTAGCAATTAATAATGTTATAGAAGGAAAAAAAGAGTTAAAAGAAATTTCTAACAGGAATTCAAGAAAAATTCGACAAAAATATGATGTTGAAGTGCTTGATAAATTATTGCTTAACTATTATGAGGAGGCACTTTTAATTAATGGAGGAAAAAGTAAGAATAGAGGATAGTTCTCAAAACAAAGATATTAGTATACAGAGAAGTATTAATTTTTTAGTACTATTGATGTTTATTAGCTCTTTAATCAGTGCATTTGGCTCGTTAATACCAAGCTTCTTGCCTTTAGGGAAAATTATTGGGCTATTTTTAATATTGAATTTGCTTTCAATAATAATAAAAACACTCAAAAGTATAGATGTTATTTTTTTTGTATCTTTTTTTTGTGTTATTTTGATCAGCTTTTTTATTTCACACGGAGATCTATCGGTGATTATAGAGAACATTACTAATTTAACTTTTTGTGGAATGTTTATTTGGAAATTTAGCGAACAAAGTTTGCGGAAACGGCTATTTATTGTTTTTCAAAAGCATAAAAAATCTATTTTTATTTTTGTGTTAATTTGCATAATTATTACAGCGATTTCTTTTGTCTTACCTACTTCTTTTGAGGAATCTTTACAAGAACAGCGTTTCAGAGGTTTCTCTGATTTTGGATCAAGCTTGGCAGGTAATTTAATTTTTTGGCAAGTATTAATTTTAAACTACTTTGTTGATAAAAAACCAACTTATAAAGAACTTTTTTTGTATCTTCTCCCTTTTGCATTGCTTTCTACTACTGGAAATAGGACGTACTTCATTTCTGGAATAATTATTTCTGTCGGAATAATTATTTTAAGAATGAGAAACTTCACAATTATCAGATTCGCTCCGCTTTTAATTGTTTGGTTAGGACCAAGAATTTTCATGAGAACGAGTATTTTTAATAGGTTTATTACCACTGGTAGTAATATATATATATCTACGAATAAAATCGAGGCTTTGAGCAGTGGAAGACTTATTTGGTGGAAAATTGATTTGAACCAATTTTTAAGTTCGAATGTATTTTACAAAATATTTGGACATGGTTTTGACTATGTGTACAAAATAAATTATCAATACTATGGCTTATATATTTTTGCTCATAATGATTACATCATGCTTCTTTTATCGATGGGAATAATTGGTTTGTCTTTTTACTTACTTTTATTCGGGCGCTTTTTTAAAAATATTCTTTGTTTCAATAAAAGTCGACTTTGTAAATTTTTACTATTTTTAATAATGTTAGCTTTTATTAATCAATCTTTTTTAATAGGATTTTATGGAAATATTCGGATGACTTTTGTTATTGTTCTTATCATCTCGATTATTGAGCAAAGCACTATATGAAACAAGAAGGAATGAAGAACATGCTAAGTAAAACTGAATCAGAAAATATTGATTATGTGAAATTTATTTGTATTATAATGGTTGTTTTCATTCATGCAGATGTTTCAGTTGAATATGTTGGTAGTAACAATATAAGTTTGATTATAGACTGGCTTCAGTACTTTATTTCTCAAATTGTGTGTCGCGTTGCGGTACCTACTTTCTTTTTAATATCTGGTTTTTTAGCATACAAGCAATTTAAAAGAGACTATGGAAGTATTGTGCTAAAAAAGGTAAAAACATTGCTCATTCCGTACATAATTTGGAATAGTATTTGGATAGTTATATTTTCTATTGGACAAAGGGTAGAAATATTACGTCCTTTTTTCAATAATGATAACAGGTTAATTAGCGAGTTTGGTTGGGAACAATTTTTAAATGCATTTGGATTACTTTCGTTAAATGGATCATCACGCCCTTTTTTATATCCGTTATGGTTTATCAGAGATTTATTTATTCTAAATATCATTTTACCATTTTTTAAAATCTTTATCGGCAAGATAAGGTTTGTTGCGGCCTCAATTTTTTTCCTTTTTTTCCTTTTGTCATTGACTATATGGGTTATTGAGTTTCAAAGTATTTTTTTCTTTTTTCTTGGGTTAGTGTTTGCAAAAATGAAAAATAAGGAATGGATATTGAAAGACATTTATTTGATTGAAATTACAATACTTTATCTTATATTAGCATTTACAGTAAGTATATATAAGAACAGCATTCTTCTAAACTTAAGTATTTTTGTGGGAGTTTTTGTATTATGGTTTATTAGTTTTAAGGTCTCTAAAATAGTTAAAATGCATAAAATAATATCGTTTACCATGTTTATTTACCTTTCGCATGAATGGATGTTAAGTTTTTTTAGAAAGATTATTCGGATGATAATTGTAAGTACTAATCTTAGTAGTTTGATTAACTATTTTATTTTGCCTTGGGTTATAGTAACTATCACTTATATCATCGGCATTTTCTTGAAAGCAAAGCTACCTGTACTTTATAGTTTCATTACAGGTGATAGGTAAGATAGAAAAAATTTCATTTTGTAAGTAAATTAAAAATTTGGAGTGATTTCATTTGAAAAAGGTATTGTTTGTTAACGAGAGGCTCGATATTGGCGGTGTTCAACGCGTAACATCGGTCATTACTAATTCCTTATCTGAATACTATGATGTTTATATCTATAGTAATCAGTTTTATAAAGTAAGCTATGATTTCAACTCAAATTTGCAATTCCATAAAGGTGCGTCCTTTTTCAAAAAAAAAATGAATAAAGGAATCCGAAAAGCTTTAATCAACAGTATACATTTAGAGACTGATCCTTATTTATTAAACAAAAAGGACTATGATGATGCCATTTCGTATATACTTTCATTGAAAGTGGATATTGTTGTTTTAGTAGCAGAATGGGTTTTGATTGCTAGATACCTTCGAGCAAAACTTCCAAATTTAAAAATAATTTGCTGGCTTCATCAAGATTATAATACATATAAAAACATTGATTTTAAGGCTCACTATAGCTATTTCAAAAGAAGTTTATCAGTTGTTGATAAGGTTATTGTACTAACAAAAGAAGATAAGATGAAGTATTCAAAATTTTTGGATAATTTAGAAGTAATTTATAATCCAATAACGATTAAAAAGAAAGACACTGTTATTTCTAACCTGAAAAACAAGAAAATTGTTTGTGTAAGCAGATTAGCAATCGAGCAAAAAGGAATTGACTATTTAATTGAAATAGCAAAAAGATTACCCGCAGAATGGACTATTGAACTTGCTGGAAATGGAGGTAAACGTGAAAAAAAGCAAATAAGAAAATGGATAGATGAGAATAATTTGAAATCTAAGCTTATTTTAGTTGGAAGTTTGAATGATTCTCAATTATCAGACCTCTATTTAAGTGGTAGTATTTTTTTGTTAACCAGTAGATGGGAGGGGTTTGGCCTGTCAGTTACTGAAGCAATGAGTTTTGGGTTACCTGTTTTGGCATTTGAAACTTCTGGTACTAATGCAATTACGATTCATGGTAAGTATGGCCTATTAGCAAAGACGGGTGACATAGACGATATATGCAATAAGTTAGATGTCTTAATAAATAACTCGGATGAAAGATCAAAATACCAAAATTTGTCTATTTCAAGAAGTAAACAGTTATCTGTAAAAAGCATTGTTAAGCATTGGCTTAAGATATTGGAGGATTAGGTGAAATATGAAGCAAAAAAAAGCAATTATAATACCTTATTTTGGAAAACTGCCGAACTATTTTGATTTATGGTTGAAATCTGCAGCTGAAAATGAAAATTATGATTTTCTAATTTTTTCTGATGATTATTATGAACCTTTACCTATAAACATACGGTTTATCAAAATGACTTTCAAAGAATGCCAAAAGCTAGTTCAAAATAACTTTTCATTTGAGATTAACCTGCCAGAACCATACAGATTAACTGCTTTCAAACCTGCCTTTGGAGAAATATTTAAAAACTGGTTAAGGGATTATGATTGGTGGGGATGGGGAGATTTAGATGTAATATATGGAGATTTTGATTTTTTTCTAACAAATGATATTTTTGAAAAATATGATAAAATTCTCACACAAGGACATTTATCACTTATAAGGAATTCGTCAAAAATGAATACACTATATAAAAAGGAATATCTATCCACAATGAGTTACAAAGATGTATTTAAATCTGGAGAGCTTTTTCACAATTTTGATGAATATCCTTATGGTTTTGCAAGAAAAGCGGATTTGTTTGGCATAAAAACTTATAAAGCTCCCATATATGCAGATATTGATTCATTCTACTTCACATTTAGAAAGATATATGCATATCTTACAGCAAAAGATGACGATGAGTACACCAAACAAATATTTTATTGGGAAAAAGGTTCCCTTTCAAATTACATAGAGAATAGTGAAGGACAAATCATAAAAAATCAAGTTTTATATTTACATCTGCAAAAGAGAAAGATGTTACGTTCAGAAAGTATTGATGGAGATTTTTTTATTGTTCCTAACAGTTTTTTACCGTCTACAAAATATACAATAGAAGATATATTTCAAAGCATAGATTTTTCAGCTAATGACACATATTTATTTTCTACAAGTAAGTGTAAGAATTCTGTTATGAAGAAATACTTTAATAGATACGTATGGAAAGATAGACTATTTCGTTTCAAAGTTCAAAAAATATTTAGAATTCACCCTTATAAATATAAGAAAGGAGGGTTTTAATTTGAAAAACGTAGAAATATGTTATGCAACGAATAATGACTATGCTCCTTTGGTGGGAGTCTCTATGTTGTCAGCGTTAGTTAATAAATCTGATGACACTTGTATTAATTTTTATATATTAAATAATGAAGTATCAGTAACATCACGATTGAAACTCAAATCGTTATGCAAAGAATTTGAGAATGTTAGCATTACTTTTCATGATGTTAAGCCCTGTATACAGAAATTATCTGAATATAATGTAGCCAGACAGGGAAAAGCCCAAAGTTTAAGTTCTTATGCTCGCTTATTCGTATCGTCGTTAATTTCAGATGATGTTGAAAAAATTTTGTATTTAGATGCTGATACAATTATTGAAGATGATTTATCGGAGTTGTTTGAAACCGACCTGACCGAGCCAGTGGGTGCTGTAATAGACATCCTTCCCAATTTTCACAAGAAATATATTGGTTTTTCTCAAAAAGAAAGATACTACAATAGCGGAGTGCTATTGATTAATTTAAAAAAATGGCGACAACAAAGTATTGAAAAAAAATTATTTGATCATATTTTATCCGGAAATACGAATTATTCTTTTCATGACCAAGATTTAATCAATATACTGTTTAAAGGAAATATTAAAACTCTTGAGCCCAAATATATGACATTTATTCCGGAATATTCTTGGGGAAAAGAAAAAATCTTAGACTTGACTGATCTTGATTCTGAAAGTTATTATTCAGATCAAATAGTAAAAAATGCTGCAGTGCAGCCAGTTATTATTCACTTAGTAGACTCAATTTATGGTAGACCTTGGTATCGCTATAACAATAATCCACTCAAGGAAAAGTGGATTAGTTACTTGAACCGAACCGAATTTAAGAGTACTTTCCAGTTTAACGATAACCATCCATCGATCGGAAATAAATTGCTAAAGAAATTATATCTTTTTGGTCCAACTTTCATTTTCAGGATGATATATAAATCAAGAAAAAATAAGGTGCTATTTGAACGTGAAAAAAAATATGAGAGAATGCGAGAATTAAATAATGGAAAAGAAAATTTTAGTTAATTATTTTTATAATTTATCTTATAAAATATTGATACTAATATTGCCTTTTATTACCACCCCTTATGTTTCTCGAGTGCTTGGTGTGACTAATCTAGGTATTTTTAATTATACATCATCAATAGTAGCTTATTTTGTTTTATTTGGTACTTTAGGTCTTAATATGTATGGTCAGCGTGAGATAGCCTATGTTTCTAAAGATAAGAAGAAATGTAGCCAAATTTTTTGGCAATTATTTTTATTAAGGGCATTACTTATGATTATAAGTACAATATTATTTCTATTTGTTGCTTTAAATTCTAATTATTGTACGTATTTGTTGCTTTTTTCATTTCAACTAATAGCTAATGCGTTCGATATAGCATGGTTTTTTAATGGGATTGAACAATTTAAAACTGTTACTATAAGAAACTTTATTATTAAAATCATTGGTGTAATTTGCATATTTATTTTTGTGAAAGATTCAAAAGATTTGAGTATATACATATTATGTAATGTTTTAATACTTTTAGCGGGGAATATTTCCTTGTGGTTTCCGATTAGAAAAATTATAACTAAAGAGAGGATAAAAATAAAACAATTATTGACTCATTTGTTACCTGTGTTTTTAATTTTCATTCCACAAATTATTGATTCAGTTTATACAATGTTAGATAGCGTGATGTTGGGAAAAATGTCGACAATGGAACAAGTAGGACTTTATGGTCAAGCTAATAAAATGATCCAAATGGCAGTAATGATCGTGACAAGTTTAGGCTTAGTAGTTAGTCCTAGAATGGCTCATGCCTTTAAGAAACGTGAACAACAAAGACTTATTTATTATTTAAAGGAGTCATTCAAATTTACATTTGTGATCACTTTTTTGATCATAGCAGGAATTATTTCGGTTTCTAGTAATTTTTCTGTATGGTTTTTTGGATCTGAATTTATTGGAATTGAGAAGTTGATGATCGCATTATCTCCTACGGTATTCTTTCTAGGAGTAAACAGTATTATTGGCTGGCAGTACTTGTTATCAGTAAAAAAAGAAAAGGAGTTTATTTTCTCTGTTTCAATCGGTGCGTTATCCAATTTCATAATTAATATAGCTTTTATTCCTAAGTTTAATGCATTAGGTGCAGTAATTGCTTCTAATATTTCAATGTTTCTCATGACAATAATTAACTTGATGATAATCCATAAACTAATTAATTTAGTAGAGTTTTTATTAATGTTATGGAAGCCCCTAATGAGCTGCATAATATCAGTAATACTGGTTCAAGTACTTCCTACTTTTTTTGATAGTTTTATAGAGACATTTGTTCAAGGAATCATTTGTGTTGTATGCTATTTTTCATGCCTATGTTTGCTGAAGGATTCGTTGACTATTAAAGTAATAAATAAAATGGTAATTAATTTTAAAAAGAAGATATGAAAAAATCATTACTAGTCTACGCGTACCTATTTATATAATCTAGTTCTTCTAGTTTATTTTAGAATATATAGTTTATTTCAATGGGTTATTAATGCATATTTATTGTTTCGTATATATTGAAAAAATACACGAGAAACATATTTCGTTTAATTGTTATATAAATAAGAAGGCATAAAATACTCAATATAGGGTATTGTATCTAAAAATATTTGGACGATAAAATTTTTCATGTTCATCAGTAGCATCTATAGATGAAACTTGAAATATTTATGATGGGAGAAAAAATGAAGAATAGAGTGTCGATAATTGGTCTAGGATATGTAGGACTAGCAAACGCTTTGTTGTTAGCACAAAAAGAACAAGTTAAGGCATATGATATTATTTCTGAGAAGGTTGAAATGCTGAGAAAGAACTTGTCTCCTATAGAGGATAAAAAGATTCACGAATTCTTAGATCGAAAGGATCTATATATTGAGTTTACACAAAATTTCAGGGAAATTGTGAGTTATGGTGATTATTTAGTCATAGCAACCCCGACAGACTATGACGAAAAGAAAAATTTTTTCAATACATCAACAGTTGAAGATGTAATTGAAAAAGCATTAGCTATTCGTCCGGACGCTACTTTTATTATTAAATCAACGGTTCCTGTTGGATACACAGAAGAGTTAAAAGAAAAATATGGAACTGAGAATATTATTTTCTCACCAGAATTTTTACGAGAAGGCAAAGCGCTTTATGATAACTTGCATCCATCAAGAATCATTGTTGGTGAATGCTCTGATCGCGGTCAAGAGATTGCTGATATGTTTTTAGAAAATGCCCACGATAAAGATGTTCCCGTATTGCTAACACATTCTACAGAAGCGGAAGCAATTAAATTGTTTTCGAATACGTATCTTGCGTTGCGTGTGGCTTACTTTAATGAGTTAGACACCTATGCTGAATCAAGAGGATTAAACACTAAACAAATTATTGAAGGTGTTGGACTAGATCCTCGTATAGGTACTCATTATAATAATCCATCTTTTGGTTATGGTGGGTATTGTTTACCGAAAGACACAAAACAATTACGTGCTAATTATGAGGACGTACCAAGTAATATTATTGGTGCGATAGTAGAAGCAAATACGACACGCAAAGATTTTATAGCTGAGCAGATTTTAGCAAAAGAACCAAAAGTGGTAGGTATTTATCGATTAACCATGAAGTCCAATTCTGATAATTTTCGATACTCTTCGATTCAAGGAGTAATGAAACGTCTGAAAGCTAAAGGGATAGAAGTGGTAGTATTTGAACCTACTTTAGAAAATCAAGAATTCTTTAATTCAAAAGTTATAAAGGACTTTGAAGACTTTAAGAATATATCTGATGTCATTGTCTCTAATCGCTTTGAGCCAGAACTTCAAGAGGTTGAAGAGAAAGTTTATACAAGAGATATCTTTAGAAGAGATTAATAATCATATTGGATCAAAACCAGACAATATAGTTCTGGTTTTTTCTTTAAGCTTTTCTTGGGAATCCACCTATTCTAATGAATGCTTTTGATTCTTTCGCTATAATTATCGTAAATGCCTAATAAATCGGTACCTATAAA
>CWHE01000114.1_pt2 | contig 29954 bp, 33 predicted proteins | sample 685091 | NCBI WGS metagenome assembly CWHE01 (sample SAMEA3735855, study PRJEB9488) | human gut metagenome | biome: ENVO:mammalia-associated habitat; material: ENVO:feces | place: Malawi | collected 2009-02-27
GGTGGGCTGGACAAATCTAACTGAAAGCTATTGGCAACAGCATCTTATCGGAGCTGGCCGATACAAATAAAAGAAAAGAGGAATGAAGATGAAGATAAAAATTGAACGGAATCAGAAGGAAAAGATACAAAAAAAGAAAAAAGAACGATTAGTTTCAGTGGGCAAGCATCGAAAAATGGTGCTTGCTCTTTGGCTTTTACTGTCTTGCAGTCTTGCTTTTGGAATCTACAAAAATTTCACCGCCATTGATCAGCACACGACCCATGAGAAAGTGATTGTAAAAGAGAAGGTAGTGAATACTTCTGGCATTGAAAATTTTACGAAGGATTTTGCGAAAGAATACTTTTCGTGGAAGAATAACAAGGCGGTAATTGAAAAGAGAATGAGTAATCTCGAACAGTATCTTACAGAAGAAGGAATCGCTTTGAGCCAAGACATGGTTCGAGCGGATACTCCCACTAGTTCCGAAGTTCAATCAATAAAAATTTTAGATGTAGAAAAACATTCAGAAGGATTTGTCGTTTCATTTTTAGTGGATCAAAAGATTACGGAAGGGAAAAAGACACAACCAATTTCTTCTGCATACCGAGTGTCGATCTTTGAAGATGAAAACAGGAACCATATAGTGACGAGTTTGCCTACTATGATCGCAAAACCTGATAAGGCAAAATATGAGGTAAAACAAGTAGAAAGTGATTCGGAAATTGATGCCAAGACAACGGAAGAAATCACTGAGTTTCTTGAGACGTTTTTCAAACTTTATCCAACTGCTTCAGAAAAGGAATTAGAATATTATGTTGAAAATGAAGCGATGCGACCAATCAATAAAAATCTAAAATTTGTAGAATTAGAGAACCTAGTTTTTGAGAAAACAGATAAAAATATACAAGTGGTAGTTGATGTGAAATATCTTGATAATTTGTCAAAAATAACAAGTATATTTGAGTACAGTTTGAGATTACGAGAAAATGGAAATTGGACAATTATTGATTCTGAATAGTGATTTTTTATGAACAATTCACAATCAGATGAGAAAATATCCCGGGACATAACTTGATGACCCGGGATATTTTTCTTTTAGTAGTAAAAAGTGAATGTTGTAATAGGAAGGTACAAGACTGGGTCTTAATTGATTAATAAAGCATAATTCATTTTTTAGTGCGCATAAAGTAATAGCCTGAAAAACATGCAGTTAGTGGAAGAGTAATCACCGTTGAAGCACCAGCTAAGAGACTGATAGTCAATTCAGTAATGAAAACTTTAGAATTTATAACAGTGGATAGAGGATAATTAAGATCGTAGAACCAAAAAAATAGTGCCAGATTATTCGCGATGAAAGCAAAAAACAATGTGTGAATACTAGAACTTAATAGTTCTGTAGCTACTTTCATCCCTGAAGCAATCAATTTATGACGATTCTCGAATTTGATTTGGTTATGAAGCTCATACATGCTGCTTGTGATGGCAATGCTTGCATCGATGATAGCACCAGACATGGAAAAAATAACTACAGCAGAGACTATTTCTTCAAAGGGCATCTTGGCTGTTAAATTTAATACAGAAATTTCTTCAATTTCCTCTGAACTAAATCCAGCGATATTTAGATTTTTAGTAATTGTAGGAATTATCAAGATTATTAAAGTAAAAGTAATTATCACGCAAAGAAATGCTGATTTTGTTTTTGTGGTGTAACCATTCACAAAAAATAAAATAACGCCAGATAAGGTGAATAGTGAAATCAAAAGAGATGGAGTTAAGGGTACCCCGAATCTAAGAGAAAGCGAAAATCCTAGAAAAATTCCAAAACTCATGAAAAGACCTATTAACAAATAAAAGGAAGATTTTCCCAAGATAATAAATGACATAATACATAGTATTAGAAATAAAAAAATAAGAACATTCATTATTGAAGGCCTCCTTTCCAAAGAACACAGAGGAGACTAGCTGGCACAGATAATAAGATAACAAATGCTCCACAAAATACACGAAGGATTTCTAAAGAAAGATGCATTTCTAGAGTTGCTGCCAAGGACCAGCCATTATTAAGATAAAAAATTATCATGGGTAAAGAACCACTGAGGTAGGCAAACATTAATACATTAATCATAGAAGGAGTAACATCTTTAGCGATACGTCGTCCTGAAGCAACTAACTCCAAGGTAGTAATAGTCGGTTTTTGTCTAATCAATTCTTTTAGAGGAGTTACTAATGTGACAATCATGTCTACACCCGCCCCGATACCACCAAATATTAGGCTTGAATAGAAGACACCCAAATAAGGGCGTGTTAGAAATTGCATTTCCTCAAATCGAATCCCTTTATTTCCCATAAATTTAAGCGCAGTAAAACAAATCAGAAATCCTAAAAGGACAATGATATAAGTTGCTGCTATCAAATCTAATCGAAAAGCGTGAATACCATAATTAGATAGAAAAGTCACGATAATAGATAAAGCTGCATAAATAATGATGACGAATAGTGTTGGGATGCTAGGATAAACAATTTCAAATCTAAGAGACAACAAAAGCAAGAGCAGATTGATGCATAACCCTATGAAAGCCCTAAGCCCTGAGGTTTTTCCAACTAACAATAGAATGAGTAGAAAAACTGTAACTATTGAAAAAGCTAGCCCATCGCGTTTTTCGCTAATAACAGAGGATAAATCTTCGTTCAACAATACTTGATCCTTAATCCTTAAATGAGTCGTTAAGCCAGTGACAGATTGATTGTCAATAGTAAGTTTAAGGAATTCTCCATTTTTATTAAGTATTTTCCCTTCGATAACTTTGTATCCGTCTTCTTCTTTGATTTTTGAAATCTCCATAATAGGATTTTGGTAAAATTTAGCGCTTTTATGTTGAACTTGATAACCTATCATCAAAATCATCGGAAGAAAGATTATGAAAATTAGCATCTTTTTCTTCAATATTTCATTCTCCTGTTCTTTTAATTTTTCCGGTTCACTATACACCTTGCTAAATGAGCTTTCAAATGACTGGTTATTCATGTGAATTATTTTTCATGTTATTTATTGTTGACAACAGAAATTTTTACTGATATGGTGTCAATGTTAAATCGGAACCTTTACGATTTATATTGAGTAAATCAAAATAAGAAGGAGCGCAAATGGATATGGCAAAGAAATCGAAAATAGCTAAGGCGAAGAAACAAATGGCGATGATTGAAAAATATGCAGAAAAACGTCAGGAATTAAAGGCTGCAGGAGATTATGCAGGCCTTGCTAAATTGCCAAAAGATTCAAACCCAACTCGGCTGAAGCTTCGTGATCAGACGGATGGTCGCCCAAGAGGTTATATGCGAAAGTTTGGTATGTCTCGTATCAAGTTTAGGGAGCTTGCCCATCAAGGTTTGATTCCTGGAGTAAAAAAAGCGAGTTGGTAATTTTCATCTTATGAGGAGGAAGTATCATGGCAGTACCGGCAAGAAAAACATCTAAGGCGAAGAAAAGATTAAGAAGAACTCATCAAGCCATAGTAAAACCAGAGATTTCGTTTGACGAAACGAATGGGGACTACAGACGCAGCCATCATGTATCTTTGAAGGGTTACTACAAAGGAAAGCAAGTAATTAAGCGAGCTCAAAAATAGTTTATAGATAACTTTTAGGAGGGACTCAAAATGGAAATTCTTTACCCACCTTTAGTTGAACAAGGGTTGAAGTATTATCTTGAAACAACCAAACAAGCACTAGATAAAAGTACTTTTTATCGTTCAATGGTTGAAAAAGGAATCATTACCGAAACTGGTTTGCCAACTCAGCATGCAATCGAAAATGGATTAGTCAAAGATTACTATGAGGACGAAGGATTGTCATTTGATGAGTTCTTAAAAATCTATCCAGTTTTTGAAGAGTATGACGAAGAGCTATTTCAACGTATCGATGGTTATTGGGAGATACCCATCGAGATGAAAGAAAATTTAGTTTCGCAGTTGGAATCTGGGGAGTTGCCTTACGAGGATACTCAACAGATTGAAACGTATCTTGAAGATCGATAACTAGCGAAAGAGGAGGGAAATTTATGCGTCAAAATATTATTTTAGAATGCGTAGAAACAGGGGAACGCCTGTATCTTACTAGTAAAAATAAACGGAATAACCCGGAACGATTAGAGTTAAAAAAATATTCACCAAAACTGCGGTGGCGGGCAATTTTTAAAGAAGTCAAATAGGGAAACAGTAAGAAGGTGACAAAATGGGCATACCAGTTACAATCGTCTCTGGGTTTCTGGGGTCTGGGAAAACGACACTAATCAATCAAGCTTTGCAAGTTTCACCTTATCCAAAGGAAGAAATTGTCATAATTGAAAATGAATTTGGTGAGGTTGGAATCGATCACGAATTATTGGTTCACAGTGAGGAACGGGTCTTACAACTAAATAATGGTTGTATGTGTTGCAGTCTGCGCAGTGATTTATTAGGAATATTGACTTCTTTACTGGAAGTTGTCGAAGAAAGACAACAAGCAATTTCGCAAATAATCATTGAAACTACAGGAATCGCGGACCCGCAACCAATCGTACAAACACTTTTAACAGCACCCCAGCTAAGAGGAAATCTATATATTGATAGTTTATTGACTATTTTTGATAGTGAAAACTTTGAGCTGATTGAAAGAGAGCCACAAGCTCTTAAGCAACTTGTCATGGCAGATCGCATTTTTGTATCGAAAAAACAAAATACAAGTTTGTCTAAACGAGAAATCTATCAGAGAGAAATTAAAAACATCAACCCTTTAGCTGATATTAGGACTTTTACACAGAATGATTTAATTCAAAAAGAGGATTTTTTTAATTTGGAAAAGTTCAATCAGCCCTTAATTCTTGAAAATGATTCATCAAAAAATAGTCATGAAGGTGAGCATCATCACCATCATCAAGAACATGATTTTCAATCAATCCTCTTAACTTCAGACCAAGAACTCAACAAGAATTTTTTACTCCAATGGATTGACTGGCTGATTTTTACCAATCAAGGAAAATTGTACCGTTCTAAAGGATTAATCTCCTTGCAAGAGCATGACTTTGTAGTCGCCATGCAAGGAGTCAATGAACAGGTTAACTTTCAATATACTACTCAAAAAAAAGACCAAACCACGATTATCCTGATCGGAAAAAAATTGGATGAAGAAATGATCAAACTGAGTTTTGATAAATTAATTTCTGAAAGTAAATCACGGTAAGAAATGACTGGAGGTGGTTTGTAATGGAGAAAATGGATTTATCTAGTGCGCATCGACGTCTCAAAAGCCCGAATATTAAAACTAGAAAACGGGCATTAAAAATTATCAAGGAACATAAACGAAATAAAATGAAAAAGTCAGCGTAATTGGGGAAGGAAAAAGAATGAAGAAAATAAGTGTAGGACTCATCGCGGTAGTAGCTTTAGGATTATTGGGAGCTTGCTCTAGCAATAAGGATGCGAAAGTATCGAATGATAAAGATGGAAAATTAGAGATTGTGACAACATTTTATCCAATGTATGATTTCACAAAAAATATCGTCGGCGATGAAGCAAATGTGAAGTTAATGGTTCCGGCTGGATCAGAGCCTCATGACTATGAGCCGTCTGCCAAAGATATGGCAAAAGCTCACGATGCCGATGTTTTTGTTTATCATAATGAAAACATGGAAACGTGGGTACCAAAGGCTCAAGAAAGTTGGGAGAAAGGTATACCTAACGTTGTAGAAGGTACAAAAGACATGATTCTGTTGCCGGGTAGTGAAGAAGAAGGACATGACCACGACCACGGGGAAGAAGGTCATCATCACGAACTTGACCCCCATACATGGGTTTCACCTAAAATGGCAATTCAAGAAGTTTCGAATATCAAGGATCAGTTAGTTAAGCTTTATCCACAAAAAGCCAAAGTATTTGAGACAAATGCCGAGAAATATTTAAACAAACTGAAACAGTTGGATGCTGACTACACTGCTAGTTTTAAGGATGCGAAACAAAAAAGCTTTGTAACTCAACATGCTGCTTTTGGTTATTTGGCTTTAGACTATGGCTTGACACAAGTTCCTATTGCTGGATTAACACCAGAACAAGAGCCTACTTCTAGTCGATTAGCCGAATTAAAAGAATATGTACAAAAGAATGGGATTAATTACATTTACTTTGAAAAAAATGCTAATGATAAAATTGCGAAAACGCTAGCGAATGAAGCAAACGTAAAAATGGAAGTATTAAATCCACTTGAAAGCTTGACAAAAAAACAAATGGATAATGGGGAAGATTATGTTTCAGTGATGGAAGATAATTTAAAAGCGTTAGAGAAAACCACAACAGTTGCCGGTAAAGAAGTAGCACCAGAGAAGGAAGCGAAGGACGAAAAGACAGTTGCTAACGGTTACTTTGAAGACGCTGATGTGAAGGATCGCGAACTAAGTGATTATGCAGGTGACTGGCAATCTGTTTACCCTCTATTAAAAGATGGAAGTCTGGATGCAGTCTTTGATTACAAAGCAAAAATTAACAAAGACATGACGGCAGAGGAATACAAAGAATATTACACTGCCGGCTATCAGACAGATGTGGAGGCCATTAACATTGAAGGAAACACCATGGATTTTGTAGTCAAGGGAGAACACCATAAATATACCTACAAGTATGTTGGGTACAAAATTTTGACTTATGAAAAAGGGAATCGCGGTGTGCGCTTTAATTTTGAAACAGAAGACGCTGAGGCTGGTCGCTTTAAGTATGTGCAGTTTAGTGATCACGGAATTGCACCAAGTAAGGCAGCCCACTTCCATATTTTCTTTGGCGGGGAGAGTCAAGAAAAACTTTACAATGAATTGCATAACTGGCCTACTTTTTATCCAGCTTCATTGTCTGAACATGAAATTGCGCAAGAAATGATGGCTCATTAAAATTATTTTGGAGGAAATCACGTGGTAAGAGAAGCCTTATTGTCCATGGAACCCAAGAATATTGAGGCTTATCAACGGTATCGACTTGCAAAGCAAATGCGATTGAGCGGGAGTACGTTAGCTGATATTGCTATCACCTTAAAAGTCAGTATCGATACGGTCTCTAGAGGATTAAAACAAGATCCCGACTGTCGCTTTATCAAGGTCAATACAGGGAGAAGTAGGCGTTTAGCAAAACGGCAAAATAACCTGACCAATTAATTGATAACACCAGAGCAGATCAGTTTTTTCCTTATTTGGATTTGATCTGCTCTTTATTATGTAAAGAAAGAGGTTCTCTATGAAAAAAATACCTGTCACGGTCCTAACCGGATATCTTGGTTCAGGAAAAACGACACTTTTAAATCATATTCTACATGGTAATCATGGAAAGAAAATTGCCGTTATTGTAAATGATATGGGGGAAGTGAATGTTGACGAAGCACTAGTCGATAAGAAAGGCTTTAAAAGAACCGAAGAAAAACTAGTTTCAATGCCGAATGGCTGTATTTGCTGTACCTTACGTGAAGATTTGATTGTCGAACTAAATCAATTAGCGCAATTACCTGACTTGGATCAAATTGTTATTGAAGCTTCAGGAATCAGTGAACCAATTCCAATCGCACAATCAATTACTTTAGCTAAGAATCCTTTAGACATTGATTTGACCCAGCGATTAGAGATTGATGCCATTATCACAGTAGTGGATGTAAAACGTTTTTGGGATAATTTCGGAGCTGGCGAAAAAATTCAAGAAAGAAAAAATGAAGGTGATGTGGCTGAAGAAGAACGGGATATTCGCGATTTGCTAATTGATCAAATCGAGTGTTGTAACATATTGCTTTTAAATAAATGCGACTTAGTGCCAAACAATACGATTGATAAAATCAATGGTCTAATTGCTAAGTTACAGCCTAATGCAAAAATAATTCGGACAATCAAAGGTGAAGTAGACTTATCGGAAATTCTAAATACAAATCTTTTTAATATAGATGAGATTTCCTATTCAGCAGGTTGGCTCAAAGAGTTAGAGCTTGGCTATCAAAATCATGTTCCTGAAACAGAAGAATATGGTATCTCAAGTTTCGTCTATCGCAATCGGTTACCCTTTGATGCACAAAAATTTGCCCATTTTGCGGATCAAAATTTTCCCGACAACATTACAAGGGCAAAGGGATTTCTTTGGTTTGCTCAACACAGTGATTTTTCAGCGGTCTTTGAAACGGTAGGTAATCACAAAAGTATTGAACCATTAACTTATTGGGTAGCTAGTTTACCAAAAATTGAGCGTCAAATGATTATTCAACAAAATCCTGAATTGAAGGAAGCTTGGCATCCGTTGTTTGGCGATCGCATTAATGAATTAGTTTTCATTGGTATGGAGATGGATCAACAATGGATTACAGAGCAACTTGATGGTTGTTTAATTGATTCTGATTCTCTGAATGCGGATAATTTCCGAAAAACTTCACCATTTGCATGGAAGAAGTCTACTATGTTTAGCCAGATACCGTCAACGGAATGAAGTCTTTAAGAAAAGCTGGTGTCAAGATAGGCGATGTCATAATTATTGGCATTTTGATTATTAGCTCCTTTATTCCCTTATTCGTATTTTCACTCGAAAAGAAGAACAATTCAACTGAAGATACTACCAAATATGCCATCGTTCGGATTGATGGTGAGGAAGTGAATCGCTTCGATTTGGATAAGATCAATCATAAAATTGTGAAGTATTACCCGTCTAAGGGACAATATAATATTGTTGAGATTGAAGATGGAAGAATTCGAGTTAAAGAAGATAATAGTCCTGATCAGATTGCAGTGAAAACCGGATGGATATCGAAACCTGGACAAACAAGCGTTTGTTTACCCCATAAGCTAGTTATTAGTGTTGAGAAAAAAGGAAGTTCGGATTATTACATTTACTAATCATTAAGACGAGTGGCACGAACATCAATAACACATAAAACTTTATAGAAGAATGGCTATATATATCTTGATTTATTAACAATACAAGATAAATAAGGGGCGCTATGATCTCTGCTCAAGCACTATGCCAGGTTAATCAGGCGGATTAATTCAAATTTAGGATAATCAATAATAGAATCTTGAATTCTGAATGTTTCCAATGAAAAACCAAATGATAGGTCTGTTAGAATTCATTGTTAGTTATTTTAAAGGGTCCTTCTGATCTCGTTATCTTACTAATAAATGAGAAATGAAGATACCACATGCACTAGGAAAATTGAAGAAAAAAAACTATTAGATGATCCTTTATTGATGATTGTGGAAAATAATTTTCAAATTAGCAGATCCCCGTAATTAGTAGTATTTGCATATTTATTGCTGACCAATTATGCCATCAAAATGTGGATCAGTAAGTATCCTAATCAGATCTTTAAGCAATTCAAGCAAATAAATTCATGGTTAGTCATTCGGAGAAGAGTACTCCTTACAATCATGCTGTGATAGAGACATTTCTGTTAAACGAGAAGCATTAAACAAACATAGGTTAAAAGTAAGACAGAAGTTGTTAGGAGGCTTGTAGAATATCTAGAAAACTGCTAAAACATAAACCTAATATATTCTAGTTTAGATTATCAAACTCCAATCAAATCTCTTCTTTTACAGAATTTAACTTTTTTGTTTGTAAAAGTCTTGTCACTCCAGTATTGGGTTATAAAGTTCTTTCTTTTGTAGGAAGATTAATTTTTTGTCTCTAGAAACTCTGTCTAAGATTTGATGCAACATCAAAATGTTTATATTTATGAAGTGGCACATAGATGTGACTATTAGGAATAACGATCCGAGGAGCAAGAATACTGTTTCTGGTAAATATGAAACGAATTATGAAGACAAAAATGGGAATACCTGGATGAATTAACAAGAGAATATTCTAACTTTTCCACGTTTTCGTTTAAGATAATTGCAAATTATTTGCAATTGTATAGAAGATCATTTTAATACGAAGGAGAGAAAAGAATGAGTTTAATACCAATTACGGTTCTAACTGGGTTTCTGGGTTCAGGGAAGACTACCCTATTAAATAAATTAATGAAAGATACCAGAGATGAAAATGTAGTAATTATAGTCAATGAATACGGAGATGTTGGAATTGATCATCAATTAGTCTTAACAAATGAGCAAGAAAAGATTTTTCAAATGAATAATGGATGCATGTGCTGTGTATTACGAGAAGATCTGATTGACATGTTTCTGGCTATTTTGCAAGTGGCTGAAAAAGGTAGTGCCCCGATAGATCGAATAATTATTGAAACAAGTGGTTTAGCAGAACCTAGTCCTATAGCACAAACAATTATTCGTACCCCGTTGTTAAATGAACATTTTGTTGTTGATAGTTTGATCACATTAGTTGACGCCAAAAATGGCTTGTACCAACTAGAAAATTATAACGAAGCGGTTGAGCAAGTTGGTTTTGCAGATAAAATTTTTCTTACTAAGACAGATTTAACTGATACAAGAGAAGTGAATAGATTAAAAAAAGTGCTAAATAAGATCAATTCTCTTGTTGATACAGATGTACTCAATATGAATACTGTTACTTATGAAGACATTGTCGGGTTAGATTTATTCGATCGATCCATCTCGGGGGCAAAAAATGTGAATGTTGATATTGACCACATGATAAATAACCATACTATTAATAATCACCAACAAAGCGGACACCATGACCATGACCGTCATCATGAAGGCCATGGTCATGGAAGTCATCATCATATCCACACAGACGTAGATACCTGTGTAATTACAAGTAATTCTCCTCTGCCTGAAGAACAAGTTGGTAGTTGGCTTAGATTGTTGATTTTTCAATACGGGATGGATTTGATGCGCTATAAAGGAATTTTGAGCATTGAAGGACAACCGTGCCAGATCGTTTTACAAGGGGTTAACATGGTCTATAAGCTTGAAGAAGGACAAGCTTGGAAGGGATCTCCAGAGACAAAAATCGTATTAATTGGAAAGAATTTACCACAAAAAGAGATAACGGATATGCTTTTGGTTGATAGTAAAAAAAGTATATCCGACCATCAGTTAAGGAATTCCTATGAATAATATATTTCTTTGGCTTTGTTTTGGGGTTATGTGGCTGATGGTATTTGGGGTTGTTTTGTATTATATCGGGATGATCGATCGCAAGTATATACGTCACACACTCGTTTTGGGGATAATCACTATTCTCTCTACTACTGTATTTTGGTTAGCTATGGGATATTCATTAAGCTTTTATGGAAATATTCAATATAGTATTTTTTCTGATTTGATATTACCAGATGAAGTTGTTTCACTAGTTTTGCAACTACTCTTTTGCCTATATGCAGTAATTATGCTTGTAGGCTCAGTGTTAGAACGAAGTAACTGGAAATACATTGCCTTATATGTTCCTTTATGGATTTTATTTATCTATGCACCAGTGTGTTATTCATTGTGGGGAGAACAGAATTGGCTGAGTGATATTGGTGTTTTAGATTATTCTGGGGGATTAGTCGTACACGCCACTGCCGGGATAGGTAGTCTTGTTTTAGCAAGAACTTTACCTATTCGCTCAAAGATTACAGGACCATCTGATATACAGGAAATAATGGCTTTTATCGGAATGGTATTTATTACTTTAGGATGGTTTGGATTTAATATGGCTCTTTCAGGTGAGATGGGAGAAGCAGCAATCCTAATTTGGTTAAATACGCTTATTTCAATTATAGGTGGAGGAATAAGCTGGTTTTTAACACGACGAGTACTAGAACAACAAATTTCTGTTTTTGACCTGATGAATGGAATGATTGTTGGCTTGGTAGGAAGTACCTGTTCTGTAGGTTATGTGGGACCAAGCGCTTCATTGTTGATTTCAATAATTGTGTGTATTGCTTGCCCAATTGTTATTGAAAGAATACATCAGTATTTTCCAAACTTTGATGATGCAGGAGATTCTTTTGGGATGAACGCGATTGGCGGAATTATTGGGTCTATTTTAACAGGTATTCTAGCAGAAAAAGGGAATTTTTTTAATCAATTGATCGGGACTTTTTTGTTTGCTTATGGAGTTTTGGTTTAAGTTTTTTTATTCATTACTTTTTGAGAAAGCTGATTAATGATTTTGATGCACAATCCTCTTCAAAGAATAATGAAACAGAATATATTTCAAGTACGGAGGTGAAACGTTGATTTTATCAGGAAGAAAAATTCAAGAGTTACAAAATGATAAAATTATTATCACTCCATTTAATGAAGAACAAATCAATCCTAATAGTTATAATTTGCGATTGCATAATCAAATTGGAGTTTATACGGATTCGGTTTTAGATGTGAAAAGAAAAAATGAAATAAAGGTATTTACAATTCCACAATCTGGTTTTCTGCTTGAACCCCATCACCTATATTTAGGAAGAACGGTTGAGTACACTGCAACGGACTTTTTCGTACCTATGTTAGAAGGACGATCTTCTTTAGGGAGACTCGGATTAAATATTCATGTAACAGCTGGGTTTGGTGATATCGGTTTCTCTGGCTATTGGACATTAGAAATGCATGCGATTGCTCCGATTTGGATTTATCCTGGAATTGATATTTGTCAGATATACTATCATACAATCGAAGGTGAGTATGATCTCTATCGGAAAAAATACTCTGAGAATAATGGTTTAGAAGCTAGCAAAATGTATATGGAATTTTAAGTGGAGGTAGAAAATGGTAGAGAAAAAAGAAATCGTAATTATAGGTGCTGGAGCTGCAGGTGTTGGAATGGGAGTCACTTTAACAGAACTTGGGATGAGTGATTTTGTGATTCTTGAAAAAGAAAAAGTTGGAAACAGTTTTGCTAATTGGCCGCAAGAGACGAGATTTATTACCCCTTCTTTTACAAGTAATGGGTTTGGTATGTCTGATTTAAATGCCGTAGCGGTTGATACTTCTCCTGCGTATACTCTAGGAAAAGAACGGCTTTCAGGTATTGATTACGCAGAATACTTGCAATTGGTTTCAGATGAATATCATCTTCCACTTAAGACAGATTGTACAGTTAAAACTATAAAAAAAGAAGGAACAAAATATCTTATAGAAACAACTAAAGGAACGATTTCTACGAAGTATCTCATCTTTGCTGTTGGAGAATTTTCTTTTCCGGTTAAAACCAACATTGAAGGTGCTGATAGATTTGGATTGCATTACGGAGAAGTGAATTCTTGGAAAGAAATTGAAGGGGAACACCAAACGATTATCGGGGGGAATGAAAGTGCAATTGACGCCGCTCTTGAATTAGCGAAATTAGGTAAAGATGTGTCTATCTATACAAAAAGTTCTGGTTTAGATTCTAGGGAAGCAGATCCAAGTATAAGACTATCCCCTTATACAAGACAGAGATTTTTACATCTGCAACAATTAGAAGAATCGAGAAATTAGCAGATGGATACGAACTGATTACTGATAATGGAGAATCATTTAAGGCGGAAAATACCCCAATTGTTTGTACAGGATTTCAAAATGGCGTAAAAACAATTGCTACATCTTTATTTGAGTATAAAGAAAACGGAGAGGCGTTATTAAACCAATTTGATGAATCAACAGTAGCAAAAAATGTTTTTCTAACAGGACCGAGTGTACGAAACGGTTCCGCGATATTCTGTTATGTTTATAAATTCAGACAACGATTTGCATTGATTGCTAGTGAGATTGCCCACCGAAATGAGCTTATTATCGATAAAAAAATTAGACTACTATAAAATGCAATCTTTCTGTTTAGAGGATTGTTCTAGTTGTGAAATAACATGTACGTGTTAAAGAAACACGAAAATTGAAATGAAGAATCCTTATTGTTTAGTCTCTAGTATTAGAAATGGCCGCAAATGTGGTTGACAAAAAAAAATTTTTAGGGTAACCTAAAACTGTTGATAATCATTATCGATTAGAAGGGGGAGAGCTATGTTAAAAGTTTGTGATGCTAGTGTTTTTTATAATAATTTTTTAGCTTTAGAAAAAATTTCATTTGAAATAAAAAAAGGAACAATTACAGGAATAGTAGGTCCTAACGGCGCTGGGAAATCTACTCTACTAAAAGCTGTGCTAAATATTATTCCTCATCAAGGAGAAATAATGATTGATAATGAGGATAGTAAAAAAAAATTAAAGAAGGTTGCTTATGTTGAACAAAAAGCAACTATTGATTCCACCTTTCCGATAAAGGTTAAAGAATGTGTTTCCTTAGGAACATATGCAGAAATGAAAATTTTTCAAAAAGTAAAAAATAAAGAGTGGAAAAAAGTTACCGAAGCGTTACAGAAAGTGAATTTATCAGACTATTCAAATCGTCAAATAGGGGAATTGTCAGGGGGACAATTTCAGCGAGTGCTGGTAGCGAGATGCTTAGTACAGAATGCTGATTATATATTTTTAGACGAGCCTTTTGTGGGAATAGATTCAATTAGTGAAAGAATTATTATGAATACCCTTAAGGAACTAAAAAAACAGGGGAAAACTATTTTAATCGTTCATCATGACTTAAGTAAGGTAAAAGATTACTTTGATAATGTTTTAATTTTAAATAAGAATTTAATTGCTCATGGGAGAGTTGCGGATGTCTTTAATGAATTAAATCTTAAAAAAGCATACGGAGATACTATATTCATAGAAAAGGAGGTGTAGTATGATTCAAAATTTTATTCATGGACTGTATGACTTTCACTTTTTACAAAATGCATTAATTACTTCTGTAGTTATTGGAATTGTTTCTGGAACAGTAGGATGCTTCATTATTTTAAGAGGGATGTCACTTATGGGCGACGCAATTTCACATGCTGTTTTACCAGGGGTTGCTATTTCTTATATTTTGGGGATTAATTTTTTTATAGGGGCAATTCTGTTTGGGTTATTTGCTTCTATAATTATTACTTTTATAAAAGGCAACAGCATTATAAAAGGAGACACTGCTATTGGGATAACTTTCAGTTCCTTTTTAGCACTAGGAGTCATTCTTATTGGTGTTGCTAATAGTTCAACAGATCTGTTCCATATTTTATTCGGTAATATTTTAGCAGTACAAGATATAGACAAGTGGATCACAATAGGAGTTTCAATCATCGTATTAATTGTTGTCTTTTTATTCTTTAAAGAATTGCTGATTACTTCTTTTGATCCCTTGATGGCAAAAGCAATGGGAATGAACGTAAATTTTTACCATTATTTATTGATGGTGTTACTTACTCTAGTCGCTGTAACTGCAATGCAAAGTGTTGGAACCATACTAATTGTCGCGATGCTCATAACCCCAGCAGCGACTGCCTATTTATATGCGACTAGTTTATCAACTATGATTTTTATATCATCAATATTAGGAGCTTTTTCGTCTATATTAGGATTATTTGTAGGGTACACATTTAATATTGCGGCTGGTTCTAGTATTGTTCTTACTTCGGCAACATTTTTTGCTATTAGTTTTTTAATTTCGCCAAAACAAAAATTTTTAAGAAAGAGGGTTACGAATTTATGAAAAAAAAATGGAGAAACATTGCGTTAGGCTTAGGAGCCTTGATAAGTATTTTCATGTTAGGAGCGTGCTCAACCGGAAATAATACGAAAGAAACAAATGAAAAACTAAAAGTGGTCGTTACAAATTCTATTCTTTCTGATATTACCGAGAATATAGCCGGTGATAAAATAGAGTTGCACAGCATAGTTCCTGTTGGAAAAGATCCGCACGAATATGAGCCTTTACCAGAAGATGTTCAAAAAACTTCGAAAGCTGACTTGATTTTTTATAATGGTGTAAATCTGGAAACTGGTGGAAACGCTTGGTTTACAAAGCTAGTGAAGAATGCTAACAAAAAGGAAAATGAGGATTACTTTGCGGTTAGTGATGGAATAGATATCATTTATTTAGAAGGACAAAATGAACGAGGCAAGGAAGATCCTCATGCATGGTTGAATTTAGAAAATGGGATTATTTATGCAAAAAATATTGAAGAACGTTTAGCAGAAAAAGATCCTGAAAATAAAAAGTTCTATAAAGAGAATTTAGACAAGTATGTTGAAAAATTAGATTCTTTAGATAAAGAAGCAAAATCTAAATTTGCTGCAATTCCTGAAAATAAAAAAATGATAGTGACGAGTGAGGGATGCTTTAAGTATTTTTCTAAAGCGTATGATGTTCCATCTGCCTATATTTGGGAGATTAATACTGAAGAAGAGGGAACTCCTGATCAAATTAAAAGCTTAGTTGAAAAACTCCGCACCACAAAAGTTCCTGCATTATTTGTAGAAAGTAGTGTAGATAATAGACCGATGAAGACAGTAGCGAAAGATACGAATATCCCAATCTATTCAACTATTTTTACCGATTCTGTTGCAGAAAAAGGGCAAGATGGAGATAGTTACTATGCGATGATGAAATGGAATCTTGATAAGATTGCTGAAGGACTCTCTAAATAATTTGGAGGATAAAACATGGTTAAAATTAAACAAACTACCATATTAATCTATTTGCTAGCAATACAAAAATTATCTAAAAAAAGGAAAGGAATCAAGAACAATGACTTAGCAAAAATTCTAAACGTCAATCCATCGTCTGTTAGTGAGATGTTGGATAAGCTCAGGAGTGAAGATTATTTAGAAAAAGACTTTCGTTTAACGTCTAAAGGAACTCGATTTATCCAAAATTACAAAAATCGTTTTATCTAAATCTGATGATAGTGTTGCTATTAACAATAGTGAGGGAGGAGTAAATAATGATAATTACTATAGTAATGTTTTCTATTATTGTAATAGCTGCCTACAATTTTTTAAAATCATTTTCAGATTATTTCAGAAAGGATGAATGAGCTATATGAGTCTATTAATTCTTCTAGGGTTACTTTTTGTATCAGTTATTCTGCTCTTTCTCATCAATTTAGGTCTAAGAAATGAATTTAGTAATAGACGTTAACGGTTGAAACTTCTATTCCTGTATAAGATAATGAAGTAAATTCATCTTATTAGGAGGAAGTACCCATAGAGACCAGAGATTATATTACAACTCACCAAAAGTTAATAGAAAGTGGGCTAAGCCATTTTGAAAAAGAAGGATTTCAACAAACTAAGATAAGGCAACTGTGCTTGACCGCAGGCGTAACTACGGGTGCTTTTTATAAACATTTTACTTCTAAGGAAGCGCTATTTGAAGAAATTATTCAGCCGCATATTAATGCGCTTATTAACATGTATAATGAAGAGTTTGCCAAATACCTCTTAAACTTAGAAAATATAGATATAGAGAAAAGTTGGAGAGAGAACTTCAATGAATTAGATCCATTTATTAATTATATTTTTGAGAATAAACGTATATTCGATTTGGTTTTATTCCAATCAGCTGGAACCAAATATCAAGATATTGTTGAAAAAATTACATCATTTGTGACAAAAAAGACAGTCTGTTGTCTAGATAAGTTAAAGACTATCGGAATGATCAATCAAAATTTAGTCTTTAATGAAGAAGAAATCCACTTCTACATTTACTCATTCTACGCTACATTCTATGATATATTGAAGCATAGCTATTCAAAAGAAAAGACTATGCTATTAACCAGAAGATTGTATCAATTTTCTGTTCCTGGGTGGATTGAATTACTGAGTTAATTAAAAAAAGCTTGCATTGAGAATTGTTCTCAGTTATGCTTTTTGATAAGATCGCACTGTTATCTGAATAACGGTGCATTTTTATCAGCTTAAGATAACAGTGCGATCTTATTTTTTGGAGGTGAAAGAGTGTCAAAAATCAATCCGTTAACCTTGATTACTTTAAATATTTTTTTCCCAGTCATTATTTTTTTAGGAAAGGGAAATATATTTCAAGTGGGGTGTTTCATTATTGCTACAGTTTTAGTATTGATGTTTCGTAAAATAAAGACATGTATTTATTTCATCTTGATTTATTCAGTTCTGTTTTTAGCAATGAAAATTATTGATGCTATCAAGATAGAGTTTTTTACTATTTTTTTTGGGACATCCTTATATATTGTATTTCGAATGTTGCCGGTCGTAATGATTTCATGGTTGTTGGTTAGTGTCTATACTAGCAATGAATTATTATCCTCTTTAGAAAAAATACATTTACCGAAAAAAATAATGTTAAGTATTACAGTAGTGATCAGATTCTTTCCGACTTATCGTTCTGAAATAAGAATGATTAAAGAATCTTTAAAAATGAGAAACATTCGCTTGTCTTTTTTTCAGCCTCTGCAATATTTGGAATTTCTGTTAGTTCCCGTTCTTATACGTGCAACTATGATTGCTGAAGAAATGACCGCTAATGCAATAACAAAGGGGATAGGATCTCCTGTGAAAAGAAGTTCTTACTATAAAACAAACATGAGCTTATTAGACTATATCATCCTGTTTTCCGTTACTATTTTTTTCTTAAGTATTTTGATTTGAGGTGAAAGAATTGTTTGAATTTAACAATGTTTCTTTTTCATATAAGGATGTTAAGGAACAAGCGCTTGTTGACCTTAATTTTTCAATAAAAAAAGGTAGTCTTACATTGATTACTGGTTCTTCTGGGAGTGGGAAATCCACACTATTAAAGTTAATGAATGGACTTATTCCAAGACTTTATGACGGAAAATTGGTTGGGGAAATTTTATTTGAAAATAACTCGCTACAATCCTTAACACAAGAAAGTATATCAAAAAATATTGGCTACGTAAGTCAAGATCCTAGAGGACAATTCTTTACAACAAATACAACGAGTGAGTTAGTATTTTCGATGGAAAACTTTGGATTTACAAAAGAGCATATGGATAAAAGAATCAATGAATTAGCTGAATTATTAGATCTTTCAAATATATTAGATAAAAACATTTTTTCGCTATCAAGTGGTGAACGGCAGAAAATTTCTATTGGATGTAGTTTATCGCTAAACTCTAAATTAATTATATTGGATGAACCGTCTTCAAATTTGGACTTCAAAGCGACTAAGAAACTTGCTGACTTACTTTGTGATTTAAAAAATAAAGGATTTACTATTGTTATAGCTGAACATCGTTTTTATTATTTGAAAGAATTAATTGATCAAGTTCTATTTGTTAAAAATAGAACTGTAAAAACTACAACTATTCAGTTGTTAAAAACTGAAAACAATAACGCATTAAGGAAATTTGACATTTTTAATAGTTCGATTGAAGTTCCCTATATCGAAAAGGCAAGTGCAGATGTATTAAAAGTTGAAGAAATTACTTATGAAAATATTCTAAAAGACATAAATTTTGATGTCAAAGTTGGAGATGTTATTGGTTTGGTAGGGAAAAACGGTGTGGGGAAAACAACCTTACTAAGAATACTCATGAAGATTATTCGCCCTACCAAAGGAAAGATAATCGAAAATAAAAAAAATTTGTCATCGCCGTTTTTAGTAATGCAAGAAATGGATTACCAATTTTTCACAGAATCAGTGAGGAGCGAGTTAGCCCTGGGGAATGAAATAGTTAGTAAAGATCAGCAAGAAAAAATTTTAAAAAAAATGGAACTTTATAAAATGAAAGATCAATTACCGTTTGATTTATCCGGTGGAGAAAAACAAAGATTATTGGTTTCTATAGCTTCATTGTCAAAAACTAATTTATTTCTATTTGATGAACCTACAAGTGGGTTGGATTATATCAATATGGAAAGGATTGCTGACCTTATTAAAGACTTAAAAGAAAAGGGTGCAGTAGTTATAGCCACTCATGATCCGGAATTTCTTTATAAAACATGCAATAGAATTATTTATTTAAAAAATGGTGGAATAAAAAAAGATATAAAACTTAGAGTAGAAGATTCAACTTTGATAGAACAGATTTTTAATGACATAACGAAATAGAATTGAGGAGAATATATATGAAAACAAAAGATTATATTTTTATTGGTTTAGCTACAGTTATTTCCCTAGTAATTTACTTTTTTTCAATAATGGTTAGTAGTATTGGTGGGGCGTTTGGTCACAGCATATCCCCAGGGATTTTTGGATTATTATCTGGAATCATATTTGTTTATATTAGCTATAACTACCCTAGAAAAGGAATTTTTACTATTTACACAATTGTTTTATTGTTATTTTTTACGTTAATGGGCGGGGCGTACTTACCTTGGTTTATCAGTTCGATTAGTATGGCGATCTTAGCTGATATTATTCTATCTGTATTTGGATATGATCGAGCAATTCCTCAAGTTGCGTCTTGGGCTCTAATGCAATTAGGCAGTGCTGCCGGACAGTGGATTCCTATATGGTTCTTTACAGATCGTTTTCGTCAAGATTGGATAGATAAAGGACAATCTGCTGCAACAATGGATGCAATGATCCACTATGCGGTAGGTATATGGGGAATCATTTCAGTGTTAGTTGTAGCAAGTTTATCTATGATTGGTGTATTGATTGGAAGAAAAGTCTTAAAAAAATACAAAAAATAGAACGTAGTTTACCTTCTATCTGTTTGTACATCTCTAATTTACGCTATTACGGAAAGCATTAACAGTTGTAAACGAATAAGAGAAGAAATTGAATGCGGGGGAGGAAAAAATGAAAGTATACAAAAAATTATTTAGTTATGTCCCTAAAATGAAATACTACGGATGGTTAGCCACTTTATTTTCTGATTTTTCTGTCGTATTAACAGTCTATGGATATTACAGTATTTACAAATTTCTTCAGTCTCTAATTATTGTAGAAGATGAATATTTAGCTAAGAGTTATGCGGTTCAAACTGTTGCTTGGTTAACTTTAGGAGCTTTATTTTATATTTTTTCTGGCTTATTTTCTCATATCCTTGGGTTTCGCTTAGAGACTAATTTGAGAAAAAAGGGAATTAGCGGTTTAACAGAAGCAAGTTTTCGTTTTTTTGATTTAAATTCTTCGGGATATATTCGAAAGACAATTGATGACAACGCGGCTAAAACACATATGGCAATTGCTCACTTGATTCCAGATAGTGCTCAAGCCATAGTAACACCTGTTTTATCAGTTGCCTTAGGCTTTTTCATTAACTTTAAAATTGGATTGGTTCTAATCGCCATGTTAGTAATTGGTGTATTCTTGTTAAAGAAAATGACAGAGAATACAAATTTTATTCAAAAATATCAAGAATCGTTAGATGTGTTAAGCTCTGAAACGGTAGAATATATCCGCGGAATTCAAGTTATAAAGATATTTGGTGCTAAAGTAACATCATTTAAAGCCTTGAATAAAGCAATTAACGATTATGCTAAGTTTGCATATAAGTATTCTTTGAGTGGGAAAACACCTTTTGTTCTTTTTCAATGGCTATTTTTTGGCATAGTTTGCATTTTGATAGTTCCTATAACCTTTTTTATAACTTCTCTTACCACTCCCAAGATATTAGCTGTTGACTTGTTGATGTTGTTTTTTTTAAGTGGAATTATTTTTGTTTCTTTCATGAGAATAATGTATGTAAGTATGCACTTGTTTGAAGCAAGATATGCAGTCGAAACACTAGACTCCCTTTATTTAGAAATGAAGCAAGACCAACTAAAATATGGGAACGAGACACAGATTAAAAATTGTGACATTGCATTTGAAAATGTCAGCTTTTCATACAAAGAAGAGTGTGTTTTAGAAAATTTCAACTTAGTTTTAGAACAAAAAAGAATTTATGCATTAGTAGGAAAATCAGGAAGCGGAAAGAGTACGATAGCTAAACTAATTTCAGGTTTCTACAATGTGGATAAGGGACAGATTAAAATTGGTGGTAAGCCTTTAAATCACTATTCAAAAGACACAATTATTAACACAATTGCTTTTGTCTTTCAAGATACGAAACTATTCAATCAGAGTATTTACGATAACGTTTCTATAGCAAATCCTCAAGCGCCAGCAAGTAAAGTATTTGACGCGCTAAGATTAGCCGGTTGCGAATCGATTTTAGAAAAATTTCCCGAAAGAGAGCATACCTTAATTGGTAGTAAAGGAGTTTATCTGTCAGGAGGAGAAAAACAACGTATAGCTATTGCCAGAGCAATTTTAAAAGATGCAAAGATTGTTATTATGGATGAAGCCAGTGCATCTATTGATCCAGATAATGAGTATGAACTACAAAAGGCTTTTCAACATCTGATGAAAGAAAAAACAGTTATTATGATAGCTCATCGATTATCCAGCATTAAATCTGTAGATGAAATTCTTGTCTTGTCAGAAGGGAAAATAGTAGAACGTGGAAATCATAATGAATTAATGGCTAAACATCAAGTGTATAAACAATTGGTCACTAATTATGAGAATGCAAATGATTGGAGGCTTGACAATGAAAAGTTTTTATAAAAACAAATTTGCTTTAAGTGATCAGGGCGCAGAAGCTTTAACTAAAGCTTCTATTTCTAGTTTTTTTGTATACTGCATTAATATGGTACCAGCATTCATTATAATGATGCTGATAGACGAATTAGTTTTAGAAAATACAAAGCCCCGTTGGCTTTATTTTGCCGTATCGTTTGTTACTTTGCTTTTCATGTATTGGTTGTTAGATAGGGAGTATGAAAACTTATATAATAGTACTTATAAAGAAAGTGCGCATTTAAGAGTGCAAGTTGCAGACGATTTGTCAAATTTACCATTATCCTATTTTTCAAAACATAATTTATCAGATTTATCTCAAACTATCATGTCTGACGTTGAAGGTATTGAGCATGCGATGAGTCATGCAATACCTAAAGCCGGCGGTATGGCTCTGTTTTTCCCTTTTATTTCAGTGATACTTTTGGTTGGTAATGTCAAAATGGGATTAGCTGTTATTTTGCCAACGTTATTTAGTTTTGTCTTAATCTTGTTATCAAAGAAATCCCAAACGAAAGCCAATACTAAATATTACGATACTTTGAGAGAAAACTCGGAAGAATTTCAAGAAACTATAGAATTGCAGCAAGAGATTAATAGCTTTAATCTATCTAAAAAAGTTCAAGACAGACTTTTCAAAAAAATGGAAGAGAGTGAAAGGATTCATTTAAAGGTAGAATTAAGTACTTTTTCAGTCATGGCCTTATCCTCTATTTTCTCATATGTTAGTTTAGCAGTAGTCATTCTAGTAGGTGTTCACTTACTGTTAACGGGTGAAGTGACTATACTCTACGTCGTTGGTTACTTACTAGCCGCAATAAAAATAAAGGATTCCTTCGATTCTATGAAAGAAGCAGTGCTTGAAATATTTTATTTAGCTCCTAAAATACAGCGAATTAGAGCTATGAAGGAAACCAGTATCCAAGAGGGATCAGATAGTCCTCTGAAATCTTTTGACATTGAGTTGCGAGATGTCTCTTTCTCATATGATAACAATACCCCAATTTTAGATCATATCTCTTTTACGGCTAAACAAGGAGAAGTGACTGCGTTAGTAGGTGCTAGTGGTTCCGGGAAAACTAGTATCTTGAAATTAGTGTCTAGACTGTATGATTATGATGAAGGCTGTATTTTAATTGATGGGTATGATATTAAACGTGTATCTCCAGCTTCTTTGTTTAGCAAAATCGCTATTGTTTTTCAAGAGGTAACTTTGTTTAATACAAGTATTTTGGAAAATATACGTATTGGAAATAGTCAAGCGTCAGATGAGGAAGTGAAAAAAGCAGCTCGTTTAGCTAACTGCGAAGACTTTATTGAAAAACTACCTGACGGTTATCATACATTGGTCGGAGAAAACGGAAGTTCACTTTCTGGAGGAGAGCGACAACGCCTATCCATAGCACGGGCTTTTTTGAAAAATGCGCCAATTTTAATTTTAGATGAAATTACTGCCAGTTTAGATGCGGAAAATGAAAAACGTATTCAGGAAAGTTTAAATCGTTTAATACAAGATAAGACAGTACTAATTATATCGCATCGCTTGAAGTCTATTGAAAAGGTAAATAAAATTGTAGTGATGGATCAAGGAAAAGTAGTTGATCAAGGTACTCATAGTGAGTTGTATCGAAAATCAGAAATTTACAAAAATCTCATAAAGAAAACTAAAATGTCTGAGGAATTTATTTATTAAAAAAGAAACGCTGTCACGATGTTGGCATAGATTTTAACTAACCTACAATTTTGGACATTGTTGCAGTGTTATCCCAAAAAGGTTTATTTTATTAAACTGTTGCTAAGCGCTACTGAAAATGGGAAAATATACTCAAATATTTTTAACAATTGGAAGGTAATCTTTATAATATTGACTGATTGACTTAAATATGTTTTCTGTCAAAATATCTTATGGGAGTCTTACAGATAAGCAAAGTACAGATTTATCTGTGATAAATACTTGATTGACTGATCCAGTTATTTAAAAAAAAGAGAAACACTTCAAGATCTGAAAAGATTTTCTGAAAAATATAATAATTAACGATATCTAGGTGTATAGACAAATTCGTCTATACACCTATTTTTGTAATTTTTTTAAGCTTTTCGAAAAAAGCTACCAATTAAATTGTAGTAGTAATGGAAAGAGAAAAGTGCTGTACTACAGATTTACAAACATTGGATAAATGGAGGAAAGGTGATGGAACATTCGTTTGATACACATCTCATTCATACTTTTGATAGTTTCTGTAAAAAGGTGATCCGAAATGAAGCAAGAAACATAAAGAAGCAGTATGCACGATTACGAGAACGTCAAGTTTCCTTGACAGAGTTACCAGATTCGGTAATCACCACTTTTCAGGTAAATGACACATCAATTGATAATAGCGAAGTTTTTCTTATGCTTGGAATGGAGCTTTTAGTATCTAACTTAACATTGGCAGATGCAATTCATAAACTCAATGAAGTCAAACGTAAAATCGTTTTGCTTTACTATTTTGCAGGATTTAATGATCGTGAAATAGATGAGGCTATGGGAATGAGCGTTGGTGGAGTTTGGTATCAAAGAAAAAAGGCTGAGAATGAATTAAAAGTGCGATTGGAGCATGAAGGGTATGCATAATTTTGATAGTGCAACTTTCATTCTGTCAACAGAGATGATAATTTCTGCATCTTCTGGTGATCCAATTGCAATAACCAAAGTGGTTAAACATTATCAAGGATATATTGTTAGTTTGTCATTACGTAACAGTTACGAAGACGGTATGAAGTCGTCCGTTTATTGTGATGAGTTTATACGTAGGAGTTTGGAAAGTAAGTTAATCGAAAAAATTATTACTTTTGATGTAAACCGTTAATTCGAATCTTTTCTCTTTCCGTTTTTCATTCTATGAAAGTTTCGTAAAAGGCGTATCTATGGAATTTTCATAGGTTGAAAAACCTATCGTCCATTGAAAATTGAATAGAAAATCTATCAGTACATTAGTATTCGTTTAACTATCTAATTGTGCCATGACCAGTAGATAGCGAGCGATAAAGATTTGATAAAATAACGAATTCTTGATAATGATACTTCCGAAACCAAATTACCCCCATCACTAGGGGAGGTGAGATTCCTAATGACTATGTTAAAATATGGTTCAAAAGTACGTTTAGCCATATTTCTGATCTCGACAAGTTTATCTAGTTTACAGTATATTTTCCAAGCGTTTATAATAGGAAATTTTATTACTGCAGCTACAAATGCAGACCTAAATATTTTTGTGAAAAATGTTACTTTCGCTGTTGTTGGTATACCTCTATTTGGAATCGTTATGCTGATTAATGTAAGTGCTCGAGCAAATTATATTAAGTCTGTCAATATAAAAATAAAAGAACGTGCAATTGAAAACTTAATCCAAAAAGATATACATGAAATTGATGTTTCAAGTGATTTGTCGTTTATTATGAATGATCTGAAATTATTAGAATCAAACGGCATAAATGCTGTGCTTTCAATTTTAACAAGTGCGATTACCTTTCTATTTGCTCTTTTTTTTTCACTGAAATACGATATTTGGACTACTGCTGCTTTCTTTATAGTTTCGCTTATTCCACTGGTTATTTCGAATGTGACTAAGAAACAGATCCGTGGAAAATCAGAAAAATGGTCGGAAGAAACCTCTAGATTTCTTTCACGGTTAAAAGACTTTTTAACAGCTACACGCACAATAAGAACTTATCAAGTAGAAAAAGAAATGGCAGCACGGGTGTCATATTATGTAAGGGAATCAGAAAATGCTCTTAAAGATATGAATCAAACAGTGGGTTATACAAATGCGGTCGTGACGGTGTTGGTTACATTATGTGCCTTAACACTTCCGTTTGGAATCGGTATATTACGAATTATAAACAGTAGTCTAACATTAGGTGTATTTATTTCTGTAGTACAATTGTCAAGTTATTTGAATAAACCACTCTTATCAGTACTGGAGATGCGAAATCAATTACAAACTACGCGAGACATTCAAAACGGGTTTATCGAATTTTAAAAGATAGCAAAACAAATCGTTTATTAGAACGAAGTGATTCTAAAAGAGGATCAATATCTATATCTCCATTTTCTAAATTAGAACTACGTGATGTAACTATTCAATTAGGCAATAAAAGAGTGCTTAGTCGGCTTAATCTAGCCATTAACGCTGGAGAAAAATTGCTGATAATGGTACCTTCGGGTTTTGGAAAGTCAACGCTTCTTGGTGTCTTATAAGGGAATGTTCCGATATTAGAAGGGGAATATTTGTATAACGGTATTTAAATTTCAAATTATACTGTTTCTCAATTAAGTGAGCAATTCTCATTGATTTTGCAAACACCATTTGTGTTTAATGATACAGTTCGTTTTAATGTAACTCTCGATCGTTCATTTTCTGAAGAGAGCATTTTTACTGCACTTGATCATGCAGGGATGAAGCAATTTATCTCGGAAAAGGGATTAGACTACATAATAGCTGAAAATGTGCAGAATCTTTTAGGAGGAGAACTACAGCGTATAGAAATAGCAAGAGCTTTTTTGTACAATAGACCGATTATATTGGCGGATGAAGCAACTTCTTCTTTAGATAATATCACAGCAGCACATATCAGAAACACTTTTATCAATAGTCCTAATACGTTGATTGAGGTAGCTCATAAAGTCTCACAAGAAGAACAACTACTTTATGATAAAGTATTAAAACTGGAAGGAAATGAATGATTTAAAATAGTTATTTTCAATAATAAAATAATGTAAACGTTTTCGAATGGATAGGATTTGGTGTCACTAATTGAATAAATTTTACTGACCCCCAGTGTATAGGCAATTTAGTCTGTACACTATTTTTTTCGGAAAAATTTATAAACTTCGAAAAATTGACTCGTTCAGATTGTAGTAGTAGTGGAAAGAGGAAAGCCATATGTTGAAGTCTCTATTTGGTTTTTAAAGGAGGAAATTCAATGGTTCATTCGTTCGATTCACATATTTCTCATACTTTTGATAGCTTTTGTAAAGCAATAGTTCGAAATGAAGCAAGAAACATCAAGAAACAATATGCGCGATTGAGAGAACGTCAAATTTCATTAACTGAACTACCTAGAGAGCTAGAGTCAACATTCCAAGTGGTTGATACATCTGTAGAAAATAGCGAAATTTTTATTGCTCTTGGAATGGAATTGCTCGTTACCAACCTCACTTTAGCGGAAGCAATTCATCAACTTAATGAAATAAAGCGGAAAATTGTTTTGTTGTACTATTTTGGTGGTTTTAATGATCGTGAAATAGGACAAGTAATCGGAATGAGTGGTGGGGGCGTCTGGTATCAACGAAAAAAAGCTCAATCCGAATTAAGAGATATCTTGGAGGAGAAATATTATGTGTGAGCTTGACTATTCTGATGCTTTATTATCACCTGAAATAATCATTGCTGCTTCTTCAGGTGAACCACTCGCAATGAGTGAAGTTTTAAATCATTATCAAAACTATATTACTAGCCTTTGCCTAAGAAATAAGTATGAGAACGGTACTATATCCTCAGTTTATATTGATGATTTTCTGCGTAGAAGTCTTGAAAGTAAATTGATTGAAAAAGTCATGAAATTTGATGTAACCCGCTAGTAGCTACTTTCCTCTTTCTGTTTTTCATTCTATGTAAGTTTTATACACAGATTCGAAGTATAAAATTTTCATAGGCTGAAAAGCTTATATGTTCATTGAAAAGTAAATATAACTCTATCAGTACATTAGTCTTTTGAATAAAAAACACATACTACGCCATGACAAGCATTGACTTGAGCGAAAAATAGTTGGTTTTGATTTGAAAGCTAGATAATGATACTTCCGTAACCAAATAGGCCCGCCATTACTGGGGGGAGGTGAAATTCCTATGTGCTTTAGTAAAGCAGCTGATAGATAAAAAACATTAAAGTATAGACTAATTGTTATCTCATTTGAAAGCTTAAAAGAGTGCGACAAATATTAAAGAAGGCGGTATAATGAAGACAGTCACACGACAGGATATAGTCAACTTAGGATTTTCTCAGTACTACGCTGACAAAATTTTCAAGGAATGCAAAATTCTTCTTATAAAAAAAGGCTATTCTTTTTATCGAAATTCTAAGATAAAAAGAATACCTGTCTCAATACTTGAAGAAGTCTTGCATATTTCTTGGGAGGAATAGTACGATGAGAAGAATAGCAAATGTGTACAAAGATGAAAAACGAGGTACTTGGTATTTTTCATTGTCTCTAGGATATGATCGTTTTGGTAAGAGAATTCAGCCTACCAGAAGAGGTTTTAAAACTCAGACAGAGGCCAAGCAAGCCATGGAGGAATTGAAAAAGAATTATTCCGATTCTCAAAATATCTATCTGGAAGGAATTACGTTTCGAGATTTTTATAAGAAATATTTCTTTCCTTGGTATAAGCTGGGGACAGTTGAAAAAACCTATGTAAAAACAGATAAGACTTTAAAACGTGCGTTAGCTTATTTTGGAAAAGTACAGATGGAAAAGATCAGACCAATTCATATTCAAGAATTTCAACAGTATCTAGTTGAGAAGTGTTCAGTTAAAAACAGAGATGGTTCAACACGTCCTTTATCAAACAATTACATTAAACAGATTTTTAACAAGTTACGGATTATTTTTAAGCGTGCGGTAATTTTGGAAGTGATTGAAGAAAATCCAGTAGATACGATTGGAAAGATTCGAACTGAGCGTTCTGTAGTAGATTTTTGGACAGTTGATGAATTTAAAAAAGTATACAATTGTTCTTATCTCTGTGATTTTCAGGAGACTTTCTACAAAAGGATGATGTGTTTTTTGTTTGTTACGGGTCTTAGGAGTGAAGAGCTTTTTGCTCTACAATGGCCGGATATTGATTTTAAAAAAGGGACTTGCAGTGTGAATAAATCCCTTTATATTCGGAAAAGGACGAATTATGAGTTTTCCGATACGAAAAACACTTCGAGTATCCGAACTATTACGCTAGATCAACAAACCATTGAAGACTTGAAAGAATGGCAAGAGATTCAAAAGTCAATTGGAGATGACTTAGGTTTTGTCTTTACTTTTGATGGCTTACCGCCTTCACCAAAAACATTTTTAAATCGTATCAAAAAATTAGCAGAAGAAGCAGGGGTAAAGCCTATTCATTTACATGGTCTTCGTCATTCTCATGTTGCTTTTTTAATTGAGCATAATAAAAATGTTTATGCTATTTCAAAACGTTTAGGTCATTCATCAATTAAGACGACATTGGATAAATATGGTCATCTTTATCCAGAAACAAACCAAACCCTAGCAGATGAGTTTACTAAATTTTCTGTTTGATTTTTAACGATTTATTGCTGTCATTTGGTTGTCATAAACGATTTTTTTAACTTAGTTATTGATATGCCGGTCATTAAAGGTTAGTTGTCGGAATCGAAAATGGATGAGGATGAACCTAAGAAGAAATAGCTTTTTTGAACTACGATTAAAGTTATGAGGCGTTGGATCAGTGATCCTTCGCCTTTTTATATGTTCATATAGTTGGAACGGGCAAGTAGATGAGTCTAATTCTTGATTGAAAAAGAAGAAGCTCCAACTTGAAAATTTAGCTATATTTAATTAATTACATAAAAATAAGAAAAGCATCACAGGATATACCAAGTAAAAATGTCTTAGCGGATTAATCGAATAATGAGAGTGTAATATAAACCGTGTAAGTA
>CWHE01000056.1_pt1 | contig 26545 bp, 29 predicted proteins | sample 685091 | NCBI WGS metagenome assembly CWHE01 (sample SAMEA3735855, study PRJEB9488) | human gut metagenome | biome: ENVO:mammalia-associated habitat; material: ENVO:feces | place: Malawi | collected 2009-02-27
TGTGTAGGTACTTGGTGATTGGGCATTTACATTCAAATAATTGTTTATAAATAATTGGTATCATTCATATAAGAGATCCCTAAAACAGCAAAAAGACTAATTGGCTGTTAGTAGCTAATTAGTCTTTTGCTTCGCATTTTGTATTATTTTAAAAAGGGCATTCTCTGATATAAAAACGATTACGTGTAGACATTTTTATTTAAAAAAATATCAGAATTTCAAGTGAGAAATGAGTTTATTATTAGCTTTTTAGGATCAAAATTAACCTCTTTTCTGTCAAAAACACTGCTTCTCCTATTCTTAATTCCGTTAAAAATAATCATTGATCTGATTTGCTTCCCTCCCTCCAACGTAAATCATTACTAAAAAAAGTGAAGATAGCAAAATAGGTAATTTTTATGGATGAGCATTCTATTTTTCATTATTAAAAAGTATAGCCTTCGGAAAAATATGAACGATAATCTAAAAAATAATTTTCAATTAATGAGTCTTGCTTGCTTATCAATTTTTCAGCCAATTCAAATATATATTTTTCAATAAAATTGTACTTCCTACCTATTATCAAATACCCTGTGGCAAGTTCTTGACTAGGGACGATCAACCCTACTGCATTACACATGTTCACTACACGAACAAACCCTTTTTTTCCCTGAATCTGAATTGACCTAGTTTGTTTATCAAAATGTCCAAAAAGTGTTTCTCCAATTCCGTAAACATCAATCGGTCCTTCTTTTGAAACGACAATATCAAAATCGGAAAGAAGTAACTTAAGCGAATTAATCAATTCGTTTCTACTCGCTTCATATTTATAGACGAGATTCGTAGTTTCTACAGTTATACACTCATCAAACTTAGCCCATTCATTTTTATCAATCTCAGAATCTACAGCAATCTTTATCTTTTTCTTTTTTAAATTGTCAGCTATGAATAATGATGATGCCTGTTTGACTAAATCCAAATCTCTACTGATAAATCCAATAGAAGGGATAAAAGAGATTCCATCTGTTGATGTCTTTGAATATTTCACATAATCTATCCATTCCGATCCGAGATTAGGATGAATATATCCAATTAAATTTAAAGCAGCTGCAGGAGATAGTACCGAGCCTCCACCATCTGTTCCAACCCCAAGATCATTTATTCCATAGAAAACATTTACTGCTGTACCGCTTGATGAGCCTGTCATGAAACGACCTGTAATTGGATTTTTTAAATCTATATCAATGCCTCTTCCTTTGTGACTTGCCTTATCAATCGTGTGAAGATGAAAACCATTTTGTTCCAAATGACTTACAAATGCATCTGGAATCATAGGGACTTGTTTAACGCCCATATAATAGTCAGCTTCTGAATGAATAGTTGTGATGCAATTAGGATAAACAGTTATCACTGATTGTAATAAATTTGCCATTGCCATACTTGTTTTCAGTGAATACTCTTGAATTCTTTGAATTTCCATACTCATTCCTCCATAAAAAGCCCGATCTAGCTGGTGTATCACCGTAGATCGAGCACATCTGATTAGTTTGAAATTAAATCAGCTAAAAATGATTCTCCATTTTGCGGAGCACCTACATTGAAATAATCAGCAACTGTTGCTCCTACGTCAGCGAGGGTTTTGCGCTCACCAACATATTTCCCTTGAATACCAGGACTGTAAATTAATAATGGAACCCGTTCTCTTGTATGGTTGCTATGACCGATTGTAGGATCGTTTCCGTGATCGGCCATAACAAGTAGGATATCCCCTTTATTCAGATACGGGATTAATTCCTTGATTCGTCGATCACTAAGTTCTAGTCGGTCTGAATACCTGTCGACATCTTCTGCGTGACCGGCTAAATCTGTTTCTTGAATATTCAACGCGATAAAACCATGTTCTATCCCTTGAACTTCTTGAATTAAATCATCGAAAAGCTTATCTGAATCCACCCCTGGAAATAGTCGTTTACTCTCCGTTTGGATAATATCAGCTACTTTACCCAGAAAAGAAACAGGAATTTCGGCATTATCTAAAATTGTTGGTGTTTGTACATTTTTGTCAATGCCATAACCTAGATGGACCACTTGATAGCCGTGATCATAAACTCCCGATTCAGGAGCATCTACCCCAGCTATCTCATTATTTTTCACCTTTCTTGCCTTTAATAGATTGTCCAAAGTGATCTGTTGTCCTCCGAAAGTGATTACTCGAGACACTTGAACGACCTCTCGAACTGCCTGTCCCAGTTTTTTCAGCTCTTCAAAACTGATTAACGCTAAACAAGCGGATACATTATAAACTTGCCCATAGTCCGTTTCCAGATTATCTCCTACAGTTGCCGCTTCATTAACCACTAAAATTTGTGTGTCTTTTTCTCCTACACGTCTAACCTTATACCCTTGCTTAATAAGGTTTTCTTCAATTTCGTCAATTTTTTGATTGAAAGGTTGGATTAAAGGTATTTTAGGGGTAGTTCCCATGATTTCTTGGTGTCCCAAAAAGGAGTCTGCTCCGTGATGGGCTAAATTGCTGGTTCCATAGTTTGCCTCTTTTGAAAATTTATGGTTGCCTATTTCATATCCAAGAGCGTTCATTAACCCCAATTTTTCAAGCGTTGGAATATGAATGGCTTCATTCTTTTGTATAATATGTCCTGCTGTGCTACTTCCGATGTCTCTTGGACGAACTTCCTTTACATCTTCCATCGCTCCAACACCAAAACTATCTAAAACAATTACGACAAATCTTCCCATTGTTTCACCTTCTAATCAAATTTCCTAGACTGTCATAAATTCCTTCAATTTTTGTTATTCCTTTTTGAATACCAGATACTACTGCTACATCACTTCTAGTGACAAAAATTTGTGTTCGAAATGCCGCGATGACCGTCGAGCCTATCGGGTGTTCTCTTTGAGTTGAAAGATAGTAATCAATATTCTCATCACTGAATGGATTCACATTATCTCTCACTAAAGAGTGGGCATCTCCAATCAACGCAGAGCTAAAATGGCCTCTTCGATAGTAGCCTCCGCCATAAAAATAGGCCTGGCCATCTAAATTATGCGAGACTTCACTGACATATACCATTGCTGGTTTTTCGGGCAAATCCATTTTGGCATGCAGAGGGGTTGTGCCTGTTAATGCGTGTCCAGGCTCTCCTTGCGTGCCGCCGATTTCCTTGATTAAAGGAATTGTTTCGTGACAAGTGGCTGATGGGATATTCACCTCTGTAATTTCAATGCCAGCTTCTTTAAATATCATTTTTGCTTTTTTTATCGTCTCAACATTGTTTGTCGGTAATAATTTCGCTTTACCATCATAGAGAAAACATGGAAAAGACGTTACACCAGCAATTTCAACTAAATCCGTTTTATTAGATAAATGAGCGATACTTGGTAACTCATTTAAGTGAAAGCCGCCAAATTGTCCCTCGTAGATTTGGTCGTCCTTTTCAATGACTTTGACTAAAATTTTTTGTTTGATGTTCAGCTCTACGGCAATACTGATAATTTGCTGCAACGCTTCCAACGAATAGATGGTCATGTACTCTGTCCCATAAAGCATGATCCTTTTTAAAAGTCGCTGTGGAATTTGTACTAAATGGCCAACATTTCCAAGTGGCAGCCCTTGTTCCATCATGATTAACGCTTCCTTGAAGTCCACAACAACAGCTTTTTCTATCCCTGTATCATGAATTTTTTGCGCAACATATGGATTCCGTCCAAATTGCTTTGTCATGTAAAATAATTGAATCCCTTGTTTTTTTGCATCGTTAACAAGGCTTAATGTATTTTCTTCAATTGTGTCAAGATCCAAGATATAGGTATCTGGAAGGAGGAGTCCTTTTTGATGAAGTTCAACTGCTGCATCAATCAAGTTTGGATTTCTTCGGGCAGTGACATCTAAAAACATCCTATTCCTCCCTCAGCATATTGATGATGTGAAGATAAAAGTAGTCTAACTCTGTCTCATCAAAATGCTTGTTTGAAGTCATTTCTTGAAGGTCTTGCCATAATTCTTTTGAGTGAAGAAATTTTTCATCCGCCTCAATTTCTGCGCGGATAAAAGACTCTAAGTCATTTATGGTTTCGCTTTTCTTTCTACGCATATCAGCCATAGCAAGATGTGTTAAAAAAACATCTGCTTGTTGTTCTTCCTCGATGACGTTTTTTTTCAGTAAATACTCTAAAACACTCAAGACATAATCCTGTGTTTCCTGATCAATAATCTCAGAGCTAAGTAATATTGCTAATTTTTCTCGAATCATGCTGTTCCCCCTAGTTACGAATGAACGTTTTTTATTTATTGAAGGATAAATTTCATGGCATATAATCTACCCTTTTTTTGGTTTTATGGAAAAGAGAATAATTTAAAAAAATTAGTACTGAGGAATCAGCTTTCCATCACATACGTCTTTTTGAATGGATAGAATTTTTTTCTTGTCTACACTTTTTTGGAAGAATGCTTTCATTGAAGAATCATCTTTTTGGGTAATGATTACTGATGTGCTCATATCCTTCTCCATCTCACTTTCAGTTAAGGGAACATAATGTAGTCCTTGATGATTCTTATCACGTATTTCGTCAAAGTTCCAGATACCAGCATCAATTTGTCCCATTTGGAGAGCCGCAATAATTTGATGTCCTTGCATTTCAACATACTCTACCTGTTCATCTTTGATTATCGCTTTTGTCAGCAATCGTTGATCAATTGAGCTATAGTCAATGGCTATCTTCATATTCTTTTCAATCTTCTTCTGATCCTTATCTCGAAAAAGCAAGACGTGCTCACTTAGATAAGAATGTCGACCAAAATTAAGACTAATTTCTATTGGTTCCCCATCGGAAATGGCTTGCTCGGCGGCAAATTTTGAGACAACCGCAAAGCGATACGTTTTATTTGCGATGGAACGGACTCTTTCCTTCGAACCTCGAATATAGGCCAGGTTCAGCTTAATATTATTTTCCTTGAATACGTCGTAAATGCCGGTAGCCAGTCCTTCGTAAAGTCTTGAATAAGGCAAAGTCATCGTTCCAAGAATCGTATCTGATAAGGCGTATTCTTGCAAAATGCTGCAATCAATTTCTTCGATGAAAGTTCCCATATGTCCGTGACTTTTTACTTTGATCGCTTTTATTTCCTTCAAAAATGTCCAAGCATTTTGTACGGTTCCCCGCGAAACGGCGTACTTATTTTGATATTCCGTCACACTCAGTACCCGATCACCCTTTTTTTTCTGCAGTAGATCGGAAGCTAAATAGTTAACAACAATTCCTTTTTTCTTTAAAAATTCTTCTCCCATAGAAACTCCTCATTCTTTAAATACTCGCCATGGCCTTTTTTAAAATATTGATAATCGTATCGGCTCCTGCTCTATTCGGATTGATCCGAATCATTGTATCTTCCGCAGCAGGGTCAGCCTTTCTAAACGTTCCCGACACTCTATAAACCAGCGGTGCAAACTCATATTTCGATTCTGCGCCTACTGGATTGGGTAAAGCGCCAAATTTTGTTGCTGCTTCAATTATTTTTTTAGCATATGGTTTGGTAAGCTTCACAACAATCACTTTTGATTGCGCGTTAACGATAAATGCCGCTTCTAATCCTTCAACCTCATGGCGATTGATTCTATCGCTGACTTCTTCACTAACCTTGGCTGAAATCGCTAACGATACTGGCGCATAAATCATCCCTCTTAACACATCTAGTGATTCATGGCCTTGAACCTGACCGCCGCCTGAGTAGTTCTCTTGCTTTAAGCGTTCGATCGCACCTCTAGCTCCAACGATACACCCTATCCCTTCAGGCCCTAACAGCTTGAAGGTCGAAAAACAAGCGAGAGTTGCGCCAAATTGTGAACCGATTCCCTCAGTTTTCAAAGCTGAGTAATTGTCATCCGTCACAATCGGTATTTTTTTATTCATTGAGCGAATATGTGAGATCAATTTTTTCAGACCATATGAATCGTCAATTTTTTGACGGGTTACTTGAATTAAAATTCCATCAACTTTGTTTTCTTGAAGTACCTCTGTCACACTATTAAAATCATTGAAATCCGCATAAACTAAATGTATACCCAGCATATCAATCGAGACTTGAGTGGTTGGATAGACCGGCGCATCATGAACCAGGATTGTTTTTCCTGTTCCAACAACCGCATGTAGTGCAAGTCTAATCGCATTCGTTCCTGAACCACGGACTAGCATAGCCGCTTCAACATTGAAAAAATCAGCTAATACTTTTTCTACTTTGTTGGTCATTCTTGGTTGATTTAATTCTTTTACTACTCCGAGATCTCCTCGAGTCAAAATTTCGTCACCAGAAAAATAATGTGTAATTGAATCAACCAATTTAAATTGCAAATTCGTCGCTTCTTCGATTGTTAAACTTTTCAAAGGAAATGCTTCCATAGTGTCGATCCACTCCTAATTCATAAATGTTTGAGGATTATATTGAAGCATTTTTTTGATAAAGTGTTCAGAAACACCTGTTTCGAGTGCTAATGGGACAAACTTATCTAATAAGTAGGAATAACCAATCCCACCCTGATACTCCAAATTTGATTTCCGTGTAATATCCATTGAGAGAAATACTTTATCGTCGTAGCCTCTTTTTTCGATTTCTTTTAGCATGGTCGCTCGTAATAAATCTGGTTGGTAGTTTTCTTTCCCAATTGTGTCAAATTCAACATACACTCCTTGGTCCAGCATATGCAAGATGTAATCGACATTTCCTGTTAAATCAACGTGTCCAATGACGATTTTTTCTAAATTTGCCTTTTGCGCTTTGAAAAATTCAACCTGTTCATGCCCATAGGTTCCTAAAGTGGTATGAGTAGTGATTGGAACTCCAGTATGTTTTTGAGCAATCACTGAAGCAGTAAAAACTTTACGTTCACGCTCAGTCATGGTGTCTTTACTTGTTCCAATCTCACCAATGATTTGCGCTTTAATTGATGTATCCGCAATTCCCGTTTCGATTTCTTTAATCATGAATTCTGTCAACTGATCGACGGTTGCCTCTGTTACGAATTCTGGAAGAAATTTATCCTGATAAAATCCAGTCGCTTGCACGACATTTATCCCTGATAAATCAGCGACTTTTTGAACATATTTCGGATTTCTTCTCATATCCATGTTCGTCACATCAACAATATTACGCACGCCTTTAATATACATTTTTTTGTATTCTGAGACAGTTTCATCGAAACAATTTAAATTGGTGTCATCAGTATTTTTTAACCGTGATAAATCAATTGTTGTGTGTTCATGCATGTACGTTATTCCATCAAGTAACATCTATTTTGACTCCTCCTATTTTGTAACAACGGGAACAAATAGCCCAACTAGGTACAGAATATTTACGATTACACCTAAACTGATTGCTGCAATTGGTCCAACAGCTAATTCTACGACTGGCTTCTTCGCTTTTCTATTTAGCAGCATCAAGCCAATCACCCAAAAATAGCCAATTCCTGGTGCGATTTGCTCCGAAGCCATTGCCCCGCCAACTAATAACGCAACCTCGAGAACCTTATTCATGGCTGTACGGATGTGCTCCCCCATTTCGCGAATTCCTGGGAATTTATCTAGTGCTTTTGCCATTAAGCTTAATAGTTGAACTTCCACAAACATCAATAGCGCGCCCACAAGGAATGCGACGATAGGATTTCCATGTAATAAAATCCCTGCTACAAATACAAATGTTGTCCCAGCAGGACTATACACACCTGTAACGATTGCTGTAGAGAATACTAACGGAATGAAGCCGATCCCTCTAGCAAAAGCTGCTAATGCTGCTTCACTCATTTTTCCTTCTGAAAGTAAGCTAAGGGAAATGGGGTCTCCTGCGATAATCATCAAGCTTGTTGAAGCAGCGACTAAACCGCCAGTGATAGAAAGCCATATCCAGTTTTTCTTAATTCGATTCACTCGTTCTAAAAAAACGCTGACGAGGCTTTCATTTGAGTTGCTGCCATCACTTTTTACTTGAATAGCATAAACAATCATAAAAATCATGCCAACAAGTAATGACATCCCTTCAGCGCTTAACGTTAACGTCGCGCCTTTTCCTAAGTCAAATGTACCAAATCTTTTTACAATAAACAATGTTAACAAGGTCGCACTAAATGAAATGGCCCCTTTTTTGAATCCATGCTGACTTGCGATAGCCACCGCAGGAAAAATACTGAACCCAATGACGACTGGAGAGCCTACTTGAGAAAGTGAGTCCATAAAGTTTATTGGCATCATTGCGAATAGATCCACCACTGCTTGAAGTCCTAGAACTAAGCCGACACCGTATACTGCACCAACACAAGCAGAAATGATCATACCTGTTTTTCCTTCTGGAGCCCACGAACCGATGATGTCTGTCATTAGTAACACACTGTGCACCAAAAGAATTGATGCGCCAATTGAAACAGGTATTCCAAATCCAATAACCAAACCAAAGCTTAATGCAAAGCTCGTAGCAGCGATTTCTTTTTTCCCGATCTTGCCTTCTAAAAATTCTGGTACGATCGGTCGCAGGCCGTCATTAAAAACAGCAATTCCTTTATTCGCTAATACCGCACACAAACCACCCAGTAACGCGATTGCAACTAACTCAATAATTTTTGACGAATTCATCTTCTTTCCTCCGTTGTTTTTTTATTGTTTTTTAAGTTCATCCATAATGATTGGAATCACTGTTTCTTTATGTTGCGCTGTAAATCCAAATGCTTGTTTTCCACAACGAACATTCTCACGAATCTCTTCTTCTGGCATCAATTTCCCCGGCATCGAAACGGTTACACAATTGTCATGCCCTAGTAAAGCTAACGCCATGGCTAACGCACCGCCTCCTCCTGTATTGCACGCTCCAACATAATAATCAGCCTGTCCATTTTTTACCGCCATTGCTGCTTCCAAATCACTTTTGATATCAATTTCGTATTGATTATCACCAAATTTTTCAACCAGCTCCTTCACTTCTGGCTTGTCAATCTGTCCACCTACTACAATTTTTTTCATGATAGCTCCTCCTAATTGAATATACATTTTTTTGTATATTAGTAAGTAATTAATAATTACAAAATGATTGTAACCGTACTCACCAACAAATGCAACCCCTTTCTTTTAGAAACAAAGTGATCAAATTATCTGAAACGATGTCTTTAACGCGCTTCTTAAAATTTTGCGGAATCAACTGTTTGGTGAAAACACAACTGGAGCCGCACATTTGCAGTCAAGCAACTAAGTGATCTCTAAGCGATTTTTCACGATGTTTACTAGGGGATTTCTATTTTTTAGGGCTAGCTTGATTATAAAATTTGCGAAAACATATCCTGAACGACTTTTAGAATGTATAATAAAGGTGATCGCGAGGTGTAGCATGTGTGTTTAGAAAAATATACCAAAATAATTGAAGAAATGTATACCCAACAAGAAAGTGAATCCATGGACGTTAAGGTAGCAAATTCTGGGATTCGAAATATTCGCATGGCTGCCGTTATCAACGATTATCTCCAGCGTATTTCAGGTTCAGAAATTATCGTGACTGGCGGATTATCTATCGAATTTTATACTCGAGGCGGCTACAACACTCAAGATATTGACTTCATCACCCCGGCTGAAAAAGAATTGGCGAAGGTTCTGGAAGATTTAAGCTTTAAAAAAGAGGCAAAATATTGGATTCATGAAAAATTGGAAATCGTCCTCGAATTGGTAGCGAATATTCCCTTCGATGGTATCTATAAGGAACCCTTATCTTATACCACTCAAGATGGATTTAAAATAAATTTTAGCAATGTAAATGATATGCTAATTGATCGAATCAGAGGCTTATTGCATTGGGGCTACAAGGATTATGGTAAGTGGGTATTGGAATTGCTTGAGCTTCATTATGAAGCACTGGATTTTGATTATCTAAATGAACAGTTGAGCGATGAGGAACGGGAAATTTTGGATCAGTATATTAAAATCTATGACGCCAAGGGGGCTTCGGAATATTTCAACTATTCTATTAAACAGAAGCTCGATGAAAAGAATATTCTTTACTCAGAATCCGATGAAACAGAGTTTTCCTTTCTTGCATTTCCTTTAAAAAATGGTGCTAAAACAGACATTGGTCCCTATTTTGGACTATTACTTAAACCTAATTTAGGTATTCTATTGTATAATGAAGATGATGATACTTTTGAACGTGTAGAAAGCACCATTCTTATTCGCTTGATAGAAAAGTATGGTGAACCCTTCGCGACCATTTTGAAGATAATCGAGGAGGTATCTTATAATGATTAAAATAGACAAAGAAAAAATACTAAATACCTCTGTCCAAGAACGCAGAGAACAAACCGCTGCTTTGATTACTCTTTCAAGAGTCAAAAAGAACGAACACAAATCACGAGACCCTAAAAAAGCGGAACTGCTTAAATCCTTTGAGGATAAACGCGGCGGGTTTAAGATAGGGAATATATAAAATGAAAACGGCGCTCTTCTCATAGCCGACTAGAAGAGCACCGTTATTTTTTTCTTCATTTCAATAAGTCTCCACTACTTCACACTTGTCTCCTGATCCAATCTCACAAGTGCCTCTATCAAAACATCCACAAACCCTTCTCGATCGACCTCTTCTAACACAAAGGTCTGCTTTGGTTCTGGTGCGATTCTGCGAAAATCGCCATAGGTTAAGCCGCGTGCGGGTGAATCATCGGTAATGACGTGGATATCGGCGAAGCTGCCGGTGAATAGTTCTGGTTTTAACAAATAGACAACCGCACATAGGTCATGAATCGGCGAATTGATAAAGCCAAATTGTCGTCCAGATTGATTATAGAAGGACAATAATTCATAGGCTAACTGACTAACTCTCCCTTTATCTTTTAGTTGATGGATTTCTTTAACAGTGATCTCGGCTTTTTCTGTTACATCTAAGCCGGACATGATGATTGGCAGTCCACTTTGAAAAACAATCTCGGCAGCGTCTGGATCGACGTAGATGTTGAACTCTGCCAGCGCTGTGTGGTTGCCGTGATGAATGCCGCCGCCCATTAAAGAAATTTCCTCAATTTTCGGGAGTACTTCGGGATAGTTTTTGATCAAGAGCGCGATATTGGTCAATGGACCTAAGGCGACAAGGGTTACCTTATCCAGACTTGCTTGAATTTTTTCGGCGAGAAATTGAACGCCGTTGCTTGATGTAATTGGATAATCTGCACCATCAAAATAGGGACCGTCCATCCCTGAATCTCCATGGGCTTCTGGTGCGGTTTGCAGCGGCTTGACTAAAGGACCTGCTTGACCTATTGACAATGGAACATCTGCATTTAGAAAGCTTAAAATATTTTTGGCATTTTCAGTCACTTTTTTTAGTGTTTGATTCCCGCCGATGGTGGTGATTCCTAGTATATTAAAGCTTTCTGGATTGGCGAGTGCCGCCATGATCGCCAGGGCATCGTCATGTCCAGGATCGCAATCAATCAGAAGGTTTTTCATGCAGTGATCCTCTTTTCTAGCTCAGCCATCGTCATGACATCTTGGTAATCAAGAGCTTTGGCTAATTGGCAGATGTAGGGCTGTTTTAAGGCACTTCGTTGCAGCAATTCCTCATCCCAGAAAATTTCTCGCGGAGTGCCTTCCTTTTGCAGCTGTTTTTCGGCGAAGACTAATACCCGCTGAAACTCCTTGGTTACAAATTCCATATCATGGGTGATGGTAATAACGGTTTTCTTCTTTTCGGTCAAGAGTCGGATCAGTTTACCGAGTAGCTCTGTCGACTCGCGATCCTGTCCGGCTGTTGGCTCATCTAAAATGACTACTTCTGGGTCCATCGCCATCACGGCAGCAATCGTGATGAATTTTCGTTTGGAATAGGGCAAATTGTAGGGATGCTCCTGTAAAACATCCTGCAATCCACAGGCTTCTGCGGCTTCATGAACTCTTGTTTGAACGATCTCGGCTGCCAATTTGTGTTTCTTAGGACCAAAGGCGATTTCCTTTTCAATACTATCCTGGAAAATCTGGTCGTCGGGATTTTGAAAAATATAGCCGACTCGTTTGGCCATTTGTGCAGTAGTCAAGCCCTTGGTTTCCTTGCCATCAATCAGTACACGTCCCTGTGTTGGTCGCAACAGCCCATTCATTAATTTGACGGTCGTCGTTTTTCCGGCACCATTTTGCCCGATGATCGCCACTGCTTCGCCTAATTGAAACTCGACAGAAACATTCTGCGTCGCCTCAAAGCCGTTGGGATAACTAAAGCTGACATTTTCTAAGGTTAAAAAGCTCATTGAAAAGCGCCTCCCTTCAATTTTTTGATTGCTTCTTCCATGGTGATTGGGACAGAAGTATTTTGCTTTAAATGCTTCAAATAAAATAGCGATACCTGCGGCAATGCCCCGCCATGCTTAAGAATCTCCGGATCGCTTAACACCTGATGGGCGGAACCTTTTTTCACGAGTTGACCCTTTTCCAATAAAATGATCTCGTCACAATACTCCGCTAAAAGGTCGACCTTATGCTCTACGACAATAATCGTTTTCCCTTGTTTTTTCAGCATCGCGATAATCTCAAAGACCTCTTCGGTGCTCTGCGGATCTAGCTGGGTTGTCGGTTCGTCCAAGATAACAACATCTGGATCTAGCGCGACGATTGAAGCCAATGCCACTCGTTGCTTTTGTCCACCGGATAGCTCGAAGGGATTTTTTTACTTTAGCGCCTCTAGCTTGAACAGGGCGATCAATTCTTGGACCTTTTGCTTCATCGTCGCTGGTAAAATACCGATATTTTCCATCCCGTACGCGATTTCCTCTTCGACGGTGTCCTTGACTCCTGAAATTTGCGTGAAGGGATTTTGCGAAGAATAGCCGATCTCCGCTGCCAAGGCGCCGATATTGTATTCTTGAATCGCTTTTGATTTATAGGTGACACTTCCCGAGAGCTTTCCTAGAAACATTTCTGGAATAAAACCCCGCATAATATTGCAAAGTGTGGTTTTCCCCGCTTGATTATTGCCAATCAATCCATAGACCTTCCCCTGTTCGATAGTCAGATCGACATTCTTGATAATCGCCTCGGAATCTAACGGGTATTGATAGCTCACATTCTTTAGTTCAATGATATTCATAGCGGACCTCCTATAAAATAAGCGACCAAGCCTAGCAAGCAAACAACTACGATCAGATAATCCAACGCCGTTTTCTTCATGGAATAGTACGCGGTCTTTTTAATGGGGGCAGAAAAGCCGCGAGCCTCCAGGGTTAATACGCGTTCATCGGTTTGTTGGATCGAGGTTAATACCAATGGTCCCATCATGGGAATAAACGCCTTCATCCGCACCAGCACAGAACCTTCTGTTTCAATTCCTCTGGCACGCTGCGCATCGGTAATGGTTTGCGAAAGCTTGGTCATCTGTGGCACTAATTGGATCGTAGCAGAAATTACAAAGGTGACCTTCTTCGGGATTCGAGCCTTTTCTAATGCCGCAACGATGTCCTTCACACTCGTTACTTGGAAGAACCAAATAATAATTGAGCTGATAGCGACAATCCGTGAGGACAGGCCGATACTTGTGTCCAGCCCTATTTGTGAATAGCTGATAAACCACCAAATCGGTTGACTATCTTCATTCTTAACAATAAATACCTGAACCAAAAAGATAAATAACACAATGATGAAGATCGATTTGAAGAAAGTGGTTAAAAAACGCCCGATTTTTCCTGAACAAAGGCTCAACAACAGCGCTACGCCAAACAACACATATTGTACCGGCGGAATCGTCGAAAACATACTAATGATAATGATAGTAAGTACAATCATCAGTTTTGTGGAGGGATACCATTTTTCGATCGGGTTAGCCATGCTTCAAAACCTCCTTACTGATGTAGGTCGCGCCGTAATTCAATTTGACTAGGAAACGCGGTGGAATACGCTTAACGACTAGATAACTGATGGCAAAATTCAAAATTGTATTGATGGTTCCGGTGATGATATTCGTTGAAAACACCGAATCCCATAACTGACGCCCTGCTGCTAAAAAGGCCGCCGTCACAAGGTCAGTCCCCGCTCCGGTGATGCCGCCAAACATAAACACTGTCACAATTGCGGCTGTTCCCGCTGAAACAATCGTCAACACACCACAGGCAACAATCATCCCAATCAAATGATTGAAAAATTTAAATCGAGAAAAATATCCAGCGAATAGTCCAATACTCATGGAAACCAAACCATAAGGAATCGCCACCGGATTCAGCATCCCATTGACCACATTGCCTAAAAAACCGGTCATCACTCCAACCCAGGGTCCTGCTACCATCGCCACTAGATACGTGCCAATCTGATCAATAAAAACTGGAAGCTTTAATATCGTACATAGCTGATACCCGACAACATTTAAAGACACACCGACTGGAATCAGCATCAATGCCTGCAGACCGAAGTCATACCTTAATCCACGTTTCATCTCTCTTCCTACTTTCCTTCTTTTTTGAAAGCAAGCCCTCACTTTGTAAGGGCTTCCTTCCTGTTGCCATTAGTATAGTTAAAATGAAAAGACCACGAAAGGTCATGTGTCCCTTCGTGGTAGATAATCGAATTTTAACTGCGCGTTAAGTTCTGCTGCAGCCGTTGCCTTTCCTTTGGTCCAACGTAGATTTTACGATCTATGCTGAAAATTTCTTGACTTTCCCGCAGTTTTTTTAAGGCCCGACCGACTGTCCGCACGCTCATCCCAAGCTTGTTGCCGATTTTTTCTCGAAACTCCTGTACCTCAACTAAAGGTTCTCCGGTTTTCAAATGGCTATCGTAATACTGTACCAAATAATAGCGCAAACGATCCACACCGTGAAGCTGGTAAAAGAATCCATCACTGCCTGAGCGATGATAAAGATCATCCGCCAGAAGGTTCGCGCTAAGTCGCAGCAGCTCCAAATCCTGCATAATCCATTGATAGACTGTAGCTGACGGCACCCGTACCACCTCTACGTCCGTTAAACAAGTGATCGTAGCGATTATCGCTTCCTTTTGCGCCAAGGTTTCTAGGAGCCCCACACTGCCATTGGTTTTATCCAGTTGAAAATAATCGTATTCACTGCCGTCCTCATAATCTCTGATCCCAACCGCTACCCCGCTGCAAATAAAATAGATGTACGTAGGAAACTCCCCACGCATCACGATCGGCTCATTTGCTCGAAATCGCATGGTGGGGTAATCCTTACCCAATCGATCCTGAATCCTCGCGTAATTGAAACGTTTTTCACTGCCGTAGGTTTGCCACATCTTCTTTAAACCATTTTCTTCCAAGAGATTGCTCCTTTCATTGAGTGTGCTATTTCGTTTTATTAACTGTAACATGGCTGGCTTTTAACCGACTAAATTGAAGAAATTTAATCAACAATTTCTATCTCTCAATTGACAACAGCTCTTGGATATCGGTTAAACAATCATAGAGGACCTTTGCGGTTAGGCCCCAAATAACCCCTGATTCCGTTTGATAGGCATAAATCTTTTGTATAGAATCGCCCCACGGTTCCTGATACCGCTCTGGCAATCCTAGATTGATGACCGGCAACAGGTCTGTTCGCACGTTTGTTTCAGAATCAATGACGTAGGGATGCACCTTAACCAGACAGTCGTAGCGGTCAGGCTGTCTTTCTAAAAAGGAGGCTACTGGCAAAGTAAAAATTGAGTCAACCTCTTGTGGATCAGTTTTTAGCTCACTCAAGGAGCAATTCAACACGCCGAGATAGGGATTTATCAGTACGCCACTCGCTAGAATCAAGGTTTTTAATCTGCCCAAAACAGTAATTTGGTCCTGGTCGCAGCCTAATTCTTCCTGTGTTTCACGCATAGCAGCCGCTAAGGAAGACGAATCAGTTATTTCGAATTTCCCGCCAGGAAAACAGATTTCTCCTCCTTGCTTAATGTTTGCCGCCCGCTTTTCAAACAAAAAGTGTAGTTCTCCCTCAATTTCAATTAACGGTACTAAAACTGCGGCTTTAAAATAGTCCTCATAATCACTTAGGCGCTGTTCAAACGTGAAATTTTTCCGAATAACTTCCAGCTGTTGCTTATCCATTCCTTCTCCTCTGTTCTTTGTAGCCAATTTGTTGAAAAAAGAACCGCCGTTTTCCTGCGATTCTTGCTTTTTCATCCAGCCTAATCATACATGGATACACCAACAATCTCAATAAAAGCTGTGTAGGCTGTAGGAAAAACGAAGAAGAAAATTACTCATTTAAGTGACAGCTAAAGCGATAAAGTAATAGCTCATACACAACCCCATCTCCAGAAATGCTTTCTGGATAATCGCTGAAGAAATAAAACTCAACGTACTTCCATTTGTCCGGATTGTACACCAATACGCGACCATTTTCAGTGGTTCTTTCCAATGAAAAATCAGGAGCCGCCATTTTGTCCTGACGAGGAATATCCTGCTCAATATCTAAAACGAACTTCGCGTTCTTAATCGCTTCTCCTAGTTCGACCTGAAGAGGCACTGCGATAATGGTCTGCTGCCAGCCAAAGGACGTCAAAATGTTATCGTAAAAGCCTTCAAAAATAAATCGATTCATGCCGCCCTCCTGCTTCCACAGATACAAAGGCGCATATTCCTTTCTTGTCTCACTGTCTAAAACCAAGTAGGCCTTTAATAACAAATCCTGAAACCCGTCCGTTTTAAAGCCGTTATTCTCCACCCTTTCACGGATGATAGTCATGTCATAGTCATTCGGTAAAGTGATTTTATACTGCATTGCGTTCATTGTTGTCGGCTCCTTTCTTGCTGGCTTCAATTATACAAGCGCCCTTCTTAGCTGTATAATGATTAAATTAGATAAGCACTATTCCAAATAGGAATATCAAACGAGGTGAACCCATGGAATTTACCGATATCAAGATTTTTAAAGAGGTCGCTGATCTAAAGTCCACGATGAAAGCAGCGGAAAGCCTCGGATATGTGCAATCAAATATCAGTAAACGTGTTGCAAAATTAGAGGAAGAATCGGGAAAAAAACTGTTCCACCGTACAAATAAGGGCATGACCTTAACAACAGATGGCGAGGAATTTCTGCCCTATGCCGAAGCCCTGCTAGGCACCATCGCTGACTTAGAGGAAAACTTCATTGCCGCACCAAAAAAAATCAGAGTCGGCGCTACTCAAACCATCACGAAAAATTATCTGCAGGACCACTTTTTTGATGAACAACTCGTTATTTTTACAAATACTTCTTCGCTGCTGATCCAGCAGCTTAAAAATCACCGGCTAGATGTGATGATTCTTAATAAAAAACTGGAGGAAAAATCATTCATTAGGACAAAAATCAAAGAAGAACCCATCAGCTGGATAAAATCAAAACAAAATAAACAGGCTCTTCAAGCCTCAACCATCGTCATTAATCGAGACCTGGAATGTCCTTACAGACAAGCAACTCTTGCATTTTTTGAGCAAACAGGACTTCGTACCCGTTGCATCGAAGTCGATACACTCGATGTGATGATTGATATGTTGGAAAATCACGAAGCCGCTGCGATTCTGCCTGACTCAAGCATTCAATCAAACGAGAAGCTTCAAAAAATTGAAGATTATTCCCTTGATCCTATCTCTATTTATCACTATCAGTTGAAGGAAAGCAGGGATTCATTTGAATTGGATTTAGATTGATAGTTATTGATTTCACACTAGTTGATCCAAATGGTTCTGATATAACAGCCATTCCGGAAAAGACATACCGATCCACAAAAAGAGCTATGTAGATGATCAACAAATCTACATAGCTCTTTGCTTTTAAAGGGCTAAAATAGCTGATTCTCTTTCAGCGAATCAGTGGGTTTCTTGGCATACATGAAACAGAAAGTCAATAAAATCAAAATAGTCAGTACGCCAGTTTCGCCAACTAAATACGGTTTGTTTGGTCCGTTAATTGATTGATCTAGCAGGACCTGAATGACAAAGTTGTGGGTAAAGTGAAAGAAGGCTGCTGACCACACGCTTTTTGATTTGAGACTTAGATACGACATTGGATAAGACATGGCAATACATTGAATCACATAAATCGGCGCCTGATACCAGATCGGAATATCGGATACATAGCCTGCGAGAATCAGCGGCAGATGCCAGACCGCCCAGATAGAACCTGTTAGAAAGGCTCCTTTGCGAAAGCCAAAAACCTGGAACATTTTACGATTCAAGAAGCCGCGCCAGCCTACTTCCTCTCCTAAAGCAGTGATAAAAAAGAGAGAGACATACAAAAGCAGGATTAACGGATTGCTTGTAAGCGTCCGAATAAAATCATTCGAGAATGCTCCTTTTCCACGCATGATTAAATAGATGCTGTATGAAAAAAGACTATAGATAAAAGGAATACCTATCCCTAACAAAACGTATTTCAGCTTAAATTTCTGTAAATTAATAAGGGGCTCATTTCGATAATACATGCGTTTTACGATTATCGCAGCGACTCCTGGACACCACATCAATAAATAGGCCATATTTAACATTTGATACTTGATAATAAGCACATAGAAGATTGAACTTAATGCAAAGCAGAGTACAAGAAACGCTATAACGGATTTTTTGATCTTTTTCATAAAGTCTCCTTTTAGTAGTTTAATCGTTTGATTTTTATTTCACTTCCGCTACGCAATATCTGCGTTCGTATACAAGTGTGATCCTGCAAACAGCAGAAGTGCATCTAAGAGAAACCAAAATAGGAGAATCATTCCAACTACTCCAAAAGGAAATTCCCAAAATCTTGATAACACAGAAAATGCCGATAACGGATCACAAAGCTGCAGCCATTCTGCTTTTGGAAATAATTGCAAGAGTTGATTCGTGAAGGATGGAAAAACAATCAACCCGATTAAGTAGGTCGCAATAGTGATACTTGTCCGCTTCGTAAAAACCAGCAGCCCATTTCCGATTGCGACCATGCCGAGATACAACGGAATAGACAAGAGAATCTGGAGAAGAACTCTTATGAACAACGTCAGACTAAAGCCGCCGAAACCAAAAAGAAGCGTCCCCACTATAAAGCTTACGATCAAGCACAAGCAGGTATAAGCTAAACAACATAGGAATCCAGTGATGCATTTTGCAAAGAATACTTTCCTGCGATCAACAAAATAGGACAAGCTGTTTCGAATCGTTCCGGTCGGATACTCCGCCCCCAGCACAGCTACAGCAAAGGCTAAAATAAAGAAAGGAAAGAGCCCATCATCACGCATCTGCTGCAGGAATTCCGCGCCATTTCCAGGCAAGGCTCTCGCGGCACTGGCAGTGGTTTGAACTCCGACACCGCCAAAACCGCTGCTGGAGCCTGCCATATTTACGCCGGTAATAACAATAATGATGATGCCTGCCAGAAAGACATTGCGAACGGCGGCACCTTTGCGTAGTCGAAAAATATCTGATTTTATTATATTTACCATAGGTCTCTGCCTCCTTAAGCTATTTCACCGATTAGATGGATGAAATAGTCTTCCAAATTTATTTTTACTTCGTTAGATGAATAGATTTTTATGTCGTTGGCACTCAAAAGCTCAATCACCTGTGAGGTATCCTGATAGAAGTTAAACAGTCGAACTTCCTCCGTTGAAGGCACCTCGACTTGTGCCGTGTTGATTGTGGACTGAATAATTTCTCCAGCCTTTACCGCGCTACTGACCTTCATGGAGATATATCCTTGAGTATTTTTATCCAGTTCCTCCTTGGAAAATTCTTTTATGAGCACTCCGTGATGAATAACGCCATACCTTGTAGCTATTTGCGTGAGTTCTGAAAGGATATGGCTAGAAATCAGGATGGTCAGGTTCTTCTCCTGATTTAGCTGGCGGATGATTTCACGAAACTCGATCATTCCTGTTGGGTCCAAGCCGTTTATCGGCTCATCTAGAATCAATAATTCGGGCTCTCCCATGATTGCTAAGGCCAGTCCCAAACGCTGCTTCATTCCAAGCGAAAATTGATTGAATGGCTTGCTTCCGGTCGCGTCCAAATTGACTAATTTCAGAACACGTTCGATTTCGTTTTGATTCTTGATTCCTCGTTGTATACGGTAATACTCCAAATTTCCCCGCGCTGTCATTTTAGGGAAAAAGGCCGGCGTTTCAATCATGGCGCCAATTCTTTTTCTTGCTAGGATCAGTGCCTGTTCCTCGCTGCTTCCAAAAAGCTCTAGATCTCCGCTGGTTGGATGGATCAGCCCGGTGATCAGGCGTAAAAGGGTGGTTTTTCCTGCACCGTTTTGGCCAATAAAACCGTAGATATCTCCCTTCCTCAACGTCATATTTATTTGCTTTGCACCTGCGCCTCCAGAATATTTTTTTGTAAGATTATTGGTTTTTAAAATCATTTCCTTCATTTTCTGACTCCCCCTCGCGTTGTTTTCATCACCCACATGGTTCAAATGTGGTGTTACCACTATAACGATTCAACCTATAATGAACCTTGAATCGTCCATCGTGTCGTCGGTTGGACACAAGAAAGGCTTCGCAAACTCGCTCAGCTTTTGAGCACCAGGTAGGTACTGTTCCACATCAGCTCTGCAAGCAGTCGCTGTGTGTCTCAGCAATAAGACCAAAATATTTCTAAATTGCCAAGAAACACAGTGATCGAAGAGAACTGATGTTGATTGGTACCTACTTGGTGCTTCTCAAATTTCGAAATATTTTTGCTTATTGCCGATATGCTAGTTCTGCTTAATGAAGTTTAGCAGTAACTGTATGCGTAGCTTGCGTAGAAAAGCTAGTTCGTGAAGCCGGACATGGATATTCCTGCTGTAAAGTGATTTATTTATGTAAAAATTTTATACTCCCTTTAAGTACAAAAAGTCTATTCATCGGTTCCAATGAATAGACTTTTCAACTTTATAGTCCGTCGCCGTTTACTTGGCGAAAAAAAAGGAGCATTTGTCACTATTAAACCAACTAAAATAGTAGCTGAAGTAGTAATTTAATAGAACATGTAAAAGAAAAACGTAGTCCGAATTTTTCATTTAAAAATAGAGCAAAATAGCACCCAACTCCAATCTCCTATTTGGTATCATTGTGTCGGTCAGAAAAAAGCATGTTAACAACTATGGTGAGAATCAATGACAGTACGAGAGAACGCATCAGCATTTCTTTCACCTCCATTTCTGTAATGCCTCTGATATGAAAGTTACTATTGTGAAAGCTACTATACAGTACCTAGCTATAATGAACCTATAATCAATAGACTTTTTCATGAAAGGAATTACTATTTGGCTGTTTGGCTGAAATTATTGTCCGAATATTTTCTGATCAATTACCACTGATGACAGATCAAAAAAGAAGATTGATTAAGGCTTGGCTTTCGAAAACAAAAACACCCGCCAATCATAGGCGAGTGTTCAATCAAAGTCTGCTAAACATGCAGGACAGTTATTTATTAGTCGAGAATTGTTTCTTTAAAGGCAGACGAATCGTAAACTTAGTCACCTCATTTATTGTGCTTTCGACATTGATGGTTCCACCCAATTGCTCAATGATCCCTTGGGCAATGGATAAGCCTAAGCCATAGCTGCCCTCGTATTTTTGGCGAACCTCATTGGTACGGTAAAAGCGATCAAAAATTTTGGGTAGGTCTTCTTCGGAGATGCCAACACCGGTATTCTGAAAAATGATGATCCCCTCACGTCCTTTAGCTTCTAGCGAAACATCTAACCCACCCTTTTCGTTTGTATATTTGCTGGCATTATCAATAAAAATATCGAAAAGCTGCTGAAGTAAGATTTCATCCGTTTTTATCATAACTTTCGTTATATTTTTATTGACTGTCACCTGTTTCTCTTCGAATTTAGTTTCATAATTGGCTAGCGTATTTGTAAGCAGCTGATCCACTTGAACATTCGACACGTTCAGTTGTTCAAATCCGCTATCGGCCCTCGCTACGGTAAGCAATTTATTGACGAGTCCATTCATTCGTTTCGTGCCGCGGGAAATATTATCCAGCCATTTCAACTGATCTTTGATAGTATCCTCCTGACTCGCATACAGAACATCAACATTCGTTGAAACAATGCTTAGCGGTGTCTTCAATTCATGAGAAGCATCGGCGATAAACTGCTTTTGCTTTTTCCAAGCCTCTTCCATCGGACGTAACGCGCGATTCGTAAAGAAAACAATCACTAAAAAGAAGAAGATGATCAATCCTAGTCCGACAACGATCAAGGTGGTTCCCAGAGAAGCTACGCTTTTCTTCGAATCGGTAATATCTAAAAAGCGCATGAGATACGTTTCGTCCTTCTTCTGATCAGCTTGATTTTGATCGCTATCGCCATAATCAAAATTGGCAATGGCAGGTGCCACAACATATTGCCATTCCCGCCCGTTCATTTTTATGACCCCGCCCTCACGATTTTTCCAGGCATATTTTGCGGCCTGATTGTATTGCTTTTTCGAAAGCTTCAAGGCAGAATCTATCATAAACGGCTTGCCGGATTTGTCTACCAGCATATTGAAATAAACGCCTGCCCCTGTCACGATGCGACTAATTTCCATCGTATCCGCGTTCTTCTCATCGAAGCTGACCTTGCCGCCCGTGATCCGCAGCTGCTCGGCTTGGTTCAATTTCTCATAATTATCCGATTTTTGCTTCAAATAGGTCGTTAAAAAAATCGTCGCAAAGGCCGCAACTAGGATAAGCGTCACAAAGCCAGTCGTCATTACGATCAGGCGTTTTCTAAATTGCTTAATCATCGTCTTCACCTTGCGTAAATTCTAAGCGATAGCCTAAATTTCGAACGACCTTGATCTGAGCGACACTCTCTACTTGGCGCAGCTTCTTTCTCAAAAGGGATACATGCATCTCAACATGATTGTATTCAGCCTCCGAATCGTAGCTCCAAACCTTTTCAATCATTCGATCCTTCGAGGTCAATTGAGGGTAATTGGCTACTAGAATTTCCAAAATATTCGCTTCTTTTTTTGTTAAATTCCGCTCTCCCATCTGCGTTTTTAACTGCAAATTGTAAGGATTCAGTTCAAAATCACCAAAGGAAAGCAGACCATCGATTTTAAATTCGCCTTTTCGCCTGCCTAATGCCTTCAGTCGAGCCAGCAATTCTTGGTATTGGAATGGTTTGCACAAATAATCGTCCGCCCCGCTATTCAGACCGTCAACCCGATCATCCAACTCGCCTTTTGCCGTCAGCATCAGGATCGGAATATCAATACCCGCCTCCCTTGCTTCCTTTAAAATCGTCAAGCCGTCTTTGTTTGGCAGCATAATATCTAAAATCGCTAAATCGTATACGCCTGAAAGCAAACAATCCAGTCCATATTCGCCTTCTTCTGCAATATCGACCAAGTAGCCTTGCTTCTTTAAAATTTGAGCAGTTGCTTCCGCTAACATCGCTTCGTCTTCAACTAGTAAAAGTTTCATTTAACGTCCTCCTTCTTCCTCTTTTTCTGCAAAAAGTCGGACCAACCTTCTCAATGCTCTTTTCAATTATAAAGGATGAACCTCTAATGAAGCTTGAATCGCTAAACATAACACACGTAATGAAAGAATTTTTACAAATACTAAAGACTTTTTTGACTAATTATAAAAAAATACACCCTTTTTTCGATTACAGCTTCATTATAGGTTCGCCAATTATAGTGACTATATAAAATAGAAATGAGGTCGTGCATATGAAAAATAGGAAAATTCCCAACAATTCAACTAAAACAACCTGGTCCACTATTCTACGAGATATTCCTTTTACAGTAAGAGTAGTCGTATTCGCGATATTGATCGGACTTTCAGTTGTCTCCTACAATATTGGAAAAGCCATAACTGAAACGAAGATCAATAGTCAAACAGAAGTTACCTTTCCAAGTAAACGCAACAAAAAAACAACGGTAGACGATGTCAAAATCAGGCGCAATAATGGACGCTGGGAGTTTTCTTCTGATGAAGGTCTCTCATGGTCCACTACACCGCCCGATGGCATTTATGAAGACGAAGACGGGCGTTTACGCTACCAAAACTCCAAATCAGAAACCATCACCTCCGCTAAAAACACCTTTAAATTCCCCTTCAGTGACCAAAAGGGAAACAGTACAATTATGAAGCAGGAAGACGGGAAATGGACCTTCTCCTCTGATGGAGGAAAAACCTGGACGGAGAAAAAACCAGACGGTGTGGTAGTCGATAAAAATGGGAAGCTGACTTGGAAAAGCACTGACGGAAAAAAAGTCTCCACCTTTGATCCAAACGAAAATCAATGGAAATATTCTGAAGATGGAGGGAAAACCTGGTCAGATCCGCTAACAAAAATCGAAGACTGGCTCGAAAACGGCTTTACCGTTCCCGTTGAAGGCGGCGTCTCGATGAAAATCAACGATGGGAAAATCCAATATTCCACGGATGGCGGGAAAACTTGGTCAGATCAAGCCCCTGAAGGCTTTGAAGAGAATGTGAAATCAGTGATCACCAAACAATCAGAAGACGGAAAAACACTGTATTCAACCGATGGCGGCAAGTCCTGGTCAGAAGAAAAACCTGAAGGATACGAGATTCCCAGTGTTCAGGATATCTTGGACTCCCTTCCCAACGACATCCTGCCAAAGGACAAAGATTTAGATGAAAGCCAATCTACTGCGGTTTAAAACAAGAAAACAAAGAGGTATTGGTACCTCCATAAGAAAAGTATGGCGCCAACCTCTTTGTCATGACTTTCACTTATTACTTCTCTGCCTAGTCTTACTGGTTCTATTAAACAGTGATGAATGACCAATTTAAGCGCTCAGCAGCACGATTTTAGCGACAGGAATTTGTTTGGTGTATCGATTCCTAGGACTGAAAACAAACTGAGCACTGGAGAACAAGCCCAGCGTCGACGAATTTGTTATGCTTCTTTTAAATACAACTGAAAAGAGGATTCTATCATGACAAAAATAGCTGATATTATGGTCAAACAATTACCTGAACAGCACATGCTGACGCATCGTAAAACGATCAATTTTTTCGAAGAGTACGCAGAATTTATGGGAGAAGCCATCGGCAGAATTCTTAAGCTAATTGAAGAAAACGAGGCATTCCCCAGCAGCGGACCCATCGTCTGCTTTCATAATGTTGATCTGAAAGCTTTAGATGTAGAAATCGGTTTTGCCACTCCGAAACCTCTCAAAGCACAGAACGAGCTGCATACTCTGACCCATCCGATTCGCACAATCGCTGTGACAATTGATCGAGGGCCTTATGAACAACAAGATCCCACACTTGAAGCCCTTATGAAATGGATACCTGAAAATGGTTATGAAGCGCTCGGTGGTATCTACTACCATTATTTAAACGACGAAAAGCAGCCAGAAAATGAGTATTTAACCGAGATGTATATCCCTATTCAAAAACTGGTTGAGTAATCAAAAAAGCCCAACAAACTATCCGCGAAATTTTCGGATAATTTGTTGGGCTTTTAATTGGAAGTGCGGCGCAAAACGAAGTGATCCTAATTAAAAAATAGCCGTTTAATTAGTTAATCTGTACATCTTTAAGCAATCACTTTTATGCAGCTTTTCAATCATGAGATTTAAGCATTTAATTCATTGTCTAAGCTCAACACCAGAGGTAATGTACTACTAAAAAAGGCTGAAGGCGCGGGATTATTTCGGTATGCTAAAAAAAGAATTCAATTGACAGGCTAATAACTTTTATCTAAGATGAAAGAAAAGCTAATAAACATTAGCCAAAAGGAGTGCAGACCATGAGCAACCTTTCTACAAAAGAACGAATAATCGCAGAAGCCTCTCACCTTTTTGCTAAAAAGGGCTACGATGCGGTCAATGTCGAAGAGATCGCACGGGCAGTCGGAATTAAGGCACCGTCTTTGTATAAGCATTATAAGAACAAAAAGGAAATATTCGATGCCGTTGTACAAGCAATGAATACTCGTTACGAAACAAATATGGCGGCGTTGCAGATGAATGGACACGATGGTAAAACAGATGCGGGTGCTTTCGAAACGATGTCTGAAGAACAGCTTGTAGAGATCGGCAATAAGCTCTTTGCTTTCTTTTTACATAATGATTACGCCGCCAATTTCCGCAAACTGTTGACGATCGAGCAGTTTCAAAACAGTGAGCTGGCCGCAATGTTCACGAAGCAATACGCAGACGATCCGCTTTCTTATCAAGGAATGCTATTTTCGATGCTGACGCAAGCAGGTGTCATGCAGCCAAATGATCCTAAGATTATGGCGTTGCAATTTTACGCGCCGATTCATTTGCTGCTGACGATTTGCGATCGGCAACCAGAAAGAGAGCCGGAAGCGTTGATAATGCTGGAGCAGCATATTCGCCAATTCAATGAATGTTATCGAACAGGAGCGAATGCCCATGGATAAGAAAAGAAACCTAATTCAATGGCTAGGATTATTTGGCATGGTTAGCTTCTTATCCTACATCGCAGCGTTGGTTTTCAGTCCGCTAGCTTATCCCGGATACAACTGGATGGCACAGGCGGTCAGTGACTTAAGCGCAGATAATTCGCCTTCCAGAATTTTGTGGAACCAGCTCTCTTCCCTATCTGGCGTCGGCAGTGTCGTGTGTGTCATGCTCGTGTGCGTCTATATTCAAGGGA
>CWHE01000196.1_pt1 | contig 20323 bp, 17 predicted proteins | sample 685091 | NCBI WGS metagenome assembly CWHE01 (sample SAMEA3735855, study PRJEB9488) | human gut metagenome | biome: ENVO:mammalia-associated habitat; material: ENVO:feces | place: Malawi | collected 2009-02-27
GGTAATGATCGAATCCAATCCAGAAGAGTTCACTGATTAAGGGAAAGCTAAGTAAGGAGGAGAGACATGGGAAGTTGGTTGGGTTTAGATAATAAGGTAATTATTGTAACAGGTGGTTCTGCCGGAATCGGGCGTAGCATCGTTAAATATTTGATAGAAAACAATGCACAAGTGGTGAATTTCGATTTAAAGAGTGCCAATCAACTTAAACAAAAAAATTATTATTTTTATAAAGTTGATGTGTCAAAAAAAACTGAGATAGAGCAGCAAGTAGCTCATGTCTTTCGGAAATTTGGGCGAATTGATGGTCTGGTAAATAATGCAGGAATAGCGTTACCGGGCATGTTAATAAATCCTGATAACACTGGGAAGTATGAATTAACCGAGGAGCTATTTGACCAGACTGTCTCAGTTAATCAGAAAAGTGTATTTCTGATGAGTCAAGCAGTGGCGCGTAAGATGGTTCTGCAGCATTCTGGAGTGATTATAAACATGTCGACTGAAAGTGCTATAGAAGGATCAATCGGACAAGGTTTTTACGTAGGTACAAAGGGAGCTATTAATAGCATGACTTGTACTTGGGCAAAGGAGTTAGGTAAGTATAATATCCGAGTATTAGGAGTAGCGCCAGGAATTATGGAGGAAACGGATCTGCGTTCTGAAAAGTATGAAGAAACCTTAGCTTTTGTTCGAGGAATATCACCAAAAGAATTGAGAGAAGGCTATGTAAAAGCTTCTAGTATACCCCTCGGTAGAGCAGGAAAACTAACGGAGGTCGCAGAAGTAGTTGCCTTCTATTTATCAGAGCATGCCAGCTATTTAACCGGTATTATCACAAATATCGCTGGTGGAAAATCTAGAGGATAGGGTGGATAAAAATGGAGTATATGTTGGATACTGTTTGTTTAAATAGTATTGAAAAATATATGAATGTAGTACCAATTAAAGGAATAACTTCTACACCGAGTATCATTAGACGAGAAGGGAAAATTGATTTTATTCCTCATATGAAAAGGACACTTGAAATAATTGGGGATGATCGCACATTGCACATGCAAGTCGTTGCAAAAGAACTTGAGGGAATGATCGATGATGCGAAAAGAATTTGGAACCAAATCGGTGAAGAGGTCTATGTAAAAATTCCGGCTTCAAAAGCTGGTCTGAATGCGCTAAGTATTTTAAAAAAAGAACATGCCAATTGTCGAATTACAACGTCAGCTGTTTACACAAAACTACAGGCTTTTCTAGCATTAGAATCTGGAGCAGATTATGTAGCTGTCTACACTAATCGATCTGAGAACATCGGAATTGATCCTTTTGACACTATCAGCTCAGCCACAGAGTACGCAAAAAGAAATGCATTGAACGGAAAAATTATGGCATCTAGTATTAAGAATGCCATGCAAATTACAGAAGCGATAGAAGCTGGAGCTGATGCAGTAACTTTTTCGCCTGCAATATTAGAGGATTTTTTTGATTTAGCGGCGACAAAACAAGCGATAGAACATTTTACAAGTGATTGGGAAAATTTATATCAGACGAAAAATATTTAACTGATCTACAGGTTCTTTCATTTTTAGAAATGGGATTCGTGAGTATTGCTAATAAATTGAGATGAGATTGTTATTAGTTATGAATAACATTGATGCGAGAAATTGATTCTATTTAAATGTTGTGTGGGATTTCTTCCATAAAGTAGAGTAATTTTTCAAAGAATTATCAAAAGTCCGCAGCGAGCTGATTTTGATTTTGTAAGTTCGCTCAAAATAACAGTACAATAATTTTGTCTTTGAAGCGGTCTTTACGATATGTTATTCGGTTAATATGAAGAAAAAGATATGAAGAAAAAATGTAATAATCAAAAACGAGTAATTTCTGTTTAGTGAATGGCTACCTAGTAATAAAAAGCGGCTATAGTCAAGCTGCTAAGAAGAATTGAATAGAACCATTTGTAGTTTTATTTTTGTAATTGTGACAATAATTTTTATGTCATAAAAAGGGGTCTCAGGTAGAATATCAGAAAAAATAGTATTGACAATTAAAATTGACTCAAGTAATATTACTATTAAATTAAAATATAATTAAGCTATGAAAAGAAAAGTAATAATTTTAGATTTTCAGAGAGTCTCTGGTTGGTGAAAAGAGATAGTCGAATGTTATGAAAATGGTCTTTGAGCATTAGTTATCGAGAGAGAGATCTTTAGATGCTACGGGTTCACCCGATATAGTGATAGGTTATCGAAATATTTCCGTAACCGAAAAGTGACTTGTTTTAAAAACAAGTAATGAAGGTGGTACCGCGATAAGGTATTTTTATCGTCCTTGATTTGTATTCTAAATACAGATCGAGGACGATTTTTTTTGTTTTCTATTAAAAAGGAGGAAGAGAAATGAGTAATGAAAAAAAATTGAATGGAGCACCAATCGCTGTTTTAGGAGGTGGTGCAGCTGCAAAAGCAATCGCAGCTGATTGTGTTTTAGGTGGAAACAAGGTGAATATTTGTGATTTGCCGGAGTTTGCAGAAACAACACTGAAAAATATAGAGCGTACGGGAATATTACTTACGGGGAATCAAAACAACAAGTATGGATTCAAACGCTCAGGCAAAGCGATAATGAATAAAATCACCACAAATGTAAAAGAGTGTGTTGCTGGTTGTAAGCTGGTGATTGTTGCGGTTCCGTCAATTGCACATGATGCATTCTTTGAAGAGCTGGTACCTGCGTTAGAGGACAACATGATTGTTCATATTATTCCTGATAATTTTGGATCGTTAAAACTGAGAAAGAAAATGCGTGAAAATAATTGTAATAAAACAGTAGTTATCGGTGGTTGGTCGAGTGCTCCATATGGAGCGAGAATAGTCAAAGAGGGAGGGGTGCTGACTCCTGAAGTCAGTTTAATGTACCGGGCAATTACTTTGCGAGGGGCCTCCTTACCTTCAACTGATCAAGAGATATTTTTACAAAGTACAAAAGAGCTGGGCTGCTTTGATACCATCACAGAAGGCGATGGACCAATCGGAGGGAAAACTGTATTGGATATTGGATTCAGCAATGTTAATCCGGTTTTGCATTGTCCAGGAACAATCTTAGGTGTCGGAGTTATGGAGAATTGGGGCAGAGTTTTTGGTGGAAATGACAAAAGTACCTACTCAATTTATTCGCATGCCTATTGTGAATCGATTTCAGAAGTACAATACGCATTTTATTTGGAAGAAGTAGCTTTGGCCGAGGCAATCGGTGTTGATCTTCAGCGTTTTCCTAAGAAAAATTTCCTTTCACGAACGAGTATTTTGGGGCCTGAATACATGGGAGATGAGTGCATCGTGCCGTTTGATGAACAGTTTGAGATGGCTATTGGAACAGGTCCATTCAGTATTCATGATCGCTATATTACCGAAGATATACCAGTAGGCTGCCATGTTTATCATGAATTAGGAAAAAAATTCGACGTTGAAACGAAGGTAATCGACAGCATGATCACTTTGGCTTCTGTTATGACTGGCCAAGATTTTTCAAAAGAAGGCTTGACCTTAGATGATTTAGGGATTGGAAGCTTAGACAAAAATGCGTTATTGGATTATTTAAATCGCGGGGTGATCGAGTGAGAAAAGCCAAGAATCTTCAAACAGAGGCAGACTTGACTTCAACTATTCAAGTCGCTCCAACCGCATTTTCAGGGTTTGCGATTGGCATAATAGCAGTCAATTTAATCTATCCTAAAATACCCGGCAATGTAGCGAATGCGACGACCTTCGCCTTTCCTGTTCTTTATGAAGTAGTTGATTTTGAAATTGAACAGCTATTTGAAGGAAGTAAACAAATTCAGGAGCAGGTCATCGATGCAGCAAAAAAATTAGAGAAGCAGGGGGTTCGAGCGATTGTCGGGGCATGCGGTTATTTTGGACATTTTCAAGAAGCAGTCTCAGAAGCTGTAGATATTCCTGCATTTTTATCTAGCATCAGTCAGGTGCCTATTATTAAGCTAGGACTTAAAAAAGAGCAGAAAATACTAACCCTAGTTGCTAGCGGAAAAGATATAAATGAAGCATTTTTCCGTTCATCCGGAGCAGATTTATCGGATTGTATCATTCGAGAAATAGGTGCTCTAGAAAGCTTTTCTCCGATTCGTTGGGGGAAAACCGAGTTAGATAATCAAAAACTGGAAGCAGATTTAGTTAAGGTGGTACAGACTGAGTTGGATAGGTCAGCGGAAATTGGAGCGATTTTACTTGAGTGCAGTGATCTTCCTCCGTATTCCTATGCCATTCAACAAGTATCCGGATTGCCAGTCTTTGACTTTATTAGTTTAATAAACTGGGTGCATTTTGCAGTAGTTCAATCAAAATATTATGGACACTTCTAAAAGAATCTATAAGAGGAGTGAATCCGACAAAATAAGAAATGAATAAGGAGAAAATATTATGAATAGAAAGACAATCATTTTTTCAATTTTATTAACGATAATCTTCGTTTTAGCAGGATGTACGAAGGCTTCGACAAATGAAAAAAAGGAAGATACGTTAGTGGTAGGAACATTGACCACGCCACATGGAGAGATTTTAGAGCATGTGAAACCTATGTTAGAAAAAGAAGGAGTCAAATTGGAAATAAAAAACTTTGATGACTATATCCTTCCTAATAAAGCTTTGGCTGATAACGATATTGACGCAAATTATTTTCAACATGTTCCTTTTTTTGAGCAAGCAATAAAAGAAAATGGATACAAATTTGCGGATGCTGGAGCTGTTCACGTTGAACCAATGGGACTTTATTCAAAGAAAATAAAATCAGTGGCAGATTTAAAGGATGGTGCAACAATCATTACTTCTAATTCTGTATCTGATTGGGGTCGAATCATTACGATTCTTCAAAATGCCGGTTTAGTCAAAGTGAAGGATGGGATTGATCTTGAAACGGCCAATTTTGAGGATATTGAAGAAAATCCTAAAAATTTAGTATTCGAACATTCAATTGATCCATCACTTTTAACTAGTGCATACAACAATGAAGAAGGCGATCTAGTAGCAATCAATGCAAATTTTGCTTATCAAGCAAAGCTGAATCCTGTTAAGGATGCAATTCTTTTAGAGGAAGACAACTCCCCATATGGAAATATTATCGCTGTACGAAAAGAAGATAAAAATGATCCACGTGTTAAAAAACTTGTCAAAGTGTTACATGATGAAGACGTACAGGAATGGATATTGAAGAAATGGGAGGGGTCTGTAAAACCCGTTTCAATAGGTAATTAATCATTCAAACGTTACTCGAACTTATAGATGCGGATTTTGGATAGAGAATTTTAACTTTGAAAAGAAAGAATCTTAGTAGATAAAGCACTAATTTATAAAGGGAAAAAGGATGGGTATTTCCTCATATCAAAGACTAATAAATCTTATCGAAAGAATCGGGGAGAATCCGGCAAGATACAGGATTAGTCCGTATTTTATCAATCGCTTAAAAGAGAGCGATGCTTTTTCTGACTAACATTTATAGTTAACAGGTTCTTACTACACTACTCATTTTTCCTATCTTGACTATTAAAGCGCTCTTCGTTACCATTACTATCATTCGAGATTAGTCAAGAGAAGAAGTAAGAATAACAGGAGCAGCTAAAGATGGATAAAGTTTTTGAACTAAAAATTACATGGCGAGATGCTGCTATGTTAATTTGTGCGGGTGTGATGATCCTATTAATTGTACTCGGTGTTTCTTTTTGGTTTCTATCTCCTTATTTTCATGAGCGTAATATGTTAAATATATTGTTTAGTTTAACCTTACTTGGAATGGCTTTAGCGACAGGGGTTATTTTCTTTTTTGGTTTTCTTATTTATTTTGCTTCTTTACTGATCTATTCAGGTATCAAGGATTCTATTTTTGTATTGAAATATGGTGGCATACTTTATCGTCTGGATCAAAGGGGAGTTACTTACCAGGAAGGATGGCTGTTAAAAACCAAAATTTGGTCAGAAATTTCGGATGTTGGATTGTTTAAACAAGAATCGAAGAAATCTAATAGTGTATACAATTATCAAATAAAATTTTCTGATGACTTGCCTCATACATTCGATTTGAGAGGAAAATATCCTACTAAGGAGTTCAATCAAAAGGTAGAAGAATTTTGGTTGAATTATATTTACGAAGAACCTGGTTCCAAGTGATGATCTGCTATTACTAAGAAAGTATTTGGCGGAGAAGAAGGTTGATTCTCAAAATCTTTCTCTCGTTGATTTGTTACTTGAGTTGAAATAGCATATAGTTAGAAAGAGCTGTTTGAGAAACTGAGGGAGAAGTTAATATGAAAGATTTTGATGAAACAGAAACCTTTGAATCTTGCCCAATCTCTAATATTCAAAAGATCGTGAATGGCAAGTGGAATATGGTCATCTTATATTTTCTAAGTAAAGAGACGTTGCGCTTTGGTGAATTAAGCAGGAAATTGCCAATGGTGACACAAGCGAACTTAACAAAAAATCTGAAGCTGTTAGAAAGTCATGAGATGATTCGTCGGGAAGTCTATCCGCAGGTGCCTCCTAAAGTGGAATACTCGCTGACGCCAATGGGTGAGAAATTCTTGCCTGTCATACAGGAATTGGAAAAATTTGCGAATGCATACGATCAAGAAAAACTAGAGCATTAGTGCTTTAGTTTTTTTATTTTCTAAGTCACCATTGATTTCATACATTTCTATCTCACAGGATAGTATTTCTAAAAAAAATACGTACTATTCAAATCGTTGAGAGAGGACTATGCTAATCATCAGAAAGTTGAAGGGAGTACGCTTATGAAAAAAATGATATTAAAAGAATATGGTTCAGTAGATGTTATGGAAATGGAAGAGGTAGAAATTCCTAGCCCTTCTGCGCATCAACTAGTGATTAAAACCGCGGCAATCGGTGTAAATGATCCTGATATGGTTATTCGTCAATCTGGTCCTGCACCAACTATGCCTAAAGACATGTTTCCTCCGCTGCCTCACTCATTGGGACAAGATTTTTCCGGTGTAGTGTCAGCGGTTGGAGAAGAGATAACGCGTTTTAAAGTAGGCGATCATGTCGCTGGTTTTTCTAACATGAATACATATATGGAATATATTTTGACTGAAGAGGATAGTAATGTTGCGGTTGTCCCTAAAGAACTAGACCTTGAGCCGCTTGGCGGTCTCTATCTAGGACTTGCGACTGCTTGGGCCTCCACGATTAGAGACGGACAAGTGAAGGCGAGACAAAAAGTGTTGATTCATGGCGGAGCTGGCGGTGTTGGCTCCAAAGCAATCCAGTTAGCCAAAAATGCTGGGGCATATGTTTTCGCCACAGGTTCGGCTGCACAAAGCAATTATATGAAATCATTAGGCGCAGATGAAACCATTGATTACCAAACACAAGATTTTACACAGCTCGTATCGGATGTGGATCTGGTTGTTAATTTAACCGGGCCTGCAACACTAGAAAAAAGCTATCAAGTGGTGAAGCCTGGCGGACGCATTACTACAGTGAACGCAGTGCCTGATCAAGAAAAAGCGGAACAATTAGGAATCACGGCTCAATATTCAATGGGCTTCATTTCTCTTGAAGAATGGGAACATGCCATTGAACTTTACAGTCAGGGAAAATTAGCTGTACTTGTTGATAAACGTTATCCATTTGATCTTACAGGAATAAAACAAGCGCATTTAGATTTCCAAAACGGCAGCAATACTGGTAAGAAAATTATCGTTTTTGGAGAGTAGAAGGATGACTTTCTCCGCAGGCTGAACTATGGGGGAACTGCTATGGCATGTTAGGAAGAAGCATTGAACTATTGTATTAACGGCAACGAATTAAATGTTTCTTCGCTTTCTGTTATAGGTTTCATTAGTTTAGACTACATTGATGTGCCGGATGAAACGGGAAGGATTATTACATTGGTTATTTTCGGTGTCATATCAATGGAGTGAATATACTCACCATTATAAGCTGGAAACTCAGTATTATAATGGTGGGTTTTTTAGAATGTAAAGATTTTTAGGAATATCATCACTTACGATACTCAAAGCAGTATCATAAGTGACGATATTTTTGTGTGGTTGACTACCTTAATTATTAAAATGTTCCTCAGCGTAGAACATTGGTATAAAATATATTTGTAGAAGTATTTTAAAGTAGGGGGACTCACATGAATAAATCAAGAAACCAATATCATAAATCTCATTGGTTCAATTATGCAATTGTTTTTCTTCTAGGGTTTATATTAGCTATATTGCTATTCATTATATTTTTTAATAATAATCCTGAATCGAGGAATGAAACTTTGCAATCTCAAAAAGGTAGTGAATCAACTGTATCTAGTCAGCAATCTAGCACCGAAGAAGCAGCAACCAATCAGCTTAAAGATGAATATCTTTATGGGGTAGATGTCACGAACAATCAAAACATGACCTTTAGACCTAAAGGCGATAACGTAGGGACATTACACAGTGGAATTTCAATTTTGATTACGCCAATGGATGGTGCTTATTCTGTTAGGTTAGCCCATAGCTATCACGATGCGGATACTGATATTAACGATAGTTCTGTCTATAAATCCCAAATAAAAAATACTACGACTAAAAAGATTTTTATTCGAGGCTATGGATCGACTCCTCAAAGAGATATAAGTATAAATACTGAAATAAGCTTAAATACTCAGTTATCAAACTCGGGAGAAGAATTTGATAACTGGCAAGGTGCAAAACTTTATTTATTTTATGCTACAGACGGTACACTATCATTAGCAGTTCCAGATATTCATGTAGGAAAAGAAGGACAATACATGGAGTATCAGCAACAATAATTCTATAGAATAGTCTAATGATACTTAAAACGAATAAAAAATATCTTATAAACGTAAGACTAGAATTACTATTTTAAATTAGATAGGAGGGTATGTATGAAAAACAGAAAATTATTACTACTGACAGTATCTGTTTCCATAGGACTGGTGGGATGTTCTACAAATGATTCTGCCAATTCTTCGAGTTCTTCAAAGGCGTCCAGTGATAAAGTCAAAGTCAGTTCTAGTTTAATCATTGCTAACAGTGAGAACCGCAGTACGATTACGAGTTCAACTTCCTCAAATCAAATTACTGTAACTTCAAGTAGTTTGGAAAAACAAATTGATTCTACTGGTTTAGAAGAGAATGCTATATTGAGTGGTGATTATACATCTATGAATGGAACTTGGACTAATTCTAATGGGTATCAATTAACATTTAACAATGGTGAAGTTACGCTTTCGGGAGATGGAGTCGGAGGGGCGACTCACTTTACATTAAACGAGCCCGTGAAGCAAAGCAATGTAATTTTTTTATCATTTGATCCAGCGCCGGCTCCAAATGGAATGAATTTGATGCTTGCATTAAAAGGCACTAGTCCTTCCGAAGGGTTAGATGAAGACGGTACAGATTCAAGTAGAGATCGGATTATAATGGGGAATAACGGTGGAACAACGTTGTTCGCTCCTAAAGAAAAAGGCGGTATTCCTGATACTGCTTATTACAAAGACAATTAGATATTCAATCTATCAATAACTGTCACACAATCCGATTTCCAATCCGCCTATCGCTTTTCTAATTTACAAACAGAAAATCATCCTCGATCTAACAAGGCATTTTTCTCAAATACGAAAAATGCCTTATTTTTGTTCATCCAAACTCGCTAAGTCATAACAAAAAGGCAAAGTGAAAATTCGCAAAACCGCCCTTTATCGAACCTTATTTTCCTGATCGTCTTTATTAGAAGTTTTCCCAACGTCTCGTTCAAATACCTTCAGCCATTTCTGCTGGGATTGAAGCAACCCAGATGATTGCTGCCTCAGCTTTTTCCAAAGGGAGTAGAGTCGTTAATGAGTAAAATAACGGCGAGGCGATATTACTGATAGTATGCCTGACTTTGGTGTTATAAAAAGATTAGATAGAAACACACAAAAAAACAATGAGTGATAGCAACACTTACTTTTCAAGTGAGCATTGAGGGTTAAAAATAATAGAGTGTTTATTATACTAAAAATAATTTATTGGAAATTCATTTATTCACTGTTACCTCTTTGATCATTAAGATCCACGAAAATCCACATAATCTATACAGGTTGGAGTGTTTAAATATAATTTTTTGGAATTTTCATTAATTTCATATAGAATTATAATAGGATATAGTTTATTATTTTACTTTCTAACATGTGAAAAAAATCTGCGGATAATTGTGTTGGATTCTAGGTATTATGAGAACAGACAATTTTTGAGTCGTTAGGGGTGGTTTCGTTGGTTTATGAATTGATAGATAGTCATTTTCAAAAAAGGTATACGTTTCTTGAATACATATATAGCCATCAAAAAGATTCAATTGAAGTTATGGAACTTGTAAAAATACTGGATGTATCGTATCCAACTGCGAAAAGGATCATTTTAGATGTTAGAGAAGATATTCGAAAAATGGATTTTGAAGATAGCATAGAAATAATCGATTTAGCTGAACAGAAAAGGATATTTATAAAGATATCTGATAGCTTTTCAATTAATTTAGTTCGCTTATTCTATTTAGAGAAATCTGTACGCTTTCAATTATTTTCGTTATTCTTAACACCCAGAAAATGGACTCAAGCCGAGATAATTAAGAAATTGAATATAACCTATTCAGTGGCTAGAAAAGAGCTCGCGTTCTTAAAAAAGTATATCTCTAAATATGCGAAAAACATTTCATTAAATACAAAAAAGTCTTTCTATATTGCTGGAGATGAAATAACGACTCGCATGTTTTACACTGGGATATTCCAACAAGTTTATGGTGGATATAAGTGGCCGTTTCATTTTATTAATTTAACGGAACTGTATGAAATATTAGAAAAACTTAGTCCAGATTTGTATGGTATGCATACAAATCGTTTTACACTGATTCATTACGGAGTAGCGATAACTCTCCTGAGATGCTCCAAAAAACCGATTGCTGATAATGTTTATTATTGGGAACCTTCTTCAGCTCACGAAATCAATATTTTTAATGAGTTTGTTAGTAAGCTTCATCAGAAAATTCCTACGATAACATTGGATTCACTGAGAATCGAAGCAAAATTTCTAATTAGTTGCCTTTTTACACACAGCCTGGCTTATCAAGTTGATGAAGTTCCCACCTTTTTTAAAGAATCAAAAATTTTAAGTGACATGAATTTTTTAGATCAAATTGAAAAGAAGCTAGAGTTTGTTGAGCAATACTCCTTGTCTCCATTGACAGCTAAAGAACGTGATTTACTTAGGGTTCGATTAGTAGGGATTTTCTATCAAATATTTATTTATGGGGATGTTTTGAAGCAACGGGTATTAGATTTATATGTTCATCATCCTTTTGATTTTCCTTCGAATTCTGAACGTGAGCGTTCCTTTTATCATATTCTTATGAGAAACTATAGCGAAAAAGAGAAGGGATTTGACTTGGAGTATGTTGAGTATATTTGTGCAGCATATTACAAACTTCTTTTCTTTGAAATGGATAGGCATCTATATCATCCGAAAATTAAAGTACTTATACTGAGTAATCGATCTCCTGAAGTATTGATTAGTTCAAAATTACAAACAGTAATGAGTTATTTCTACATTGAAATAGTCTACAATTTAAGTGAAAAGGCTGATTTGATTATTTCCGATATGGCAATCAGTAAGCACAATCTGACAGCTCTGCCTGAAAAAATTCCAGTAGTAATTATTGAGGAGTCACTTCCAGCAAAAGATGTTAAGTCACTACAAGAAGTTTTGACAAAGATTTCAGATGATAAGTATAGACAAATGAAAGACTTAGGTTAAATGTACGTTACATAGTGATTGGTGGTTTTTCCTAAGTATTACCTATGGGATATGGATTCTATTTTATTTATGAACTATACCTGCTTCATTCGCAGAACGGTCAAACCTAGTTAAAAAACTCCTTCGATATATGAGTAGGTGATTGCTCACCGCTTATCTATCGAAAGGAGTTTTTCTATGTTTAAGGACAATTTGAGCATCTCTAGATAATCTATCATCTTTATTTCTAATTATGGAAGACAAACGTGAGCATTGAGGTGAAGATCTTACAAAGAATAAATTCCTCCAGAGATGTTAAAAAGATTCTGTGAAGACATTTGAGAACTTTCTGGAATATTTTTTAAGAATTATTATTTCTAATTTTTATATATTGTTAAAACGACAAAAAAATATTCTTTTCGACTATTAGAAAAAAACAAACGTAATTAACTTAGAAAAATATGCTATATATGTATATATAACATATTTTTTTGTTATATTAAAACGTTGTTTGTTTTAGTAAGTTAAGTTTTGAATTACAAGCGCGTCAAAATTTTTAGGAAAGGAGCGTAGAAAATGAAAAAAGGTAAGCCGTTTATCTTTTTGGTATGCTGCTTAATGTTGCTTGAACAGACAGTTGTATCAGTGTGTGCTGTAGATATGATTCCAAATTCTGAACCAGTGCAAACCAGCTCAGAAAGCTCTAAATCAGAAAGCTCTAAAGAAGAAAAAGAAATTGAAAAAAGTACTGAGGAAACTGGCAATAGTGTAGTAGAGGATAACACTGAAGGAAGTCTAGATACTGTACCTGAATTTAAAAATAGTAATGAAATAGAATTAGTACCAGAGGAATCTTCTGTTAAAGAAACGAAAGTGATGTCGTCTGCTGAAAGTATGTTATCACTTGAGATTGAAAATGAACAGCAATTTAAGGCAGTATTACTCGGAGAGGTTTATGAAGAGTCTGAACAGACTGCTATTGATTATGGGACTATCGATGACAGCGAAGAAATAGTTTTGTTATTGAAGACCAGTCTGAATTTATCAGAAGCTATACGAGGAATCAAACGTGAAAATTTGAAAATTGTTGGCAATGGTACGGATACTCAGATTATGACAAGCAACAGTAATTGTCAGCTGTCATTTGAAAACCAATCTTCTACTCAAAATCAGCTTGTCTTTCAATCAATTGAATTTTCCAATGTAATTTCGACTCAGGACCTCATTCATACAGATGGAGCCTTTGAATTAAGGTTTATTGATAGTTCATTTTATATTGGGGCAGCGACTGCGGCGATTCATTTGAACAATCAAGCACGAGTGTTTTTTTCAGGAGAGACAAGTATCTCCACTTATAGCGGAACTGTTAGAAATTTAATTTTGGCAAGCGAAATAAATATTGATGATCATTTTTTAGCAGAGATTCAAGGGTCTGGAAATGCTTCAGTTTTTACTGCGAATAAGGTCTGTATTACTTCCGACAGCATATCAACTTTTTCAAAAACGAATACAGCTAATCAAGGCGCTGCCTTCGAATTGACGGATTCATTATCAAGTCTGGTTATTTCAGACAAAGCGACTGTAGAAGTTAACCAAACAGGTAGATTGGCATTAGTAAATAGCAATACAGATAGTTCATTCTCTCTAGGAAAAGAAGCGATCTTGCATTTAACGAATCGCCAGGGGCTTACTGGAAACGGCAATAGCTATTTTGATTCGGTAATAGTTGGTGCAGGCAGTCAACTGGAAATAAACAACGTTGAAAATGGATTTTCTTCCATTAGGGCGAGGCGCTCATTTGTTGTCGAAGATAGTTCGGAACAAAAGCCTACACAGCTTAACGGAAGAAGAGGAAACACAGCCAGCTCAGCATTTATTCAAATGGACCAGCAAAATGCGGAGATAACGATTGGGGATTACACACAGATTGCGGTGGAACAATTAGGACCAATGATCACCGGAACTAGCGGGACGACCATTGACATCAGAAATCATGTAATAATTGATAATGAACATAGTTTTGGACTGACTGGTTCTGTGGCTGTAGAGAATATTGAGATTGGTGATAGTTGTTCTATTAACTTGACTGAACCCGCCAATGCTGCGACGAGCACAGCATACTCGACTTTTTTAGCTCAAAAAACAATTTCTATTGGTCAGAATACCACAATTGATTTTAAACAAACTAGAACAACTGCAACGAATGCGTTGTTTTGTCTGTCGGCAACAGATGGTCAATTGAATATCGGAGCGGCGTCAACAATTAGCGCTGAGACAAGAGGGGCGATTCTACAAGCTTCTTTAGCAACTGTCACGCTTAATGACTATAGCAAGGTGATAGGGACAGTAGGTCAAGGGTTTACAGGCGGAACAGTAGTTAAAAAAATTGATATGAAAGATTCTTCGGAAATCATACTTACAGAACACAACAACAATACCAATACAGGGATGTTCTCTATTGAGGAATCATTCACGATGGGTCCTCATACGATCTTGAATGTTCATCGAAACTCAACTAGAGATGCTTCACTTATTACATTTAGCGGTAAGGATGCTTATTTTCGATCATCTGAGGAGTGTCAAATTACAGTAAATCAGGTTGGTGCTGTTTTTGAAGGTCTTCGTACAACGAAACTCTTATTTGGTAATAAAAATGTAGTGAATATTACCTCAAGCAGAGGCTTGACGGGAAGTGTAGGTACTGTCGCGGATTCCATTAAGTCATTAGATATTGGAGAGGATACTAAGGTAACCCTGATCGAGCATCCATCAGTAAATGTTGCGCAGGTTTTTATTCGTTTACGGGATTCATTGACTATCGGTGAGCGATCTGAACTGGCTATTACCAGAGAAAGCACTAGGACCACCTCGGTCATAAGACTAACTCGATCTAATTCCAAATTTACAATGCAGCCAAATAGTAAATTAAAGGTTAAGGCTGCAGGAGCAACATTAAATGGGAAAAGTTCGACGGATATGTTCATAGGAGACGACACAGAGGTATCTATCGAATCTGGCTACGGATTAACGAGTAATTTTTCTATTCGAAGTTTAATCATTGGGAAAAGAAGTACGATCAAAATGAAGGAACCAACATCGGGAAATGTACCGTCAACTAGCTTGAATGTTCCTGCAATTCGAGTGGCGAAACAATTTACACTAGGAGAAGAATCTGTTTTAGAAAGCACCCGTGAGCGGACAACGTCGGATTCGCGATTCATGCGACTGAATTCAGCTAATTCGGAAGTAAAACTGGAAAAAAACGCAGTGATGAAAATCAATCAATCGGGTGGAATATTTAATCCAGTTGCCACTTCTCGCTTCATCTTAGAAGAAGGCGCCACCTTTGATGCGGTCACTAAGTATGGTCTTACACAATCCAGTCGCAGATTTAAGGAATTGACTATTCAGAAGAAGGCTGCATTTTCTATTACCGATGAAGATTCGGGAGTTGGATCAGGATCAAGCTTTACAGGACGTCCGCTGATTGATATTGGCGATCAGATTCATGTAGATGAGGATGCTGTGTTTCGCGCAAAAACTACGATTAATCGCTCGGAGATTATCTATTTTAGAAATACTTCGGCTGTCTTAGATGTTTCTAACGCCAAATATTTTGAATTGAGTCACCCTACGCTGCAAAATGGTAGCGGAAATACTAGACTTCAACGTCTGATTCGATCAGCGTCGAATACTACTTCCAAAGGGCTAAAAATCTCAATTGAAGACCAGAAGCTTTCATTGTGGACATCTCAACAAGAGCTTCCGAATGAAGAATTTATCAATATTTCTGGTTCCTTGAGAATCAATCGAAACAATGGTGTCCGTCCCAATTTTGCTCTAAGTGCTTCTGGGAGATCACGCTTCATTCACGGAGAATCAATTAGCGGGGCGATGCAATCTAAAAATGGTGAAGATGTCTATGAGACGATTGCTAAAAATAATTTTCATCGATTGATTTTATCGACTCCTGAGGGATTAGTCGCGGGAATAGATCCATTAAGTGACCAATCAGAAAGCATTACTGGCTACATGTACGAAGATTCGGATATTATTGATCTTCGTTACACAGATTTGGCTGGAAAAGAACATCAAGTGATGAAGGATTCTCCCGAAATTATTTGGGGAGAGTATCGAGATGAAGAAGAACAATATCGCTATTTCACTGTTCCATTGGGAGAACGACGACTTGCAACAGATTCAGAAGTAACGATTTTTTTATCCAAACCAACTAGTGAGACATTCATTGATATTACGTCGAGTGAAAAGGTGATAAAAGGCATCGATTATCAGGGCTTCAATGCAACTGTAAGTAAAGATAAAATTAACAGCTTCACTAATGATGATGACCTTTATCAATACCTTTTAAACGAGACCCGTGTTTCAGCACAAAATATCTTGACTCAAGAAGATTTGACCGCAAAGGCGAAAATCATTGAAACGAATTTGACAAGAAGCGTAAAGGAAGATGGCACGTACTACGCTGTTATCGAGGTAGGAAACAAGCCCTATCAATTTACCTTGGCAATTGAAGTGACATCAAATTTACATCAGATGAACATTGTCATACCAATGAAAATGATTTTTGAATCTTTATATTCTTCAAATAATATGTCCCGCGATTTTACTTCTAAGGATTATCAAATCAGGAATCAATCACTGATTGCGGTAGATACCTATGTCAATGAATTTGCTGTCAAGCAAGATTCTGGTGTTGTTTTATTACGTGAAGGAGAAGATCCGTTAGACTATGCGGAATCCGATTCTGAAGAAGAAGATCCAGTGCTAACAGAAGAAGATATCAAATCGCCATTGCTTAAATTATTTTTGAAAACAGAGGAAGGCGAAACTCAGCTATATAATCGAATGACAGAAAAACATGTTGCGACAATGGATAAAAGAACTACAAAGACGATTGGATTGAGTGGGCATTTCTATGGCGATTATCCAAAATGGATCGTTGACAGTGAGGAAGAGGCTGGCGGTTATTACGAGGAGAATCTAGTACCGAAATATAATCTAGTTTTCCGTTTTGTACCTAATGAGGAATAGTAAGAAATAGGAAAGGAAGAGTAATCATGTCAAAAGTCAAAAAAAAAAAGTTTAAGCTTCTTATTCTAGCTATCCTGATCTTACTTATAGGTATTTCAAGCTATTTCTATTTTAATCGAAAGACAAACGTACCAATGCTTAGTGCTGACTTACTCCCAGAAGTTGAAGAAGCTACTGATAGAGCTGTCGCGGTTAAGGCGCAGGAAATTGCCGATGCCAACTATTTTACACTGTCGATCAATCCAGTTATAGAATTTGAACGAGCGGAAGATGAAGGGAATATCGGGATTATAAATCCGGCAACGAATGCCTATCCTATCGCAGTGAATATTCACGAACTAGAATCTAATGATTTATTATATTCTTCAGGAGCAATCTATCCGAATCAAGAGATTCAAAAGGGTAAATTGAAGAAAAAATTAGCAGCAGGAGAATATAAAGCTGTTGCGACTGTTGATATCTACGATTCTAAAACAAAGGAAAAAAAGGAACTACAGAAGCAAAATTAACGATAATCATAAAAAATTGAATGGAGAATGAGCAATGAAAAAAGCAAAATCATTATTAACGGCTGGAGCATTAGTGTTGAGTTTAGTATTAGGTAGTGTGGCGTTCGCGGATCAAACGATCGATGGACGAGACGGGGATACTTCTGGTGACGTAGAAGTAAATGGAATTATTGGTTCATTTGATAATACAACACCCGGACCTGATCCAGAAAATCCAGATGAATGGATCAATGTTACGATTCCAACAAAAGTATTATTCTATACCACAGAAGCTTCAAACCACCAGACAATTGAATCACCAACGTATAACGTTACAAATAATTCAGCAAAAGGTGTAATCGTGGAAGCCTCTCAAGTAAGTAATCCGCAAGCAATCGACGAAATTGATGAGTTGAAAATCAATAGCATTGAATTGATTAAAGATGGAGCTGTGACATTATCTGCAACTGAATTATTTGAATTAGGGGATAACACCACGGGAGCTTCAGCACGCTCAACTTTTAGTTTCAACGGAAGTGCGACACCAGTTGATCCTGATACTGAAGTAAACCCAACTTTTAATTTAGTTCTTAGCTTTGAAGCAGTAACTGAATAGTATTTATCAAGAGATAGAGAGGATCAATTGCATGAAATCTCGTGTGTCGTATCTAATAAGTAACGGGTTAATAATTTTCTGTTTTCTGTTTATGAGTACTTTTTGTTATGCGGACACCATTACTAACGAAACGGAAGGAACGTCAGTAGTTCCAGTGTCTGGGAAAATAGGAAGACAAAAAAAAGACAATGATCATTCCCAACCAACAAGAAAACAAACGTTAGTTATTGATCGTTCTTCTTTAGAAGATAAACAATTACCCCAGCTAGGTGATTCTAAAAACAGGATTGTTTGGTATGGTTACTTATTTTTAATCATCTTCCTCTACCTTCTTCGAATTAGAAAACAAAAAACGAAATATATGTAATCGCAAATATAAGAATAGAACTTCGAAATGAGAGGGAAAAGCCTGACTCTCATTTCGAAGGATTTTTGTAAATACATAGAATTTTGAACGGGGGATTATCTTGGGGACAATTTTGATACTTACAAAAAATTTAATGGCAGAGCAACAGCTTCAAGAAACATTACAATATCTTGATTATGAGGTTTTTGCTTCTGTTAAAGCCTTTCATTTTTTGACTCATACTAACAATTTGGAGCATCCGATAAAGAATTATCAAGCAATCGTTCTTAGTGATACGATCAGTGAATTTGAGATAGTGGAAATAGTTCCAAAACTAAAAGCAGAAAATCAAATTATTTTACGAAAAAATATTAATACACCACCAAAGAGATTAAAACAGCAATGGAAAACGATCGGCATTGATGGATGGCTGTCCAACGATAATTTACTGGAGCAAGCAAGAGAAGTGCTATCTGAAAAATTAGAGGATCTTAATGACTTTGAAGAGGATCAATTTTTATTGAATACTCAAGTTAGAAAGGTTTGTAGAAATACGGATCTAGAAAAATTGAATATCTTTCTATCTAATAAAGAAAAACTTGTTTTTAAGCATTTGAGAGAAGCGGAAGCCGGGATTGTATCTCGAACAGATCTCTGTCATTATTTATGGGGAGATGAACCAAACAATTCGTATCTATCACAAATTTCAATCATCGTTCGAAATATAAGAAGAAAAATGGTAGAGTATGGGTATTTAGATATTTCGATTGAAACATTGCGAGGAACAGGCTATCGATTAGTAAGTACGGATGAATAATTTTTAGGGGATTAAAAATTCTCGCAAGAAAAGAATAAACTCCCAATCGAAGACAAAGTGATATTTGTTGTCTTTGATTGGGAGTTTATTGTATTGAGGAAAGCTATAAACGAAATCTCAAATTTTTAATTCGTTGATTTTAGCTGTCCTTTTGTAAATGCCTAATAACTCGGTACCTATAAAGCCTTTCCACCTCCATCTATACTTAAGTTATCAAGTGAAACGGAGGTGGTTCTTTGAAAAACACAAATGACATCGTTCCTATTCAACTTCACGATCAAGCAAGAACGGCTCGTGATCAGAAAAAGAACAGTACCGCAAAAGTTGCCCTGCGTATCCGTCAGAAAGATGGTTCTGAAGTCTTGATCTATAATGGCGTAAACAGCTACATCCTCTCGGCGATTCTTAAGGAGTTGGGATAAGATGTTTCTCGATTTTACCAAAGTAGAAAAAATCTTTCTCGTAACCGGTAAGACCGATCTTCGTAAAGGAATTGACGGACTCGCCAGGATTATCCAACAAGACTATGAGTTGAATGTTTACGAGGATGCCATTTTTCTTTTTTGCGGCAATCGATGTGACCGATTTAAACTACTCTACTGGCATAACGATGGCTTCTTTCTCGGGTATAAACGAATCGAAAACGGCCGGCTCCAATGGCCGAGAAAAAAGGAAGAGGTTCGCCAACTGTCTGTGCAACAGATTCACTGGCTACTTGAGGGGTTAAGCATTCACCAACCCAAAGCAATTAAGGCCGGGACAAAAGGTTTCTTTTGAACAGAGAAAATCCGCGGAATCATTGATTTTATGCGGTTTTCTCTGTTTTTCGATGCGTCTAAATGGTATAATAATAACAGTAGTAATAATCAGAATGGTGGTGAATTTCTTGTCCTTACACACAAATTCTACTTCTAACAATAACGTCGAAGTAGATGTGACTATCCTGCTTCAACTCCTTGAATCTCAGACAGAAACGATCAAAGAACTCCAGCGCGCGAATCAAGCATTGAACCAAGAGGTTCATCTTCTCAATGAGAAATTGAGCTATTTTACGGATCGTTTTTTTGGTCGTTCCAAAGAAACACTGGATTCACAAGTGACTGGTCAGTTAAATCTATTTCCTGATGAGGTTGAAGAGAGTAAGGCCGTCCCTAAAACAGAAGAAGGACAAGAAACAACAGTAAAAGGACACAAAAGAAAAATCGGTCAA
>CWHE01000039.1_pt1 | contig 14096 bp, 12 predicted proteins | sample 685091 | NCBI WGS metagenome assembly CWHE01 (sample SAMEA3735855, study PRJEB9488) | human gut metagenome | biome: ENVO:mammalia-associated habitat; material: ENVO:feces | place: Malawi | collected 2009-02-27
TTTTTGGTCTAACTTTTGGGGGTCGGTTCAATATCCTAAGGACATGCCGTTTCGCTTTATTTTACTCTTGATTATCGTTTGTATCTTCTGGTTCGATTTTATCATCTGAATCTTTATGTTCATTTGCTTTATCTTCAGCCTGTTTTTCAGCATCTTTTTCTTCTAAAGCACGTTTTGCTTCTTCAAATGTTTGAGCTTGAGTTTTTTCACTTGGATAAAGACTATCAGAACCTGCAGGCATTTCGCCTGTCTCAAACAATGATTTGATTGCTTTGGCATCCAGTGTCTCGAATTCCAATAATTTTTCAGCAATCAATTTATGCTGTTCACGATGTGTCTCAATGATTTCGCGAGCTTTATCATGTGCCGCCATCAAGATATTTCGAACTTCTTCATCAATCTCAAAAGCAACTTGTTCAGAATAAGCTTTTGTTTGACCATAGTCACGACCAACAAAGACTTGATGATTTCCTTCGTATTGAACCGGTCCAAGCTTCTCGCTCATTCCGTATTCAGTTACCATGCTTCGAGCTAATCCAGTAGCTTGTTCGAAGTCATTTGATGCTCCAGTTGTTTGAGCATTAAAGACGATTTCTTCTGCTGTACGACCACCTAGTAACCCAACGATTTGCTCAAACATATCGTCTTTCGACATTAACATTTGATCTTCTTTTGGTAAGGCGATCATATATCCGCCAGCACGTCCACGAGGAATAATCGTTACTTTATGCACCACACGAGCACGGTTTAAGACCATGCCAATAATCGTATGACCGGCTTCATGGTAGGCAACCATCTCGCGTTCACGTTTACTGATGACGCGGTCTTTCTTAGCTGGTCCTGCGATAACGCGATCTTCTGCTTCATCCACGTCTGAAGCGTCAATTTTTTTCTTATTACGACGAGCAGCAACTAAAGCAGCTTCATTCAAGACATTTTCTAAATCCGCACCGGCAAAGCCTGGCGTTTGTTGCGCAACAACTTTCAAATCAACATCGTCTGCCAAAGGTTTGTTACGAGCGTGCACTCTAAGAATCGCTTCACGACCCTTAACATCTGGGCGACCAACTAAGATTTGACGGTCAAAACGGCCTGGACGTAATAACGCTGGGTCCAACACATCAGAACGGTTGGTTGCAGCAATGACGATCACACCTTCATTTCCATCGAAACCATCCATTTCAACAAGTAACTGGTTCAGCGTTTGTTCACGTTCATCGTGACCGCCGCCCATGCCTGCACCACGTTGACGACCGACAGCATCAATTTCATCGATGAAGATAATCGCTGGCGCATTTTTCTTAGCTGTTTCGAATAGGTCACGAACACGAGAAGCTCCGACCCCAACAAACATTTCCACGAAATCTGACCCTGAAATTGAATAGAACGGTACACCTGCTTCACCAGCTACGGCTTTAGCAAGCAATGTTTTACCAGTCCCGGGAGGTCCTTCAAGTAGCACACCAGCCGGAATACGGGCACCTAATTCGACGAAACGACGTGGATCTTTTAAGAATTCCACAACTTCGACTAATTCTTGTTTTTCTTCTTCAGCGCCGGCTACGTCAGAGAAACGTACACGATTAGCTTTTTTGTCAGCTTCTTTAGCTTTTGATTTACCAAAGTTCATGACACGGCCATTGCCGCCGCCACCGCCGCCTTGTTGTCCTAGCATCATGTAGAAGAAGAATATCATAATCAAGATAGGCAAGAAGCTTACTAATAAAGTAACCCACATACCGCTGCTTGATTCTTCCTCAATCGTTATTTTAACTTTATTTTCTTTTGCTAGGTCATTGACCTGGCTCAGAGTTGAATCATTTGGCAAAACAATGGTTGAGAAATGTGTCGTTTTTGACTCTGTTCCTCCCCCAATAATGCTCAAGCCGCCGGAATTAGCAACTTCCTGTTTTGCCTTATACTCACCAGTGATTTTATAGACACCACCAGCAGGCTGGATCTTGATGTTCTTGATTTTGCCATCTTGAATCTGTTCCGTAAAGGTTGAATACTCGATATCTGGCGAAGCTGATTTGTTATCTCCAAAAAGGAAATAAACAACCATGACCATAGCCAAGATGACGAGAATATAATAGAGAGCATTTTTTACTCCCTTATTGTTTTTGTTCATCTGCGTCCTCCTCGCACTTGTTAGCTTATTAGCTTGTTAAAAAAGTTTTATCAATTTTGACCTTTTAAGTATATCATACTGTGATTTTTTCGGTCACTAATTTGATTGATAAATTTCCGGCTTCAATACACCTACATATGGCAGGTTCCGATATGCTTCAGCATAGTCTAAACCATAGCCAACGACGAATTCATTAGGCACATCAAAACCAACATAATCAGCATGGATATCCACCACGCGTCCTTCTGGTTTATCCAACAATGTGACGATTTTCACTGATTTAGCTTTCCGATATTTAAATAGATCAACTAAATAGCCAAGTGTTCGACCACTATCAATAATATCTTCTACAATTAATAAATCGCGACCTTCCACATTGGTATCTAAGTCCTTGATGATTTTTACCTCGCCCGAAGAAACTGTCTGATTCCCGTAACTTGAAACATCCATAAAATCCAATTCTAAATGAGCATCAATTTCACGAACGATGTCAGCCATAAAAGGTATGGCTCCTTTTAAAATACCAACTACCAATGGATTTTTATCGGTATAATCTGCTGTTAATTGTACGCCTAATTCGACACAGCGTTTTTGAATATCTTCTCTAGTAATCAATACTTTTTCAATATCTTTTGCTAGCATGTAGAAACTCCTTTCATTTCGCTACTTGAAGCGTATAGTCAAGTATGTAGTGTATTCTATCAGTTTCAGTTGCAATACTCAAATAGGAATTGACAAAAGGCAAAAGCGCTACAATTTCTCCAGCAGAATCTTCCACCACCCATGCTTGAACACGGATATCCATCGGAGTTTTTTTATCAATAAAATAACGGCTAATGCGTTTTGTTAATGTTTCAGTCAAACGGATTCGATCACCATCTTGGCGACGACGGATCGTTAGAGGGAGTTTAACTGTGAGTGGTAAAGGAACTTGGTATACACCTTTATCCGCGACTGTATCACTTCTTCTTAATGCAATCGTTTCATTGTCGGATAAGAAAAAGCGTTCGTTTTCTCCCAAAAAATATTTTTCCTGATGGACAATTATCTTCTTTTCCAAATAGAAATGTTGGTATCTACGTGAAAATTGCCAGCCCTCCCCTAAATCTACGACCCATTGACTGACAGGACGCTGGATTTGGTCTAGCAGTAAAAACAATTGTCGCTGTGAGACTACTAGATTCGTTTGTAGAGCCTTCTGCTGAAAAAATATCGACAGAAAATAATAACGAGCACCCGTATCCGTGGGAAGCGTATCAGCTGAAAAAAACCACCGCTGTCCATCGTATTCGATATTTCTTAAATTTTCTTTTAGCGCCTCTGTAATTAACTGATCTGCCCAGAGCAATTGCTGATGGAACTGTTGAGCATGCGCTAATATTTGCGGATTTTCTTTTTTTAACTCTGGTACGATATTTTGACGGATTCGATTTCGAAAGTAGTCTTGTGAAATATTCGTAGCATCTTCAAAATAAGTCAAATTCTTCTCTTCAGCATATTCATAAAGCGACTCTTTCGAGAAGGACAATAGTGGACGCAGCAATATTCCATTACCGAATGTTTGCTGGCGCACGATTCCGCTATGACCTGTAAACGAACCGCCACGCGTCAAACGCATTAAAAGTGTCTCTAGCTGATCGTCTCCATGATGAGCAGTAAGAACTAAATCATAGTTTTCCTGCTCCATAATTTCCTTAAAAAAAGCATAACGTAGACTACGGGCAGCAGCCTCAACATTTTTCTTAGCAGGTTTTTTCCAAATTTTTAAATAAAAAGGTATGTCTTGTTTTCGGCAATAATCACGTAAAAAATCTGCTTCAACCTTCGATTCAGTGCGCAATTGATGATCCACGTGAGCTACACCGATAGTTAGTCCTTGCCGCTGCAATAGATGTAAAAGAACCATTGAGTCAACGCCTGTAGAAACTGCTAGTAGTATCTTTTTATCAGCAGTTAATTCAGGATTTTTACGAAAAAAGTCTTGTTTCATGTCAAACTCCTTGATTTATAAGAATACTCAATCTCTATCATATATTCTCTAATCATACTTTCCAATTATTAATTCATTATGAACTTCACTTGTATTGATTTTATCGCCAAGTAATCAATAGAATCTCCTTTCCTTTAAAAAAAGGAGCTGTGACAAAAGTCTTGTCACAGCTCCTTTTTCCGAACACACGTTGTTCCAGAAGTAGCTTCTTAGGAAATATACCGAAATTTCTTAGAGCTGAGCACTTCTGTCACAACCTTCCTTTATTTTAACTACGGCGGCCTCCGCGACCACCGCGTTTTCCTTCAGTATTACGTTTGATCGATGACAAGCGATCATCGCTATCCTTTAAAAAGGAACTCATCAATGAATCGAAGTCCTGTTTGCCGCTATTTTGTGGTTTGCCTTTAGGCGCAGGTTTTGAGCGATTATTATCACGAAACTCACGTTTAAAAGGTTTCTTTTCTGGCTGTGGCTGATCTTGGGCTTTGCGAATCGAAAGACCAACTTTACCGTCGTCTCCGACTGAAGTCACTTTCACTGTTACTTCATCGCCGACAGTTAATACATCATGAATGTCTTTTACGAAACCATTAGATATTTCACTGATATGGACTAAGCCCGTTTTGCCCTCTCCCAAGTCAATAAAGGCACCAAAATTGGTGATCCCTGATACTTTTCCTTGCAGCTTAGCTCCTACTTCGATTGACATAAAAAAATTGTTCCTCCTAATTTTTTTCCAATTTATTTAAAACTGCAACGAAATTTATTTAGCAGTTTCGGATTTAACAACTTCATCAGCAGTTTGTTTATCTTTATTAGTTGTATTTGCTGAATCTGGTAAAACAAAAATTAATTCACCATCTTTTGAATAATAGAAACGACTACGGGCTAGCTTAGCCACATAGTTATCATCTTTCAAGAGCTTTACGTCTTGCCGCAAGTCAGCGACTCGGTCATCCACTTTGGCAGACTCAGCAACAGTTTTGACTTTAATCTCATTTAGTTCACTTAAATGACGTTGCTCATTAAAGATTTGAACTCCCATGACAATAGCGACAAAGGCAGCAATAGCTATTAAAGCTGCTAAACGACGACGTTTAAAAATCAATTGACGATGTTGCTTTTGAAATTTAAGATATTGCTCTTTTGCATATGGCGTATCTAACGAAGCAATTTTCTGCGTCTCGTTTTCATTCATTACTGCTCGCTCCTTACATGAAATTCTTTACTATTATATCAACTCAAGTTATAATTGTCTATTTGAATTACCCCTAATTTCCGTTATTTTCTACACGTGTCTCACTAATGATACGGTACATTTTAGCTGCGTCATCTTTTTTTGTTGATTCATGCAGTTCTTCTACAGCGACCTCTAGAATTTTATTCCCAAATTGTATACGCAGTTCATCACCAACTTTTACATCTGTTGAAGATTTTGCTAATTTTCCATTTACTTGGATTCGTCCTTTATCAGCAACTTCTTTCGCCACTGTACGGCGTTTGATGATTCTTGAAATTTTTAAAAATTTATCTAATCGCATAAATTATCTCCTTTTCCAATTTATTCTCAATAATTTACTTCCAAATGGCAACATCAGCCATTCTCGAATGGTTAATAAACGTAAGTGGATAGCAAGGATTAGAAAAGCGCTCCCTCCTATCAGTACACCACAAACAGCAGCCACTAATGCCAAACTCCTTTTATAGACCATTCCAAAAATAATGTTGATACCGCCATAATAACATAAGAGCACTACTACCATGCCAGTTAAACAAATAAAAAGTTTTCGCATAAAATGACGCTGAGTACCATAATTCCGTATTTCATGATCACAGGCTAAATGCAAGATAAGTAAAGCTACCGCTAATCCTAATAATGTCGACAGGCTGGCTCCAACTGTACCAAATTGTTTTGTCAGCCCTCCCGTGGTTACCATTTTTATTAACAGTCCAGCTCCTGCCGCCTGTAGTGAACTACGATATTCGTTTTGACTTTGTGCAATACTTTGATAAGCCTGTACCATTGCCATCAAAAAAATCGCAAAAACAAACAGGACTAGAGGACTATTCCCTTGATAATCTTTGAATAGCGCATAATTCACATAGGGAAGCAGCATAGCTAACCCGATCGAGGCTGCTGCACCAATCGCACAAGTCAAACGCAAAAAAATCTGACTCGTTTTCACAAACATTCCACGATCCCGACTGATCAAATACCGTGTAAGTAATGGTAAAAAACTAGAACTCAAGGCTAAGGCTATCACTAAACCTAGTTGAACCAACGGCTGACCCCGATCATAAATTCCTTTTGCTAACTTTGCAACATGTTCGCTTAGTCCAAAATCAACTAAGGCTTTTTTTACTGTAAAGGAGTCGATCAATTGAAATAAAATCAATAGACCGCTGTAGATCGTCATCAAGCCTCCCTCAAGTACTAATCGTTTTCCTAGCGTTATCATCTTTGTGCCAAAAACCGGTACTCTTCGTAAAAGACTCGTTCCTAAAACCTTTCTTCGGTAATACCACAAAACTAGAACTGCCGCAATTCCGCCAACCAAAGCACCAGACATCGCTACTTTTCCCGTGTAGTAAACATCCCAGCCAAATTGCTTAAATGACCAAGCAGCAACTACGATCACACAAACACGGATCAATTGCTCCAACACTTGTGATACAGCTGTCGGCACCATTAATAATTTTCCCTGAAATTCCCCTCGAGGAATCGAGAGGAAAGGCATAATAATAAAAGTAAAGGACACCACTTGAATCAAGGGCGCTAAATTTCTGTCTCCCATCCAATTTGCTAATGGTTGGGACGAGAAAAAAAACAACGCCCACAAGATCAAACCAAAAGCACTGATCAAAGGAAACAGCTCTTCCAGTGCTCGACGCTGTTCTCTAGGTTCTTTTTGCTCTGCTACATATTTTGAAATAAACTGTGGCAAACCTGACAACGCCAAAGTCATGGCAATACCATAAATTGGATAAACCTGCTGATACACATAAAAGCCTTCATCACCCGCAAAGTTTTGATAGGGTACACGATAAATAGCGCTCAATAATTTTGCTACAAAAGATGCGGCAGTTAAGACAAAGGCCCCCTGCATCATCACTCGCATTTCTTTATTCGCCAGTGCCTCCACCACCTATTCTTTGTATTTTTGTTCTCGTAATGCACGAACAAATTTGCTGATCTCTCTTAGCCAAATCGCTTCGTCCATCGTTTTTTCAACTACTAGTTTTATGACCATGTGATCCTTTTCAACGCCTAAAGTTGCTTTCATCTTCGTAGCGCTCAACGCTTCGAATAGCTGTTCAACTTTATATGCTTTCGTCCCAACCTTGCTTAAAGTAAAGATAATCTGCTGCTGACGTTTTTGGATACCTTCAACTAGCGCACGATCACCGTCCATCTTGATTTGTCCGATGTTTAACAAGTTCGCTACTTCATCTGGATAATCTCCGAAACGGTCCACTAAATCAGCTTCTACCTCGTCTAGCATCTCTATACTTTCTAACTCACGAATCCGTTTATAAATTTCAATTTTTTGTCGTTCATCTTCGATATAAGTTCCCGGAATATAGGCATCAATCCCTAAGTTGATTTCGACGGAAGTACGTTCAACCTGGGTATTTTTCCCTTGCTTACGGTCGACTGCTTCAGACAACATTTGTGAATACATATCAAATCCGACCGCGTCAATGAAGCCATGCTGCTGCGCTCCTAAAAGATTTCCGGCGCCACGAATTGATAAATCGCGCATCGCGATTTTAAAACCCGAACCTAATTCAGTGAAGTCTTTAATTGCTTGGAGCCGTTTTTCACTGACTTCATTCAAGATTTTTTGTGGCTCATACATAAAGTAGGCATAGGCAATACGGTTGCTTCGGCCAACCCTTCCACGTAATTGATATAATGTTGACAGCCCCATATAATCGGCATTCTCAACAAACAATGTGTTAACATTTGGAATGTCGACACCTGTCTCGATAATTGTTGTAGTAACTAATATGTCGTATTGTCCATCAATGAAATCCATCAATGTATTCTCCAATTGAACTTCTGTCATTTGCCCATGAGCAAATCCTATTTTTGCGTCAGGAACTAACATTTGCAGTTCTTCCACTTTCCGTTCAATTGTCTCTACTCGATTATAGAGATAAAACGCTTGTCCACCACGTGCCATTTCACGTTCGATTGCTTCGCGGATTGCGCCAGGATTCGTCTCCATTACATATGTTTGGATCGGATAACGATTTTCTGGCGGCGTTTCGATTACGGACAGATCACGCACACCCAACATCGACATATGCAATGTTCGAGGAATCGGTGTCGCCGTCAACGTTAACACATCAACTTGTGATCGCAGCTGTTTCAACCGTTCTTTGTGTTTTACCCCAAAACGCTGTTCTTCGTCAATAATCAACAAGCCTAAATCAGCAAACTGCAAATCCTGTGATAAAAGCCGATGAGTTCCCACCACGATATCGACTTGTCCTGTACGGATTTGTTCGATTGTTTCATTCTGTTGTTTTTTTGTACGGAAGCGACTCAGCATCGCTACATTAACGGGAAAATTCTCGAACCGTTCTGTCATTGTATCAAAATGCTGCTGAGCCAGAATCGTCGTTGGTACAAGAAACGCAACTTGTTTGTTTTCCTTGATTGCTTTAAAGGCTGCGCGTAATGCTACTTCGGTCTTACCGAAACCGACATCCCCAACTAATAAGCGATCCATTGGGCGAGCTTTTTCCATGTCGTGTTTGATCTCAGCAGTGCTACGCAGCTGGTCATCTGTTTCACTATATGGAAAGGCGTCTTCAAACTCTTTTTGATATTCATCATCAGGACCAAAGGCATAGCCACGTTCTGCTTCACGTTTGGCGTAAAGCTCAATCAAATCATCTGCGATATCTTCGATTTTTTTCGATACTTTACTCTTGGTTTTCGACCATTCACTACCACCTAATTTATTAATCTTCGGCGGTTTCGCCTCAGAAGAGACATATTTTTGAATTAGGTTCAATTGGGTCACTGGAATGAATAGTTTATCATCTTTTTGGTATACAATTGACATGTAGTCTTGATGGACCCCATCGATCTCAATCGTCTCCATCCCAATGTATTTACCGATACCGTGATTGGCATGAACAACATAGTCTCCGGCTTTTAATTCATTATAACTCTTTAGGCGTTCTGCATTGGAGATTGTCTGTCTTCGAGCCCTCTTTTTTGTGACTTTTTGAAAGATTTCACGTTCTGTTACTACAACTAATTTGTCCTGCGGTAATTCAAATCCATTCGTCAAGCTACCTGTAACAATCTGGGTCTGACCAATCAATAATTGATCAGGAGTGGTTTGAACTGCTTTGATTTCCACATCATGAAACTCCTGAGTCAGCTTTTCTTGCCGTTCTTGGTCAGATACAAGGAATAATACCGTTTGTTCTTGCTTTTGCCAACGGTCAACTTCTGTTTTTAATAACGGCATTTGTCCAAAAAATTGCTGCATTGATCGGTATTGGAAATTATGGATCGCTTCAAAGCGTAAATTCCCCATCCCTTTTTGAAATAACGAAAAGAAGCTAGTCACTAATTTACTTTTTTTGATTAAATCATGGGCATTCATACCAAAAGTTTGATCAGAAAAAACACGCAATTCTTCAATCTTTTGCGTATGCCATTCAGCCTCTTCCCGCTCCATTTCACGCTGTGTTTCCATCATACGTGGATAATCGTCGACAAATAGCTGCGCATCTTTGGCAAAATGATCCAGTAGTGAAATTTTTTCCTCGTATAATAAATCTGTGTAATACTTAGCTTGCTCTGTCGGAATACCGTCTTCCCAAGAAGCAATTAATTGTCCAAAATAGTCATTTAAGAAATTGTAATCTTCTTTATCTTTAGTGACGGCCAAACGATTTTGCAAGAGCTGGTTTACTTTTAAAGCCCCTTGTGCCAAATCTTGTGCAGAAAAAACTAGATCAGTCGTTGGTGTAATCCATACCTCATTTAGATTCTCTACCGAACGTTGAGTCTCTGGTTCAAAATAACGTAATGAATCAATTTCAACATCGAATAGCTCTACTCGAACAGGATATTCTGTCGTTAAGGGATAAATATCAATAATACTTCCTCGCATGCTGAATTCACCAGGTTTACCAACCATTGTTTGACGTTCATATCCCATCAATACTAAACGCTGCGCTAAGTTCTCTAAATCAACCTCACTGCCAATTTTCCAGTGTAATTGGTTTTCTCTCCATGTCTCGATTGAAGGTAGATATTTACGTAGAGCAGCAGCAGGCACAACGTATATTCCATTTTCTCCTTGTGATAGAGCCTGTAAAGTAGAAACACGCTCAGCGCGTGCTTCTGGTGACGCAAAGGCCATCTCAGCTGAAAGCACCTCATCCACTGGGAATAAATGAACATCCTCGACAATCTGCCGTAGCTCATCAGCAAGTTGATTACTGTAATAGAGATTCGGAACAACTACTACTGTTTGTTTTTCTTCCGCCTGATGTGTAGCAGCCATTATCAAAGCTTTCGCCGAACCTGAAAGTCCAATCAGTAATTGCCGCTTTGCTTTTTTTTCTAAATTAGACTGCCATTCTTTTACTAGTGGCAACTGATTAATAATTTCAATCAAATTCATTTTCTTACTCCTTATCTGCTTCTAATCTTCAAAATTCTGAATAACGTTGAAAAAGAATCAACTTTAATTAAACCGATTCATCGTTTTTAAAAAATCATTACCTATAACAAAATCATCCGCTGCATCAGCCGCACGAGCAACACTATCCGCGATTGTCATTTCATCTTCTTTTCCAAATGTGCTCAATACATGATTTACCACTGTTTTTCCATTTGGGCGACCGATACCAATCTTGATCCGATTGAACTCTTGCGTCCCAATATGTGAGATGATACTTTTTAATCCGTTATGCCCACCCGCACTGCCTTTTTGTCTCAAGCGCAGTTTGCCAAGATCCATATCTAAGTCATCTGCTATGACAACTAATTCCTCTAGATAGACGCCGAAATAGGTCATTAACGGACCAACTGCTCGACCGGATTCATTCATAAAGGTCATTGGTTTTACCAACAATACTTTCTCACCATCTACGAAATAATCAGCCACTTCTGCTTCAAAAGCATTCTTTTTGAAAACTGCACCATGCTCCGTCGCCAATCGATCCACAACCATAAAGCCAACGTTGTGTTTTGTATTTTCATATTTTTTTCCTGGATTTCCCAAACCTACGATCATTTTCATATTGTTTCGCCTCGTTCTTTTAGATATGCAATTCCTTCTTGTAGCAAAGGAATGTCACTTTTCATCTGCATGACAAAATGCTGGATAGTCAAATGACTACCCAGTCCAAATTTTTCTTTATACAGTATAACACAAACTAACCTGTAGTGACCGTTTTCAGCGCTTTAAGTCTCTTATAAGTTTCTGTTATTTTTAAAAAAAGTTAATAGTACCAGCTTCTTGAGCTATTAACACATGAAGCGTTTTCTTCTGAAACAGCTAAAATAACTGTATTATTAATGAGTAAAATACGTGACAAGTTTCATTAATTAGTGTTATCATTCCTCTGGAAAAACAAATATTAGAAGGGATTGGTACACATGATTGCAACAGCAGCTAGTAAAACCCATCAAAAAGTAATGTTAATCGGAGACGGCGCAGTAGGTTCAAGTTATGCCTTCGCTCTTGTCAATCAAAATATCGCTCAAGAAATCGGTATTATCGATATCGATACCAACCGTACACAAGGAGACGCTATCGACTTATCACATGCATTAGCCTTTACATCACCTAAGAAAATTTATTCTGCTTCTTATGAAGATTGTCACGATGCTGACCTAGTTGTCATTACCGCTGGTGCACCACAAAAACCAGGCGAAACTCGTTTGGATTTAGTTGGTAAAAACCTACGCATCAACAAAAGTATTGTAGAACAAGTTGTTGCTTCTGGTTTTGACGGAATTTTCTTAGTAGCAGCAAACCCTGTAGATATCCTAACTTACTCTACTTGGAAATTCTCAGGTTTCCCTAAAGAACGCGTTATCGGATCTGGTACATCTTTAGATACAGCTCGCTTCCGTCAAGCAATTGCAGAACTAGTAGACGTTGATGCACGTAACGTCCATGCATATATCTTAGGTGAACACGGTGATTCAGAGTTCCCAGTTTGGTCACACGCTAACGTTGCTGGCTTGCAAATTTACGAATGGGTCAAAGATAACCCAGAAGTTGATGAAGAAGAATTAGTTAACTTGTTCTTCGGTGTACGTGACGCTGCTTATGAAATTATTGAGAAAAAAGGCGCAACATTCTACGGAATCGCTGTTGCTTTAGCTCGTATCACTCGTGCAATCTTAAATGACGAAAGTGCTGTATTCCCACTATCTGTTTATTTAGAAGGACAATACGGACAAAATGATATTTATATCGGTGCTCCAGCAGTTATCAATGCTAAAGGAATCCAAAATATTATCGAAATTCCATTAAGCGATGCTGAAAAAGATCGTATGGATGCTTCTGCTTCCCAACTTAAAGAAGTTATGGACAAAGCTTTCGCTGATCTTGAAGCTGAAGGAAAATAGACTTTTCACTACCGCAAAGAATCCTCATATTCTTTGCGGTTTTTTTAATATTTGCTAACGTTTCAAGACAAATCACTCGTATTTCGGCTATTCTGTGGTATATTTATACTCGGTATATCATTTAAAATTAGTAGCTATTATATAGATAAAATTGCTTTGATGATTAATGAAGACCAAATACAAAAAAGCCATGAGGAGTTATTTCGATGACAAGAAATGAAAAAAGAAATTCTCGTAGCCGAACACGGATCGGTGTAATTGTTGTTTTAGGTTTATTGGTAGTTTTGGTTGGCGGATACACTATTCGCAGTACATATTATGCTCAAAGGTTTCTCCCAAATTCCCACCATTTCGAGTAAACGCAACACGTACATTCGTTGCTGTTCGATTACGATTATCGGTTAAAGCATGAACTAATATTGCGACACCACCGGGCCCATAACCTTCATACGTAATCTCATCATAATGTTCACCTTCGCCTGCTGATGTCGCTTTTTTGATCGCACGGTCAACATTGTCATTAGGCATGTTAGCAGATTTCGCCTTGTCTATCACCAAGCGAAGTGCGGGATTTGTACTTGGGTCAGGTCCTCCAGCTTTAGCAGCCATATAGATTTCCCGCGACATTTTTTGAAAGATTTTTCCTCTTTTCGCATCTTGAGCATTTTTACGCCCTTGAATATTATGCCATTTACTATGTCCTGACATGGTACATTCCTCCCATATTTTTGGTCTCTATTATTGTCTACCTGAAACTACTTTCCGTCAAGAATAAACACTATTAGCGCTTTTTACGAATCGTCTGATAAACAATAATAATTAGACAAGCAGTCAGTGCCCCAAAAGAATCTAACATAACATCCTGAAATAATGGTGTTCGTCCACCATTCAGCATTTGATGAAATTCATCTGTTGCGGCATAACCAGTTGCAGCCATCCATGCGAAATACAGACCTAAGACTGATGATTTTTGCTTTAATTTCGGGGATAATCCTAAATATAAGCTGCCACCTAAAATAAAATAAGTCATAAAGTGTGCACCTTTACGAATAAAAAATTCAACAAACTTAACATAACCCTTTGCTGAAATACTTACCTCACTACCTGCATAGTCAAAAGAAATCTTGCTAAAAAAGCCTTTTAGCGGTTCGTTCACTAATACTCTTTGAATTAGACCAACTTGGCTTTGCTGTTGATAGGTCATTGAAGAACTAATAAATAGAACCAGCATCATCAAAACAGCAATACCTAAATAAAAATTTCCATTTTTCAATTGTTTTTGCATTGCATTTCCTCCATTAAAAAAACCGGTACGAAATTCGGGTTCTATAATATTTGGTGTTGTTACTCTT
>CWHE01000102.1_pt1 | contig 13755 bp, 10 predicted proteins | sample 685091 | NCBI WGS metagenome assembly CWHE01 (sample SAMEA3735855, study PRJEB9488) | human gut metagenome | biome: ENVO:mammalia-associated habitat; material: ENVO:feces | place: Malawi | collected 2009-02-27
AGCTGCGACGTAAATTTACGTCGCAGCTTTCTATTTCTGATTAACCTTCGTATAATTCACGAATTGGTGTCATGATGATGCGGTTCAAATCATTGATAATTACGCTGAAAGCTTGTTCTTTCACCATTAATTCGTTGATCAATTCTTCTTGTTGAACCTTCTCAGCTAATGCTTGTGCTTGTGATGCATCTTCATCGCTGAAGTCTTCACCGCGCATTTGTTTTTCTTGCAAGCTTTGTTGGAATGCTTGAAAATCCTTAAATGCTGCATACGCTGTGTCGTTTTTCTTCAATTCTGCAAAAGCTGCTTCTAAAGATTTAAATTCTGGTAGTTCACGAATTTCGCGTTCTAGTTCGTTTGCTGAATCATAAATATTTGCCATTCGTATTCCCTCATTTTCTATAAAAGTTACTTTTCTATTGTAACATGAATGGAAACGGGTTCACACCCTAATTTCCCGGTTGATACTGTTGCCACAATTCTTGGGCCTTATCCTTCAATTTATTGGCACCTTCTTTGGCTTTTTCAAAGAAGTTAGCTGCTCCTTCACTGGCTTTTCCGCCAATATCTTTTAACTCTTCCCGCCATTTACTCGTATCGCCATTTGTTTCGCCTTGATTAACTTGATCAGCCGCAACGACTTGTCCGCCCGTCGCATATGCATCGGCAACTTCAAAGGAATACTGTCCAGCATAAGGCAAAATTGATTCGGCTTCCGCCTTGAAGACTTGTCCCACCTCTGAGCCGCTTGTTCCACTTAGATAATGTGTCTCGCTGACTTTTTCAAAACCTAGCCAAGTAGAAATCACGACATTCGGTGTATAACCTACGATCCATTGATCATTGACTTTATTTGCGTCAAAGTTCGTTTCAGTCGTTCCAGTTTTCCCAGCAACAGTGAAGCCTGCTGGAGCTGCTTGAGCCGCTGTTCCGTTAGAAAATGTTCCTAGTAACATACTAGTCATTTCATTAGCAACTTCTTTTGAGATGACTTGTTCATACTTCGGTGAGCTGTTATCCTCGATCACAGCACCTGTGGAGTCGATGATTTTTGTAATCAAATGAGGCTCATAAACTTTCCCTTCATTTGCAAACGCACCATAAGCTGCGGCCATCTTCAGTGGTGAGGTGCCTTTTTCCAGACCGCCTAAAGCCAAACCATAATATTTATCCGACTTGCTCAATGGAATCCCGAATTCTTCGGCTTTATTATAGCCTTTACTTAATCCCATCTCATGCAATAACCAAACCGCCGGCAGATTTAAGCTCTGAGCTACAGCTTGATACATCGGTACGTCACCTTGGTAAGTGCCATCATAGTTTTTCGCTTTGTAATAAGATTGTGGTTCATCCTTTAAAATACTGTCTGGTTTATAGCCAGATTCTAATGCTGATGAGTAGACACTTAGTGGTTTCATCGTTGAACCTGGAGAACGCTGCATTTGTGTCGCAAAATTGTAGCTCCGGAAAATGTGTTCTCCCCGTCTCCCTACTAACGCTTGAACCCCGCCAGTTTTTGGATCTAGCGCAACAGACGCTGACTGAGGCATTGCCCCATCGGCAGCATTTGCTGGAAAGTTCGCGTTGTTTTCATAGACAGCTTCCATTTGTTTTTGATAATCCTGATCCAAGGAGGTGTAGATTTTGTAGCCTTTATTTAGTAAATCTTTTTCAGTCATACCATAACGTTCAACTGCTTCATCGATTACAGCATCAAAGTAAGAAGGATAACGATAACCTGCATCTGCCGAAGAATACGTATCATTCAACTGAGAGCCTAAATCAGTAGCTTTTTCCTGAGCTTCTTGTTCTTTAGTTAATTTACCGTTTTCTACCATCACAGAAAGGACGGTGTCTCGACGATTTACGGCATTTTCTAAGTTATCGATCGGATTGTAAATGCTTGGTCCCTTCAGCATTCCGACGATCGTTGCTGCTTCCCCGATTGTTACTTGATTAGCATCCACACCAAAATATTTTCTCGCCGCATCTTGTACGCCCCATACACCATTACCAAAGTAAGCATTATTCAAGTACATCGTCAAAATCTGATCTTTATCATATTTCTTTTCGATCTCGATGGCCATAAAGATTTCTTTGGCTTTTCGCTCTAGCGTCTGATCGAGAGTTAAATACGCATTTTTGGCTAACTGTTGTGTTAAGGTACTACCTCCACCAGTAATGTGGCCAGCAGTTATTCGGCCCACAACCGCCCGGGCAATCCCTTTGATATCGAAGCCGTGGTGTTTGTAAAAATTACGATCCTCCGTTGAAACGACCGCATCTTTTAAGTAAGGCGAAATTTGATCGCTTTCTACATAAGTCCCTTTTTGTCCATAGAGGGACCCTGCTTGTTCATTTTTCTCGTCATAAATCACTGTCGACTGCTTCAAACTGGATTGCAGCGTCTCCACATTGACCGATTTTGCCAAGAAAAATAGATAGACGCTCATTACTAAAACACCTACAAGTGTTAGTAAGAGCAAAATTTTATTGATATGATATTTTTTCCAAATACGTTTGCGCCAGTGGTGAAAACGAATCAAATAGGGTTTGATCCATTGCCAAAAGGTTTTTGTACCGCTACGAAATTTTTGCAAAAAAACTTTTGTACCACTTTTAAATTTGCGCCAAATTTCCTGAAAATCCATTTTTTGATCTCCATTCTATACAAATTCAGACAAAGTGTATCACAAATCTCCTATCTAATGCTTGGGTCTTTAGACGGATACACACTTGGGAGTATTCTAGCATGGGATCTCAAGAAAAAGCTGTTTTTTTTCTTAAATATCCGTTAAAAGTGATACAATTAAGCGGATAATTCCTTTCTAAAGCTAACATATCGCAAAAAAGCGCTCGATTCTGTATTTTGCGCTTTATTCACTGAATGCTTGAAATTAAATACATTGAAATAAAAGGAGCAGTAAAATGATTTTCACTATGACCTTGCCCGATCAAACATCTGTAATGACGGTCAAAGATTTATTGGAACAGGAGTGGCTGGTACCACGAAAGGTCCGCCATTTTATTCGAACACGAAAGGGACTCTTGATCAATGGTGAACCCTGCCATTTTCAATCGATGGTCCAGCCTGGAGATGTTATTACACTTACACTCGAAGCAAGCGATTATCCTGAACGAACGATTCTACTTGGTGACCCTAAAAGAATTTCGGTTCTTTTCGAAGATGAGCATTTGATCATTGTAAATAAACCTCATGGCATGAAGACTCATCCGAATCAACCAGAGGAACAGGATACTTTGCTGAATCATTTAGCTGCCTACTTGGCGCCTAATTATCAGCCTCATGTCGTGCATCGCTTAGACAAAGAAACCAGCGGCGCGATTTTGTTTGCAAAGAACCCCTTCGTTTTGCCGATTTTAGGTCGTTTATTAGAACAGAAGAAAATCTATCGCCGATATCAAGCAATCGTCCATGGAACGATAAAAAAGGATCTGACAATCAATCAAAAAATTGGGCGTGATCGACACGATCGTCGCAAACGACGAATTGATTCTAAAGGCGGAAAATCTGCAGTAACTCATGTGACCGTCGCAAAGCAGCATAAGAATCAGACAGCTGTTTTTTGTCAATTAGATACAGGTAGAACACATCAAATTCGTGTCCACTTAGCCAGCATTGGTCATCCGCTGGTGGGTGATCCTTTATATAGTAAACATTCTAGTGGCCGTTTGATGCTGCATGCTTATGAACTTCATTTGCTGCACCCCTTTACCAATCAAGAAATAGCTGTTCAGGCATTGCCTGGATTATGGGAGTAAAAATGAAACCAGCCAAAACAGAATATAGACTGTTTTGACTGGTTTTCTTTTAAGCTTTGAAAATTATTTCCATAAAAAAGAGAGGACCATTGTTTCGATCCTCTCGGTTACTATCTTTAGTTTTTAGTACCAGCCGTTGGCTTGCCAGAATGATTGTGCGCCTTCCCATGAACCGTAACGAGAAGTCACATATTGATCCGCAACACGTTCTTGGTTTTCTGCAGAATAGTCACCGTTTAAATATGAAGCTGATAATTGGTAACGTCCGATATATTGACCGTTTGTAGCTGAATATGAACCGCCTGATTCACGTTGGGCAATCCATTCTTTCGCTGAAGAAGTTGTTGCTGCAGGAGCTGTTTCTTGCACAGGTGCTGCTTGTTGTTGAACTGGAGCCGCTTCTTGTACAGGAGCTGCCTGTATTTGTTGTACTGGAGCTGCTTGTGTTTGTTGAGCTGAAGCTTCAGCTTGAACTGGAGCTGTTTCTTGTGCTTTTTCAGCTTTTGCTTCGCCATCAATTGTTAATTTTTGACCTGCAAAAATCATGTTTACGTTAGAAATTTTGTTCGCTTTTGCAATTGAATCCACTAAACTATCGTTACCAGCAAACTTGTGAGAAATTCTTGATAAAGTATCTCCTGATTCTACAGTATAGGTTTCTGAAGCGTGCGCATCTGTAGCTCCCATCGCTAAACCTGCACCTGCTGCTAATACTGTACTAAAAAGAAACGTTTTCCCTAATTTCATTCTGTAACTTCCTCCGATTTTTCTTATGTCTTTTTTCTTCTGTCTTCTTGACTACGAGAGATACTTTACCATCCTTTTGTGTTTCATGGGTAATATTAATGTAACAGTTCATTACAATAACATAAAACTATGTAACAAAACGACTGTCAGTGTGTCATTTTGAAATATATCACTTTTATTATTATGAGTAAAAACCCGTGATACAAGGCTGTTTCGAGAAATGTAACTGTTTTATTCTTGTATTACAAAAATTATCTTTAGAAACATTGACATCTTTTTGTAAAGTAATCGGAAGGAAAAATTCTATTCTTTTTGAATTATTTTGCAAATATTTTTTACAGATTTTGAATTTAAAATTTAATTTATAACAAAAAAATACTTCTGTACTTTTCAAGTACAGAAGTATTTTTCATTTGATTCTCAATCGTCTACGCCATTTTCTTGCTTGGGATCCCACCAGTTTATCGACTAAGCGAATTTTCAAACTAAGATAGAAATAAACCAATCCACCCACTCCAGCTGTTAGCAAACAGATGGCTAAAGCAGATAATCGTGACGCTGGATCAAACACGAGATAACTCATCTGCCGCACAATAACAGCGACTATCAGCATCACTAACGTTAAAATCAAAATCAGAACACAACGACGAAAGGCCAGCTGATAGTTCGCATGGACAACTCTGCGTAGTTTCCAGAGACATAAGCCACAGGTTAGGCTTAAACCGATAAACGTAGCAGCGAGAGGTCCATAAACCTCTAATAGTTCAATCAGCGGTACTTGAATAATCGCTTTAAGTAATAAGCCTGCCAGCCAATATTTCACCGCGACTCGGCTATGTGAAATTCCTTGCAACGTCGTCGACAGCATCATAAACAATGCTGAGACTAGCCCCGCCCAACAGGCGGCAACAAGCACACGGCTACCTAAAACATCGGCCGAATAAAAGATCGTATTCAAAGGATAAGCCAGTAAAATCATTCCAAAAACAGCTGGCAACATGATGAAAGCAAACAGCTGGATATTCGTATTTACTAATTTAGCCAGTTCAGGTCGGCGTCTTTGAGTAAAAAGTTCTGTCAGCATTGGCAGACTAGTTAATGCAAGCGATGTTCCTAAAGCAACTACGACCATCGTCAACTTATCTGGATTGGCACTAAATAAAGCGTATAAATCCACCAACTGATCATGACTGTAATTCGTATTAGCATTCATCGTGTGAATGAAGGTCACCTGGTCAATCAATTTATAAAAGGTGATTCCGCCACCAAGTAAAATAAATGGAATCGCCTGTCTAACCGTTTCAAACAATAATTTTTTCGTATCAATCGTTACTTTGTCTAGACTGCGTCCTAGCTGCAAATCACTCTTTTTTCGATCCTTAAACCAATAAAAAAGCAAGACGCTATAAGAGCCGATCATTCCGACAGATGCAGCGAAGGTCGATTGGATCACCGCATTTAAATAATCCCCTTTCCTGACCTTCATAATAATAAAGACACTCAAGAGCATATACAAAACACGCAGCGCCTGTTCAACCAATTGTGAGACGGCAGAAGGACGCATATCCTGTTGACCTTGAAAATAGCCCCGTAAGACACTCATACAGGGAAAGGCAATAACAGCGATGCTCAATGCTTGTATTACTGGAATCAAAGCACGACCCCCACCGGACAAACCAGCCAGCAATGGTGCTGTGAAAAACATCAAGCCACCAAAGAAAATTCCTAAAATTGCCGTAGCCTGCAAGGCCTTGATAAATAAACGCCGACTCGTTCGATACTCTCCCATCGAATTGTACCGAGCAATCTGCTTGGCTATCGCGCCTGGCAATCCGGCTGTAGAGATCATCATGAACAATGCATAAAACGTATAACCCATATTAAATAATCCATTGGCCGCACGGGCATTTTCACCCATCCAGGCATACCATGGAATAATGTAGATCGCTCCTAACAGCCGTGAAAAAATATTTCCCACAGATAGCCAAGCTGATCCTTGGATCATTTTTTCCTGATAAGTCAGATCACTCGGTCGTGTCTCTTTCATGGTCTCCTCCTTCAAAAAATCGCTACCCTTATAGTAAAGCTAAATTGCACTCCTGACAATCACTCTTTACTTTTTCTCTTATTAAGCTATGCTATAATAGCCTAGACTATATATTGGAGGTCTCAACATGCTGACACTTACCCAAATTCAACAAATCCTTGAACAAGAAAATCTTTTAAGAGAGTTTATTACGCCCACACGTTGGACGCTGACTGCTCCTTTTGACAAAAGCTTTCAAAAAATTTCTTATGACTCACGTGAAGTCGATGCAGATACCCTTTTTTTCTGTAAAGGGAACAATTTCCAACAACACTTTTTAGAACAAGCTCTAGCAGATGGTCTAACTTGCTACATCGCCGAGCAGCCCTACGAAGTTCCTGCAGAGCTGGCAATCATTGTAACCGATATTCGTAAAGCATTGGCCGTTTTGAGCATGGCCTTCTATGATTACCCGCAAGAAAAATTACATCTGGTAGGAATCACCGGAACAAAGGGTAAAACAACCGTCGCCTACTTCACAAAAAAAATCCTAGACATTACGACGAATAGAAAGACTGCTCTTCTATCTACTTTAAATACCACACTAGATGGTGTAACCTTTTTCAAATCAAAACTTACAACACCTGAATCGTTAGATTTATATCGGATGATGGCTGAAGCTGTGGCCAATGGTATGACGCATCTTGTCATGGAGGTGTCTTCCCAAGCGTATAAAGTAGCGCGTGTTTATGGTTTAACCTTTGATGTCGGGATTTTTCTAAATATTTCTCCCGATCATATTGGACCGATCGAGCATCCGACATTTGAAGATTACTTCTATTGTAAGCGGCAATTAGTTGCCAACTCTCGTCAAGTCATCTTACAGCATGAAATTGATCACTTTGATCTTTTATTGGAATTGGCTGAAAAACAAAATATTTCCGTCATAACATACGGGAATAAGCAAGCAGATTATCACGTACAACCAGCTGAACATCCGCTGTCCTTTGAATTAACAGGGCGGGAGGACACCTTTGGATTAAATGGTAACTACTCTATTTTGTTAGCAGGCGATTTTAATAAGGAAAATGCTGCTGCAGCTCTATTAGCCAGTGCTCTCGTCGGTGCGGATCAAGCTGCGGGACATCAAGGATTAGCTGAAGCACTGGTTCCAGGCCGCATGAATCTTTTAATAAAACCAAACGGTGCTCACATTTATGTGGACTACGCTCATAATTATTTAAGTATGAAATCATTGCTCGCTTTTGCTAAAGAACAGCATCCAGATGGTGAACTCCTTGTCATTACCGGTTCAACTGGAAACAAAGCAGAATCGCGCCGCGAAGGCTTGGGCCAAGCAATTGGTGAATATGCCGATGTGGCGATTTTGACCAGTGACGATCCCAACTTTGAAGATCCTAAAAAGATTGCAGACGAAATCAAACAAAGCATTAAAAATGATCATGTACGCGTACAATTTGAAAGTGATCGTAAAAAAGCCATCAAAGAGGCGATTCAGCAGGCTGGGCCAAAGGACGCCATCATTTTAGCAGGAAAAGGGACCGACAAATATATGACGGTTAACGGCGAAGACCTGCCCTATGAAGGTGATTATCATTTAGCAGAGGAATTTATTAAGGACTAACGGCATTGCCCGTTAGTCTATTTTTATGTTCTGACAGATCACTGTTGCCTCCGCATATACTTCTTCAATCAAAGCTTTAGCTGGCTTCACTTCTGAAAACAGCCCCGCAATTTGTCCAGCCATCACAGCGCCGTTTTCTGTATCGCCGATATCTGTGGCGCGTTTCAATACTTCTAGTGAAAAAGCTTCATTTGTTTTTTCCTTATCAGTCAAATTATTTTTTAACCCACGGATCGCTCCACCCTTAGTTTTATGAAGCACTACGGTTGCCGTATCATCTGCTTGTAGAATCGCTTGCTGATAATTTTCATGAACTGGACACTCCGCAACTGTCAAAAAGGCCGTCCCCATTTGGACACCCTGTGCTCCTAATGCAAAGGCGGCTGCCATTCCACGACCATCTCCGATCCCGCCAGCGGCAATCACAGGGATAGCTACCGCTTGAACGACTTGTGGAATCAATGCCATGGAAGTCGTTTCACCAATATGTCCGCCTGCCTCCATCCCTTCTGTGATGATACCGTCTACACCCAGCTGCTCCATTTTTTGTGCCAGTTTCACTGAGGGTATCACAGGAAACACTTTGATATCGGCCTGCTTCAAACGCTCCATATAATGCTTAGGTGTTCCTGCTCCAGTGGTCACGATCTTAACCCCTTCTTCAATCAACACCTCAACTTGCTCTGAAATATTGTCCATCTGCAACATCAAATTTACGGCGAACGGTTTCTTTGTTCGTTCTTGGGTCCTACGAATTTGTTCTCGCAATTCTTCGCTGCTTAACCCGCAAGCAGCGATAATCCCAAGTCCTCCGGCTTCTGAGACCGCACTAGCTAATGGGTAGCGAGCAATATGGGCCATTGCTCCCTGAAAAATCGGATACTGAATATCTAATAGTTTAGCGATTGAGTTCATAAATGCACCTCATTCTTTTTTTCTTATCCTAGCATACTTCAAGTATTCGCTCATTATTTTGTCCGCACCTAAAAATGCTCCGCATTAACATGCGGAGCATCAAAAACTAATTTGCTACAATATTGACTAATTTGTTGGGAACGACAATCACTTTACGAACCGTTTTTCCTTCGATATTGCGTTGGATGTGTTCATCTTCCATCGCCATTTTTTCTAACTCATCTTTAGCCATATCAACAGCTACCATCACTTTAGAACGAACCTTGCCGTTAACCTGTAGAATGACTTCGATCTCATTTTCAACCAAGGCTTCTTCATCATAGGTTGGCCAAGCTACGTGAGAAATACCGCCTTCATGTCCTAAGATCGCCCACAGCTCTTCAGCAATATGCGGTGCAATCGGAGCTAGTAATTGTACAAAGCCTTCGACATATTCATACGTTAATGCTTTTGCTTTATAGGCATCATTTACGAAGACCATCAATTGAGAAATTGCGGTGTTTAAATGCAAGTTCTCCATGTCTTCTGTCACTTTTTTAACAGTTTGATTGTAAACCTTTGTCAATGAGCCATCGTTGAAGGTGGTGATATGATCACGCATCTTGCCTTCTTCATCCACAATCAAACGCCACACGCGATCCAAGAATTTACGTGAACCTTCAAGACCGTTTTCACTCCAAGGAATCTGAGCATCCAATGGTCCCATGAACATTTCATACATACGTAATGTATCAGCACCATATTTATCTACGACATCATCTGGATTTACAACGTTTTTCAATGATTTACTCATTTTCGCAGGTGCTTCTTCTAACTCTTCGCCTGTTTCAATACTGAACCATTTTCCATCACGTTTTTCAACCATGTTCGTTGGTACTAGAGCACCGCGGCTGTCACGGAAGCTTTGACCTAAGATCATGCCTTGATTGTATAATTTTTGGAATGGTTCATTCGTTGGCACAACGCCGATATCGTATAAGAATTTATGCCAAAAACGAACATACAATAAATGCAATACGGCATGCTCAGCGCCACCAATATAAAGATCGACAGGCATCCAACGTTTTAGTTTGTCATAGTCTGCCAAAGCTTCTTTATTATGCGGATCAATAAAGCGCAAGTAATACCAAGAGCTTCCTGCCCACTGTGGCATCGTATTGGTTTCACGACGGCCTTTTTTACCAGTGATTGGATCAACGACATTAACCCACTCTTCAATATTTGCTAGTGGTGATTCGCCTGTTCCACTTGGTTTAATATCTGTTGTTTTCGGCAATTCCAACGGCAATTCGTAATCAGGAACTAAACCAGTTGTACCGTCTTCCCAATGGATAACAGGAATAGGTTCACCCCAATAGCGTTGACGTGAGAACAACCAGTCACGCAAGCGGTAGCTAATTTCTTTTTTCCCGCATTCATGTTCTTCAAGCCAAGCTAGCATTTTATCGATGGCGTCTTGTTTATTTAGTCCATCCAAGAATTCTGAATTGATATGCGGACCATCTCCAGTGAAGGCTTCTTTATCTACATCTCCGCCTTCAAGTACAGGAATGATCGGCAAACCAAATGTTTTCGCAAATTCATAATCTCGTTCGTCATGAGCCGGAACTGCCATAATCGCACCCGTTCCGTAAGAAGCTAATACATAATCCCCAATCCAGATTGGCATTTTTTCACCGTTTACTGGATTAATAGCGTAGGCACCAGTGAAGACGCCCGTTTTTTCTTTTGCTAAGTCTGTTCGTTTTAGATCTGACTTTTTGGAAGCTTCTTCAATATAAGCATCCACTGCTGTTTTTTGTTCAGATGTCGTAATTTTTTGCACCAAATCTAACTCTGGAGCCAGCACTGCATAGGTTGCTCCAAACAACGTATCCGGACGCGTAGTGAAGACAGTAAATGTTTCCTCACTATTTTCAATTTTAAAACGTACATTTGCACCAATTGAACGACCGATCCAGTTACGCTGCATCTCTTTGATACTTTCTGGCCAATCAAGATCTTCCAAATCATCCAGCAAGCGATCCGCATAGGCGGTGATTTTCAGCATCCATTGACGCATTGGTTTACGGATGACATCATAGCCGCCACGTTCACTTTTCCCATCAATAACTTCTTCATTGGAAATAACTGTACCTAATTCAGGTACCCAGTTGACAGGAACTTCCGCTTCATAAGCCAAACCTTTTTCATACATCTGTTCAAAAATCCATTGTGTCCATTTATAGTAATCAGGATCTGTAGTATTTAATTCCCGATTCCAGTCATAACTGAATCCCAATGCATTGATTTGGCGTTTAAAGGTTTCAATATTTTTCTTGGTAAATTCCGCAGGATCATTACCAGTATCTAACGCGTATTGTTCAGCCGGCAGACCAAAGGCATCCCAGCCCATCGGATGCAGTACATTATAACCTTGCGCCCGTTTCATCCGTGAAATGACATCCGTCGCTGTATAGCCTTCTGGGTGTCCTACATGTAGTCCTTGTCCAGATGGGTAAGGAAACATATCCAACGCGTAAAATTTTGGTTTTTCAGGATCATCTGTGGTATTAAAGACATTATGCTTTGCCCAATATTTTTGCCATTTTTTTTCAATCGCTTTGTGATCGTAACTCATGTTGTTCCTCCTAAATTGATTTCATCATTTTTAACTACAAAAAAATCCCATGAAAGTTCTCAAAACTCTCATAGGACGTTATCAACGTGGTACCACCTATTTTTATCTGTCAAACGACAGACCTCAAAAGAAATAACGGGCTTTAACCGGATCATTCGATCATGCTCCAAGGTAAGTTCGAATGTCTCGCATACACACTCTCAGCACCGTGCGCTCTCTGAAATGCGTTCGTTTCTACTACTCCTCTTCCAAGCAACAATATTCAAAGTAGTTTCATCTTAGCAGATTCCAAAACAATATTCAATTGAATTCCCTTTAAGAAATCGTTGAATAAATTGTCCCTTAGTCAAAACATGATATAATACTTCTGTTTAGAAAGGATGAATCAGAGAAAACAATGAAAAATAAATCAATCTATCAATTAATCGGCAGTTTTACCCTGCTGTTTTTTGCGGCACTGTGTTACATCGTCCGTTTTTATCCAGAAACATTAAATGGTTTTGATCGGAGTATCATCCATGCGGTCCATCAGCTGTATCCGCAGATGAACGGCTATTTTTTATGGGTGACAAAATTTGCTAATCCAATTACCGTTGTCATCTTAACATTGGTATTTGTTGGTTTATTCTATTTCAATAAACAAAAGATTACGGCTCTTTGGTTAGCCATTACTATGGCATTGATTAGTGGTATCGGCAATCATCTGCTGAAACTTTTCTTTCATCGAGCGCGCCCAACGATCTTGCCCCACATGGTGACAGAGCACAGCTTTAGTTTTCCTAGTGGTCACGCAACAGCTAGTACCTTATTATATGGTACATTGATTTTTGTTATGGCTCTATTCTTCAAAGAAAAAACACCACGTTTGACTGCTCAGATCGTCGTTGGTTTATTGATTCTAAGTATTATAATCAGCCGTATCTATCTTGGTGTTCATTATCCAAGCGACGTCCTCGCTGGAATGCTTTTTGGTAGCAGTTGGCTACTATTCACGTATCCTTATTACAAACAGAAAAAATTAATCTATGATCTAAAAACGATTAGGAGAAATTAAATGACTTTTCAATATACTGACGATCCAACCAAACGTTACCATTCATGGAATTATGCCTTGCGCCAACAATTCGGTGGGAAAATTTTTAAGGTTCCCGTTGATGGTGGTTTTGATTGTCCCAACCGTGATGGTACGGTTGCCCATGGCGGCTGTACATTTTGCAGCGTTTCTGGTTCTGGTGATATGATTGTTGCACCAAGTGATCCGCTGCCTCAACAGTTTCACAAAGAAATCGACATGATGCATCAAAAATGGCCCCATGTCAATCAATACATCGTTTACTTTCAAAATTTTACAAACACCCACGCCCCTGTAGAAGTAATCCGCGAACGCTTTGAGCAGGTTGTCAATCTTCCTGGTGTCGTTGGGTTATCTGTTGGTACTCGTCCCGACTGTTTGCCGCCAGAAGTGGTGGACTATTTAGCTGAATTGAATCAACGTTTATATCTTTGGGTTGAATTGGGTCTGCAATCAACCTATGAAAGTACTAGTGATAAGATTAATCGTGCTCACGACTATCCAACTTATGTGGATGCAGTCGCGCGTCTACGTAAACATAATATCAATGTTTGCACTCACTTAATCAATGGTCTGCCCGGTGAGTCATTAGAGATGATGCGGGAAAATGTTCGCCGAACGATTTTAGATTCCGATATTCAAGGAATCAAACTACATCTTCTGCATTTGATGCGTAATACCAAAATGCTGCGGGATTATGCAGAAGGGCATTTACAACTGATGAGCAAAGACGATTATGTTTCTGTCATTTGCGATCAATTAGAGCTGATTCCTCAAGAAATTATTATTCATCGTTTGACCGGAGATGCTCCGTGGGATTCATTAATTGGTCCCATGTGGAGTTTAAAAAAATGGGAAGTCTTAAACGCGATTGATCAAGAATTACTTCGTCGTGATTCCTATCAAGGAAAATTTGCTTTGAGAGACTAACTATATAGAGTCAAGTA
>CWHE01000187.1_pt1 | contig 9342 bp, 9 predicted proteins | sample 685091 | NCBI WGS metagenome assembly CWHE01 (sample SAMEA3735855, study PRJEB9488) | human gut metagenome | biome: ENVO:mammalia-associated habitat; material: ENVO:feces | place: Malawi | collected 2009-02-27
AGAGTAACAACACCAAATATTATAGAACCATTTTTATGCGCTTCTTTGTTGAAAGAAGCGTATTTTTTATGAACTGCATGCGATAAATAGATAAAACTAAAAAAATCGCCTTTACACATCTTAAGTAAAAACAATTTCTTTTATCCAATATTTTAGATTTATTTTGAACCCACATGGAAACATTAACATTTACATTCCAATTTTTTAAATTGAAAGATATTGAATTGTTACTATTATTCTATTATGCAGCAAATTACAAAAAAATCAATATGCCGTTTTCTTAAAACACAAATATAAACATTAACTGGGTTTTTTTATTGATATATAATTAAAAATGATATATTATATTAGAGTAAATGTTTTTATCGATTATTTAGCGAACTGAAATATTATAAAAGAGGATGTTAAATTGATACTAATAAATCAAAATCTATGGTTATGGATTTTTAAAGTTCTCGTATTTTTGGGAGCAGTTGGATACATACACCTTTTTATAAAGAGGATTAGGAAAAGGAACAAGTATTTTAAAGGAAATATATTTGTTTCGCAAAGCGGGGAGCTTTGGTTACGGTTTAAAGGTGAAGAAGAGGTTCTAAAAACTATAACCAGTAAAATGAGAGTTATTGATGAAGAACCTAATAACGTAAATGAGCGACTAGAGACAGACCAAGCTAATATTCATATTGAAAAAACGAGTGGTTTTGTCCAAGTTACAACTGGAAATGGTATATCAAAACAACTCATAGAGGGTAATTCCTTTTCGAATAAGCTGGAACAGTATAGAAGTTTAATGATAGGTAGTGGAATTTTAGAAGAAGATATTGATGCACTTATTTTGCATGCAAAAGATGAGGATGTTAAAAATTCCTTTTTAGCAAAATATGGAATGGAGTTAGCCAAAATTATGGTAAATGTGGCTGGAACCACAATTAGTTTGATATCATTATTAAAGAAGAGTATTTAATAATTTAAAAAAGGGGAGGTAAAACGATGCGTTTCAAAATCAATTTGAAAGTTCATTCATCAAATGAAGAAATCGAAATACCAATCAAATATCAATCAATCTTTTTATCATTATTAAAACGTGGGTTAGAAAATGCTGCACCTGAAGTATACAAAGAACTATATGAAAAGAATAAAGAAAAATTATTTTCGCAGGCAATAATCTTTAAAGGTGCTATGTTTGAAAAGGAGAAAATAATTCTTAAAACGCCGTCGATTACTTATTTATTCTCAACACCTAAAGCCGATTTAGCGATGGCTGTGTATAATGCTTTTATTTATTTGAAGGAAATGAAAGCGGTGCCTTTCGTTGGCGAATCGACGATAAAAGTTAAATCAGTTTCGTCAATCTATCAAGAGACAATCACCGAAAAACAAGTTATTTTTCAAGCGATATCTCCTATTTTAGCAAGAGATCATAATCGTGAAACTAGGAAAGATTGGTTTTTAGATTTTAATGATGAGAAATATGAAGTCGTTTTGAAACAAAATTTGATCAATCGTTTAGTTCCTGAGATGGGACGAGGAGTCCAATACGATATCGAGAACTTAAAAATGAAACCTTTAAACATGAAAAAGACCGTAACGAAGGCTTATGAAAAATTTTATCAAGGAGCCATTGGGACGATCGAGTTGACCGGAGAACCCTATCTATTAAATGTGATTCGCGATGTTGGACTAGGATCGAAGACCGGGTTGTACTTCGGCTACTTGAATCAGGTAAAACAGGGTGGTGAATAGTAATGGATAGTATAGAGAAAGATGATACTTTAGAATTTCGCTTAAATTCTTGGATGGAAAATGCGGCGATTTGTGGATTGGTCAATATTCTTGAGGAAGATGAAGATAAGATCGAGATAAAACCTCAAAGTATTGTAGTAAAAAAAGAAGTATTTAAAAATTTTGAAGAAGACTATTTTACTTATTTTGCGAAACAGTACGAGAAATTATCTTCATTGACGAAAGTATTGTCTTATGAAGACGAGATGAATCGTCATCAACGAGAAGATTTTACCCATTTCGATCAAAAAGCGTATGAACGGTTGCAAAAATATCTTGCGGATCTGAAGCGCTATGGTGAAAGTAACAGTTATCTTGCAGTATATCCGTTGGTTGATTCGTCAGTCGATATCGTTTCGCTAATCAAAAAAGCAAAAATCGACAAATTAAAAAAGGGTGAGTTTGAACACAACAATATAGAAATAATTGATCGAATAAAAAGTATTTATGAGTTATTAACGGAGATTTTTGCATACTACCATCAGGAGGATGTACAACGATATCTAGCAGCTAAAATCCAGATCTATTCGGTTATCAATAATGGCTACAATGATGTCTCTTTTTTGAATCGGCAAGAAAGCAAAGGCGATTTTTACGAGAAGTATCACGATTATTTTGTAGAATCAATGCTTTCTTATTTAGAAGACAATCACGAAAAGGACAAATTGTCTTGTACAAATTGTGGGCATCCGATAAAAAAGGGGGACATATCATACAGTTTTATCAATCAAGCAGGCTATGATGCGAATCGAAAGCAAAGTAACGCTTGGTCGTTTACGAATGATTTGTTTATGTGTCCGGTGTGTCGATTACTTTATACGTGCATCCCTGCTGGTTTTACGTATGTGTATAATCAAGGATTATTCGTGAATGATAATCACTCGGTAAGAGCATTGCTTAATGCAAATACGGGAATTCGATTAGATGTATTGAGTCTAAACAAAACTGAAGTGAAGGCGATTGATACGTATGCCGCATTAATCCGTACTTTACAAGATTCGATGAATCGGCAACATCATCGTGAATTGCAGGATATTCAAGTTGTCCGTTACGAAAACGAGCGCTATTACTTCAATCTTTTGCCAAAGCATATATTAAAAACGATTGATCAATCAAAAGACAAATTACCAGAATTATTCAATGCTGGATTTATTTTGAATGGTGACTATCAGAGTCTTTATCGAGAGATCATCACTCGATTAATGAACAATACGAATTTATTTTCGCTGATTTATCAAGTATTACGAACAAAAGGTACTGGTGGACAGGTCTATGCGAATACTTATCACATCATGAAAATGATTGAGATCAATCAAAACTTTTTAAAGGAGCTGATTCAAATGGAGAAACTAGAAAAGGATGAACTAGAAAAAATTCGTCGCGATGGCTACTTCTTGAAAAAAGAATATGCGAATAAGAACAAAGCTGATTCAATTGGACTTAGATTATTAAATGCTTTGAAAGCTAACAATAAAGATGCCTTTATGGATATTTTGTTAAACAGCTATATGTATTTAAATAAGTTGGTGCCCAAATATTTTACAGATATTTTCTTAGATGATGAACGTTTTAAAACCATTGGATATAGTTTTGTAGCAGGAATTATCGGAGAAGCTCATAACACTGAAGGAGGAAATGACAATGAGTAAAGGGTTAACGATGACAATGATTTTTCTAGCAGAGAGTGCGAACTATGGAGAATCTTTAGGGAATGTGGCGACATTGAAAAAAATTACACGAGGCAAAGGCGAACAATATACGTACATCTCTCGTCAAGCGATTCGTTACAATATTGTCGAGCAGTTAGACGAGCCTTTAGCGTCATTGAGTGCAGAAGGCAGTGGGACAAAGCAAGTAATTCAATTTGATCAACATGCCACGATTGATAAATATCCAGAGGTCGATTTATTTGGCTATATGAAAACAGCAAAAGGTGATAATGCGTTGACGCGTTCTGCAAAAGTTCGTTTGTCGAATGCTGTATCACTTGAAACGTATAAAGGCGATACTGATTTTCTAACCAATATGGGACTAGCCAAGCGGTTAAGAGAGAATGGGGATGAAAAGGCAATGAACTCGATTGCGCAATCAGAGATTCATCGTTCATTCTATCGTTATACGGTAACAGTTGATTTGGATGAAATTGGGATTGATCGCAATGTGGATATAAAATTATCCAATGAAGAAAAAAGTCGTCGTGTTCAAAAATTATTGGATACGATCCAATATTTATACCGCGATATTCGTGGTCGTCGGGAAAATTTACAGCCGCTATTTATCGTAGGTGGCGTTTATGAACGGAAAAATCCGCTATTTGAAAATGTAGTAGACGTTCATCAGAATAAGGTTGATGTTGAGAAAATTGAAGGAGTCCTTACTGATGCGCTTTGGCAAGATACATTTGTCGGCGTAGTGAAGGATGCTTTTGAGAATACTGCAGAAATTCAGGAAGTGTTACAAGGACAAAAAATCCCGCAAGTTTTTGAAAGCTTGAAACAGAAAGTAGCGGATTACTATGAAGGGGATTAAGCTAACCGTTCATCAAGACATGGTTAATTATCGCCGTCCGACAAGTTTTCAATTAAGAGAGACCTATCCTTTGCCGCCGCTATCGACCGTTATTGGGATGGTGCATAATTTATGCGGGTACCAGCACTATGAACCAATGGATGTTAGTATTCAAGGTAATTATTTCTCAAAAACGAATGACTTGTTCACTAGGTATGAATTTAAGAATGGTATGAAATTCGAAAAGGCTCGTCACCAGCTGAAAGTGAACGAATTCGGTGTCAGTCGAGGAATCGGCTATACGGAATTGTTGGTAGATGTACATTTGATTTTGCATATCGTGCCAGATAACCAAGAAAAGGTCGAGGAAATCTATCAGTTTCTAAAATATCCAGCGGAATTTCCTTCTTTAGGTCGGCGAGAAGATTTAGCGAATTTTGAAAAGGTTTCGATTGTTGAAATCAACGAGCAAAAACTAAAAAAAGATAAGAAAATTCGCGATCAATGGCATGCCTATATTCCAATAGAAAAAATTGAGGATGAATCAATCTCTATTGAAGCTGAAGGGACAGGGTTATCAGGTACACGTTTTACTTTGCCTAAAGTTTATGAGCTTTATAATTTTGGAACAAAAAACAAGCCAAAATTCAAACGAAACTGGGTTGAGCGAAAAGAAGTCCTTTATTCGAGTGTATTTGTTTTTCCGAAAAGAGTGAATGTTTTGATGGATGAAGAGGAAGACATTGTATTTTTAATGTAGGTGATAATATGGAAGATCGATTTTGGGCGAAGTCAACAGAAGAAACGATTGTTGAACACACTCAAAAATTGTTAGAAAGATATACTCAGTTGCAAAAAAATTATCCAGAGATCCCAGTAAATTGGGATCTTCTTCGTATTGCCTGTCAGTATCATGATCTTGGAAAAATGAATAAGTTGTTTCAAGAAAAAATACGCGAAGGTGTCATGAAGAAAGATGGAGAGATCCCACATGGATTATTAAGTATTACTCTTTTACCATTTGAGCAATTAGAAGAACGATACGAACGTAAAGAAATAAAAGCATTAACTTATGCTGTTGCTTTACATCATGAACGGAATCTTTCTGAAATTGAAGAAGAACAATATGAGAGCGAAGCGGAAGCATTAATGGTACTCATTGAGGAGTTTCCTTTTGATGAATTAGATTTGCCCAAACCAGATGAGATTGAAGTACCTTCAGTTATTTACTATAAGCTTCGACACAAAATTAGTAGTCAGGACGATTGTTTTCGAGAAAGCGTGATGTTAAAAGGTTTACTAAATCGAATCGATTACGCCGCCAGTGGAGACTATCAAATCGAATATCCAGCAAACTTTCTAAATAAAAATATGCCAAAAGTTCGAGAATCATGGCGGAAAAAACATTCTGACCCGACGATTAATTGGAATGAGATGCAAAAATATGTTCAAACACATCAAGACGAGAGTCTAGTGATTATCGGACAGACTGGTTTGGGAAAAACAGAAGCTGGACTGCTGTGGATCGGCGATAACAAAGGGTTCTTTACCTTACCGTTGCGCACGGCGATCAACGCTATTTATGAACGGATTCGAAAAGATATCACAGATAAGACGGAGGATAAGTATAAAGAGCAAGTTGGGATTTTGCACTCTGACAGTTTGGCGGTTTTGTTAGCTGAGCAAGAAGAGAATAAGGAAATAGAACTGGATCAGTTGGAAGGCTACCTCACTGAAACGCGTAGTTGGTCACTGCCATTAACAGTTACAACATTGGATCAAACATTTGATTTTGTTTATCATTACGCAGGATTTGAACAAAAGTTGGCGACGTTTGCTTATTCCAAGGTAGTGATCGATGAGATTCAAATGTATTCACCTGATCTATTGGCTTACCTCATTAAAGGATTAAAAGAGATTCAAGACTTTGGCGGGAAGTTCCTTGTGATGACTGCTACCTTGCCACCGTATTTATTAGATCTTTTCGAAAAAAGGAAACTGATTTGGAAAAGTAATGACAAGCCATTCTTGAATCATGAATTACTGGAACGCCATCATCTGCAAATTTTGGAAGAAGGAATCTCCGCTGAGGCAGTTTCTGACCTTTATGGATCAGGGAAATTGTTAGTGATTTGTAATACAGTCCGCAAAGCGAAAGAAATCTATAAAGAATTGTCTGAATTGAGCGTTGGTGTAGATATCCATTTGATTCACAGCCAATTTATTCGGAAGGATCGACAGGCAAAAGAAAAAGAGATTCAAGATTTTGCTGATTCAGAGGAGGAAGGTATCTGGATAGCGACACAAGTAGTAGAGGCGTCTTTAGATATTGATTTTGATCTATTGATTACAGAATTATCGGAATTAAATGGGCTTTTCCAAAGAATGGGACGTTGTTATCGGAAGCGATCACTGGTGAATCGAGAACAGCCAAATGTCTATGTATTTGATGGTGGCGATCAGGTAACTAGTGGAATCAGCACTAGCGAACAAGCCGTGGTACAGAAAGACATTTTTGATATGTCTAAGCTAGCGTTGCGCAATGTAGGATCAGGAATTTATAGTGAACTGGATAAAATGACTATAATCGATCAAACATATACAACGGAAAATATGAAAAAAACAGACTATTACAAAAGAATAGAGACGATGCTGCAGTGGTTGACAGCGATTGAAGATGATGGAAAAAGTGCTGCAGAGGTACGGAAGCTTTTTCGAAATATCCAGAGTCGGAATATCATTCCAGAGGATGTTTATAAGAATTATTCTGAAAAAATTGATGAATATCTGGAGCTTCTTCCGCTAACGAATAAAGAGTTGGAGTCGCGCGGATATAAAAATCCCAAAATGTATAAGCAACAAATCAAATCACAGTTAGAGGATTATATGATGTCGATCCCAGAGTGGTTGTTTAGGAATTGCCTTAAAGGGGATCAAGTCCGCTGTGAGCAGATCGGTCGTTACGATCAAGTCTTTTTTGTCAAAGGAATTTATGAGAGTGATGTTGGTTTCCAAGTGTTGAAGGGTGAAAAAGAAGACAACGTTTGGTAGGTGATACGAATGAAGATTACCGGAAATATGATCAATTACTATTTTGTGTGCGAAAGAAAATTATGGTTATTCGCTCATGGACTGCAATATGAAGAAGAAAATGAAAATGTTCAACTGGGAAAATTATTGGATACAGGTACTTACAAAGATAAACGTAAACAGATCATGCTGGATGGAACGGTCAATATTGATTTTCTTGAAGATTGGAAAGTCTTACATGAAGTCAAAAAATCACGGGCCATTGAACCTGCTGCAGTCTGGCAATTGAGATATTACTTGTACTACTTGCAAAAGAAAGGTGTCTCTGTTGAAAAAGGCTATATCGATTATCCGAAGCTCAGAGAACGCATAGAAGTTACTTTGGATGGAGAGGAAACTAGAGAATTGGAGGGAATTATTGAATCAATTGAAGCAATAATCACTCAGGAGGATTCACCAAAAGTCGAAAAGAAGAAGATTTGTACAAAATGCGCGTATTATGACTATTGTTTTATCTAGGAGGTGGAGAAAATCGAAAGCTACTATTTATATTCCAGCGGAACATTAAGTCGCAAGGATAATGTTATTCGGATGGAGACAGCAGATGGTCGAAAAAAAGATTTAAAAATTGAGATGACGCGAGACATCTATTTATTTGGCGAAGTGACGACCAATACAAAATGTTTGAACTATCTTTCTGAAATGAAGATACCAGTTCATTTTTTCAACTACTACGGATATTACACAGGAACATTTTATCCTCGAGAGAAGAATGTGTCTGGAAAGCTTCTTGTTCAGCAAGTATATCATTCCGCGGAAGAAGAAAAACGCATCATTTTAGCGAGAAAGTTTGTTGACGGGGCAACGGCGAACTGTTTACGCAATTTACAGTATTATCGCCGCCGAGGCAAGGAAGTCGAAAGACAAATAACGGAGATTGAGGCTGTTAGGAAAAGAATTCCTCGCACAAATGAAGTTGAGGAACTGATGGGGTTAGAAGGAAATATACATCAAATCTACTATAGTGCTTGGGAAACGATCTTCAATGATGAAATCGAATTTAAACAAAGGGTGCGACGCCCACCAGACAATATGGTGAACACGTTGATTTCTTATTTGAATATGTTGACTTATAGTGCGTGTTTATCAGAAATTTATGTTAGTCAACTCAATCCAACAATCAGCTACCTTCACAGTAATTCTGAACGAAGATTTTCTCTATCCTTGGATATTGCTGAGATTTTTAAACCATTAATTGTTGATCGCTTGATTTTCTCTTTGATCAATAAAAAGATTATTACTGAAAAAGATTTTGAAACTGGATCAAATGGAAATTATTTAAAACAGACCGGTCAACAAAAAGTCCTACGTCAATTTGACGAACGATTGAATAAAACGATTCGTCATCGAGAGCTTAAAAGAAATGTTTCCTATCGAAAATTAATGCGTTTAGAGTGTTACAAATTAATTAAACATTTGATGAGTGATAAAGAGTATGAACCTTTTAAAATATGGTGGTGAAAATAATGTATGTCATTCTTGTGTACGATATTTCTTTAGAAGAAAAAGGCGCACGCGTATTGAATCGCGTGTTTAAAATCTGTAAAAAATATTTAAGTCATGTGCAAAAATCTGTTTTTGAAGGAGAAATTACACCTGCAAAGTTAAAAAAATTAGAACAAGAGTTAAAAGAATATGTCCGTGAAGATCTAGATTCAATCTTGATTTTCAAAAACTCCAATAAAAAGTGGTTGAAGAAAGAATACATTGGCATTGATGGTACGGAATTAGTTTCGAATTTCTTTTAGATTTCAAATCTGTCGATGTGAGGTGTCCTAAAAATTCCCTAGTTACGACAGATAACCAAAAACGCGAAAAACAAAAGGGTATTTCTGGTATTCAATGTTATTTAAGTCAGAAAAGGAAAGCGCATTTTCGAGATCGACAGAAATGGGTTCAGGAAGCCTGTTGTTTCAATGTATAATAATCACGGAGTCTAAATCTAAAAATAGTGGAATGTAA
>CWHE01000126.1_pt1 | contig 8225 bp, 21 predicted proteins | sample 685091 | NCBI WGS metagenome assembly CWHE01 (sample SAMEA3735855, study PRJEB9488) | human gut metagenome | biome: ENVO:mammalia-associated habitat; material: ENVO:feces | place: Malawi | collected 2009-02-27
CCTACTTAATAGGCGTGGTTACCGGAACTATTCGTCCATTTCATTAATAATTTTTACAACTTCTGACTTAGCGGATTTACTTAATCTGTAAAAAATAATCTGATTTCTGTTTCTAAATTTCATGTTTGCATATTCTCTTCCAAGCGCTATGCCTAAAATGAATAGAATAATGGTCCATGTCATTCGCCGTCCTCCTCAGTAGTGGAAATTGTAAGAGTGTTGATTTTAGCTCCTATCAACTGCTGTAAAACAAGCTCCGCATTATCTACAAGTATTCCATCACGCTTGATTGATGTCCCTTGAATCCTACCTAATGATATTTCGCTTACCGTCACAGGAAGAGGAATAGACAGTTTCATTTCCTTTGCTAGTTGAAAGAGCCTTTGCGCCTCACTGTGATTACGAACAAGAATGTAGTTTCCTGATAAGGCTGATTCTTTTATAAGGTCCAGTGTTTTACCTGACCGTCTTCCACGAGCTATGACTTTCATTCGCCGTCCTCCTGTTCTTTTGGCCACACACGAATAGAAATCAATTGCTTGCAGCCTTGTAGTATCCGTGCAGACTCTTCTACCTCTTCTTGATTATTCGCATGCAGATAACAGGTTTTTATGCGATCATTATGTGCAATGTATTTTACTTGGTATTGGTTCATTCGCCGTCCTCCTAATCACTCAAACTCTCACTAATCATTTTTTCTAATTCCATCATAATTTCATGTGGCAAATTCACTTCTACATCGATACCTTTATCAAAGCAATTCATTCGTAATAGATAGGTGACATCTTCGTCGCTAACTTCCTTAACTATTCCAAGTTTGTATAAATTGCAGTTGTTCACTACGACGTTTTTTTGTAAGTCGTGCAAACTAGTTTTGTTTTCGTATCTCACTTCATAGCTCATGATTTAAATCCTCCTTGATAGTTGTCGTTAGCCGAACTATTCGTATTCAACATCCGTGTCATACGGATTAAAAATTACGTTCACATGCTTATTAAGTTGTTTCTCCTCTGACTCGTTTAACCAATAAGGTTTCTCACCATTTCTGAGTGGTGTACCTATGCCATCAATAAATGTTGCATTATTATGGACAACGTTGTAAGCGATATGTTCAGCTAAATCCTTCAACTCGTAAAAGTCATAGAAATATTTTCTAAACTCTTCGAACCATTCATCAGTAAAATATGATTCATCAAGTTCTACTTTTACTTTATCTCGTCTGATCATTTCTATTTTTACAGTCTTCATTTTTTCCTCCTCTAAGTCCTCCGATTGCTGAACTATTTTCTTTCATCAGGCAGAACCGTTAATGATTCGCCAAACATTGATCGATATTGCAACTCATCATCCTCTGACCATTCAAGAGGGTACTCACTAGCTTTGAGATTCGCCCATCCCTTAATTACTTCTAGGGCCTTTCTAGTTGGCTCATTTACTTCTGGTGGCATTTTCTTCACTCTCCTCCGTTACTTGACTGGAATTGTAAACGGCCAATAACGTTCGTCTAATGCTAAAACTTCCTCTTTTGTAAATTTCTGTTTCGTTCTTCCTTTGGTGTCCGAATCCTCATGCCAAGAGTTACCAATATAAGTGCTTGTAATTCCATCCTTGCTAGTCCATTGGTAAAAGTACCCATCGTTATGATTCAATAGCTTAATCCAATACTTTTGCTGTTCTGCCATAGTTATCATTCCTTTCATTTTTTCTATGTGATTGCTCCATACAATATCTGATTCCACCATCTTTAACTTACTCTTCTAATGCAATCATCACACATTGTTCTGGATGGTTTTCCAAATAGCTAATTAAATCTTCTGTACTAGATAAATCTTCATCTTCACAACTAAAGTAAATACCACCAACTATTTCAGCTAGTTTTTGTGCACTAATCGTTACATATTCGTTTTCCATCATTTCATTCCTCCTCTAATGCTCCAACTTCGGTTGTAGAGCTTGCTTTTTTAAATCTTGTCAACGAATAACCGCCAATTGTTCATTTCATTGATACTATTTTGACGCCAATCTGTGTTATGTCTCCACACCCGATCTGGATATGTTAGATGGAAATCTTCACGGATTTCCCGATCAAACTCAGCATACCAACGAATGTCTTTACGTTGGTGTTTACCTTCAAGCCACAAAATTCGCCGCCATCTCCGTTTACCATTCTGTTTTTTAAACAAAATATTTCCTCCTTTTTTCTCTGTGATAGCCCCAGTTTGCGGAGCTTTTTCTTATGTCCTAACCAATCCTCCGCCACTTTCTCAACGTCCCTTTTCTTCCATGCGCCTGACAACCTAGAAGGTCAAACCTCACTCCTGCACGGCTTGGTTTTCGCTTACGATTCCTATCGATCGTGTCTTTGTGAACCACGTGTTTGTCACCGTTAGAATCCTCCACGATAATAATATTTTTGTAGGGTTGATCTAGATATTCGATTTCTTCACCCACGATAGACTCGCCGTAGATATTTGCTATATGCATGCTAATCCTCCATTTCGTTTATCACATAGTTTCTTTCAATTCCGTATTTCCGCATCCATTGATAAATCGTTCCTTGGGACGCACCAAAATCTCGACTCGCTTTCTTCCAACCGCCGCTTTTGTATGACTTTTCCAATTCTTCGGCAGTAGGAACCACTAGCTTTCTAAATTTTGGTAACTGGTGTTTGTGCCTCACATAAGCAAATATCTTACGATCAATCGTGTATACCTCATGAATCTGAGCTATTGTTTTTCCCTGTCTAATCATTTCAACTATTTTCTTCTCCATCCCTGGACGTTTGTTCAAATAGTCCTGATATTTTTCTTTTTTCGATTTTGAGGAGTCGTCTTTGTCATCCGCTAATATGATTTTCATAAGCGTTTTATGCCTATCACTTTTTTCCCTGTCTAAATACCACTCTGGATCATTGATCAATAATAACAATTCGCTCCACGCCGCTTGTTGTTCTGGTGTTTTACGTCTACTCATTTAACCCCTCCTAAAACGGCAAGTCATCGTCGCCGATGTCAATCGATGAACCACTAAAAGGATCAGAACTTGCATTTGTTGTATCGGTACTCTTTGGCCTCTTATTCTCTTGCCGATTCTCATTAGTACTACGTGATTCAAGCAATTGGAAGTTCTCAGCAACTACTTCGGTTACATAGACACGTTGTCCTTGCTGATTTTCATAGCTTCTTGTTTGAATGCGGCCAATCACACCTAACAGCGTTCCTTTTTTAGCATAATTGGCTAACGTCTCTGCTGACTTCCGCCAAATTACGCAGTTAATAAAGTCTGCATCTCTGTTACCATCTTGATTGGTAAAGTTTCTGTTCACTGCAAGAGTGAATGTTGCTACTCCCGTGCCACTCGCTGTGTATCGTAAGTCAGGATCTTTTGTTAATCTCCCGACTAAAACCACATTGTTGATCATTTGCTTTCCTCCAAGCTTGTAATTTCAATTTCTATTCGCGGATTTAACGAATAGAGTTTTTGTGACGATAGTGCAGCTACCTGTCCATCATCTTTGAAGAGTATTTCATTGCTACAGTCCAGAACTGCTTTAATATAGTTATCTATGTCTGGTCGCTTATCAACGTAAATCGCCTCTGATTCGAGTTCTAAGCGTTTCTTTTTCACCTCGGCTATCCGTTTAGGTGGATAGATGTAAAATGTCATAGAAACAAATATAGCGCCCTTCTCGATAATTTTAGGGTTCATCAATCTAAGCTGACTCTCGCAATTGTGCTTCCACTGTTTCATCTTTTTGTCTTCATAGGTGCCATATCTTCCAAATCGAGGTCTTGACTGCGGCTTAGGTTCTAAATGTAATGTGTAGAATGTCAATTCGGTTCTCCTTGTTTCGCAATGTATTGTTTCAGTTCCTCGACTTCTTCTGTTTTCAATTTCTTTCGTTTTGCATATTCAGTTAGAGTTAATCCAGAATCGAATTGCTTCTCACGAATGAACACTTCATACTGCATAGCTACGTAACTCTCTGATCGTGGTTTCCTATTACCAGCAGGTTGTTTACTTTGCTTGTTAGCAGTTTTTATATCTTCGGATTTCACTTGTTTCACCGATGTAAACTTTCGTTTTTCCCAGTCCTTTAGTATTGAATTGACATAGGAATATTTTCTGACATTATTGTCAATTGCTATTCCAAGAGCATGAATGATCATTTCTCCTGCATCTTCATCAGTAGCTCCGATATTTATTAAATCCTCCAGCCAATAAGCGAAGTCGGTAATTGTTTTGTGAGTGATGGAACCAAATCCATTATTTTCGTAGTAGTCGTGAATTTTTTTCTGTATTACTACTAACCTATCCTTACCTAACCTATCCTTACCTAACCTAACCTGTGTATCCATTTGGTATACCGGTTGGTTGTCAATTGGTATACCAACATTTTCATTTGGTTCTAAAACGTTGGTACTAAAGGTATAAGCCTTACTTTCTTTATCAGTCAGCATTGCTTTTTCTTCTTGATATAAGGTCGGCTTATACCTATCGTTGCGAATGTAGTTGTGGATTTTCCAATGCTTGATCACAATTACTCCACTCTCAAAAACTAAGATGAATTTCTTAGCCATCAAAAGCTTTAAATCATCATCCCCACATCCAACCATTCGTTGAATTTTCTTTGGATTATTTATAAAACCATCATCATCAGCGCGCATAGATAAATGAAAATATAAAGCTTGACTTGATAGCGGCATATCTAAAAAAGCATCGCTATCTATAATTGTTTTTGCGAACATTCTTCGTTCCGCCACTTTATCCCTCCTATATCCCCAAACGTTTGACCGCATCTGCATTCAATTTTGTCGGGATAATCTGGTATTTGTTTAAAAAGTTTTGTGTTCCTAATTGATGCTCTTCGCTATGATGCTTTCGGCACCCAGCGTAAAACGTGTGTTGTGTGTGATCTATCCTTCTACGATTTCTACCCATTCCTACTGTGTCGATATGACAAATATCTGCATGCATTCCGCAGATACAACATGTTCTAGTCATTACGCACTTGTAAAAGTAATACTCAACGTTTTGCGGCGGTATCTCGTAGCCTTCTCGAAATGGAATGTTGTTTTCAAAGATGAAATCTAGTATCAATTCAGACAGCGTAGATACTTCATCGACGGTATTCTCTGATTCATTCGATAAACTAATGTCTTTACCTGTGAAGTACCTAAATTGCCAATAAAACACGTCTTTCAGGCTTTCTAAAGGCTCTCCAGTGTAAATGTATATATCTTGCATTAAAGCGAACACAAAGCGTCTCTGTTGCGGCGTAAACCCACGTGGATCTTTGATGAACAGTTCCGCTTGTCGCTCGCCATCAAAACCGTTGAAAATGGTCTTCAATCTTTCAATGTTCAGTTCTTCTTTAAGCTCTAAAATGATTTTCCTTCCAGAAATTTTCGTTATCTTTGCAAGGTAAGAAAGATTATTCATTTAGATCACTCTTTTACTGGTGGCTTGTTCTTATCGAACAATTCTTCTTGCCGAACTTCTTCGTCTTCTTTAGCATCATCATTTTCAGGTTCTTCCGTTCTTTCAAGAATCCCTTTCAAATTTTTCAAACTCTTTATTGGTAAATCGTCAATTCTTCTTCCGTTAGCTTTCCCCATCATTTCATCAAAGACGGACTTTCTCGTTGATGATTCTTCAGACATGCCTATGATATCCATCACTAATTCCCGTCTTTGTTTTTCTAGATCAATTCCCTGATCGGACCAATCATAAATTTTTCGTCCAGTTTCTAATGACACGTTAAACGGAAGATCAAACATGTTAGAATTATCTTTTGTAGCTTCGGCAATATGGTCTTGATCCATCCTCAATGCAATAGCAAATTCATATTCTAAGGCGTCTTTTTGGTCTGGCTTAAGCCCCATTTTTACTATCTTCGTTTTACCTTTTTCATCCTTATCAAAATCATAGGCTTGTTTGCTACGCGACGTAGCCACTACATAAACTGAGTTGCCAGTCACTAGTTTGAGAAATTCTTTTTCCAGTGGTTTTACTTTTGCCCAAGCCTGCATATTTTTACTCGAATTACCTTTGGTAAAACTTTCTACTTGTTCCAAAATCCCGCCTTCACCGCTCCAAGCGTGAGAAATTGAATCAATTATCACTACTTCGATGCCTTCAGCTTTCATTAACCGAAATGCCTGAATATAATTATTCACTGTGTATGGAGGCTCAAAGTCTAGGTGTAAGAATTCTCCAATGTATACACCCGCAACAGTAGACTCTGCATACAAAAGCGCTCTCTTATGTTCAGTATCAATAACCCCGATTTTTAACCACTGTTCCTCGTCTGATAAATCAGGATACATTTTTTCAACGATCCCTTTAGCAATTAAAAGAGCTGATACTGTTTTTCCGCTACCGCTTGCTCCAGTAATCATAATGGGAACTTTTAGCTTTTCTCGCTTCGCCTTTTTTACTTCCATATTATTTTTCCACCTTTACTGATAATTTTTCGCCTTGTGGAATGACCTTAACCGCTTCGACTACTTCACCATCACTATTTACAATTCTTCCGCCTTCAATAACCGATACAGATTTCTTAAATGCTGCTTTATCAACTTCTTCTTTGATTCTCACGTACTCGGTCATCCCTAGTTTTTTCAACTCTGCAACAGCTTCTGAAGAGTATTCCCATTTATCAGGAACCTTTCTTGTCCCAACTGTTCCATGTGGCGTTTTGATTCGAGCTTTAGGATCATCTTTCCGTAATTTATTTAAGTATTCACTTAGCTTCATTTCGAAAAAGCTGATTCTGTCGTTATTACTTTCTGTTTCTTTTGTCTCCCAATTGGCGATTCTTTCTCGTTCCAAATCAGCGAACTTCTTAATTTCATCATTCTGACTTTGAAGAGCTGAAATTTTTCTTAACGCCCAATCAGCGCCACCGATATCGTCAATGGACCAGCCTTCTACGGATGTCTGTTCAAGTTCTTCAATTTCATATTTTTCAAGAGTGTTCATTTCTTCATTCTCCTAACTTTTAATAAAGGCAGTTGCTGAGATTTTGTCTTGTGTAGAAGAAAACCAGATTGTCCCTCTGCTAGACTCGATTTCGGGTTTTCCGATCATTGATGTGAATAATTCAGCCTCTTCAAAAGAATCATTATGTCTATAGAAACGTACTGTTTCGCAATCCTTGTACAAGGCTAATAATTTTTGTTGTTCAACTGAAAGATACTTTTTACGAATTCGCTTATTCATGTTATAATCACCTCAAATCATTCTTTGTTTGCTCACTATTTGCTTGCAGGCGTAGTGAGCTTTTTTTGTTCCCAATCTTTTCTTCGCTCGATGTTCTGTTTTGCTAGAATCGTTGACTCGTTATGATGCCACCATCGATCAGCAATGATTTTCCCAATTTGTAATGCTTCTTTTCTGTTCATTACTATCTCACCTCTTTCAATTTGATATAATGGTTTAAAAACTGGATGGTGATATTATGGAATTCTTAGGATTATCCATTTTCCAATGGATGTCGATAATTAGCTTCCTTCTTAGCACTTCGTTGACGATAGTAAAAATCAGAGGAATGCGTCCACAATTAGAAGTAGCTCTGAATGCTTCTTACTTTGCAGCCGATATGCTTTATACAAAGATAATCGTCTCTAATTTTTCAACTGAGCCAGCAATGTTGGTGAATCTAGAACTTTTATCAGATAAGCTAGATCATAAATGGGCTGCGACTCCATATAGAAAGCTAATTGCTAAAGGAGGATCGACAGGTGACAACCGAATTTATTCAGAATCAGTTCCTTTAAATATCCCTCCGAAAAGTGCAATGTCTTTTTATTTGGCTTTCGAAGTAGGTAATAAAAACTTTAATGATGTATTGAGTAATCAAACTAAAATGATTTTCAGTCTAAACCGAACACAGATAAGTAAAATGGTTGATATCAAAAATACAAACTCGCCAATAGAGAAGTTAGTGAAAGAATTAAACTAAATATAAGTAGTCCAAATTCAATTTTGTCTCGTCTACTCATAGTCAGCCCCCTCGGCTGGCTTTTTTACTTCGTATTCAGTTACGTCATAGATAAGTACCAATCCGAACACTGCAGTTACATAAACTGCCTTTAACCATTCTGGAATACTTCCTGTCAGTGCTGCACCTATCCCGAACGCCAATAGCATTGCTCCTGTTCTACGGAGCCAATAGAGTTTTTTCATTTTAAGCCTCCTATGCAGTTTCTAAATCCAAGCT
>CWHE01000128.1_pt1 | contig 7172 bp, 9 predicted proteins | sample 685091 | NCBI WGS metagenome assembly CWHE01 (sample SAMEA3735855, study PRJEB9488) | human gut metagenome | biome: ENVO:mammalia-associated habitat; material: ENVO:feces | place: Malawi | collected 2009-02-27
CCAAGTTTTCACTCATGCAGGGCGCACACCGAAAAAGAGAGATTGCGCTAACAATCTCCCTTTGCAGCACCGTTTAATGCGGTGACCAATTTAACGATTTTTTATTGTCTTTATTTTTGCTTATCGTCATTATTATTGCGAATGCTGCCGCAACCATTAACGCTTGATTGAGGATGTCATTAGCTTTCGTTTTCTATTGATACAAAGGCTTCTATTCTTTCCAAAATATCAGCAAAACAGCTGATTTCACAGGTATCCTTTTTTTCTATATTTCGTTTACAAAAATCCAATGATCTCATTTGATGGACGGATATTTGCCCACTTACCTTCGAATCATTTGTTATTAAATCTACATACAATGGCGCTTTTCTTTTCACCGAGGAAATTGGACAGACATAACAGAATCCAGTCCGTCGATTAAACTCATAGTTTGTTACGACAACTGCTGTTCTTCTTTTCTTTATTTCAGCACCTAAAGATGGATCGAAGTTAATAAAGACAATATCTCTTTGATGAGGGATATACATCAATCCGTTTCCTCCGATGGCAAAGTGTCAAACTCATCCCATTCAACATCTTCTTTTGTCATTTCGTTTCTAACATCGCCCCAAAAATCATCATTATAGTATATGTCTTTAATTTTTGGAGTTAACACATAGGCATTATTAAACATTCGCAAAGTAAACTTGTCTCCTTCACTCATATGGGCCTTTTTAGGAAAAATTATTCCGACAGAATTACCAATTTTTTTTACTTCGACATCCATACTAATCGCCTCCCGTTAGAACAAGTATAACTTTTTAATTAGGGCAGAGCAATAGGTTGGAAATGATCCTTAAGAACCTCTAAAAATCTTGATCTATCAAGCTTCTTCTCCCACTAACACAAAAGTTTTCTTTTCTAACTTGATCATGAAATGGACGTTTAGAAGTGCTTTAAACTAAAATACGCAGAATGTTCAGCTTTTATTTTTATCTTATCTATATCACGAGCGTTGCCAAGCTTCTCGAACCTGCCTAATCCGTGATGTAGAGCAATTCAATTATAAAACTATTTTGGGATGTCTTATCCAATACCAATAAAAGGAAGCTAAGTAGAAACGCCTTTGCTTTCGGTGTAAAGATCGCATGGTTACGGGCCTTTGAGCGAGATGTTGAGGATTTGCCGGATAAGGACGATTAGGAGCACAATGTACAATAAATAAAAAAATGTCCATACTGCAAGCGCCGAAGCGACTTTGCAGCATGGACTGACTTTGTGTGGGAAAATACTGAACTTTCATTAATATATTGTGCATCACTTTTAGTATTCGAATTACCTTTTACTTCTCACCGTTTTAACCAAATAATTAGCAGCGGTATCAAACCACTCCACCAATTCGACCTATTTATAAATATGACTGAAGCATTGGGATTTTGACAACTTATACCGACTTTTTGCTAGTTCAGGGTATTATGTGTAAAACTAGAAATTTTTTAGATAGACCTACTATTCTATCCTGCAACAATCTAATCACTTAACAGTTAATTCGGTTGTTATTCATTATTCCCTTCAATCTTTACTGAGGTCCCTTAATAAAAGTCCACATCAATGCACCTTTATAAGAACCAATTTTGTCTGCAGGATGCAAGGCTAGTCGCATACAGTCTGCAAGTTTCACCGAAAATTGTCCCTTTCCTTCGAAAAGCGGCTGATTTTCATCGGTGATTTGAAAAAGCTTTCCTTGGTTATAGATCTCCAATCGATTAACTAGCAGTTCTCCAGATTCGCTCTTCAATGGCTGATCTTCTCGAACTGAAAGTGTCCATGTTGTTGATTTCTTCTTACTATCATCGAAAACGTTAATCTCCTGATCACCAACAAACTTGATCAGCGTATCTTGAGGAGGTATTTCTTGAGACTTAAAATTAATCACATCAGGTAGTTCAATACGTGGTCCAACAGCTTGGACGATTGTGCTGGCTTCAGCACTTAAGCCTCCCGACCTTGCTACTACAACGACTTTTGTTCCTTCTTTTTGATTGGGAATCGCAAGCTTGTATTCACCATTTTTATTGACAGTCCCACTAGCTATAACTTTGCCATCCGCTTTAATCTCAAGTATCGCTTCCGGTTCAGCAGTTCCGCTTACTTGTGTGCTCTCCGTGGTTAACTTATCAATAGTTGTTGGTGCAATTTCGGTTTTCTTTGAATAGATTCCACCTGCTATTTTTGCAACTTTCCCTGAATCAAAATCTGCTTTAAATGTTGAATTATTCGATGCCAAATCCAGAGTATGCTGCCCAGTCGTATAAGTATCTAAGGTAAAACTGGCTGACAATGGTCCCTGATATATCGCATCTGGCATCTCTGTTCCTATATTACCAATTTTCCAGGTACTTACCCCTTGAGAAGAAGAAAGTGATACCTTTGTCTTAAGCTCCCAAGCCCCCAAGGCGTTTCCTTTACTGTTGGCTATCATAAAGTTCGATCCTTCCTGCAACTCTAATTTGTTACCGGTTTGGAGAGTAGATTGCAGGCCTTCTGACGTTGCCACCAAGGTCCCATTACTTTTTACAATGACAGACCCGTTATACAGCAAAATTGCTTCTTCATCCGTTACTTTGGAGGTAGCCTTCAATTTAGCGTCGTTATAAATAATCAATGAACCGCTGTTTGCTCCGCTTCGAATAGCTGATTCTGTCGCAGAATTAATCTCAACATTCCCGTGTAAATCAATTTTGCCATTTACATTGTACATAAACATTCCTAGTCCTTGAGCATCAACGGTAAAATTTGCTCCATCTCCTACAGTCAAGCCGTCACCAGAGTAGATGGCAATTGCATTCGCTGTGTCTTTAAATGTCACATTCGAATGGTCTCCAACATTTAGTTTTTTCCCTTGAAAAATTTCCTGCAAATTGGCGCTTGCTTCAATATTGCCTTCAAGATTGGCAGTCCCAGCGGCTAAATAAATAAACTGATAACCGGAGGAAGTCACATTCTTATAATTGACCGTTACACCCGGATATTCCGACCATAAAAAAGAATAAATAGGCTGATTGATCAAATGAATCTCTTCAATGGCACACACTGCATTACTCAACGCTACACCTACACTTTGATAATTCACATCGAGTGTATGTCCATTACCAGAAATTTTTTTATTACCGATAAAATTGAAAGAATCTAGTATTTTGATGTCGTTTTCTAAAGAGATTGTCTGGACGTTCGAATCAAGTAAAGCTGCCTTAAACTCTTCATATGTGTCTACGTTCACAGTTGCTTGATCTGCAGCTTTTTTATCCGCTTGTTGTTCTACTAGTCCTGAACTTTCTTTCGTTTGATTGGACTCTACAGAAGCGTTTGTTTCAGAACTACTAGCTGTATTTTGTCCTTTTCCAGGTACAGAAATATCAGAATTCTTCGTTGAACTTTGTACATTCTTAGGTTCTAATGATCCATCATTCGTGATTCCACTCATTTTTGTGTCTTCTGGCCGATTAGAAAGTATTGCATTCTCAGCAGAATCATTGGTGTTTTCTTCAACGATAGTCGCTCCAACAGTCCTTCCGCAACCGATTGAAATTCCGAACAGTAAAACGATTGGTAAAAGATACCTTACTTCTGAAATTTTTCTCATTCTAATACTCCTTTATTTCTACTAGTTTGATAGGAGGGACGACTAATAAAAAATATTTTCTGCCAAATTAACGTTCACATTACCTTTCCCTCGCCAGAGTAATTGATTTTCGGCATTCATTTGGACGTGTTGTCTCTTTTACTTATCGCTCGATGTTTGAGCTTTTCTATTTATTAATAGCTGCTTTTCGGCTTCCTGATTTTTACTACGTGTTTTCCTGTGAACTCTCATTCAGTTTATTTTTCAAAAAATATACAAAGAAAAATAAACATAAAATCAATACGCCGATACTTCCGAGTAATAAGGATTTTTCTTCATTTGTTTTTGGGTACATTTTAGAACCTGACTCTGGTGCGATTGCTCTTTCCTGAGGTGCAGTATTTTTAGAATCATTCATCGTTACCTTTTCCATTGGTATCGTTTGATTTTTATTACTAGGCTGATAAAATGATATACCTGCTTCACTTTTGACTTGTTCAGCCTCCGCTATTGGCGTGGAGATACAGATTACTAACACAAATAAAAATAGGCGAATAACTTTTTTCATTTTCTTCCCTCACTCTAACTTTTTTTCAATTTACAAATATCAGCGATTACACCAAGAATAATCCTTAGTTTCTTTTATTCCATTGAATTCTTCTGCAGAAATCTTTAATTGAAAGTGCCGCTCTGATTCTTCTTTCAGCTGCCGCACAACTATTTGTGACTCAGAAGCCTGATTCTTAAAGGATGAACCGCCAATCCATTCAACACCATTCGACCGCAGCGAAATCTTTACAAGAAAAAATAAGTAACCCCATACGACTTGCATAAATAAAAAAGTGGGAAAATTTCTTCCCCCACCCTCCGAACTTCTTACGCTGGCGCATCAGTCAATACCCACGTTAAATCTGCTGTATAGTTTTGTGCTTCCAGACCTGCCCGCGGAACATGAAGCTTGACGTTTTCGTTTTGACCATCTTTCCCTTCAAAAACTACCGCGAAGGCCCCCGCACCTTGTCCTTCTTTAGCACTCATAACCTCTTGGTAGTCTTCACTTAACTCAAAGGTGGTTCCCGCTAGTTCTGGAGCTGTTGAGCGATTGTTTTTTGTAACTATCTTCCCATTAGAAAGCGACATTTTCGCACCAGTCAGTTCTTTGCCATTTTCACCCATAAATGGTGAAAGTGTTACCCCAAGTGCCCATCCCTTTGCTCCGCCGCGAGTATCATTCACTTGTACATGGGGTTTTTTGTTTAATGCAAAGTAATCTGTGTCTCCTTGCTTAATTTCTTGTTGACCAAATGTGATATTCGACGCGTACGGAATTGAAAGCGCGCCGGTATCACCAGTGCTTGGATCATCGTCATGAGTGTCGTCTGGAACGATTGGGTCCACATCTTCTCCAGATCCCGCTGTCAACGTAACGTCTGTTTTACTTCCGACACTCGTAGATTCATTAGCAAGAGCAGTTACACTTGACCCACTCACTGCCAACAAACCAAGTGCAGCCGTTGTAATCAAAGTCTTTTTCATTTTACAATTCCTCCTAAATAACAATTAATCTAATATGACTTAGTTTAAGTTTCACATGGGTAATCAGCTTTTTCTAGTTCGAAATTTTGCCTGATTTCGGAAATAATATTAAGGTTGCTTGGACTTCGTTATAAAATTACGTCTTTTATCGTTATTTTTTTATTCATTTAAAAGAAATGAGGTTCCATAATATTAGACGTGATTGCTTGTTCTGAGTGAGAATATAGACTATTTTTTACACAAAAAAACATTTGGTTGTCCTGTGATTAAATCGCCAAACCCAATCATAGGAGGATAACCAATGTACAAAAATAAGAATGTCGATGTAAAGATGATTACCTAGACAAAACTGTCAAACTAATTTTAAAATTGACTCAAGTCCAATACCAAAAGGAGTTGATGAAATGAACATTAGCTTTGATAAAAAGAACCGTTATCTTGCACTAAGCTTGCTTTTAATTCTAATTGGAATTAAGACAAACCCTGTTATCTTATTGTTAGGTATCTTTGCAGGGATCAAAGGTTTTCTAGAATTGAAAAACAATCAATGAATTTTTTTACTACAGCCTCTTGATTTTCTTTTCTTAGTAATCCCATTCTGGTGAAGCTATTCTGATTTGTTTCTTTCGATTTTGGATGTTCTAAAATGGTATTCACAAAATCAACCCTATTAAACCTTATTATCTGAATAATCTAAATATGCTAAACTATACATTGATTTAGCAATATATTTAAGGAGTGATTTTGTGATTTTCAATTTTAGATCACCGTTTTTGAAAGATCTCGAGCGAATCATGGACATTGAAAAATCAGGTTTCTCTTCCGAAGAAGCTGCTTCCTCAGAGTCAATGAAAGAACGGATTGAAGTTATTAATGACAGCTTTATATTGGCTGTAACTGAATCTGATAATCCTGTAGGCTATGTCGTTGGACCAGTTATCCCAGAAAGATACTTGTATGATGATCTATTTGAAAAAACCGTTGAAAATCCAGCCGTTGGCGGCTATCAAACTATTCTAAGTTTAGTGGTTGATCCTCAATTCCAAAAATTCGGCATTGCTACTAATCTACTTACTGAATTGGAGGATATTTCGAGAAATAAGAAAAGAGATGGGATCACACTAACTTGTTTAAAATCACTTATTCCCTTTTACGAAAACAATGGTTACAAACTAGAGGGCGTTTCTGATTCACAACATGCTGGAGAAACGTGGTACAACATGGTTCTAGATTTAAAAAAAGACAATTGCTCTAGTTAGCGATAGTCATGAAACTCCCAAAAATAAATCAATTGTAAATCTTATTTTTTATTTTTTCGATTTTTCTAATAAGTAAATTAGATTTAATTTATTTTCAACAAAAAAATAATTATATTCCTGCCCTGTTATTCTATAATGATCTTCAACAATAGGAGGCGGGAATATGTTTTATAAAAGAAAATTTTATTCGTTTATTGTAGTTGTTCTAGTAGTTGCTTATGGCTTTTTTTTAAATCAAGAAGCCCTAGCAATTACCGACGTTAATACGAATATCATCGAACATTGGGATGATCCTGAGGTTCAAGATGCCTATTACAACTGGGATAAATACGTACAAATAAATACAAATTCTAAGAGCGATAATTATCCAGGTGACCAATATAACGCTCAAGGTGAAGTCAAAAACGATTGGCTGACGATTGGTCCTATAACTGAGAATACCAATCTTTATGTTTTATATGCTGCAATTATTGGCGCGTCTAATCCTAATGCAACTGGTAAGGGAGACGATTGGGAAACTATTCTGCAATCTCCAAATTGGGAAATAGACCTTGCCCCAGATCGAATTGCAGAAGGTGGAGCTACTGTTACTTTTTATATTATAAATAGTAATGGTCAAGGTGAAAAAGGAATGCCTGTAGAAATTACCGTAGACGAAGCTCTTCCTACACCTCCTATAAATCCTGATGATTCAAGTACCGAATCTAGTACGTCGTCTACATCTAGTGCGTCGTCTACATCTAGTGCGTCGTCTTCGTCTAGTTCGTCGTCTTCGT
>CWHE01000129.1_pt1 | contig 6950 bp, 7 predicted proteins | sample 685091 | NCBI WGS metagenome assembly CWHE01 (sample SAMEA3735855, study PRJEB9488) | human gut metagenome | biome: ENVO:mammalia-associated habitat; material: ENVO:feces | place: Malawi | collected 2009-02-27
CAGTACCTACCTGGTGCTCAAAAGCTGAGCAAGTTCGCGAAGCCTTTCTTGTGAGTTGTCGATTAAACCAACTTTTAAGTGAAAAATCAGGGATTTGATTCCAATAGTTCCAATTTGAAAAACAACTGGCTAGAATTCTCAGGTATACTAGAGGAAACGCTATCAAAAAGGAGATGGATATGAATATTGCAATCTGTGATGATGATCGCTTGATGAGCGGTCAAATTGAAAAATTAGTCGAAAAAGTCTTCCATGGCGAAACCAGTAAATACAACACGGAAGTCTTTTTTTCTGGGGATCGTTTGTTGGATTTTTTGGCGCAGTCTCCTAATTATTTCATTCTTCTTAAACATCCGACCAGAAATGAGAACGATTCTCTTTTGGAAGTATTGCGGGAGAAAATTCCCTTCGTTATACTAAGGAGGTAATTGTAAATGCTTACACAAACTTTTGGGATGTTGCTAGAAAGACATCTATCAAAAATTTAAAGGTACATAGTTGGAGGTGGGAAAAATGGTTAGGCGATGACTTTGAGTAACACAAAACTTAGAGGTTCTAAGCGCGTTAACTGAATATTTTTCCTCCTCGGATCAAGTGAAGTAAAAAACTATCCAGGAGCAGGCCTTTTTTTGGTGTGCTCTTTTCTTTCGGGGGAAAATGGCGAGTACAACTGCGTACTTTACTGTGTTTGTGATATCGAACATAGGCAAAAACTAAAAATGAGAAGGATGCCCATCCTACTTCGCGTGTTTAACGCGACTAGCGGAAGGGTGTACGTCTCGAGAATCAAAAGAATGACCTCCAAATAAGAAAGGAACGGATAAAATGGAATTAAAAACAAGTTTACCAGAGATTTTTGATGATTTTGGCGAAGCGAGAAGACAGGGCTTTTTAGCGGTTAAGGATATCAAAGAACAGGGAAAACCCGTTGTAGGTGTGTATTGTACCTTTATGCCAGAGGAATTAGTCTTAGCCGGTGGGGCGATTCAGATTAGTTTGTGTTCAACGTCAGATGAAACGATTCCCGATGCAGAAGAAGACTTGCCACGAAATCTTTGCCCGCTAATTAAATCGAGTTATGGCTTTGGTAAAACAGATAAATGTCCCTATTTCTATTTTTCTGATTTAGTGGTTGGCGAGACTACTTGTGATGGCAAGAAGAAAATGTATGAATATATGGAAGAATTCAAGGATACCTATTTGATGCAATTGCCGCATATGCGCGATACTGAAGAGAGCAAAAAATTATGGTACAGCGAACTCGTGCGTTTCAAGGAGAAGCTAGAGGATTTCTTAGGCGTTGAGATCACTGATGAAAAAATTCGTGAGGCGATTGTGCTGAAGAACCGCGAACGTCAGGCAAAACAAAACTTCTATCGTTTAGGTCAACTGAATCCGCCAGCAATCACAGGTCAAGAGATTTTCAAAGTGATGTATGGTTCACAATATAAATTTGACAAAGAAGAAGTTATTCAAATGCTGGAGGAAACGACAGTAAAAGTCAAAGAAGAATATGAAGCGGGCAAACGTTTAGATGCGAAGCCAAGAATTTTGGTAACAGGGTCTCCGATGGGCGGAGTGACAGAAAAGGTGATTCGCGCAATCGAAGAAAATGGCGGTTTGGTTGTTGCTTATGAAAATTGTACTGTGGCAAAAGCCGTAGAACGTTTAGTTGATGAGAATGAATCCGATGTGTACCAGGCTTTAACGGATAAATACATCAATATCGGCTGTGCCTGCATGTCTAATAACCAGCCGCGTAAAGAATTATTGAGCCAAATGATTGACGATTATCAAGTAGATGGCGTAATCGACATGGTTCTGCAAAATTGTATTCCGTTTTCAGTGGAATCATTAAAAATCAAACGCTTCCTAAATGAAGAAAAGAATATTCCTTATATGTATTTAGAGACGGATTATTCGACTTCAGATATCGAACAGATCAACACTCGCGTCACCGCGTTTATCGAAATGTTAGAGGAAGAGGCTGTATGTACACAATAGGATTAGATTCAGGATCCACCACAACAAAAGGTGTGCTTTTTTCCAACGAGGAATTAATCGATAAGTATTTGATTCCCACCGCTGGAAATCCTAAAGGTGCGATGTCGAACGTTGTTGATTATTTCAAACGTAGTCATGTTTTAAATGATCTGAAACTTGTGACGACTGGCTATGGTCGTAAGCTGCTGCCTGCGGATCTAGTAGTTACGGAAATTACTTGCCACGGAAAAGGAGCAGACTATTTGTCTCCAGGAGTTAAGCAAGTTATTGATATTGGCGGACAGGACTGCAAGACCATTCAGCTAAACGGTAAAGGCAATGTCGTCGAGTTCAGTATGAACGATCGTTGTGCTGCAGGAACAGGACGCTTTGTTGAAGTCATGATGCGAACCTTAGGTGAAGATATTTCTGATTTGGACCAGTTTGTTCAAGATGCAAAGCCAGTTACTATCAACAGTATGTGTACGGTTTTTGCAGAGTCAGAAGTTATTAGTCTGATTTCCAAAGGTGAGGCACGTGAAGATATTGCACTAGGTGTTTTGCATTCTATTGCTCAACGAATCAGCAGTCAATATTCAAAATTAAGACCTGTACGAGGCGAAGAGGTCCTTTTCACAGGCGGCTTATCCAAAAGCGTGATCTTTGGAAAAGTCTTGGAACAATACGTATCAGCGCCAGTCAAACGAGACAATCTGTCGCAATATGCTGGAGCTATTGGGGCAGCACAGATTGGACTAAAGAAATTAAGATAAGCAAACAAGCAAAAAGGATACGGCTGAGGTGGTGTCCTTTTTGCTTGTTGTCTTATACGTCAACGAAACGTAGCTAATTCTTTTTTGCAAGTTGTCTAAATGCAATACTGAGTGCTGGCAGATAGAGAAAGAACAGGGATAATCGTTGCCAAAATCCGCGAGTAGAAGAAAGCCATCGTCCAATCACTGGCAGATAATAAGCAGCGAACAATAGTAAGGCTAAGATCGAACCGATTAGACAAACAGAATAAAAAAGCGAAAGAACTTTTTGCTGTTTCAGAGCTGCCTGACAAGCTAATAATAGCGGAACAAACATCATCGCTACCATCGAGATCCCGGAAAATGCCGCATGCAGAAAATAAGCAGGACTAAAGAAACTTGCGGATTCGCTGATATGAACCAAACCAGTTAGTATACAATCGCCAAAGCCATAGAGAGCAATCGCTCCGGCTATAATTTGTGCGAACCGTTTTGATTCTGACTGAAAGAAATTATAAATACCGAAACTTGCTAAGACAAACAAGGTACCTGTAACAACTGAACCATTATTAAAATAGTTTTGTACAGGACTAGTCGGTTCGCCTAGTTGACTAATGATCATCGTCATTTGATTAAAATCAGAATAAAAGCGTCCCAAGTAGTAAGGTAATGAAAAGTCACCAATAACTGCACAAATCAGAAATAGTGGTGAAAGTTTTTTCAAAATAGTCATCGGCTGCTCCTACGAAAAGTTTTCTATATAATACTGTACTTTTGTCAAAAGTTCGAGAAATAAGAAAAATACAGACTTTTTTCACTTTCTTTTCGTAACTAAAAAAATAATTTAGAATTGACTAGCCAGTCATTGACTCTATAGTCAAAAAAGAGTATTCTCTCGATATAGAGCTACAGTAAGAAGAAATCAATTTGAGTATAGGTAACGAGCCAGCAAATTTTTTTAAACTAAAAAATGAATAGATAAAAACAGGAGTGAGAACGATGGAAAACCAGATCGTGTCGTTGAATAAGGTAGAAAAAAGATTTGGAAAGTTTCAGGCATTAAAGGATGTCACCTTCGATGTGAACAAAGGGGAAGTATTAGGCTTTATCGGTCCTAACGGGTCAGGCAAATCTACTACGATCCGGATTTTGTTAGGTATGCTGAAAAAGTCTGGCGGCGAAGCAACGATTTTTGGTAAAGACGTGTGGAAAGAAGACACAGCAATTCATAAGAACATTTCCTATGTCCCTGGGGATGTCTTTCTTTGGCCTAATTTGACGGGCGGGGAAATCATCGACTTACTGCTAAGATTAAATGATCAAAAACGTACCCAGAGAACAGAAGAACTGATTAAAAAATTTCAATTAGACCCCAAGAAAAAAGCGCGAACCTATTCAAAAGGCAATCGCCAAAAGATAGCATTAGTTGCAGCTTTATCTCAAGAAGCGGAGCTGTACATTTTTGATGAGCCGACTTCTGGACTGGACCCGCTGAATGAGAAATCCTTCCAAGAAGAAGTGTTGAAATTAAAAGAAGCAGGTAAGAGCATTTTGTTGTCTAGCCATATATTGTCAGAGGTTGAAAAGATGTGTGATCGGATTGCGATTATTCGTGAAGGCGAGATAATCGAGACGGGCGACTTGAATTCCATGCGGCATTTAACACGATTGGAGATTGCAGTAGAAACGAAAGAGCCTCTTGATGGTATTGAACAATTAGCTGGTGTGCATACGGCGCATTTTTCAGGCGATGCGCACAGGAAAGCTGTTCTTTCAGTCGATCGTGATCAAATGACACAAATTATGATTTTTTTAGCAGAAAAACAAATTATCAATTTAACATCTACGCCGCCAACTTTAGAAGATCTATTCATGCGTTATTATGAAAAACAAGGGGCTGATTCTCATGAATAGTGGAGCAAAAACAGGTTATTTGTTAAAGGCAAATTTGAAGCAAAACCGTATCAAACATCTTATCTGGATCGTGATCTTGGTAGGACTATTTGCTTCAGCTTCAACGAAGTTCAATGTATTATTTGGAACGCAAAAAGATATTGATGCGATTGTTGAAACGTTGAAGACCCCAGCTATGGTTTCGCTGTTTGGTGAATTTTCTGCTATTGAGCCGTATACGACAGCGAATGTTTTTGCTTCTGAAATGCTGGTTTTTATGGGAATGTTTATGGTCTTTATGAATATTTCGTTGGCAATCTCAAATACACGGGCGGAGGAAGATTCAGGACTGTTGGAAATGGTTCGCTCGCGGACAGTCGGGCGTTTGGCACCAACTTATGCGACAGTTATTGAGATACTTTTGATCAATGGGTTGATGGGGATTTTATACGTCGCTAGTTTGATTGCTGCTGATCTTAATGGGGCAACGCTGCAAGGAGATCTATTGATGGGCGTTAGTATTGCCAGTATTGGAATCATGTTCGGTTTTATCAGTCTGCTGCTGGCTCAGCTAGCGAATAATTCTCGTAGCGCGAACTTTATGAGCTATGGGTTGTATGGATTCTTCTATATCATCCGAATGATGACCGATGTGACAAATCCTAATTGGACTTGGATATCTCCTGTTGGATGGATTCAAAAAACGGCAATCTACACTTATAATAATTGGCTTCCGGTCATAATGACTTTAGGGCTAGGTCTGATTTGTTTAGCGATTGCTGTAAAGATCGCTAAGACAAGGGATATTGGCAGCGGTGTTTTAGCCGCTCGTGATGGAAAAGGAAAAGCAGGTAGGTTGTTATCTTCACCGTTGGGATTAGTTTTAACGATTGAACGAAATAGCATCATTGGGTGGATATTTGGCGGTGCTGTACTAGGAGCGGCTTATGGTTCGATCTTCAGTACGATTGGCGATATTATCGGCAGTAATCCAACCTATCGCAAAATTCTTGGTGTAACGCAAATTCATGCAGCGAATCGAGAATTGATCTTGAATTTTTTGAACATGTTAGGCTTGTTTTTTGTAGCGATCGCTGCGATTAGCGGAATTCTGATTATTTTTCGATTGAAATCAGATGACAAAAAGGGCTATCTGGAAATCCTTCACTCAAAAAGTATTTCTAAGACACGCCTAGCCTTCAGCTATTTCAGTGTTGGGACAATCGTGAGTGTTGTGGTGTTTACAGCAACTTTAGCTGGCGCCTTCTTTACTGGCAATAGCACACTGGATGACCCGATTGCAATCAACTATTTTTGGGAGACGCTGCTGGGCTTCTTACCGGCAACTTTATTCTTTGTTGGTATTGGAACATTCTTATCTGGCGCGTTACCTAAATTAACGATTGTTCTGTGGATTTATTTAGCTGCCAGTGTATTAGTCAAAATGTTTGGTCCGTTGTTGAATTTATCGGATGATGTGGCAAATATTTCGCCTTTAGGTTGGGTGGGAAAAGTACCGACCGAGAATGTTCATACGACTGTGGCAATTGTCTTAGTTGTAGTTTTTCTTATTTTGACGATTGTTGGACTAATAGGCTACAATAAGCGGGATTTGGAGTGATTGAATGAAGGAAGTAGTGAAAGATCCGCAAAAGGAACAACGCATTTTAACAACGAGCGCCAGTTTGTTTGGTCAGCATGGCTATCGTGAGACAAAGACTGATCAGATTGCGGAAGAAGCTGGGGTTTCAAAAGGCTTGCTATTTCATTATTATGGAAATAAGGGGGGATTATATCAGGCAACATATACTTATGCTTCAGATTTTTTCTATCAGCGAATCGATTATTCGGTTTGGACGAATGCCTCTGATCTGTTAGAGATGGTCGTTGAAGCTACGAAATATAAAATCGAGTTGCAGTTGAAATATCCGCGTGAGTTTGCATTTTTGATGAAATCTTATACTGAAATGCAGACGTTGCCAGAACCTCTACGAAAAGAAATGGTACAGCGCCTAAATCAGGATTTTAGCCGCAGTATGAATTTAACAGACGAAGTGATTGGCAAACTTCCCTTGCGAAAAGAGGTTCGAGAAAAGGACGTGATCGAGACGATCTATGCCATTTTAAATAGTGAGACGTCTAAGATTCAGCAGGAATTGGCACAACATCCGGAATGGAAAACAATCGAGGATCTGATGCCGGTGATTGATCGGTTGAAACGCAAGCTGAAAATACTCGAATACGGTTTTGTTGAACGCTAAAAAACTCTGTCGCCTTATTGAGGTGACAGAGTTTTAGTTGTGCGCCCTGCATGAGTGAAAA
>CWHE01000098.1_pt1 | contig 6250 bp, 9 predicted proteins | sample 685091 | NCBI WGS metagenome assembly CWHE01 (sample SAMEA3735855, study PRJEB9488) | human gut metagenome | biome: ENVO:mammalia-associated habitat; material: ENVO:feces | place: Malawi | collected 2009-02-27
GGATAAAGCTAGTAACGCCAAATCTCTTGGCGTGGTAGGGATTTTCACTTGTTGCTTGATCTGATCTTCCATTTGATTGAAACGTTCGATATAAGCAACTGCGAATTGTGTTCCTTTTGCTCCAGTCATTCGAGTGCTGTACAACTCGCATCCTTTTTTCGAACAATCGAAGCAAGGTCTTTCCTCCCCTTTTGCATCTTTGTATGTTGACTCAATGAAATAATTAACCAGCGCAATTTTGCTCTCGTCGATTTGTTTGATAATATTTCTGATATCTCTTAAAACCACTTTATGTTCGCGGTCTACCATTCTTGCTATTTCTAATGTATTAATTGTTTGTGGTAATTGATTCATGCTGTTGCCTCCTCTACCTAAATTTATTCTTATCTTTCCAATCCAAAAATTGATCAAACAGATTAATGTTTATCAACACAATTTTGTAAGTCGGTGATCTATACCCACTTTTGAAATCTGGATGTACTTTGAATTCTGCTAACAGTCTTTGGAATGTAGATTCATGTCCTTCAAATCCAAAATACTTAATCGCTTCATCCTTTGGCATTGATAATTGAGGCAATTTGATGGTTTCTGCCAAGGCGATTTTTTCAGTCATTATTTATCCTCCTTTGCGTTATTTAATTAACTAAATTAGTTTTCTGCCAAATCAACATTATTTAAGCTTTTATTTATCCACAAAGTGAATCCGTTATTTTATTTTTTCTCATCAATTTCTTATTTTTCTATTGCAGCCTGTGGATAAGTTTCTTTAACGCACGTTTTTGCTTATCAAATGTTTCTTTTATGCACGTTTTGAGGTAAAAAAAATTCTCCTCTTCTAGATTTCGGGATATTTAAGAAATCCATTACCTTAGCCAATTCTCGTACGTCAAAAGTAATTAGTCCATCTTCTTTTCTAGAATATGAGCTTCTACCAATGTTTAAATATGCAGCAACATCAGCTTTTGTCTTTCCTTCATTCTTTCGAGCTTCTTTTAACAAATTATAGTCAAATAACAATTATATTCACCTTCCTCTCTGTTACATAATGAATCATAACAAGATTCGTGCGCATACGCAACATAAAATAATAAATAATTTTGCTTGTTGCGTTGTGCGCACGTTTGTTATACTAGGATCGTTGATACGAACATGTTTTCGAGAGGTGATAAAAATTGAGAAAAAACAGTGAAATAGCTGACTTAATCGAGAAATACAGAAAAACGAGAAAAATATCTCAAGAAGAACTTGGAAAAAAATTAGGTGTTAATCGCTCTACTATATCCAGATATGCCTCGCACGAGATTCCTTTCCCAGAAAACAAGATTTTAACAGCCGCTAAAGCATTAGACCTTGATTACTCTTTTTTAATAGGAGAAGAGCTCATGTCGATGACTGGTAAAACAATGGTTCGTCCTCTTGTTGGAAAAATAGTAGCAGGACGTCCTCTTGAAAGCTACGAGATACCAGAGAATGTAGAAATCCCGTTGAATATAGGTTTGAAACATCCAAATTCGAAATTATTAGAAATTACAGGCAATTCTATGAACAAACTATTCCCAGACGGACAATATATTCTCATAGACCCTGATGAGCAGGTTTGTAATGGTGATGTAGCAGCTGTTAGGCTCAACGGAACAGAATATACTGTTAAGCGCTTCTACAGACTTAAGACGGGAGTTGTTTTAGAACCCGATTCATATGATGAAAAAGAGCATTCAATTATGATTACCAATCCTTATGAGCTTGAAGAGGTGTATATAGAAGGAAAAGTTGTATGGGATATGGCTAATCCCAGTAAAAGAAAATATTAATCGGAGGGAATAAAATGAATAAAAGTGAATTTAAAAATCCAATTATTTGGGTAATATTAGGATTGTTTATTGTTGCTTCAATATTCATTGTTAGCGGAATAGTGAATAGCAATTCTAGCGAAACTGAATCTTCAATTTCTGGAACAAGCAGTTACGATTTAGACTCGGAATTTAAGAAGGCAAAGCAGCAAGTTTCAGACGAAAACGCTCCCAAGCCAGATTCTGAATACGTCGGTGGTGACAGTTCTAGTCCGAATACTGCCACCTCTGCCTCTATTGGTCAAAGCCAGCCTTTAAAAAGCGAATCCGGAGATATGATGGATGTAAAGATTGATTCGGTGGAAAAAGATATGGGTGACGGGGACTATTATATTCCTCAAAATGGATACTTCGCTAAAGTTACTTTTACAGTGACGAATTTAGGGGATAAGCCTTTTGAAGTTACGTCGCATCAATTAGATTTCTACGATGGTAATAATATGAAAGCTGAACTAAATTCAAGAGATTTTTATTCTGAAACAATCCAACCAGGAAAATCTGCTACAGGTATCGCTTATTTCGATATAATGAACGATACAACTGATTATGAAGTTTATTTTGCAAATGCTTCATGGGTTGGTTCGTACTAAAGCTGCCCCACTTTAGGGGCTTCTTTAATAACGCCAAAAAAGAACATACGTTCCATTTAAGGAGTTGAATTTACATGTGGATTGAAGAATTACCGAACGGGAAATACAAATATTCTGAACGATACATTGACCCATACACAGAAAAAAGCAGAAAAGTTTCCATCACACTTAACAGCAAATCTAATCAAGCTAAGAAGCAAGCAAACATAGAACTTCAAGAAAAAATTGATAAGAAGATCGAAGAAAAGAATCAAATCAAGATTACACTTGGCGAGCTATTAGATGCGTGGTGGAATCAGCATAAGGTTTCTATTCGCCAATCATCACAAGTTAATTATGAGAAACTTTTGAAATACATACGAAAGAACATTAACACTGAAGCAGTGGTACGTAATACAGATACAAAGTTTTATCAAGATTTCCTAAACGGGTTAACTCAATCTTATGAATACAAAAAAAAGTTTAGAAGTGTGCTAAAAATGGCGCTTGATTATGCAGTCGATATGGAAATGATCAAAATTAATCCTATTAGTAGGACGAAAGTTCCAAAGCCAGCTTTAACAAAAGAAACTTATGAAAGAGTGGAAGATAAGTATTTAGAAGAAGAAGAAATCAACAAGCTATTGAACGTCTATTACAGCACGTTTCAGAGCGTCCATCACGGAAGGTTAGCTGAGTTCATGTATTTAACTGGACTGCGTGCAGGCGAAGCTATAAGCCTCACAATCGATGATTACGATCCGAATAGCAAAACTATAAAAGTGATTGGTACTCTAGATTATTCGGACGGCTACAAGAATGCAAAAAAAGAGATGCCAAAAACATTAGCATCATATCGTGAAATTGATCTATCAAATCGAGCAATAGAAATAATTGACGAATTGATTTTAGAGAACAAGTTAAAATTCAAAGGAAAGACTTCTTATCTCTTTGTTGGCAAGACTGGCAAACCAATTCAAATCAATGCGTTCAACAATTCGCTAAAAGCTATGAATGACAAACTTGGTAAAGATGCTATCAAAAAGAAAATGTCTAGTCATATTTTTAGACACTCTCACATCTCCCTACTTGCTGAATTAAACATACCAGTAAAAGCAATCATGGAACGCGTAGGTCATGCAGACATGGAGACAACAATGAAAATCTACACTCATGTAACCAAGAAAACAAAAGCTAGTATTGTTGAAAAGCTCAATGCTAAAGGCAAATGAGTTTTGCCCCTTTTCTGCCCCTTTTGGTTTTTGACAAATAAAAAAGCAAGCTCTCAGGCTTGCTGTTACGCGGTTTATATCAGACACATGCCGGATCCTACTTAGTGCTGCTTCCTTCCAGACCTGACACAATTCACAGGCCCGGCATTGTCCTGCCTTTCGGCAAAAAATAGTATAACAAACTCTACTCGTTTTGGCTAGTCTTTTTTTTCCGTGCTCGAATGGCGCGGAAAAAATTGGTCAATAACGTTCCACATTCCGCCTCCAAAATACCGCCTTCGACATACGCGCGATGGTTGAAACGCTCATCTGTTAATAAATTCATCAACGTTCCCGCTGTACCACCCTTGGGATCATATGCTCCAAAATAAACTTCTTCCACCCGCGACAAAATCATCCCGCCGCTACACATTGGACAAGGCTCCAGCGTAACAAATAGCTGACACTCTTCCAATCGCCAGCTGCCCAAATGATGACAGGCCTCGCGAATAGCAAACATTTCCGCATGACTTGTCGCATCCTGACTGTGCTCTCGTAAATTATGGCCGCGACCAATAATTTCTCCTTTATGGACAACGATCGCACCAATCGGAACTTCTTCAATCTCTTCAGCCTTCCTGGCTTCCTTGATTGCTTCTTGCATAAAATATATTTTCTCTTCTTCCGTCAACTGACTTTCACGTTCCATTTCTTTCCTCACTTAACTTCTCTTGATTGCTGATCAACTTACTTTAGCATAAGTTTTTCAGCAAAAAAAGATGCGCCATCACTGGCACACCTTCTTACATTACTTTGTCTACTAAATCCATCAATCGGTCTTTCAAATCCTCGGTCGTATCTTTGATGGAATCACCATAGACCGATACGCGCTTTTTTCCGCTCTTGATCTTGTCTAAAATACTCATGATGTTATCTAAATCTTCATCTGAAAGTTTATCAACGATCGCTAGCAGTGTTTCACTGCCGTCAAACTTAGCATTCACAAAACGCTTCACTTTACAGCGATTCGAAACATGACGAGCCTTTTCAATTAGCTTCCCAGAAGCGACTACAGCAGTAGCAGTGCTAGCTGCGACAATGACGCCTACTCCGATTTTGACTTTGGTCGATCTTTTCATGGTATCAGCTCCTTTATTTCATGATACCACACTCTTAAAAATATCAGTAATAAGAACTACTTGTGATTGAAAGCGCACGCTTCATAGGCTTGAACACAAAAAAATAAAAACCGACAAGTCGTCGGTTCTTAATCGCGGCTCCGATTGCCAAAAAGCAATACCAGTCGTAATAATTGTAGAAATGTTGCTAATGCTGCTGCGACATAAGTCAGCGCAGCTGCCATTAAAACTTTTCGAGCGGCTGCCAGTTCATCTTCTGCCAGCATATTTCCTTCACGCAAAATACTCAATGCACGTCTTGATGCATCAAATTCGACGGGCAAGGTTACAAGCTGAAAAACTAGCGCTAATGAAAACGCCAAAATCCCGATATTAATCAATGTTTGGTTCCAGCTCATAATGACACCTAACATAATCAATGGAAAAGAAAGCGTCGAACCGATATTGGCTACAGGTACAATCGCTGCCCGTAATTTCAACGGAAAATAATTTTTGGCATCCTGCACGGCATGTCCGCACTCATGCGCCGCCACACCAATAGCGGCCACCGACGTCGATTGTGCCGTTGCTTCAGATAAGCTCAACAGTTTATTCCCGCTATTATAATTATCGGTCAGATTTCCGGCAATTTGCTGGACTCCGACATCTGTAATTCCTTGACTGCGCAAAATGTATTCAGCTGCTTGAGTCCCTGTAACACCCTTACTGCTGCGAAACTCATCGTATTTGCGGAACGTCGAATTGACATAAGCAGAAGCAAGTCCAGAGAATACCAGTCCGGCGATAACTAATAGAAACGTGGGATCTAGAAAATTATAAAATGTTCCATACCCATACATAAACATTCTCCTCTAATCAAAGATAATTGTGCTGTTTGAAATAAACAGTTTCCTAAGCTTAGTTTAGCATGAAAGCCATGAATTTTTTATGAAAACGGCTCTAAGAATCTCTCTAGCTTATAACTTCTTAACAAATTCAGACTTCAGCTTCATGGGGCCAAAGCCATCGACTTTACAATCAATGTTGTGATCGCCTTCAACTAAACGAATATTTTTAACCTTCGTTCCCTGTTTGATGGCCCCAGAAGCACCTTTGACTTTCAAATCCTTAATAACGGTCACACTGTCACCGTCTTGCAATGGATTGCCATTGCTATCTTTAACGACTAATCCCTCTTCCACATCTTCGCTTTCAGACCATTCGTGACCACATTCTGGGCAAACAAATAAGCCGCGATCTTCATAAGTGTACTCTGACTGACACATAGGACAATTTGGCATACTTTTCCTCCAATAAATTTATTTTCTCTAAACATTTAGTTTAGCGGAAAATCTGGAACTTGAAAAGTCTTTCCTAAAAAATCCACGTTATTAGAATGCATCAACCCAGAAAGCTCGCTGATTCGTAAACTTTCGCTACCAACAAACAGAGTAGCACCGCCAAAACAGCATGCTATTTCCTTTTGTTCCTTTTCCGGTTCT
>CWHE01000186.1_pt1 | contig 6071 bp, 7 predicted proteins | sample 685091 | NCBI WGS metagenome assembly CWHE01 (sample SAMEA3735855, study PRJEB9488) | human gut metagenome | biome: ENVO:mammalia-associated habitat; material: ENVO:feces | place: Malawi | collected 2009-02-27
TTTTCACCCATGCAGGGCGCACACCAAAAATGACGCTGCATAATTTGCAGCGCCATTTTTTATCCTTCAATTTCCGCCTTTTGTTTCTTTGTCAGCTTCTGATAAACCAGTTGATAAGAAACCTCGATCAATTGCTTGATGACATCATCGGTTAATTCTTCACTCGTCAATTTGATCGAATTCCAGTGATTCTTATTCGTGTAATACCCCGGAATCACTATACCAACATAAATTTCTCGCAGCTCTTCATTTTTTTCAGGTAGATTTTTCAGCGTTATGATGGCATCCTCACTTGCTTGGTTACTCATCATGCCAAACATCTTCCCCTGCAAATCAAAATAAAGTACTCCCCAATCTTCGCGAAAATAGACTTTCGCACCCTTTAACGTCTCACCGAACACTTTAAAGGTTTCAATCCGCTGCTGCAACACCTTATTCTCCATAGTTCCTCCTTGATTGTACGTTAGAATGATTCACTATCTTATTCATTCTTCTGATACATCTAGTATAGCGTTTTCAGATGTGCACTGCCTACAAAAGAAACCTTTTTTTACAAATCCTGTTTCTTAAATAACCAATAAGCCGCCAATAAACCCACGATACCTGTCAGAAAAATACTCCCCAATGTTAATAGATCATCTTTTAAAGTCAGTTCCATCAAGCTTTGAACAACCACCGCTGACCATGGAATGATTCGCGCAAATTTGAAGGGTATATTCAACGCAAACGTCTGGATTCCGGTAAAAACAAGCGCAACCATGATCGTTGGATAAAATAATTTCCGTTGCACAACGCTAATCGTTAATAAAGGGATAGCAGCAACAAATCCAAGCAAACAGTATTTTAGCAAGGTCGAAACCAGTATTTTTGTTCCAGTTAAACCAAAAGTATCCGGATAGATCAGCCAGCCGCCAATCGTATAAATGGTAACCACACCGATCAACGTCCCAAGATACCAGATAAACCAAATCACCAATTTTCCAAAAAGATATCGCCCTCTAGAGGTTGGTGCGGTCAATACATTGTTGATGGTTCGATCTTCATACTCGCGCTGCATCAAGAAGGTAATAATGAAGCCGCTCATAATGGATAAAACCATCCCTACAACTATATAGATACTAGGCAGCCACATTTGGTAACTTTCAGGTGGATTATCAACAATGACCAAATCCCTAAATACCATGAAGGCTGAGGTGAGTAATGTGAGCAGAGAACATACGGTAAAGATTCTGTTGCTCCTAAGCTTCAGCCATTCAGCAGAAATCACATTAAGCAATGCCAACACCTCCCGTAATCTCCCGGAAATGCTCTTCCAAATTTCCCGAACCGAAAAATAAACTTGAAACCTCAATTCCATTTTTCCCAAATAAGTGATTGATCTCTTGCGGCTCGTAAGTGAATTCGAAAATTTTGATCGTATTGTTTTCAGCGACCGAATAATTAGTTAGCTGCATTTCCTCTTCTAATAAACGAGTCGCTTGATGTACATCTGATACGGTAATATGGATGAAGCGTTGATTATGCTGCGCAATCTGGCTCATGTCACATTCTTCTAACAACGCACCATCATGTAAAATACCAATAATATCAGCGATTTGCTCAATCTCCGACAATTGATGGCTAGAGATTAAAATCGTTTTCCCGTGAACCTCCGCTAATTCTTTCAATAGTTTACGAATTTCAGCGATTCCGATCGGGTCCAAACCATTTGTTGGTTCATCCAAAATCAACAATTCCGGATCATTCATCAAGGCATTGGCGATCCCCAGACGCTGCTTCATACCTAATGAATAATTGGCAAAGCGTTTGTGACCTGCTCGAGATAAATCTACCAACTTCAGTGCCTTTTCTACACTGCTTTTTTGAATCTGACCTTTCAGCTTAGAAAAAACACTTAAATTTTCTGGACCTGATAAATAAGGGTAAAAACTTGGCGTTTCAATCATGTTTCCGATCCGTGAATACACTTCAGGATGCTTCTTTGGCGATTGGTTAAACAATCGGACCTCCCCAGAGCTTGCACTTGCTAAACCTAACAGTATTTTCATGATCGTCGTTTTCCCTGCACCATTCCGACCTAAAAGTCCATAGATTTTCCCTTTAGGAATTGACATCGATACATCTTTGACAACGATCTGATCGCTGTAGCGCTTCGACAGCGCGGCGGTCTTTACAATAAATTTTTCCATAGCGACCATCCTTTCTATACCTTTAGCTTAGCAGCGCTACCTTGTCCTAACCTTGCCGAATCCTTATTTTTCTCTGGTTTATTTAGGTAACGTCACGTAAAATTTTGTTCCCTCACCTAATTTACTGCAAACGTTGATTTCTCCATGATGCGCGGTAACTAATTCCTGGACGATCGCCAGACCCAAGCCATTGCCCTTCGAACCGCGCGCTTCATCGCCTTTATATAAACGGTCAAAAATCCTTGGTAAATGTTGTTCTGAGATTCCTCGTCCATTGTCGGAAATTTCCAGTCGTACTTGCTGATCCTGCTCAAATAATCTAATCGTCACTCTGTTTCCCCGACTGTGCTTCAAGCAATTTTCCAATAAATTATCAATGATTCGGCGAAATGCGGCTGCATCAATCGTACAACGAAGTTCCTTTTCAGGAATCTGGATGTCATAGCTAAACCGCATTTCCATTCGAGGAATCCACTCACTGACAATCTCTCTTAACAGCTCACTGATATCGGTTGCTTCAAAGTGATAATGCCGTTCACCAGATTCGAGCTTGACCCATTCAAAAAGTGTGTCGATATAGGTTTCTAATTCAAAAGCTTTCGCCTGAGCTGCCCGCAAATATTCCTGCTGCTCCGCTTCTGTAACCAAACCGTCAGTAATCGCCTCTAAATAACCAATCAATGAAGCCAATGGTGTTCGAACATCATGGGATAAGCTAGTGATCAGCTTGCGATATTCATTCTCCGAAACCCGTAAGCGGCTAAGCTGTTGTTTGATTTCTGAAACAATCTCATTTAACCGAAAACAAAGTGCCGCTATATCAGAGTTTTCATCCACAACTATTTTTCGATCGAGATTGCCTTCTCCGATATCCTCTAATACAACCATTGCTTGTGCAATCTGACGTCTATTTTGCCGCAGCCTCACAATCAGCAACAAACATACTACCGCCAGCAATAAGCAAATTATACTCAACACCAACATCATTTATCCCTCCTGATTAAACCGATAGCCCACACCTCGAACGGTTTGAATAAAAAACGGCTGCGCTACATCTGGCTCGATCTTCTTCCGCAGCTTACTGATGAAGGACATAATGTTGTTATCATCAAAGGCATACTCCGTGCCCCAGACTTGTTGATATATTTGCCGCTTCGTAAAAATCTGCCCCTTGTGAGATGCCAGAAAATATAACAGCTCAAACTCTTTTCCTGTCAGCTCCAACGATTTCCCCTCCAATAAAACAATCCGTGTTTGTCTATCAAGGGTTAAATGCTTCAACACTAACGCCGTTTCATCAACAGCCGCTCGACTAAATTTCATATAGCGTCGAACCAATGACTCAACCCGCGCCATCAGTTCCGCCATGCTAAAAGGCTTCGTCAAATAATCATCCGCTCCTAATTGCAGTCCCCGAATCTTATCCGCCTCTTCATTTTTAGCTGTCAACATCAAGATCGGTACCACACTTTGCCTGCGGATCTCCGCTAAAATACTCATACCATCAATTTGCGGCAGCATAATATCCAAGACAATCAAATGATAATCGCCCGACAGTGCCAATTGCAGACCACCAGCACCCGTATGAACAAGTTGCGTCTCGTAACCAGCATTTTTTAAATAGCGATCTATAATCGAACAAAGCTCCTGATCGTCATCAATGATCAATACCTTAGTTTTCTCCTGCATAAGCCCTCTCCTCATGAAAAATAATTATTCTATTATTAATTCTAGCAAATAACTTGAGCCTTACGGACGAAAGTTGCAGAGTTTAGGAATAAAAGAAGAACGGGAAAAGAAAAACACCTTCCGCTGTCGGAAAGTGTTTTGGGAAAATTTCGGGGGAAGGGCGGCGGACAAGGGTTTGATTCTTTAATTTGTTTGGTTTTCAAATAGTAAGTGTCATCAACTGGTCTTTTAATCCTTTTTGGATTTGGATTGATGTTTGCCAGTAAACAGGAATCTATACTACAGTATTTATACTCCATTATTTTAGATTTGAACGGGAGGACTTGGCTGTTACCGATATTTTTACCTTTATTTACATTCCACTATTTTAGATTTGAACAAGTGCCAATACGCGTTGCTGTGTACTGCCTTCCGTATTTACATTCCACTATTTTAGATTTCCACCCACAATTATACTTGATATCGCAACGTTCCAATAGCTCATTCTGTCGATCTTTGTTTTTCGGCTCTGTTATTCAGTAAACATAACAACCCTTTTGAACAGGAATCCGTTCATTTCAACAATTACTAGTTGCTGTCGTAACTACAGGTATTTCAGTCTTTGTTAGGTCGACGGATTCGCTGTCATTCAAATAGATCTTGCTGCACAATTGAAAAAGTTGCATCTGATTATTCTTACTTAGAAATTTTCTTGTAATTATGCATTCGAAAGCAACCTTTGCTTTTAAAAGCGATCTTCATAAATTTGCTCGATTTCCCCGTAATCAAAATAATACTTAGCTTGATTTAGCTGTGTTTTAAACCAAGAATGCATCTCTTCTCGCTCTTGTTTAGTCGCCTTATTAAGAATTGATTCCCACGTGTACCGACACTCCGCGGACAGTTCAAATAATTCTCCTTCAAGATCATCGATATCCACTTCCCTAACTTCTAGAACAATGTGATTTATCAATTGAAAAGCAACGAGATATGCCTCTTTATCTATGACAGGAGTAATTTCTTCGTTGATAAATTCTATTAAATCAGCAACAAAATTCTCTATTTCTTGGTATTCAAGGGAATTTTCATACCCCGCATGTTGCTTAATAATTTTATCGATTTTATGATTCAATTGTTGTATGTCCCTACCGGTAATTTGGGGCGAGATTAGTCGAGCAAAACGATGGGCTAAACTTTGGTCCTTCTTCAATAGTTCTATTAAAAATTCACGGACTACTGAATCTTCTGCATTCAACACCATTTCTTCAACATTTTTTGACAGCTTTGTTTTTTCTTCCCAACGTCCATCAATTTTTCCGTCTTCATATTCGTATAGTACAGCCGCCATATGCTTACAGTTATTATCTGTATCTGCAAACGGACAATCACAATAAAGTCTAGGAAAATCATAGCCAATTCCTTCAATCACAACCTCATAGTCATCCGTTCCAGCAACGGACGCTTTAATCAAATCATCCTTTAGCCAGAAATCAACGACCCGCTCTTCTAAGAAATACTCATATCCCCTTTCCAAAATATGTGGTTTGAATAGTCTTTCCCAATCTCCCATAATATGACCTCCCCTATGTTATTCGTTTAATCCAATCTTTATGTAATCGGGTGGTGATCCCTTGTATTCTTCCAGCTTTTTCATGCTTCTTTAGCTGGAAAATTTCTTCATATCGCTCGCTTTCGTCTGCTTTTCCCTCCCATAAACGATTCAAGACCTCATGCCAACTAAAAAAATCCGACCATAAAATGTCATTTTTGTAGGAAATCGCAGGAATCTCAAAGGTAAATAACGCATATCGTGAAAAATCAAGATTGTTTCTGCCGTAAAGATACGCCTGAATATCCGGCCACACCCAAATCAGATCGCGATCTAAAGGAATAATCATACGTTTTTCAAATTGTCCTTTCATCCATTCTAATGCCCACAGACAATTGGTGCCCTCTTCATCACCTGTAAAAATAGAATTTTCTGGATCTCTTTGAGGTACAATAAACCCTTGTGAATCAGAATGTGTTAAAAAACTTCTTTGTTGAATCGTATATACTTTCATGTTTTCTTCCTCGTAGTATGCGGATTAACTCCGATAATCTTTAAAGCTTACTTGATGCAATTAGTACTCCAATATTTTTAGATTTAGACTGTGATTTTTGCAGGAAACAAATTGTATGCTAAAGAATTTACATTCCACTATTTTTAGATTT
>CWHE01000095.1_pt1 | contig 5490 bp, 7 predicted proteins | sample 685091 | NCBI WGS metagenome assembly CWHE01 (sample SAMEA3735855, study PRJEB9488) | human gut metagenome | biome: ENVO:mammalia-associated habitat; material: ENVO:feces | place: Malawi | collected 2009-02-27
TGTGTAGGTACTTGGTGATTGGGCATTTACTAATTATCTGCTATAGAGACACTAAGGAGGGGATCAATTGAAGAAAATCATCGCTGGCATTATATCGTTCGTATTGAGTTACGGGATGGTCTATTACATGGTCATGCCGACTTTGCAGAATTATCCCCGCTTGAGTTCGATGGCGCAACGTTTCGAGTTTACGGATGAGGTATTGTGGGCGTTTATCTTCTTTAGTTTATGGCTGTTTTATTGGCAGTGGGAGCAGCGGAAGCTGTGGAATATTTATATGTATTTGTTTTATAGCTGCTACTTCTTATTATTATTCATTATGCTTTTTACGAAGGCGCGGGCGTATCATTCGTTTAATTTGAATCCGTTTGAACTGTACTTGAATAATGGGCAGCAAATCACGGAACTGATATTGAACACCGGCTATTTTATCCCGTTAGGTTGTTTATATGGTTTGCGGGCGAAGCCGTTGGAGGCGGCGGTGATTGCGTTAATTACGATTATTGGAATTGAGACGATCCAATATGTTTTTTATATTGGAACGTTTGATATTTGGGATATCATCACCAATTTCACCGGCTGTGTAATTGGCTATCTAATGTGTATTCAAATAAAGAAAAGAATGGTTTAAATATCTGAAGGCTTATCAAGCATCCAGCAGTATACGGATGTTTGGTAGGCTTTTTCATTTTTGCTTTTTTCTTTCTTCATTATAGAGCGGTAATTATTGATCAAGTCTTCTCTCAATCAATGTAAAGGGAATGATTGAAAAAAAATAGTCAATAAATAAAACGCTTTCTTTACTAGTTAACAAAGGCTCTATTTTAATAAAAAGCTAGGGGTACAAAGGATAAAATTGATTAATTCTGTAAATTTTCTGGCTTATGAACTTAGCAGCATTATTCTTCTAATATAAATATAAGTAAAGCGTTCTTATCTTTATATTTGTCATTTTTAACAATGTTTGCTGCCTCAAAATATTAATAATGAATTCTATTGTTTTTGTTTATATTAATAAGCATACTAATATCATTAAAAAGATTATTTTTATAGAGTTCGAACAAATTGTAAAGGGGATTTGTAGGTGAAGGAAAATAGCGGTGTATTTACTTCTGTAAATGTATCTTTAGGACGAAAGAGTTTGACAGAGGGAGAAATTATTATTACTAAGGAATATTTAGGATTAATTCATCAAAGTATCCAAGCGGCTTGTTTAACATGCATAAGGACAAATCAAGTAGATACGCAATATTTGTCTGAGCCTGCCCACTTTGTTAGCAAATTGTCGATTCTATTTTCAGACAATCAGGCGGGAGGTAGAAAAAATGCGTAGTTCCTCGAGGCTAAAAAGAATTGGTATGGTGGTTCTCATTCCGATGATTTTTTTAATTTGCGGCTATTCCTTGATCTATCTTGTTGGAAGGCCGGTGATCCAGTTTGTGACTTCTTCAATTCAATTGTTTTTATTAACCGATACGCCGACGTTTGAAGCGGCGGAGCAATCGTTCAAGCCGGTTGATAATGAAAAGCTTGCGACGAATGCTAAAAAAGAGCTGCCCTCAACGAAAATTGATTATCCGGTGGGTGGTCAGCTTTTTGGAAAGGTGAAGATAAACAGTATCAAATTGTCGGTTCCCTTATATTTCGGGGATACTGAGGAGATATTACGGCAGGGTGCGGGTCAGTTCATGGGCTCTGTCTATCCAGGTGAGATGGGGACATCATTGATTGGCGGACACAATGTCGATGATTTCGGCAAACTTGGTGCGGTGCCGATTGGCGATACGATCGAGGTTCAAACGAGCTATGGAAATTATACTTATCGGGTCACGCAATTAGAGGTTAAGAATAAAAAAGATCAGGCAATTGATCGAATGATCTATCAGCGAAACGATCGGCGCATCATTCTTTATACCTGTTATCCCCTCGACAGTATGGGATTAACCGATCAGCGATTATTTGTCATTGGAGAATATGCGTCTGGTCCAGTGATCAATGGAAATGAGTAGGGGGAGGGATAAGGATGAATCAGATAGGGCGAAATATTCCTCGGTGGCTCTTAGCTTTTATTGGCTCGCTGCTCCTGTTTGCTACCTGTGCGCTGGTTTGTATTCGCATGACGTTGTTCAATCAGAAGTTTATGATCCAGCAAATTCATCAAGCGGGGTACATTGAGACGATCCGTAACTATGTGACAGAAAGTATTCAGGATTTAGGGCGCGGAAGTAATATCCCGCCGAAGGTTTTAGCGGATGTTGTTTCGGAAAAGATGGTCGCGACCAATGTGGAGAATTATGTTCGCGGAATCTATCAAGAGGTTCCTTTTGAGCTGCAGGGCGAGGATCAGATTAAAGAGAATATTTTGACTAGTACCGCGCGATATGCAGAACAAAAAAATATACCGATCGATGAGGAGACACAAAAAAATGTGGAGAATCTCGCGAATTCGGCGACTAAGAATTTCTCCGCCTTTATTGAGATTCCGTATCTATTAAGCTACGGGCAAAAGGTCATGGCCTTCAAATCCTCGTTGTCCTTGATTATGTTTGTGGTAGCAGCGGGCTTTTTATTAATATTTTTGGGCTTACTGCTGATGATTAAGCTGAAGCATCAGAGAGTTCGATGGAGTAGTATTATTTTTTTGGGTGCTGGCTTGATGCTGGTTGTTTTACCAACGATCATCTATTTTAGCGGGGTGATCAAACGACTGGGGATTACTTCGGAAGGCTTGTATCGATTTGTCACCACCTATGTGACTACGTTTGATTTGAGCTTTGTCTTTGTGGGGCTGGGATCGATCGTGATAGCCGTGGTGTTGATCGTTATCAGTGAACGAATGCGGGATAAAAAAATATTTAATATTCAATAGTGGGAGGAAAAGATGGAAGAGACACTCAGACTAGAGGATTTGGTTCAGATTTTAAAAAAGAAGGCTGCTTGGATTGTTCTGACAACGGTCGCAGGGATTGGTCTTGCAGCAGGTGTGACGTTTTTCTTGATCACACCCAAATACGATTCAACGGCACAGCTGATTGCACAAAATCAGGAAGCGGAAGGCTCTAGCGGCAATCTGCAAAATGATATCAATGGGAACGTTCTGATGATTAACACGTATAAGGATATGATCAAGAGCGATCTGGTGATTGATGCGGTCCAAAAAAAATTACAGGATGAGTACCAATATGTCTACAGTAATAGCGGGCTAAAGAATAGCCTTGAGGTCGAGCAGGCGCAAAACTTGCAAATGTTTCAAATTACGGCCACTTCGTCTGAACCGCGAAAGGCGGCACTGATCGCCAATATTACGGCTATCACGTTCCAAGAAAAGGCGGAGGAAGTCTTAGCGGTCAGTAAAGTAACCATCACTTCCGAAGCGGGTGTTTCAGCAAAGGCAGTTTTTCCGAATAATCAATTGAATTTATTGATTGGTACAGTGGTTGGAATGCTGATCGGTGTTGGCCTTGCTTTCTTGATTGAGCTAGTCGATAAGACGATGAAGGATGAACGCTTCATTGTGGAAACCTTGGAACTACCTGTTTTAGGGCAGGTTTCTGAGATCAATCCGAAACAATTGATTCGCAGCCGCAGAATTGTCGTGACTACTCGAGAGGATAATAAGCCTACTTGGGAGCCTCAAAGATCCACAAGAAAAAGGAGACGGATCTGATTAAAAAATAGAAATGGGTAGAAGTGGATGGTAACTTTCTCGAAATGAAAAAATCGGACGAGTTTTACCATTTATCAGTATCAACAAACATTTAAAAAGCATTAGGAAATCATTCCTTAAATAAAATTCATGAAATTTATCAAGTATTAGAAACAAATCCTCAGAATTTAAGTCTGAACTTTAAAAGATTTAGACTTTAGAATTTCTTTGTTTGAACTACAGAGAGTAAAGACAATGCACAAGTTGACTAATCATTTTGATTTTTTGGTAAAAAAGTCATTGGAGGATTATTTATGGAAAGAGAGAAAGTTTTTTTAGATATAACCAGTTCAATGAACGATGTTAATGAAGAAGAATTACGGTTTGATAAGCCTTTATTAGATATAAAAGATATTGAAAGGAAGAAAAGTTATGAGATTTTCAAACGAATTATTGACTTCTTTTTAGCTTGCATCGGAATTATTTTTTGTTCACCTGTGTTAGTATGGATTGCCTATAGAATACATAAAGATGAGCCAAGTTGTTCGGTGATTTTCTCACAAAAACGTGTAGGGCGAAACGGCAAACCTTTTACGATGTACAAGTTTCGTTCTATGTGTGTGGATGCTGAAGAGCAGCTGACAGAGCTTCTTGATAAAAATGAAATCAAGGGGGCGATGTTCAAGATCAAGGAAGATCCACGAATCACAGAGTTTGGCAAATTCATTCGACGGACAAGTTTAGATGAACTCCCGCAATTAATCAATGTAATCAAAGGAGACATGAGCTTGATCGGTCCGCGACCGCCTTTGCAGAGGGAGGTCGCTGAATATACGCAGTATGACATGCAGCGTTTGTTGGTAAAACCAGGCTGCTCTGGCGTATGGCAGGTCAGCGGGCGAAATGATGTCCATTTCGATGAGATGGTGGTCTTCGATATTGAGTATATCAAAACCCGCAGCACGAGAAATGATTTGTCTCTGATTATCAAAACGATCAAGGTGATGCTCAAATCAAGTGGAGCATATTGATCCTGACATAAGTGATGCGTTAAACTCCGACCAAAGGGTGATTCCCTTGGTTTTTTCTTTAAGCTTTTCTTGTGACCTTCCCCTTTTTAATGAAGCTTTTGAGAAGTTTCGCTATAATTAGTTGCTATAGGAATCACGGATAAAGTGATCGAGGAGGGGATTGTATGAAGAAAATCATCGCAGGTATCGTATCTTTTGTGGCAAGCTATGGAATGATTTACTATCTGGTCATGCCAACCTTGCAGAATTATCCCCGCTTGGACAGGATGGCGCAGCGATTTGAATATACGGATGAAGCTCTGTGGCTGTTCATCTTTTTGAGTTTATGGCTGTTCTATTGGCAGTGGGAGCAGCGCAAGCTATGGAACATATATTTGTATCTTTTTTATAGCTGCTACTTTTTATTGTTGTTTATCATGCTCTTTACGAAGGCGCGAGCGTATCACTCGTTTAACTTGAATCCCTTTGAGCTGTATTTAAACAATGGACAGCAGATCATTGAACTGATTTTGAATACTGCTTATTTTATCCCTTTAGGTTGTTTGTACGGACTGCGAGCGAAGCCGGTGGAGGCGGCGTTAATTGCCTTGATTACGATTATTGGGATTGAGACGATTCAATATGTTTTCTATATTGGTACGTTTGATATTTGGGATATCTTTACGAATTTTACTGGATGTATGATAGGTTATATATTTTGTAAACGAATTATTAATAGAATGGTATAAATAAACAATAGCAGATCGAGCATCCAGCTACTCAAGGATGATCGATCTGCTATTGTTTTTTAACAGTAAAGAAAGTATAAAAAGT